>OBLQ010000035.1_pt1 | contig 38387 bp, 21 predicted proteins | sample 1519881 | NCBI WGS metagenome assembly OBLQ01 (sample SAMN01911456, study PRJEB22533) | soil metagenome | biome: Soil | place: Malaysia | collected 2012-04-30 | depth DG_metagenome m | reverse complement strand
AAGGAGTAGTCCCTGAGGGGTTCTCATGATAGTGGTTCTAAGGCTCGGCCATCGGCCTGCCAGGGACCAGCGCGTCACCCGGTGAGAGCGTGAACAGCGATGCGGGAGCCGTCGTCGGGAACGATGTCGCGACCGCGCGGTTGAACCACCGGCTCGTGTTGGCCTGCGCCCAACCGTTGAAGTCGCCGATCGGACTCTGCGTGTCGCCAGGCACGCTCCCGCCGTCGAACACAAGCGAAGAGACGTAGATGCGCCACGTCGGTACGACGGCTGCGTCTACCTCGGTCTTCGGCTTGGGCACCCACGCTGGCGTGTTGCCGACGTCGACGCGGTCGGAGACGAACGCAGCAAAGACGTTGCCCTGAGCGTCGCGGAACATCGACGGCGAGAGGCTGGAGTAACGGAACGGCTCAGTGCCCGTCGCGATGTTCTCCATGTTGGGAGCGTCCTTGGTCGTCGGCAGACTGGTGAGCCTCGACTCTCGCACCGTGAACTTGAGGTTCAGGGCAGGGTCGGAGAACGACTCGTCGTCGCCTAGCGACGGGATGTCGGGCCGCCGGTCCGTGCCGAGCCTGTCCTCGAACACATAGATCTTGCGGATGTAGTCGCCGACGGGTGTGCCGATGGGCGCGGTCACTCCGATCTTCGGGTCGCCCGGTGGGACGACGGCCGTGTCCATCAGGAAACTGCCAGAGCCGCGCAGGTTCGGGTTGATCCTGCTGCGAGGGTTGACGCTGAGCGTCGTCGGCGCGACGTCTCCCGGCCGTGCCTTCTGGAGGATGTTCCTTGCCTCGGTGTCGAGGCCAGTCAGGCCCGTGGCGGTGAACCGCGGATCGAGGTCGCTGTAGAGGTGCAGGTCTGCGTCTAGCCACGCGAGTTCGTGGAGGCCGGGCGCGAACAGTTCGACCGGTCTGTAGATCCTTCCAAGCGCGCCAGTCCGGTCGAACTCCTTGGCCACGCGGACGTTGAGCAGGTTGACGTTCCCGTCGTTCCTGACTTGGAACGAGTCGAACATCTTCTGCAGACCTGTCGTGTACGTCGTGTTCCACGGGCTGAAGAGCGTCGCGGGAACCCACGGCTGTAGCGGACCAAATGCCGCTCCGCCGTTGAACCCGCCGCCTTCCGGAAGAGAGCCGAGGTCCAGCGTCGGCGTGCCCACAGAGAGCCGCTCGTCGACCGCGACCGCGAGGCCGGCACCAAATGTGCGGTACGGCTCGGCCGAAGCGCCGTCGAAGCCCGGTCGGCCGGAGTCGACGAAGACGGTATGTGTGCCGAAGTAGCCGAGGTGGCTGGGCGGCTGGTAGCGTGGCACGTCCAGCGCCAGGTCGAAGTTGGTCGGTGCGAGCGTGCGCACCATCTGCGCGTCGTAGCCCAGCACCGGGTCGTTCGTGCGGTAGTTCGCCCGATCGGTCGCGGTGATCACCGGCGGCGTTAGCGAGACTCCTGAGTAGACCGGGTTCTGCGCAAATCCGAAGGAGTCCTTGGTCGCGTTCATCCGGTCGCGCCCGATGTCAGGGTAGTCACCCGATGTGTTCGGAACGGAGATCGGATAGTCCTCGAAGTTCGGATACACGACGCCCGTGTTGTCCGTGAGCGGCTTGATGACGCCGCCCGTCGGGCTCGTACCGTCGATGACCCACGCGGTGCCACCCGGATCCAGGCGAACGTTTGAGAGCCCACGACTTGCTCCGAAGATGAGGCTGACGAGGCTGCGGTCGATGACGAGCGCGCGTGCGACGCCCTGCGTGCCGTGGCCCACCGGGTCGCCGAGCGGCGAGGTAAGCGAAGGACGGATCGATGTGACCGGCTGTGCTCCCGAAGCACCGGTGGGATCCTGGTCCGTAGCGGTGTTGCCGTTCGTTTGGTTGACCGCGGCCGTCGCATCGGGAGTGTTGCCCACGCTGCTGACGATGTTGCCGTTCTCGTCCTGGAACGCTAGCCCTAGCGGGTTGGCGATCCTGTAGTCGAGCGAGAACGCAGACGAGCGAACGTTGCGCCCGCCCTGCACGGCGGCCCTGAGTTGAAGGACCGCGTCGCCCGGCTTCACTCCACTTGCGCCTGTGGGCAAGATCGGTAGCGCGACGAGCAGGAAGTTCTCGTCCCCGGCCGGCGGTGTCCCAGACGGGATCGTGCGAACCTGGAACTGGCGTCTCGACGCGCCGCGTCCTCCACCGGACATCTCGACGTCAAGGAAGTAGTTCGAGAACTGGCCGGCGGCCGAAGGCATGTTATAGGCGAGCAGGTAGAGGCTTTCGCCGAACTCGAAGTCGCGCCTGCTGGCGAACTGCGTCGTCGCCGCCGCCGTGATGTCGGTATACGTCAGCGTGCCGTCCTGCAGTTTTTCAAACAACGTATCGTACGCCTGCGGCACCAGCAGAACGACCGCGTTCGGGTCGATGATGCTGTTCAACTGGGAGGCGCCGTCGTTGTCCTGCGACTCGTCGTTGCCTGGCGGAACCTGGCCGTTCGGCGGGATGATTTGGCCCGTGTCAGGCAAGGCGGGATCGTGGTTGAAGGCGTAGAAGGTGCCCTTGTTGTCGCCCACATACAGCCAGGAGTGGGCTTCGACGAGGTTCTTGCCACCCGATGCGGGCGAAGCAAAGAGCGTGTCGCCATCGAGCGTGTAGCCCCACACTTCCCGGCGGCCTGCGACGTTCACACTCCCGTCCGCAAGCAGGGAGACGAGGCGCCCGCTGGTCGAAGGAACGACCACGACGGGCACGTCCGCCTGCAGCACGCTGGCGTTGTTGAAGACTGTCTGATAGGTGAAGATCGGCGAACCTATCGAGGCCGAACCGATCTCGCTCGTCTCCCACTGGAACGCACCGGTAGCGGCGTTCAGAGAGACGAACCGACCGCTCTGGTCCACGAAGAACACGGTGTCGATACCCGCGAACGGGCCGCCTCCTGTGATCTGCGCGCCAGGGACGACGACAGGGCTGGACCTGTCGAAGCGAACGAACGGGCCCGAAGGCGTGGTTAGCGACTGCCACACCATGGTGCCGGTCGCTTCGTCGACGGCGTAAAACGCACCGGCGGTCGGGCTCGTCGAGGTGCCCGCGCCGAAGTAGACGTTGCCGAACGCCACCGCCGGGGTCATGTTGACGGCGCCGATCGGTAGCGATGCAGCGTCGGGGAACTGCCAGCGGACGGTCGTCGTCTTCGAGACCGGATCTCCGGCTGCGTCCAGCGCGTAAACGCGACCCTGGGACGTCGGCACGTAGATCGTGGGGGTGCCGCCTCCAGGGCCGAAGGCGACGGAGCCCACAATCTGACCGAGAGCGCTTGGGGCGATCTGGGCGGCAGGAAGAGTCGGGTTGTAGTCGTCCGGGAAGGTCCATCGACGGCGCGTCGTACCGTCGCCGCGGCCGCCCATCTCGAGGCAGTAGACGCGGCCGTTCTTCGAACCGATGTACAGCAGGTCTACACCGCCGACGTTTTCGACGAGGGCGGAACTCATGTCGAAGCCAGTCGGCATTTCAGCCATGCCGTCCAGTCCGTCCTCTGCCTGCACGTGGTTGGGGTCGGTCGCCGGGTCGGCGGAGGGATAGACCCAATAGAGTTGCGGCGGATCACCCGTGGTCGGGTCGCCGTGGGCGTCCATGCAGTAGATCTTGCCGTCCTCCGTCGCCGCGACGATGACGTCGCGAACGGCGGTCGCGCCGCCGGGCAGCGTCATAGTTGCCCTGGTCTGCACTGGCGTCGAAGTGATCGAAAGGTCGGAATTGCGGACGAATCGCACAGCATCCGCGTAGACCGTCCGCCCCGCGTCGGCCGCTTTGTTCACGTGGTCTGTGACGCGGAAACTGAGCGGCGCCTTCGCGGAGTTTGGATAGCCGTCTGCCGGCTGTCCTGAGAACGTAAGCCAACCGTTGCCCGCCGACTGATCGACCTCGATCGTGTCGATGACAGTGCCGCCACTAAGAACCTGGTAGACAGCGCTGGTCGCGAGGTTGTTGGACGGCGATGCGGTCGGCAGCCAAACTTGGATCGTATATCCGCCTTCGGGCAAGGTCGGAGCCCAGGTCACGGCGCTGAGCGCGCCTCCAAAGGTGCCCGGTGCGTTCATGTAGTCCTCGCCGATGTGCGGGATGATCGTATTGTCGGGAACGAACAGGCCTGAAGAGGTCGATGAGCCGTTCCTGTTATCGACCTGGATGCGCTGGAACGCCCTGGAGTTGGCGGCGTTCGGACCGGTGACCCAAGCCTGCTTGTCGGAGGCTGCGCGATCGATCTCGGCCGTCGAATTGCCAAACGGCCTCTTGAACGGCCAGCTCCACACGAGGTTCTTCCGGCCGGTGAAGGTCGGATCGAAGACGTCGAGACCGTTGTGCGTGAACGAAGAGAGCACGCCGACGGAGACCTGCCTGTTGAGTAGGCCAATGAACGAATCCTCGTTCCTTGCGGAGACGACGCGCCGCGTATAGGCCTCGGGGGCGCCGGAAGGCGCGATCGCCTGGATCTCGCCGACGACGGGGCTGGCGACGTATTGGCCGGTCGCTCCCTCTTGCCCGACGATGAGCGCCGCGTCCGCGTAGACGAGTTCGTTGCCCGGGTCGGCGAGCGGATCAAGGAAGCCGCCTGCAGGGGACCGCGGTGCCGTGTTGAAGACGGTCACTACGATGTCTCCTACTGCGTCTACGGTGAAGACATTGTTCGTGAACGCGCCATTGTTCCCCAGTTGGATCAGTCCGCCACCTTCGGCGAAGGTGTCGATGATGTCTGTGAAGGGCCCTCCCACGACGCCGCTAACCTGAACGACAAGATAGCGCTGTGGAAAGTGAGGATCGGAGACGCCGGAGGTCGGATCGGTGTCGGTCGGACCGACGGGGACGTTGAGGAAGACCTCGTACTCCTGACCCGCTCCAACCGCACTGAACGTGAAAGAATAGGTCGCGAGGGTCGAGCCTGCGGCGGCGACAGTCTGGTTGTTGAAATCAAGCGCAGGGACGGTCGTCGTGAACGCGTAGGCCGGGTTGACAGTGTTGTTCTGCAGAAAGTTGAACGCGAAAGGTGACGTCCCGCTCGTCGGGAACGACCAGTTTCCGGCGGGAAACGCGAGCGTGCCTGGGTCGCCTGTATCGAGACTGATGCGCGCCGTCTGGATCGGGTCCCACCATCGTATGAACGAGCGCCCCGGGTTGTTGTAGGTCGTCGGCAGGCTGAGCGGCGGCGTACTCAGGCTGAGCGTCGGCAGACCGGTGCGGTTCGTGTTGCCGCGGTGGCCCTGGTAGTCCTGCGCAGACGCAATGGGGCCCGCAACGAACATCGCGGCCGTGAGGACTGCGTACGCGAGAGTCCGCAAGCCCTTCGATCTGGTGGTCGAGATTCGTTCCATGTTTCCTATTGCCGTTCTGCGTAGACTGGTCTGACGATGCCGCGGATGCCCTGGACCGGCGGCAGTTCATAGACGACGCTGAGAGAGTTGAAGCCGAGGTCGGGCCTCGACACGTCGTAGCCCGGGTCGTTGCCAGAGCCACCGATTCGTCCATCAGCGAGGAAGACCTCGCCATCGAACCCGCGTCCGTCGCGGAGGGCGCCCAGGTAGCCGTTGACGATGAGCACCTCTCCCGAATCCAGCCTACGTGAGTACTGCGGCTGGAACTTCTGCGGGTTGTCGGCTAGTTGCGCAAGTGTGTAGGGAGCGGCTGAACGCGGGCGTCGCATCCCTTGATACGCCTTGTTCGTCATCATCCAGTTGACGGCCCACATGTCTGGCTGTGCCAGGTCGGGCTGCACGATCTCGTAGACCCCGGTCGCTTCCGTGACCATCAGTGACAGTCGCGGACCGTTGACGGTGGAGATGTACCGCATGGACAGCGACCGTAGACCGGCGATCTTGTGCTCCTGCTCTGCAGGCACCGGCGCCGAAAGAAAATCGTACATCCCGCTGCCAGGGGCGGTCTCCTCGAGATAGGCGCCGCCTGGAATCGAAGGAATGGCGAACTCCTTGACGACGAGCGACGAGGCGCCGTCGTAGAGGATGACTCCGCCGTACCCGCTGGACACGTCGAGGTCCTGTGGGTTCGAGTCGAGTCCGACGGTTGCGCGCCCCGGTTCGACGTTTCCGAAGCCGAGGCCGACGACGCGGCGCTTTCCGCCGGAGCCGTCGTCGACAAACGTCTCTGCGATGCTGTTGTAGGCGAACCGCTTGCCCGACAGTTCTTCAGGCGTGTGCCACGAGAGCACGCCGATCGCGTTCTGGACCCCCGTGTTCGGGTCGTTGTACTGGACGATGCCGAGAATCCGACCTGACGTGTCGATCGCGTAGCGGTCGACGATTTCGATCACGCGGTGGTTGCCGGCCTCAGCGATCAGATAGTGCTTCCAGAGTTCCAACGGCTGCGGGTTGGACATCGCGTTGTTGGCAGCGTCGACGCGCGTCTCGTAGACGTAGATGTCGCGCGGATCGCGCAGTTTCGTGGTCTCCGAGTCGCCCATGCCGGGAGGCACGAACTGCGGATCGAGTTTGAATTCCGTGATCGTGCGCAGTTCCCTGCCCGTACGATCGACGTTCGTGACGCGGTCGTTGCCCGAATCGACGATCCAGAAACTGTCGGTACCGAGCGGGTCGGGATACATGCGGGTCGGGCGAGAGAGTCGAACTCCGGTCGTGGCGCCCGAGACGGGCACGTTCAATCCGGCGTTGACCGTCTGCGTCGAACTCCAGAGCGGGTTACCGCTCGTATCGAACGTCGAGACCCTGCCTTCGTCGACGACCGTGAAGTCGGACCGCGTAAAGCCGTAGAGGTTTTGGTCGCCAGTGACGATGAGAGCGTCGTCTCCGACAGCGAGCGAGATGCCGCGCTGTTCCGGAAGCGTCGCCTGGAGAATCCTGACCCTGATGTCGTCAAAGTCACGGGCGCCCTTGAACTGCGGCCACTTGATCGCCGGTGCCGTCGTGAAGTCGCCCGGTGCAGGCGACGCCTTAACGACCGTTGAGAGTTGCTCCTGCCACGGGCGGTCAGTGTTGACCTTCAGGAACGGGTCCGTCGGGCTGATGTTCGCGTCCATCGCCCACATCAGACCGTTCTGCTGGAACGGGCCGCCCTGCCCGTTGACGATCAGCGACGGCAGGATGCTCGCACCCGCCATGTACATCGTGTCGCCGGTCACGACCGGCGGCGTGATCGACTCATAGCCGTTCAGCACCATGAACCAAAGCAGCGGGTCGTAGCGCCCTCGGGCGTTGCCCGGATAGGCTCCAGTCGAGGTGACTGTCGGGGTTTCGGGCTCGACCAGAGTGTCGGTCTGTCCGTTACGGCGCACGATGATCGGCAGGCTGCTGCTGATCGAGTCGCCAATGCGCCCGCGCGTCGTGGTCATCGCGCTGTCGATGATGATGCGGGTCCTGTTCTGGCCAGGGATCTTCTCAGCCGTGAACTGCTGCTGGCGGAGCGTACTAAATGTGGTCGGCGCCGTCTTTGTGACGCTGCGGGAGATGTCCGGCTGCATCAAGATGAAGCCTGTGTCCTCCCCGGCAACTTCGAACTGGAGAGGTCCAGGGTTGGCCTTGAACGCGAGCACAACTGAGGTGCTCACGTTGATGAGTTTTCGGCCGACAGCCGTGCAATAGACTGTGTCGCCACGAACGGTGGGGCCGCCGACGAACTTGAGGAAACTGATAGGCGTGTTGAGGAACGGCATGTCCGTCAGCAGATTGTCCTCGTCGACGATCGAGGCGGGCATGTTCACCGCGTCGGCCTTCGTCGTCCCCTGGTTGAGGTGGAAGGTCATCCTGTCGTACAGGTCGTAGCGATAGACGAGTTTGAAGTCGCCGCGCCCCACCTCACGGAAGTTGAACAGCGTCGAACCGATATCGTTGATGTTGGGGCCGCCCGTCTCGACAAACAGGTTCCCGTCGGGGCCCATCGCCGCCGCGCCGACGATGCGCCGGGTGTTCGCGACCGTGTCCGGTAGTTCGAGGTTGCCTCGGATGTACGACTGCGCGTTTGTGCCGCCGATCACTCCGATCTGGCCCCAGTCGATCGTGTAGTCGATCCGCCAGCCGACGTCGTCGGTGGGGTCTCCGGGCGTCATTTGGCCGTCGAAGTCCCACGTGCCGGGAGCGTTCGTGAGTTCGACGACGAGTTCGCCTTTCGTGCCTGGATCGATGATGTTGCCCGTGAAGATCGTCTGCATCTCAGCGATGGAGAACGGGTCTCCGTTAGGCTTGAGCAGGGTGATCTTCATTCCCAGGCTGTTGGACGGCCCGGCGAAGTACAGCGGGAGCCCCTGCTGGCTTGCGCGCGTCGTAATGCGGACCTGGGTCGGCGAGATGCGCAGCACACGCACGGGGGTCTCGCCGCGGGCTCCCAGCCAGAAGCTGGTGAGCGACGCCGGTCTTGGCGTGCCAAGGCTCGTCGGTTGTTGCGGCACATAGACGACGCGGTCGAGGCCGCCAGGGTTGTCGGCCATCGGGATGTAGCCGAGGGTGGCCGGTGCGCCCGAGGCGTTGAACTGCCCCGTTCCTCGGATCGACCAATCGGCGGCCGACGTGATGCGCGTTGCTGTGTTGAGATCGATCGCCCAAAGCCGGCCGAGGTTGTCGGTCGCGCGCGAGTCGGCGATGAGCACGATGCCCTCCTGGATCGTCGGTGGAAACGGGCCGTTGGGGTCGATCGCGGGGAGTTCGCCGTTAGGCGGACCGATCGGCGGGGTCAATGAGGCCACCGCGAAGCCAGGCTGGGCGTCGAGGTTGAAGACGTACACGTTGCTCGCCGAGTCGACGACCCAGATCTGGTTGACGGCACGGCGCAAAGTGATCGGGTCGAACAGTGTTGTGTCGGGCGCCTCGACGACAGTCGGAGAGGATAGTTTGCCCCCCAGGATCGGGCTCTGCCAAATGAGGTCGGTGCCTGCGCCGAGCGGATCGGGCACACCGTCGTCCGGGTCGCCGTCGTGGTCGATGTCACGGCCCGGGTCGGCGTCAAAGACGCTTATGCGCCCGCCGGCCGTCGTGATCGCGTAGCCTTTGAATAGCACAGCCGGCTTGTTGACGTCGAACGAGCCGCCGCCGAAGTTGGCGGTGAAGCGCCTGAGGAGAGGAGCCTCGACGGTCACTGCTGAGCCGCCGGACCTCCGGCTGCCCGCGCTCGAGGTCGAGAAGTTGGTGGCTAGGGAGACGACGTTGACCGCGAACTTTGCCGCAGAGGCGAACGAGTTGTCGAAGACGGGGTCAAGTGCGAAAAAGCCGCGGTTCGGCTGGGGAGTGATCGGCGGCAGCGACCCTGCGGGAACGCCCCGGTTGAGCGTGGCGGTGACGCCCCTCGCCGTGATGACGAGATAGCCCTCGCCCAGTTGGGCGACGCTGACGATGCGACCGTCGTTGTTGCCCGCGACCGACTCGAGCCGCCGGGAATCAGCATCGACCCAAGACAAGAGCGGCGAAACGGCGAAAGTGGAAAGATCGACAGGCGTCGTAACGACGGGGCCCAGCACAGCGTTGTAGGACATCTGCGCGAGGTCTGTGAATCGGATCGGGTTCGGAGACCTCAAGACCGGGTTGTCGAAGTCAGCCTGGATCGGTAGCGCGGACGTGGTCCAGTCAAAACCGTAAGGCAGACCGTTAGCGATGTCGATGCCGAGCGACGCGTCGTTGACGAGGTCCACCCACAGGATGCCGCCCTGGTCGAGGTAGCGCCGCAGTTTGTCGCGTTCGACACTGTTGAGCGAGAGCGTTCCGTTGACCGTCAGGTTGAGGATGTCGAACTGTGAGAGCGCGTCGTCAGAGGCAGACGCCAGCGAAATCTCCCAATAGGCGGCGCTGGACTTGTTCAACTGCGTCCCGACCGCCGGAACCGTCCCCGCCGAAGGGTTGACGATCCATCGGTTGTACGCGTCTGCGGTCATGGTCGATTGGCCGAGCGGGTTGTCGAACGTCCAAGAGGCGGGCTTGTTGACGCTGTCGCGTGCGAGGTTGAACCACAAGTGCGGCGCGATGTCGGCGGGCTGGCTCGGCACACCGATGCGCTGGCTCTCAATGAGCAAGGTCCCGGCGTTGATCGTCCTGCGGTTCTGCGCGTAAGGAAGCGACTGCGCACCGGACACCGCCGCTACGAAGACCGCTAGTGGAACGATAAGAGACTTCAATGTTCTCACGGGTTCACCTCACCAAAGTAGACAAGGGTCGGGCTGACTGGCAGCCTGGGTGTCGGTGGAAGGGCGCGCCCGGTCGCGTCGGTCCGGATCGGAGTGATGCCGTCCGCCGACGCGCCAGCCAAGGCCGGGTCGTGGACGATGATAAAGTTGGGTACGGCGTCCTGGGTGTTGAGGTCGAAGCCGGAGGGCACGTGCTGCCACGGGATGAACTGGCCCGTCCCGCCGATCTCCTTGGGGATCCACCCCCACTTCTGCATCCACTCGGCCTGCCGCGAGATCGGCGCAGGGAGGTTCTCGCTCACTGCGCCAACGATTGTCACGCGGCAGTCGAGCGGCTCTTCGGAGAACGGAATGGAGGGCGTGTTGCCGAACCGCTCGAAGCGCAACCGCTCGGCGGCGTCGCGCCCGATGTTGGCGACGTCGTTTTCGAACCGCTCCCGAGTGTCGTCGGTGTTCATGTTGAACCACGGGCCGGGGATGACGTAGAACGAGCCGTTCTGCGCGTAGAGGCTGGCCTCGATGCGGACGTCGTAGGGGATGACCGTGGAGCGTGCGATGAGGAACTCCTTCTGTCCGACGGCGCCGATCGCGTTGTTGCGCAGCCGAATGACCGTCTCGTCGCTCAGACCGAGCTCGTACTGGCCCTCTGGGTTCGAGACACCGGGGGCGAGGCTCCTGGAGCCAGGCGAATAAGCCCAGTTGGCCACCGTAACGAGCGGGAACTGCACGGTCTCAAACTTCGGGAAGACGTTGATCGAGGGGTCGGCCTCACCGTAGACCGGAATCTTCGGCCCCGGCGTAAAGAACGGATCGGCCGCGTTGAAGGTCACGTTCCCGGCTGTGCCGAAGTTGAGGATGCGCGAGAAGAGGTACGAGATCTCGCCCGGCGCGGTGAGGTCGGCGTAGGTCTCACGCCTGATGAGCCCGGAGACGTAAGAGGGTCCACCGTCGTTGGCCGAGGTCACGAGCGCCAGATAGACGTCGAAGTCGGGGCCGATGGAGGCTGGGCCAGTCCAGGGCGCGTAACTCGTCGCGTACGGCTCCCAGGTGAGCGGGTTGGACGGGTTGATGGCAGGGTGACCCGGATCTGGGTCGGTCTGCATCAAGAGTTGCATCTGCAGGTTGACGTCGGGATCGACGCCCGAGTCGCCGTCCACACCGAGTTCGATCGGGGTCGGCGTGTCGGGCAGCGGGCTGTCGTCCTTGGTGCCGAAAAGGTCGTTCGGCGCGGGGGCGAAGAACTGCGTGGTGTTGATCGCAACGTTGTCGCGCGCGAGCAGCGAGAGCATCGAGCGGCTCGGCCGCGAGAGGATCGCGCCAGCCTCGCTGACGACGCCCTTGGTGATGCTGCCGTCGATGTAGATGTTCCCCATCGAGACGACGGTCAGTTGCTGGTCGGTCGGGATGACGCCGCGGACGCGGACGTCGCCCTCGAAGTAGATAACGCCTTCGAAAGGCTGTCCGTTGTTGGTGAAGTCGGAGTCGGCGAGGGAGCCCGCCGGGAGCGCGACGAGCCCTGGGAACTGGATGCTGTTGAGGATCCAGGTCTGGCCGGCGATCGTCCGGATGCGGAAACGACAGATCGACTGGCCGGTCGAGTTTCCGGAGGTGGGATCGCGCCAGAAAGCGGTGTCGCTGTTCTGCTGCTCGCCGCTGTTGCCGGGTCGCACGATGGAGAAGCCGTCGGGCAGGAGCCTAAGGTATGCGGCGTCGGGGATGAAGTATGGGCCTGCCCAAGAACCGGCCTTCACGGTGTTGTCGCGTGAGTTAGGGTTGAACCACACGTCGACGAGCGAGTTGCTCGCGTTTGCGCTGCGCTCGTCCTCGTTGCGGCGCTGCCGGTTGTACGGACTCATGTAGTCGACGTAGACGCCGGGGCCATAACCGTAACGGCCGATGTTGACACCGTTCATGACCGGGCCGCTGTCGCGCGTGATCTCGACGTAGTAGTTGTCCCTTCCCTGCTGGTCGACGCGGTCGATCACCGGCGCTTCGATCGGCTGCACGTAGCGCTGGTAGCCGCCCGGATCTGGCTGCGCGGCGTCGTCTCGGACGATGTCGCCAAAGGTGTCGAAGGCCGGGTTGCTGCTGTCCATCGACGCCTGGTTGACCGTGATCGGCGTAGAGATCGTTGAAGGGTTCGCCTGCCAGTCGCTGAGCCACCGGTCGAGCGCGACGTCGTAATAGGTGCGGGAGAGTTCGAGTTGTGCGACGTCGTTCGCGCCCTCCAGATCTCCTGCGACCGAGAGCCGCTCGCCGAGCGAGGCGTTGAGTGACAGGAAGACGTTGCCATTGATCCGCAAAGACGTGTTCGAGTAGATGTTGCCCAAGCCCGGAACGGTGGTCCAAGCGTTGCCGCTGCCCGAGTTCGGCTCTGCGAACACGCGGCCGATGGCGAGAGGAACCTTGACAGGGTTGCCGCGGAAGTACGCGGCCAGGCTCACAGCGGAGTTGACAGTGTTGACCGCGCCCTGGGCTGGAACACCGAGGTCGACCATCCGCCTGGTCTTGTACTTGTCCGTGATGTAAAGCGCGTAGTCGCCGACTCCGAGCGTCGCAAACGCAATCATCTTCTTGCTCGGCACGACGCGGGCGTCGATTTCGTGCATCGCAGCCAGGCTATTGGCGAAGTCGGTAGAGTCCGTGTAGTTACGGATCTTGACGGCGGTGTCCAGTTGGCGCGTCGGATCGACCTTTCCACCGACCGTGATGCGTCCCGGCCGGCCGATCGCTTCGATGATCAGATAGCGCCGCGCCTTTCCCGGCGACCGCAGAACGCCCGTCGGGTCGCTGAAGGCGTCAAAGTCGGACGGAGCGTAGCGCACGCGCACTAGCGCGCGACCACGGTCGTACTCGAACCGGACGAAGGTGCCGAGGCCGTCGGGGCCGCCAAGGTCCCGGATATTGCCGCTGTTCGACGGATAGGGCAGGCTCGGGTCGGCGGGACGCAGGTACATCGCGTCAGGGTCTTTCGTGAAGTCGTTCAGGAAGACGGGGTTGGTGTTGAGGAACCCCGCGTCAGCGCTGCTGTTCAGCATTCGCTCGTGCATCGTCTGGATGCCTGCGAGCGCGAGGTCGTCCGCGACCGAGCGACGGACCGCGTTGCCGGTCAGCCTGACCGAGTTGGACACGATGAGCGAGAACGCGATGCCCAGGATCAGCAGGATGCCCATGATGATGATCGCAATGATCAGCGTCTGGCCCTTGGCCCTCGTGTTCGCTGTCCGGAGCGTGCTGTGCGTCGTCATGGATGGTCCTTAGCGGAAGAAGTTCCTCACTCTGGCGGAGCCCTTCGCCGTCACCGACTGCGCGAACGGCGTGGCCGACTGCGGGAAGTTCTTGATCGTCAGAACGACGTCGATCGAGTCGCCCGTGTTGTAGTCGACGACGACGCGGTCGTTGGGCTGCGTGAACTGGAATCGGTAGGACACGTAGATCTTCCCTGGCGGGATCGGCTCGCCGAACCGCGAGTTGAACTCGATGTACCCGGCCCGGTACTGGGGCTGGAGAACCGCAGACACAAAGCTGTTCGGGTCGAACACTTTAGGGTCGTAACTCGGGACTGCGGCGAACACCGTCGACCAGTCCGGCTCCGGCATGTCCGTATAGTTAATGTAGTACTGGTTGGGGCCGACGGGCTTGGCAGAGACGCGCGAGTACCGGATTAGTTTGCCGTAGTTCGGGCCGGGCCGCTGGTCAGGTCCAGAGACCTCCTCGGAACCGGGCGTGATGCTGGCGCGCGCCATACCGTCCAGCCTGTTGAGCGGGCTTGGCACGCCGCCGGGCTGGTCTTCCTGGGCGAGGTTGACGAACCGCTTGGCGAACAGAGACCGGTCGAGGGTCGGCGCAAAGTCGTTCCAGCGGTCCCAAACGTTGTTGAACTTGTTGTTGATCGTGCGGAAGGTGTCGGTGGACGACCAAGGAGTGCCGGGCGTCGCGACGTTCGTGTCGCTGTTCGGCGTGTCCGCCGGGCCAGTGTCGACACCGGGGCCAGTGCCGTCCGAAGGCAGCCGGTTCTCCCAGAAGGCGAAGAGGCCGGTGGTGTCCGATCCGTAGTCACGAATGTCGAAGCTTGCGGCGATCTCACCCTTGCGCTCGTCGGTCACCACCGGGATGAAGAGGTCCGTGTGCGCCAAGTCGAGTCGCGCGCCCATCAGGCCGTTCGCCGTGTTCTTGTTGTCGGCGCTCAGGAGCGCCGCATTGAAGGGGTAAGCGGCGCCCGAGGCCTTCAGACTCTTGAAGAGGCCCATGTCGAACATGGCGACCGGCTGGTCTACCGCGCTCGTCTGGGAGTAGAGCATCCCGTCGCCTCCCGCCTCGACCGACTTGCCCTGCAACAGTGGGTAAAGCGTGCGCGACGGATCGCGCGGTGCCGCGCCGGAACTGAGGTCGACAGGACCGGTGGCAGGTACGTAGGTGGAAGGGTTGATGCGCAGGGTTGCGCCGCTCCACTGAGCGTTCCTGGTCACGTAGGAGTCCGGGCCGATCAAGGTCGGGTTGTCGGTCTCCTCGCCCTGCCGGATTGCGTTCTGGCCCTTGACGGCCTCCTCGCTGACGACCCTGGGCTGGAACCGGATGAGCGGCACGATTCCGTCGCGCTCGTCACCGAAGACCTTCTTGGTGCTCGGATTGAACTTGACCTGGATCATGTCGTACCGGCTGAGTTGCGTGACGATCTGACCAGTCTTCTTCCAGTTGTTGATGCGCTTGACTTTCTCGAGCCCTGCTGCGTTCAGTTGGCCCTTGCCGTTGACTTCGCTCGCGCTAATGCGGAAGAAGTCGGGGTCGTCGAAGTCGGGCTTACCGTCGCCGTCGGCGTCTGCGAAATAGTCGCTGTTCGGCACGTACCGTTGCAGCGTGGTGTCGAACTTGAGCGGCTGAACCTCGGCGCGATAGAGCACGTAGAGGTTGTCCGGGTTCGGGTTGATCGGCATGAGCAGCCCGCTGTAAGGATCGTTGTACGGATTGTTCTGCAGTTCACCGTCGCCGTTGAGGTCAGCGAGCGGAGTCCTCAGGCCAATCCAATAGCGGACGATCGTCAGTCCGGGAGAAGCCGGGAGTGTGACCTGGCCCTTCGGGGCGCTGAGGGTCGGATCCTCTTTGCCAGTGTCAGGGTCGATGAACGCGCCAGAAGCGCCGCGCGTCGGGTCGCCCTCGGCGGGAAGCAGGATGTCGATCTTGACGCCCGTGAAGTTGATCAGTCCGACCGGGAGTTCAAGGTTAAGCCCACCAGGCGGGGTCGGATTGAAACGGACGCCCGCGCCCTGGCCAATGTCCGACACGATGAGGTCGCGCACGGCGCGCGAAGCCGACTGCGCCTCGGCGTACGCCTGGCTCGCCCGGGTCAGGTTGAAACCGTTGACCATCGGGATGGCGATGATCGTGAGGAGCACGCCGGAAATGGCGAGCACCACCAAGAGTTCAACGAGCGTAAAGGCCGTGCCGCGACGCTTTGCCATGTCTATTTGCCACCTCCGAGCACATAACTCTCCGTCTCGCTGCGCTTCCAGTTTCGAGACCAGAGTTCGAGCCGGTCGTAGTTGGCGACCGGGTCCGCGCTGAGGTTGAAGATCGAGTTGTTGTGCAAGACGCGCAGAGTCATGGACGCGCCCCTGACTCGGCGGACCGCATAGCCGTTCGAGAAGTCGAACACCGACTTGGCGCCGATGATCGCGAAGAGGTCCGCGTAGGCGTGGTCGATGCCGAGCAGGTTCTCGACGTTTTCGATCAGGAGGTTCTGGTCGCGCAACACGTGGCGAACCCCAAGGTTGTCCGTGTACCAGATCTCGCCGACGTTGACCCTTTGGCCGAGGTCTGACAGCGGGAAGTAGAGCCTGTCCGACATTCCGACTGGGACTGCGTTGTTCGACACACTGCCGCCGACGTAGCACTCGCTGGCCTGCAGGCCGTTGGCAGCGACGATGTCCGTGACGCGGTAGTCGGCCGCCGCCCTGTACATCTGAACCGACCACTCACCGCGGGCCTCATAAAGCGCACGCACCGCGTGTCCGGCGACGTTCTGCAAAACCACGCTCCAAGGGTTCCTGGAGTCTCCAGTAGCATAGGCGACGGGAACTTCGAGAGGCAGCCCGCCTGCCTGCGTGTCGCGCACGTGCAGATAGCCGTGGGTCTTGTCGACGCTATATCCGCCCAACGTGTTCGTCGCGTCGGGCATGTTTCCGAGGATGATGCCGCCTGTGTTGACGTCCATCAAAACGAAGTCGTCTCCGCGCACTTCGAGCAGTCCGGTCGGGTCGAGCGTGGGCACGTCGAACCCAAAGCCCTGGTAGCGGCGGCCGTCCGGGCCCGATCCGTTGAGCGGCTTGATGCTGCTCATGATGAGTTTGACGTCGCCCGGCTCCTGTGGCAGCCGGAACTCGTCCTTGAGGATCCGCCAGTCGTAGACGGTGTAGTCGGCTGTCGCCCTGAGCGGCACAGTCTGGTCGCCGTCGGACTTGACGTTGTAGTCGTAGGCTGCGGGGTTTACAAGGATCGTCCCGAAGTTGGCGTTGAGCGCCTTGTACTGGTAGGGGTTGCCAGCCGTGAACGGCGTGGTGATCGGGATCTCTTGGAAGAGCCGCTGCACGCGCACGCTGTCGCGATAGACGCTCAGCACGCTCGCCGGGTTGTAGAGCACGCGTCCATAGATGTCGGGCTGGCCGACGAGCTGCTGGAGCGAGATCACCCAGAAGTTGTCGACGATAGCGGCATATGCAGGGATCGCGGCCGGGTCGAGCGAGACGTTGAACACTGAGTCGTACTGCTCGGGCCCGACTGCGCCCGAGTAGACGAACGAAAGCGCGATGCGCACGTCCTTGGTCGTGGCCGGGCCGAGCCAGATCTGATCCTCGCCTGGGAAGTTTGCGGCGTCCGTGCGCGTCCGGTCGACGAAGAAGAACTCCCAGTCCTTCGGCTGGTTGAACGACACAGGGGCGGGTGTGGCCGCCTTGCGGTCGCCGAGCCTGCGCGCCATCTCGTTGCCGTAGACCTGGAGGAAGCCGGGCTCTCCGACCCCGCTCGGAAGAAGGAAGTAGTACAGCGGCGCGAAGTTCATCTGGACGAGCGAGCCGTAGTCGGCCCCGACGGGCTGCGGGGCGCCGACCTTGTGGCTCTCGCCGAGCACCCGGCTGATGCGGTTGCTGGCTGCGAGCCGCTCCCAGTCTCCGATGGAGCCCGAGGCGAGCACGATGTTGCCGTTGCCGTCGAGTTGTCCGGGCGCGGGGGCAGGATCCTTGGGGGGCATGAGTTCGCGCGTAGGCTTGGAGGCGTCGACGATGATGGCGAGCCCGGTCGGGGTCAGGACGTGCTGAACCGTCGCTATGTAGTCTGGAATCTGGTCCTTGTTCGCAGCAATGCGCTCGTTCTCAGCGTCCGCCAGAGAGCGGGCGAGGAGCGCGGCGCTGTTGTTCCGTAGGGTCGTGAGGCCCGGTGGGAACACCTGCACCAGGGCGAGCACGCCCACCAGGAACACGACGATGACCACGAGGATCTCGATCAACGTCGTACCGGCGATCTTTCTAAGACGCATCTTGTCTGCCTGGCCCGTCCAAAGGGCCGATCTGTGTGCACCGTGACCCATGGCTACGGGATGACTTTGACCCTCCAGGAGCGCTGCGCGAGGGCCTCGGAGTCGAAGGACTTGGCCGAACCGCCGACGTACAGGACGATGTCGCGGTTGACTGGCCGTGGGGCGTTGTCCTCGTTGAATTCGCGGAAGTAGGTGTCCCAGGTGATGACCGTGTCGTCAGGCGGGTTGGCGTACCCGAGCTGCCTCGGGTCGTCGAAACCGCTGCCTGTGGTCAGGCCGTATCCGGTCCAGAAGAGCGTGTAGCGCAGTTCTGTCCGTTTGCCGCCGCCCAGAGAGATCGGGATGGGCACCTCGGAGACGTCGTAGCCGCTCAGTTTGTAGAACTGGGCCTCGTCTGCCGGCACGCAGCCGACCCCGCCGCCGAGGCAGACGTTGCCGTCGCCTGGGCCGTAGGCTTGGCGGGCCATCGCGTCGTTGTCGTCGGTGTTGTCGATGGTGCCGTCTCCGTTCAGGTCGCCGATCGGGGCGGTGCCGATGGGCCGGGGATCCTGGTTCGGGTAGACCGCGGTAGTCGTGAAGTCTGGGGCGATCCGGTTGTAGGCGGGCTGGAAGGTCTTGAGGGCGTTCACCCGCTCAGGGAAGAGATAACTATGGATGGTCGTGGCGGGCACCACTTGGCCGATGTTCGGCCCGGACGTATAGAGGGTGGCATAGCCGAGCAGGGCCGGCGGATAGCCTCCCTGGTCGGTGTAATAGAGCTGGAGGGCAGTCCGAAGCTGGTTCAACGAGGCCATGTCGTCGCCCCGGTAGGCGGAGTCCTTCGTCCTGGCGTAGACCGGGAAGATGATGGCCGACAGGATGACGATGATCGCGATCACGACCATCAGTTCAATCAAAGTAAATCCGACAACGCGTCTCATGCGAACCCTCGGGCGCCCAGTCCATAGACTCAGGCACGCTCACTGGTGTTCCATCGGACCCGGCTATCCTAGCCCCATTTTTTTGACGTAGGCGGCCCAGAGCGAAAAAAGCCAGTCGTGCGCAAGTAGCGCGACCAGCGCCCCGGCCGCCAGGTACGGCCCAAACGGAATCATCGTCAATTCTACTTCAGGCTCCTCTTCGAACTCCTCGACGGAATACGGGTTCTCGCCGAACCAGGACTCATAGAACCTGGGCCAGGCTAGGCCGAAGACGTCCAAGAGCAGCAGGTAGCCCAGCCCGCACTTGAGCAGCGACCCGATGGACTCGGGCTCCCAGGGGGTCTCGTCCTCGACCTCGGGCTCGGCCCGGCGGGCCCGGTTGCGCAGGCCGACCAGAGCGATTCCCAACACGGCGCCCAGCACGACAGCCACCCCGAAACTCATCAGAGCCGCGGCGGGGAGCAGCACGGCACCGATCCCCCGGGCCATCTTGATGTCGCCGTGGCCCATGGCGTCCTTGCGGAATGCGATCCGACCTAGAAACGCGATGCCCCACAGGACGCCCCAGCCCACGAACGCGCCGGCCAACGAACTTGGGACGCCCCATAGCCAGGCTTCGGGCCGCCCCATCGCGATCAGAGCGATGTTGAGCCCGACCCCGACCACGAACATGAAGGCGTTGACCTGGTCCGGGATGACGTAGTGGGCGAGGTCGGTGAAGATGGCGGCCACGAGCGCCGAGGCGAAGGTCGCGTAGGCAAAGGCGTACGCAACGGCCACGCCAGACGGCATGCCGCCTGGGCCTCCCCCGAGCACGAACATCTGGTACCAGACCACAGCCCAGATGGCGCCGTTGATGACCTCGACCACCATGTAGCGCGGGGAGACCCTCGCTCCGCAGTGTCGACACTTTCCGCGCAGGAACAACCAACTGAGGATCGGCACGAGGTCTGGGCCGGAGAGTTGGTGCTTGCAGGCTGGGCAGAAACTGTGCTTGGGCTTATAGATGGAGAGCCCGCGCGGAAGCCGGTAGATGACGACGTTGAGGAAGCTCCCAACGGCGGCCCCGATCCAGAAGCCGACTATCCATGTCCATGCGGGAAACACCGTGCCCGTCCTTGGGTCGCGAGACCTTGTCGGTGAAGGGTACCGGATTCTGGCCGTGTCTGCGCTCCCGTGGTCGCCGGGGAGGCCAGAAATAGAAAATCCCTCCCCTGCTCCAGACGGAGCGGGGGAGGGACTCATGTCGGTGGCTAGTTGCCGTCTGCGAATCCGCCCGACGACAACTGCTGGACGACTTTGATGAGCGGCATGAACATCGCGATGACGATGAAGCCGACCACAAAGCCGAGCATGACGATCAGGATCGGCTCGAGGGCCGCGGTCAGCGACTGGAGCGTCGCCTCGACCTCGGCCTCGTAGAAGTCCGCGATCTTCTGCAGCATAAAGTCGAGGGAGCCCGACTCCTCGCCGACGCCGATCATATGGACGACCATCGGCGGGAACATCTTGCTCGACTCGAGCGGGTCTCCGATGCGGTCGCCCTCCCTGATCCTGGCCCGCGCGTCGAGGACGGCGTCGGCCATGATCGTGTTGCCGACGGTGCCGGCGACGGTCTCCATCGCTTGCAGGATCGGAACGCCAGAAGTCAGCAGCGTGCCCATCGTCCGGCTGAACCGGGCCATGCAGACCTTGTGGTGCAGTTTTCCGAAGACGGGGATGTACAGTTTGATCCTGTCAGCAACGCGCCTGCCGAAGCGGGTGCCGACGAACAACTTCCACGCCACGATGATGGCGGCGACGCTCAGGATGATCACAAGGTAGTTGTTGCGCAGGCTGTAGGACAGGTTGATCAGGAACTTCGTCATCGCGGGCATGTCGCTGTCCTTCAGGCCGATGTCCTTGAAGAGCGAAGCGAACTCCGGAACGATGTACGTGACCAGGAAGCCGACGATGATGGTCGCGGCGACCAGGACGAGGATCGGGTAGGTCAGCGCGGCCTTGACCTTGCGGCGAAGGGCCACGTCGCCTTCCAAGAACATCGAGAGGCGCTGGAGGGACTCCTCCAGGACGCCGCCGACCTCACCAGCGCGGATGAGACCGATAAACAGGTTGCTGAAAGTGCGCGGGTGCCGCTGCATGGCGCGGGAGAGGCTCTCGCCTCCTTCGACCCTCTCGCCGAGGTCCATGAGGATCTTTTTGAGTTTGGGGTCCTGCGTCTGGCGGCCAAGCACGTCGAGGCATCGCACGAGGGAGACGCCGGCGTCGACCATCGTCGAGAACTGGCGGCAGAAGACCGCCAGGTTGGTCAGTTTGACCTTTCCGAAGCCCGTCGACCGAAGCGCGCCGCGCTTCTTGATCATCGTGACTTCGACGAGTTCGATGCCTTGCTCTTCGAACCGGGCGCGAAGTTTGTCTTCGCTCTCGGCCTCGGTCGTCCCCTTCTGCACGGAGCCGTTGGGGTCTTTGAACGTGTAACTGTAGACTGGCATTTCTTATCTCCGTGGTGGAGCCGCGCCAGCACCGCCTGCCGCGCCTCCGAGGTTGATCATTTTCTTGAGTTCTTCTTGGTTCATGCACCGCAGCAGCGCCTCTTCCAGGGTGATGATGCCTTTGACGTACAGGTCCCTGAGGGCCTGGTCCATGCTCATCATGCCGTGCGAGGCGCTCGTCTGGATCATGGACGGAATCTGGTGCGTCTTGTTCTCGCGGATCAGGTTGCGGATGGCCGGGGTCGCGACCATGATCTCGCAGACCGGGATGCGTCCGGGGCCGCTGGCGCGCGGCAGGAGCTGCTGCGCGATGATCGCGACGATGTTGTTGGAAAGTTGGACGCGGATCTGCTCCTGCTGACCCGGTGGGAAGACGTCGATGATGCGGTCGATCGATTCGGCCGCGTTGTTGGTGTGCAGGGTCGCGAAGACGAGGTGTCCCGTCTCAGCGGCGGTGATCGCCAGGGCGATCGTTTCGGTGTCGCGCATCTCACCGACGAGGATGACGTCGGGGTCTTCGCGAAGGCAGGCGCGCAGGGCGTTCGCGAAGGCCTTAGTGTCGCCTCCGAGTTCGCGCTGGTTGATGATGCTCTGCTTGTGGGAGTGCAGGTACTCGATCGGGTCCTCGACCGTGATGATATGGACCGCTTTGCTCGTGTTGATGTAGTCGATCATCGCCGCGAGCGAGGTCGACTTTCCCGAGCCGGTTGGGCCCGTGACGAGGATCAGGCCGCGGGGTCTGTCCGCAATGACATCCAAGAACGGCGGGAGGTTCAGTTCGCGCACCGTCGGAATCCGGTTAGAAATAAGGCGGAACGCGCCCGCGATCGCGCCGCGGTCTCGGTACATGTTGACGCGGAAGCGCGCCCTTCTCGGCAGTTGATAGGAGAAGTCGAGTTCCAACGTCGTCTCGAAGCGGTGGATCTGGTCGTCGGCGATGATCTCGTACATCATTCGCTGAGTCTCTTGGGGCGTGAACTTCTCAAAGTTGAGGCGCTTCAGCGCTCCGTCCTCACGGATGACTGGCTCGCTGTCGACACAGATGTGGAGGTCCGAGCAGTTGCGGTCGACGACGACGTGCAGCAGTTCGTCGATGTGGAGGTCGTCGAGCGACCTCGGCTTTCCGGCGCCTCCGCCCGCGCCCTCGACCATCGGTGGCGCTTCTGGTGCCGCTGACGGCGGAGCCCCGGGGGCCGCGCCGTTCGCCTGCGTGTTCTCTTGCTCGTTTTGCATTCGGTGCTCTTTTCTACGTTAGTTTCGGTGCTTTGTAAAGATTATCAGAAGCCTGCCGTGAAGACGACGCGCATGACTTCTTGCGGGTCGGTGATGCCGGCGAGGACCTTTTCAAGCCCGTCTTCGCGGAGTTCGTGCATGCCGGCGGCCTTCGCGGCCGCCTTGATGTCAGCGACGGGGGCCCGGCGCACGACCATCTCGGCGATCTCCTGGTTCATGATCAGCAGTTCGTGGAAGCCGGTTCGACCACGGTAGCCGGTCATGCGGTTGTTGTCGTGCGGGATGCCGCGGTAGAGTTGGATCATCTCGTCGGGATCTTCGACCTTGAATCCGAACCTGCGCAGGTCGATAGCCGGGATCTCGTACTGCTCGCGGTGCTCCTTGTCGATCTGGCGTCCCAGCCTCTGGGCGAGGATGCCGATGACGGTCGCCGAGATCAGGTAAGGCTCGACGCCCATGTCGATCATACGGATCGTGGCAGACGGCGCGTCGTTCGTGTGAAGCGTGGAGAGGACCAAGTGTCCCGTGAGCGACGCTTCGATGGCGATCTCGGCCGTCTCAAGGTCGCGCATCTCTCCGACCATGATGATGTCGGGGTCCTGACGAAGGAAGGCGCGCAGGCCAGTCGCGAACGTCAGACCCGCCTTCTTGTTGATCTGGACCTGGGCGATGCCTCCCAACTGGTACTCGATCGGGTCCTCAATCGTGATGATGTTGACCGCGATCGTGTTGAGTTTGTGGAGGACCGAATACTGTGTCGTCGTCTTTCCTGAGCCGGTCGGGCCGGTACACAGGAACATGCCGTTCGGCTGGCTGACCAGTTCCTCGAGTTTGGCCATGTTCTCGGCGGAGAAGCCCAGTTTGTTGAGGCCGACCATCGCGTTGCCCTTGTCGAGGATACGCATGACGATCTTTTCGCCGTAGGGGCACGGGATGGCGCTGACACGGAGGTCGAACTCCTTCTCCTTGTGCCTCACCTCGATGCGTCCGTCCTGTGGGACGCGCCGCTCGGCGATGTTCATGTCGGACATGATCTTGTAGCGGCTGATGAGCGGCGAGATCAGGTTGCGCGGGACGGTCATGGCCTCCATGAGGACGCCGTCGATTCGATACCGGACGCGCACGTGGCGCTCCTGCGGCTCGATGTGGATGTCAGACGCGCGGTCGACGATGGCCTGCTGGATGAGCGCGTTGGCCAGTTTGATGATCGGCGCCTGCTCGGCCATCTGCTCGGCGTCGCCGGTGTCGGAGATGCCCAGCAGGTCGGCGTCGCGGCCGACCTGTGCTGCGGCGATGACGCCGCGCAGGTTCTTGATCTGCGCGGGGGCCTTCTCCTCTTCCTTCACGGTGGCCTCGCCGTTCGAGGCACCGTAGTGCCTGCGGATCGCGTCCTCGATCGCGCCGGGAAGCGCGACGGCGGGACGCACGAAGCACCCCGACGCCAGACGTACGTCGTCGATGGCCGGGATGTCGGCGGGGTTCGCCATCGCGAGCCAGATGGTGGTGCCCTCCTTCTTGATCGGCATCACCGAGTGGAGCTTGACGATCCGCTCAGGGACGACGTTCACGGCCGATTCGTCGACCTTGACGTTGTCGAGGTCCACGAACTGGTGTCCGTCCTCCTGCGCCTTGGCGAGGAGCACCTCCCTCTCACCGACGTATCCCAAGTCGATGAGCACCCTGCCGAGGTCAGGGTTTTTGGTCTGCTTTTGAATGGCAACGGCCTCGTCGAGCTGCTCCTTCGAAAGGAACCCCTTCTCGATCAGATAGGCCGTCATCGATACACGCTTCAATGCCATACAGTCAAATCCTCATACAGCCGTCACGTACATACGGCAAAGCCCCGCCCCCGAAGCCGCATCTCGGCCCCGATGGACGGTCGAACGGACTATTGTAGTCCGAAAGAGGGCTTTTCCGATACCCGCAACGTCTGTTTTTCGCTTGTCGCCGCCTAGGTCTGCCTTGTAGCGGGCCCGGTTTCCAGGTATCCCTGGACTCGTTTTGTTGCGCAGCGAACTGGCAGATAAAGTCAATGCGGCCGTCGGACGTCTCGTCGCGAGCGGTCGCCTGCCAGAAGCCGTGTACCCACTGGTAGAAATAAGCGACACCAAGTCAGTGGAGCACGGCGACTTCGCTTGCAACTTCGCCTTGGCGGCGGCGAAAACGGCGGGCTCCAACCCTCGAGCGATCGGTGAACTCCTCGCGGAGGAACTGCGCGGCGACCCTGACTTTGACAAGGTCGAGGTGGCAGGCCCCGGGTTCGTCAACCTCACGCTCTCTGTCCATTCGACGTCAAGGGCCCTGTCGAACGTTCTACAAAATCCTCGCGATTTTTACCGGCTAAACCCAAAACGACGGCTCAAGATCAACGTTGAGTTCGTTTCGGTCAACCCGAATGGGCCCATTACCGTCGGCTCCGGACGCGGCGCGGCCTATGGATCGACGCTTTGCAACGTTCTCGAGGCCGCTGGCCACACCGTCCACCGCGAGTACTACATCAACGACGGCGTCAACAGTGAGCAGATGCGGCTTTTCGCCGATGCGGTGCAGGACTTCATTCTTAGACTTGAAGTGGGACAGGCCTGGTCCGAACTCGACGCTGACGCGTCAAGGGACAAACCCTTACAGCGACATAACGCGTTCTTGAAACAACTCGGGTCTGGTCACGGCGGTTACACCGACCAGTGGTTCGAAAATGAACTTCGAGAGTACTTTGAGAAGTGGCCAGAAGATCCGCAGATCGATAGGGCGCTCCTAAGGCGGCTTGACTTTTACGGTGTCGGCGCCGGGACGAAACTCCGATACCTAACTGCATGGCATTCAGGTGACTACAGATTGCCTGAGTCTAAGCCCCATTATCGGACAGAGTCCGCGTTGCATGTCGCAAGAAGAATTGCAGGTGCCCACGCCAAGCAACAATCGCCAGGTGTGCTAACGATAGAGTCAATTCGTCAGCAAGCGCAAGAATTCATGATTCAGTTGCAACAAAGCGATTTAAGTACTTTCGGCGTCACATTCGACACGTGGTTCAGCGAACAGTCGCTGCACGACTCCGGCGCGGTACAAGCAGAGATCGACCATCTGGTCAAGACCGGCGCAGCGGATGAGGAACAGCACCGTGTCAAGATACAGTTCGGCAAGGGCGGCGAGATCAAGGACGTCGAGATAGAAAGGCAGGTGACCGACGACGAAGACCCCCTCCTCTTGCGCGAAGCGGAGGAGGAGGGGGCAGGGGGTGGAGGTTCCACCGGCGGCAGCCGAGAGACGCCCACCCTCTGGCTCCGCTCCACCAAGTTCGGCGACGACATGGACCGGGTGCTGCGCCGTCGCGACGGGCGCCTCACCTACATAGCCAGCGACGTCGCCTACCACAAGGACAAGTTCAACCGCCCGCCGAACGCCGACAAACTGATCACCGTGCTCGGCCCCGACCACCACGGCTACATCGGGCGGCTGCAGGCCGTCGTCGCCGCCGACCTCCTTGGCTCTGACGAGGCCCCCTCCCTAGCCCTCCCCCAAGGGGGAGGGAACGGCGTCTTCGACGACAACGACGCGAAAATTTGGAGGGACGCCAAGGAGAAGCGGGCCTGCCTCGATGCGCTCGCACTCGCGAAGGAGAGACTCGAGGTGCAGATCTTCCAACTCGTGCGGTTCGTCAAGGACGGCAAGCCCGCGCCGATGCGCAAGCGCGACGGCAACATCTACGCGCTCATCGACCTCATCAACGAGATCGGCGAGAAGGTCCGACCAGACGGTTCAACAGAGGAGAAACAGACCGCGGGGCGCGACGTCGCGCGCTTCTTCTATCTCATGCGGAGCCACGATACGACCTTCGACTTCGACCTCGACCTGGCCGAAAAGCAGAGCGAGGACAACCCGGTCTTCTACGCCCAGTATGCGCACGCACGCATTTGTGGCGTGATCGACAAGGCCGCGGAAGAAGGACTCCCCCTCTCCGTTACCCTAACGGACAGGGGACAGGGGGGTGAGGACACCAGCCTCGACCTGGCGCTCCTCGACCACCCAAAGGAGAAGGCGCTGATCCTCAAACTTCAAGACCTCGGCAACGAGATCGAGCGCAGTGCAGAGGACTATGGCGTGAACCGCCTGACCACCTACGCGGTCGAACTTGCGCGCACCTACCACCACTTCTATGACGCGTGCCGCGTCGTGCAGACCGACCAGCCGGAACTCTCGAAAGCGCGCCTGGCGCTCTGCGTCGCGACTCGTCTTGCATTGAGGGCTACGTTCGACCTGCTCGGCGTTTCCGCCCCCGAGCGGATGTAACTGCGCGCCTATTTGTCCGGAACTTCGATACGGCCACCGGTCTGCGTGGTCGGAAGAGTGAACGAGACCCAGAAGTTGCCGGCAATCGACGACATACGTATGACCCTGTCGTTGCTGGCGTCGTGGACGTAGATGAACGAGTCGCCCTCGACACTCATAAATGTGATGTCGCCGAACTGGCCGACGCCGGTTCCCTTCGTGCCGTAGGTCGTCCAAAAGCCGCCGGCGATCGTAAAGAACTTGCAGATCCGGTGGTTGCCGGAGTCCATCACGTAGATGAACCCGTTCCCATCGATGTCAACGTCGCTCGGTTTGTCGAACTGACCGACGCCGCTGCCAGGAGAGCCGAACGTCCTCCAGTTTGCGCCGAACATGTCCGTGAACCGGTCGATGCGCGAGAGGCCCCTGTCCGGCACATAGATGGCACCGTCGACCCCGATCGTGATACTCGCTGGGTCCCAAAACTGGTTTTGCCCCGTGCCCATCGTGCCGAAAACGATCTTGCCGCCGCCGGACATGTCGTCCACGCGCACGATCCGACGGTTGTTATAGTCCAGCATGTAGATCTTCCCGTTAGCGTCCACATCGATGGAGGCCGGGGTGAAGTCCAACTGGAGTTCGACCCTCCCGAAACCTGAAAGGTCGTCGACGCGCACGATCTTGGTGCCGATCGCCATATAGACCCGCTCCTGTTTGTCGATCGCGACGTCGGTCGCCGCTCCGCCGCCTGGATCGTTGTACGTCCAGTACCAGGAGCCGTCGACGTCCCTCATTCCGGACGTAGTGCCGCCGACTCCGGCGAGCAGGACGCGAGTGGGAACGTAACCGAGCGCTCCCACGAGCCTTTTCCCCGAAATCAACGGGTCGTTGACCCACGCCACGACGTCCGTGTACCCGCGCTTGAGCCCAATCATGTTGCCGTTCGAATCGACCGATATGACCGACGAGTCGGTCGCGCCCCAACTAAAGCCCGCGCCCGTGAACAGCACTTGGTTCGAGGAGCCCCGCGCCGTTGCCACGTTGGGCGTGCTGCTGACTCCAGCGAACTGGTCCCCTGTCACGTCGATCTGCTTGATCGCCGTCTGCATGTTCGCAGAAACGTCGACGTCCTCCATCTGCTTGTTGATCACGGTCACCGTTGCGATCGCCGAGCCGACGATCTGGCCGTCGGTGTAGGCCCGCATCTGGAGCGTATAGTCGAAGGTGGACGGCTGGAGGCCCGGCAGCGAGATCGACGGCTTATCGCGCGTAAGACTGAAAAGGTTGCCCATGCCGGGAGGCAGGTTCACTCCGAACGGTGGGGTCAGCGTCACCTCGACGTGCCCCACGTAACCGGGAACGACGCGCGTCGCCGGGTCGAAGACGGCGAAGATGTTGATCCCGGTCTGCCCGCTCGAGGAAGGCACGCCGGAAGAGCCCCCGCCACAGCCTGCGACGAAGGCGATGCATAGCGCCAGCGCCCACCTTGTTCTCATCCTTGGTCGACCTACTCTCATTGACGCTCAAATCTGTACGCTTCGTTCGATCCCCAGATGACTGCAGTAGCGATCGAAAAGCCTGTGGGCAGCAGCGTAACACGAGTACGGCGACATGAAGTGAGCGAACTCAAACGTGATGGTCTTCTCGGCTACCTTCGCAGCCTCTTCGAGTTTGAGGTGCAGATAGCGCCAGTCAGCCGGCGGAAACTTGATCGGCATGTCGCGGTCGAAAGACTCCACGTTCGCCCAGAGTTTAATACCGTGCTTGTCCGTGAGCGCCTTGATCCCAGCGTGGAACTCCGGCAGTTCGTGGTAGTGGATCTGGCCGTCCTGAAATGCGCACATGTCGATCACGCCCTTAGTCTCGGCGAATATCGTGTCCCACTCCTTGAAGGTCGTCCCTAGTGGGATCGCGTTCTGCTTTCCCGCCTGCTTTTCGCCCATCGGGAACGGCGAGATCAGCACCGGCACGTCCTTCGCCTGCTTGCAGTGCCCGCCTATCCCACGAAAGATGTCGGTGATGTTGAGGTGGTTCCGCGCGGTCTCGTGGCACATGTACCAGCCCTTGAACGCCGCTCGTTCTCCGTAGCGCTTGACGACCTCGTCGACGAACGACCTGTTGAGGTCGACTTCTTTCTTCCAGGCGCCGCTCAGCCAGTGCTCGCCGCTGTCGTAGGTACCGAAGTAGAGCGACTGTCCGTACTCCTCAGCAAGGTCGAGGAACATCGCCGCGAGGTCGTCCTTGACGGGCAGGCACCCAGGGACGACCGACGACGGGAACACGCACTTGTCCTTGTAGCCCGCGCGGATCAGGATGACTGTGTCGATTCCGATCCGCTGGTATAAGGCAAATTCCCTTGCCCACTCATCCCGCGACCAGTTCTGGCTGGGGATGTCGTGGGTGATCTCGTCCAGGAACGTGCCCGTAATGCGCATGTACGAGGGAGTTTATCGCGCAACGCAGAACGGCGTGCCGCAACGTGCGACACTGAAACCTGATGAGAGTTTGTACTAGACTTCCGTGCATGGGACTGTTTGGGCGAAAGGGATCGACCGAGTCAGAGGCTATCAACAAGTTTTGGAAGTGGTTCGTGAAGAACGGTGATCGGCTGTTTGCCGGAGTGCAGGAAGGCGAGCCTCAGATCGACGACATCTTGCAGCGACTCAAGAAGGTCTCGGGGGGATTGTCATGCCAACTAAGCAGTCAGGGTGAGACCGCACAGATCGAGATCAGCGCAGACGGAGTCAGAGAGCGGTTTCCTTTGGTCAAGCAAATCGTTGCGGGCGCGCCTGAGGTTTCTCGCTGGCAGATCCTCGCCTTTAGGCAACCGATCTCGGACGCGCGTTCGCTAAGTATCCAGTTCCAGGGGCAGTCTCTGAAGATCGATGACTTTAAGTTCGTTTCACGATCGGACGGCCAGTGTGCCGAGATTCAAGTGTTTGCCCCAGGCGAGGGCGCGAGCCCGAGTCAAGACGTCCTAGGCGCGATGTTCGTACTATTGGACGCGCTGCTGGGCGAGTACGCGGTCGAGACCAAGATACGTATCGCTAGCGCTCAAACGCTTGCGAGTGCGCCAGAGAATGCCCAGCCGCTAGGAGACCTGCTGGGAGTTGTGAGATCGATGCAGGACTAGCCAACCTCACGGTTGGTCGCCCTAAGGATTGCGCTTGTGGTCGTTCCACATGTAGCGCGCGATCCGCCACGTGCCGTCGGCCTGCCTGTGTAGCAACATGGAAAAGACGCCGGTATTGCTGTGCTCGGAACCGTCGTATGTGAACGCAAGACTGAAACTCCCGTACATGTAGGCAAGGTCGCCGTCGACCGTAACATCGTCGGGCATCATGTCGAACGACGTCACGAGCGCTGGGGGCGAACCTTCCGGCCACCAGAATGCAGTGGCCTCACCCTTGCCGTGCATTGCGTCGAGCCCGGATGGCATGAGCACCACGTCGTCGGTCAATGTGTCCAGAACGGCCTCTCGGTCATTGCTTAGCCACGCCTTGGCGTAAGACGTGCCCGCAAGTGTGATCGCCGCTTCGTCGTCCGCTGTGCCCACCGATCTGGGCTGGCTCGGTTCCGATTTGCTCGGCGTGCAGGAAGAACCGAGGTAAAGAGCGAACCCGAGGGCGACGATCGTGACCGCCTTTGCGATCGATTGGATTCGGAGCGAGAGAACCATGTTATGTCTTCGAACTCGCATCTCTCGAAGCAAGTTCCGGGCTTTGGCCTACTGGAACTCTTTCATGTCCGACGAGTGGCCCGGGAACAGTTTCGCCTTCGGGTCGAGCATCTGCTTGGCGACGCAGACGGCGGTCGTGGCCTCGCCGACCCCTGTCGCGATCAGTTTTATCTTCCCTTCGTAGTCGCACACGTCGCCGACGGCAAAGACTCCCTCGAGGTTCGTGCGGTAAAGGTTGTCGACCTTGATTTGCCGCTTCTCGATCTCCATGCCCCAGTCGGCGAGCGGGCCGAGCGAGGACTTGTAGCCGACGTTGACGACCAGCGCGTCGCACTCATAGCGCCGGTGCTCGTCCTGCTTGGTGTTGTGGACCGTGACGGCCTCGATGACCGCCCCGCCATGAATCTCCTGCACCGTCTCCCAAAGGCAGATCTCGACGCTCGATTCCTGCACGGCGCGCACCGTCTCCTCGTGCGCGCGGAAGACGTCGCGCCTGTGGACAAGGCGCGTGCTAGCGGCGACCGGCTCGAGCGCGAGCGCCCAGTCGAACGCGCTGTCGCCCCCGCCGACGACGACGACGTTCTTCCCTTTGAGCGCGGTCTTGTCCTGCACTCCATAGGTGAGGCCCTTGCCGAGCCACGACTCTTCGCCTGCGAGGCCCAGTTTCGTCGGCTCGAACGCCCCGGCGCCGGCCGAGACGATGATCGTCCGCGTGGGGTACGCGGTGCCCGTGCCCCCCGTGATCGTCCAGCCGTCGGCGTCCTTGGTGAGGGTCGTCGCGGTCTCGTTCAGCACGACCTCCGGCTTGAAGCGAACGGCCTGCTTCGCCATCTCCTTGGCGAGGTCCTTAGCGAGCACCTCGGGAAAGCCGGGCATGTCGTAGACGTTCTTTTCTGGGTAGAGCGCGACGAGTTGGCCGCCAAGTTCGGGGAGGCTGTCGATGATCCGCGCAGACATCCCGCGCATTCCGGCATAGAATGCGGCGAAGAGCCCGACGGGGCCGCCCCCCACGATCGTCACGTCAACGCGATCCATCTGACCGCAGAGTTTAGAACAGCCGGACGGGTCGGGTTCGGGCTTCCGGGTGCCTCGCCGGTACACTCGCGCCGCCGATGGAGCGATACGACGTGGTGGTCGTGGGTGCGGGGCACGCCGGGATCGAGGCTGCCCTCGCCAGCGCGCGCCTGGGGGCGAGGACCCTGTGCGTAACGCTGCGGCTGGACAAGATCGGACACCTGCCCTGCAACTGCTCGATCGGCGGGCCGGCCAAGGGGCACATCGCCCGCGAGGTCGACGCCCTGGGCGGCCAGATGGGGGTGACCACCGACTACACGCTGACGCACGTGCGCAAGGTCGGCACCGGCAAGGGCCCTGCGGTTCAGACCACCCGAGCCCAGGTGTGCAAGAAGGCGTATCCGGAGTTTATGCGGCGCGTCCTGCACGAGCAGGCGAACCTCGACCTGCTGGAGGGACAGGTGGAGACCGTGCTGCACGATGGCGGAAGGGTGACGGGAGTAGTCGTAACGGGAAACGAGAAACGGGAAACGAGCAGTGAAGAACCCGCTTCACGATTCCCGTTTACCGTTACCATTCCCTGCGACGCGGTCGTCATCACCGCAGGCACGTTCATGAACGGGCTGTGCCACGAGGGCAAGAAGAAGACAGTCGCGGGCCGCCATGGCGAGCAGGCCGTTGTCTCGCTCAGCGACTTCCTGCGCGAGATCGGCGTGCGGATGCGGCGGTTCAAGACCGGTACGACGCCTCGCATCGCTCGCTCTTCAATCGACTTCGAGAAGACCCAGGTGATGCCGAGCGAGGAGGACGCCGGGCCGATGAGTTTTCTGCACGACGCGCCGATCCCCACACATGGCCTCGTGCCGACCTGGCAGACGCGCACCACCACAGCGACGCACGATATTTTGCGCGAGCGACTGCACGAGAGCGCGATGTACGGCGGTGAGATCGAAGGTGTGGGCCCGCGCTACTGCCCTAGCATCGAGGACAAGGTCGTGCGGTTCGCAGACAAGGACTCGCACCCGATCTTCCTCGAACAGGAAGAGTGGGACAGCGAGAGCGTGTACGTGCAAGGGTTCTCTTCTAGCATGCCCGCGGAAGCGCAGCTGGATGCGCTTCGGACAATCCCCGGTCTGGAGCGCGTAGAGATGATTCGTGCCGGGTATGCGGTCGAATACGACTCCGCCGACCCGCTGCAACTGCGACCGACCCTCATGTCGAAACTGTTGGGCGGGCTGTTCTTGGCGGGGCAGATCAACGGAACGAGCGGATATGAGGAAGCCGCCGGGCAGGGCATCGTCGCGGGGATCAACGCGGTGCGCTACGTGCGGTCGGAGCCGCCGGTCGAGTTTCCGCGCAGCAACTCGTTCATCGGCGTGATGATCGATGACCTCGTGACGAAGGGGGTAGACGATCCTTACCGCATGCTGACCGCGCGCGCCGAGCACCGCCTGCTCCTGCGCCACGACAACGCCGACGCGCGCCTGACCCCGCTGGCTGTCGAACTCGGCCTTGCAAGCGACGAACGGGAGAAGCGGTTTGAACGGAAGTCTGCGCTCGTCTCCACAGGGCTGGGGTGGCTGCGCTCGACGTACGTCGTCGAGGCGCACAACGAGGTGCTGGAGGACGCGGGCTTCACACCTGTCAAAGGACGCGCGTCGCTCTACGACCTCTTGAAGCGCCCTGAAGTGCGGTTGGACGACGTGGAAGCCGTCGCTGGTCGGTGCGGACTCGTCACCCCCTCCCTAACCCTTCCCCAAGGGGGAGGGCACTACGGCTCCGTAGACTACACGGCGCGGAGCCAGATCGAAACGATCGCCGTCTACGATGGCTATTTGCGCAGGCAGGAGGACGAGGCGCGGCGGGCGAACGAACTCGAGGCGATGGCGATCCCGGACGCGTTCGACTACCAAGCGCTCAAAGGGCTGAGTTACGAGAGCGTCGAGAAATTCTCCCACGTGCGACCGACGACTATCGGCCAGGCGAGCCGCATCCCGGGCGTGAGACCCGCCGATATCGCGCTCTTGATCGGACACTTGCGCAGACCAAAGGTTGCGGGTGAAGTGTGATGGTAGCGGTCATCAAGTGGCCACCCAATAGTCGCTATGTCGTCGACGAATTGGCGACCACCTGGCGACCACTAGACGACAGGAACAAGGTGACCCGGCGTGTCTGAACTGCGCTACCACCCGTTCCTCGACCAGTGGGTCATTACGGCGACGCACAGACAGGACCGCACGTTCCATCCTCCCGAAGGCTACTGCCCGCTCTGCCCGACCAAGCCCGGCGGCTTCCCGACCGAGATCCCGTACGACGACTACGACATCGCGGTCTTCGAGAACAAGTTCCCTTCCCTGCTCGCCGGCCCGCCGGAACCGAGCGTCGCGGGCACGGAGCTGACCCCAGTTCGACCAAGCAGCGGCGTGTGCGAAGTGGTCTGCTATTCCAGCAACCACGACGCGACGTTCGCGACCCTGCCGCTAAGCCAGATCAAGAAGCTCGCGCGCGTCTGGAAGGACCGGTACAACGACCTCAGCGAGCGCGAGGGGATCGAGTACGTGTTCATCTTTGAGAACAAGGGAAAAGAGATCGGTGTGACGCTATCACACCCGCACGGGCAGATCTACGCGTACCCGTTCGTGCCGCCGGTCGTGCGCACGGAACTGCGCATCGAGCGCGAGCACTTCAACCAGCACGAGCGGCCGCTGATGGTGGACGTGCTCGAAGACGAGCGCGCCGACGGCCGCCGCATCGTGTGGGAGAACGAACGCTTCGTCTGCTTCGTTCCGTTCTTCGCGCGCTATCCGTATGAGGTGCTCGTCACCTCGAACAACCACATCCCAAACATCGGTGCGATGAACGATGCGGAGATGGACGATCTCGCTGAAGCGCTTCACACGGTCGCGAGAAAGTACGATGCGCTCTTTGGCTTCTCGATGCCGTACGTCATGGCGATGCACCAGGAGCCAGCCATCAAGGGGTACGACTTCGCGTGGTTCCACGTCGAGTTCTATCCTCCCTATCGCACGGCAGACAAGTTGAAATATCTGGCTGGCAGTGAGGCGGGGGCAGGCGCGTTCATCAACGATACGCTCCCAGAGGAAAGCGCCGCGCGACTGCGGGAAGTCTAGTGACTCGTGACTTTCCGCTAGTCCCAGTCGCCGTGCAATAGCGTGAAGATGCGCTGGCCCTCTTTTGATCGCTCCAGAATGCCGGCCTCGAGCGTGAGGTTTTCGGTGATCTCGGCCTCGGTCTTCGTGCCCTCCGGGTCGAGTGAGCGCATGATGAGCGCTTCGAGTTGGCTGCACGCTTCGTCGACGGACATCCCGTCCATCTCCATCTCGTCGAGCCCCTTCTGGATGATCTCCGCCGCCTGCTGGCTGCTGGAAAGGTAGCACGCGCCCCGCTCGTTGACGAAGTCGCCGTCGTAGTCCACCAGGTAGTAGCGGTCGAGCTCCGGCCCCTCGCCGACCTGCATGAACATTGTCCGGGCCACGACGGGCGGCGACGAGAAGTCCGCGAACGCGCGCTTGACCGGCTCGCTGACTGCGGCGACCACGCGCTGGATCGTGACGTCCTGCTCGCTGCGCTGGAACCCTTCCTGGTGCGAAAAGTCGATGGCGGCGACGCGCATCGATTCCACGTCCGACTGCTGCCCCAGCCCCGCGAACATGAGGCGATCGTAGATCTCGAAGATCTTCCGCGACTGACGGCGGTAGGTGACGGCGAGTATCCCTGCATCGAGCGAGGCCGCGATCACCGGCACCCCGGCGGCGAGCCTAGCCTCGACGAACTGCGCCCTGTGGCCGATACCTTCTTGCCAGTCGTAGGGCGTCATCACTGGAAAGTAATACCCGGACGGACGTGGTTACGGTCGGGTTTATGGCCATGTGAGGCCGCTTCGCCCTATCAGAACGAGATTGAAGGCGCATCGAGATGCCAAGCCACATCCAGGTAAGCCAGCGTGAACGACTCCATCGGGCTCCTTGGGCGGATCGAACTTCGGTGCGCGTTCCGCACGCTTCACTGCCTCCTTCAACTGCTTGGCGAACTCATCTTTCACCTTGTACACCCTGCCGTCTGACCGCAAACGGAGAACACCCGCAGAAGCGTCAAAGTCGGAAGTGTAGAGGGCGCCCTTGTCGGACTCAAGCAGGACAGGTTTGGCTTCGGCACCGATCTCAGGGTTGTCGCTCGCCGCTATCTCGAAGAAAGATGAGTGAGTGCCCGAAACCCGGAACTTCGACGCTTCTATTTTCCGACCAGCGTCCTCCCCGTGCTGCGTACTTCTGGAACTTGATCGCTGGGAGTCAAGTTCGACGATAGCAATGCACTTGCCGTCTTTGGCATCGAGGACGACCCATTGTCTGGCCACCCGCTGAGTTCCTCCTTCGTCGAACTGTACGACTCGGACACGAAGCCCTTGTCCGGCAGACAGTAGGTCGAGCTGGTGCCGTGAGAATGAGTGGGGCCAAAACTGGAGGTAGTAAGGATCTACGACGTAATCCTGTCCCATAGGAGCCTGACACTGGTTGAACGGCTTATACGAATTGTAGTCTGACTGGGCTTCGGCCATCAGATCCGAGTCGCTGGGGTTCTTCTGCATGTCCGCAGGCACTACGGGAGCCGCCGTCCTTAGATCGATCCTATTGACTGCGCCAGAGATTGCGTCGATCTGAATTTCAGCGTCGTGCGAGCCTACGGCGCGAAGAGTCGTCCAATATGGCAGGCCATCTACAACCGCGTCGAAACCGTACTTGGCAGTCAAGCCGTCGGGATCATATTCCGATTTTGCCAGGCTCCAAAGAGTGTTTGGGCGCAATGCGATCAAGAGGTCTGTTGCCAGTGATTTGCACCGTTCCTCCGACCAGGCTGAAGTTCTTTCGGAGTCAGTCGGCTGCTTTGAGCGCTCAGGACGAAAATAGGCAAGATAGTGGAACTGTCCCTTAGTTCCATTGATAGATCCGGTGGCGTCCGCTCCGAAGGAGTACAGCGAGCCAAGCACATTGTCCTGACCTTTCGGAATCGGAGCGTCAAACCAATATTGGAAGACCTGGGGATCAGTACCGTTGGTGAGACAGGTGGCACGTATCGTATCGGCAAAGAACTTTGGCGTGTCTTGCTGGACGGTCAGACCCGAAGAAACGACCAAGGAGCAAATGGCAAGCAACATGTCTAGCCCGCTCCTCCAGGAGGCGCTTCGATCGGCAACCGAACGACATTTACATCAGTAGACTTGTTTCCAGCCATGAGATTAAACCTTTCAGGGAGTGTAAGATATACGAACTTCATCCTTGTTGCAGGATCATCAGCAACTATCATTGTTTGAGTGCCTAGAACTCCGTTTTCAACAAACTCAATTCCGTACTTCGAGTCTGCCAGATTGCCGGCATTACTTAGTGTTTCGCCCGCCGCAAGCGCCGCGAAGAATATGTCGGCATGTTTGTCGAAATCGACAGTCGCGCCGGTGCTCAAGTCAATCGCATCGTCGAGGACGTCATGTGCAAAGCCAGCCGAAGCACGTGCCTGGACAGACGACATTTCATACGCCCCAACCGGAGCGTGTACAGACATTGCAGAACATGAGTAGAAGATTGCCAGGTTGTATTTTGGCTGCACTTCCGACTTTGATTGGGATTGTTGCAGAACATCAGTACCGAAAGTTATCTTCTTGCTCGTGTAGTTCGGATCACTAAATGGATTTACAGTCCAACCGAACGAATCCATGAAGTGGTCGTCGCCGCCATGGGTCGCATCAACAATAGCCGTACTGTCTGGGATGCCATTTACGTGGAAGGTCTTTCCGATTGACAGACCACCTAATGCGCTGGAAGGTGTGCTTGTATGTGTGTCCAGCGCAGAAATTGCGGCGCTCATGATCCCAACGCTGATGTTATGATCCCGCGTGTTCTCGACACCCTTGTTATTTAGTTCGGTTCCGAGAATCTGCATCTTGTTGTAAGCGGTGAACGCATAGTTCTCGTCATAGTCGTCAATAAAGGTCGCGAGATTGCCCGCTCCGTCGTCGACCACGATCTCGAAATGCGCTTGAACTCGAATATTGATCGGCGTCCCATCCTGCCACCCGGTCGAGGCGAGGCGCCATTCTGTAGTGGGAGCACTCATGCTGAAACTCACATCGGTTTGGTACGGTCCAGGGTCAGAATACACGAGCCCTGTTGGCGGGCCACCGCCAATTGTGATTTTGATGTTCGTGATCTTCGCGGATACGCCGAAAGGCGGCCCTACCGCCTGCTCGTCGGGCGGGACTCCAGGTGTCAGGCCCGGGTTGACGGCATCGATCTCTATCGTCACTTCGACTTTGTTCCCGCTCAAGTTGGTGTTTGGTACTGACACGGGAAAACCATTGACCGATTCGACAACCATTAGGGGACGAGTGTCCGTGTTGGAACCAGCTAGTGATGACCCGTACCTTACATCGCCAATGTAGACATGGCCGTCGAACTCACCGGGTGAGCCGGTGCTTCCGCCCGTGCCCCCGCCAACTGCCTGTGACAGTGCGATTGGCGATGCAACGATCGCGGCTACAAAGAAAACGCTCCTTACAAACCCTCGATTAACCACTTTGCTTCTCCTGTGCTGACACACAGTACCCCAATCGTTACTCAAGTTCTTTTAGCGCTACTTACAGTATGGATCCGAGCACGGTAAGCGCAGTAAGGGAGGTCACGGCCATAGAACCGGCCCGAGAAACGTCAGCCGACCTTGTGCCAGCGGGGGGTGGGGTCGCTGTCGGTCTTGCCCGAAAGGAGCGACTTGAGCGTGAGGTTGTCGAAGTTCTTGAAGATCGACGACTTGTCCCACTGGCTGAAGAAGCCGTATCCGCCGCGCGCGAGGCTGATCGGCATCGCGATCTCGTACTCGGTCTTGTCGTTGAGGCTCGCACCGTTGATCGTCACAGAGACGATGCGCTCACCCGTGGGCTTGTTCGGGTTGAACGTGACGTCGATACCGGAGACCTGCAAGAACGAACTGTTCGGCGAAGGGTAGGTGGAGACCGACCGCTCGAGCGCGCTCATGAGTTGTTCGCCAGTGATGCGCGATACGACGAGCGTGTCGCCCGGGAAGCGGATGAGCCTGACCAGGTCGCCGGATGTGAAGTCGCGCGCCATCATGCTAGCCGGGAGCAGAGC
>OBLQ010000034.1_pt1 | contig 38559 bp, 30 predicted proteins | sample 1519881 | NCBI WGS metagenome assembly OBLQ01 (sample SAMN01911456, study PRJEB22533) | soil metagenome | biome: Soil | place: Malaysia | collected 2012-04-30 | depth DG_metagenome m | reverse complement strand
ACGTGAGCAAAAGCCCCCGCCCGTCAGGATTCAAAAGAAACTGGGTGTCGCTTGCTGACTATTTTGATGTGCTCCAGAAGAGCGGCATTTCACTGAACGTCGCTTCCTACGTGGGAGCGGGCCAGGTGTGGATGGACGTAATCGGCAATGTGAACCGCAGGCCCACGCCGGAAGAAATGAAAAAGATGGAAGACCTGGTGGCGCAGGCCATGCAGCAGGGCGCCATCGGGCTTTCGTCCGGTCTTATCTACCCTCCCAACTCATTCGAGACAACAGATGACTTGATTCATCTGGCAAGTGCGGCAGCGCGCTACGGCGGCGTCTATACCAGCCACATCCGGGGTGAGGCCGCCAACGAGCCCCAGGCTCTGGCCGAGGCCATTGAAATCGGGGAGAAGGCCCACCTGCCCGTCCACATACTTCACTTTAAGATGGACGGAAAACCGAACTGGGGCCACGCCATCGACCAGGTCAGGATCATCCAGGCGGCGCGCGACCGCGGCATCGAAGTCACCGCCGACCAGTATCCCTACATCGCATCAATGACCCACCTGGAACAATGTCTTCCGCCAAAGTTTCTGGAAGGATCTCTTGAGCACCGGGTGGAACTGCTGAAAGATCCCAAGGTTCGTGAAGAGATTCGCCGCGACATTGCCCAAGGGCTTCCGGGGTGGGTCAACAATGAAGTCGAGAGCACCGGCGGCTGGCACGGCGTGATGGTGGCCGGCGTTGAGAAGCCGGAAGACAAGCAGTACGAAGGCAAGCGTATGGACGAAGTGGCGAAGATGATGCACACCGACCCGGTGAACGCGTTCTGCGATCTGCTGGTGAACGAAGGCGGTACCGCCTATGCCATCTACTTCGGCATGAGCGAACCGGACGTCGAACTCATCATGAAGCAGCCATGGGTGGGCATCGGATCAGACGGGGCCGCCGTAAGCCCCACCATGGCCTTTGCAGGCAAACCCCATCCTCGCTTCTATGGAACTTTCCCGCGCGTGCTGGGCGTCTACGTGCGCGAGAAGCACGTGCTGGCGCTGGCCGACGCCGTCCGTAAAATGACTTCCCTGCCCGCCCACATCACCGGGCTCAAAGACCGCGGACTCCTGGCGCCTGGCATGGCGGCAGACATCACGATCTTCGATCCACAGACCGTCAGCGACAAGGCGACGTTCGAAGACCCGTTCCAATTTCCTGTGGGCATTCCCTTCGTGATCGTTAACGGAGTGGTGGTGATCAGTAAAGGGCAGCACACCGGAGCCAGGCCGGGACAAGTACTTTATGGGCAAGGGAAAATATAGGCTCTAGGGCTGACGATCTATTCCGATCTTAATTTCCGGCCATTCCGGCCGCCGCTAGTCTGAGTGCGAAACGTGTTATTTCCTCAGGTGCGACAAGACATCATGAGGACTGCTGCCGGAGCCAAGTATCATTGGACGCTCCACTGAAGGGCAATTTGGAGCTCGGTAGACCCAGATGTCTCGCGGTTGCTGGCCTCCGGTGATAGGAGTAGCTGAAAATAAGGTATAGTCCTGGCCGTCCATTGTGAAGCGCGCCTGGCCGTATTCTGCAACTCCCTGAATCGCACCAGGAAAAGGCTTCAAGGCCAAAACGAAAGCGCCCACTGGAGGCACGCAGGCCCCAATGGCAGAATTCCCGCCTGCGGCACTCGCACTTCCCCCGATGTTGCCCAGGAATTCCTGGCCGCGCACCATTGCGGGATTGGTGAGGACGATCTCGTTGGGTTGGGGATTCACAAGATACCCAGGCCCCCAGAAACTCGGACGAAGGCGGTACACCTTCCCCGTCAGGATGAGTGTGCCGCCACCCTCAACGGGGATTTGGAGCTTTTGGCCCGGTTTGTAATCAAACCGTTGAGGCGTCGCGCCGGCAAGAATTCGATCTATGTCCTGACGGGAAGTGACAGTAGCCTGATGGCCGTCGGGCTCGACGATGAATTTGCCGCCACGCCCGTCAGGCTCAGTGATGAATTTGCGCCCTCGGACTTCAATCCGCGCAGAGTCGTTCCGGACATCGAGAACTTTGATCTCATATAGAGTTACCCTGGGATCTGCTGATGAGCTATATACTCCAGTGCTGTACTCGCCTGCTTGAAGCACATCGCCGCCCGTCCCGCCCTCGGGGCCGGTGAGCTCACACTGGAACCAGGGGCCGGAACCCTGCCCCCGCACGAGAGCCAGACTGACCGACAGTCCCAAGATCGCGATAAGACCCAGACCGATTGCAAAGCGTGGGACAAGAACGCGACCCGTAAAGCCGCGGCTCCATCGCTGGCGTTTTGGAGGAAGGTCGGCCATCGGAGCCGGATCTACACTGCTGTCGGAATTCGCGAGCAGGCGCAGTTCGGCACCCATCTTTGCGTAGACGAAAAGTCGCTCCCTGCACGCTGCACAATTCCCAATGTGCTCGGCCGCATCTCCCGGCACGCTTTCACCGTCATACAAGGCTGACACAAAAGGCTGTGCGTCCTGGCAGTTCATAAATCCTCCGAGTTTCCCTCCGCATCCCAGACTCGGCGCAATTGCTCTCTGGCCGCGAAGAGACGTGACCTTACCGTCCCCACCGGAATGGCAAGCATCTCCGCCAGTTCCTTGTAGGAGTAACCTTCCACCTCACGCAGCCAGAGCACAGTGCGCTTTTCGGGATCAACCTTTTCGAGCGCATCCGCCAGGAGCAAGAACAAATTATGTTGCCGGTCCGGGCGAACAGGCTGTTGCGCAATCTCAGAAGGCCGTCTCCGCCACCAGTCCGCAGCGCGCCTGGCGGCAATTCCGAACAGGTAAGCCCGGAGCGAGCCGCGCTCAGGGTCAAACCCATTGGGGTGCTGCCAAAGCTGCAGGAAAGCCTCCTGTGTGACGTCTTCCGCTGCTTTCGGATCGCCGAGCGAACGCCGAAGAAACTTCTGCAGGGCCGCAGCGTGTTCCTGATAAAAACGCTCAAACGCTCCACGGTCTCCGGCGTGCAACCAATTCCGCGATGTCGAGTCTTCCCGAGTCGGGTTCATCGCTTCTCTATTATGGTATTCGTTTTGGATGTACAAAAAGTTCGGAATGAGGTTTAAGAGTTCTGCAAGGCGTGCCAGGGCAGAGACCTTCAAGTGCACCCCAGCGCACTCTGTTTGATGAGGGACTTTTAGTCTTTAGAACGTAGGAGAGTCGGAACCAAATGCAGTGGCCGCGAGTTCCGCCCCTGCAAAAAAGATGTGCTACTGTGCGATCGGATCGTCTGAGATCAGCATTTCCGCCGCCTGCCGTAAACGTTTCTGAAGATCTTCCAGGCTGTCTGAAATCGTCTTGCGCTGTATTTCCAGCCCGGCCTGGGTAATGTCAGCAAGCTGCTGCCGGAAGGATTCCAGGGAATAGTTCACGGTGGATTCGAAGCCCGATTTTGTTTCCTCCTGCTGCTTCTTCATAAGTGAGGCCGCGTTATCCACCTTTTCTGAAAGCTCCTGCGCCAGGTTCTCAGACGCGCTGCGAACCACTGCCGCCGCCTGGGCGCCCGCCTCGCCGGCGTCCTTCTGAATGCGTTGCATCAAATTGCGGTACTCTTCCTCTGAAACTTCGCGCAGGCGTGTTTCGAATTGTTCGATGGCTTTGTCTTGCGATTTCCCGATACCCGCGCCGGCCGCTTCAAGCTTCTCTTCGGTAAGTTGCAGGATGCGCGGTTCCATCTCTCCCACGGCTTCCTGAACCATCGATGAGATTTGCTCTCTGGAGTCTGAGAGGAATTTCTCTCTAAAGCCGCTGAGGTCCTGACCCTCCCCGCCAAGCATCTCCGTCACGCGCGCCACACCCTGCTCGACAGACTCGTGCACCGACCGGCTTGCTTCCTGGATCTGCTGAAGGGCCCCGTCAGTCCTTTGTTGCAGCTGCTGCAGGGAGGATTCCATGGCACTGGCCACGGACCGCTCCATTCGCGCCGAGATTTCAGGACCAGTTGTCGCTTCCATTTCCGAACTCAACACCTCCATCCGGCGGATGAAGTCCTGCGCCATCTTGTCCTGCTCCTGCTGCAGTTTGTCCAGCAATGCGCCAGTCGATTCATCCAGGTGCGGCTGGACCTGGCCTAGAGCACTGTCTACGTGTTCCCGGATCCGGCCCTCAAAGTTCTTCGCCGCTTCGTCGGCCACCCCATTCAGCCGCTCTGTGGAGAACTTCGTCACCGCATCGAGGTTTCGCTCACACACCTGCTGTGCGGCCTGATCGAGGGCATTGATCTGGTTTTGGACCGTATCCGCCGTCCCCTTGAACCGCTCCTCGACCAGCTTCTCCTGTTCAGCCATCAATTCCTGAATTTTCTGCTGGAAGCTGCCCGTCAGCAGGGCCGTTGCTTCCTCTACGTGCGGTTCCAGCAACTTTTCGATCTGCAACGGGATGGGAGTTCCGGTTCCTTTACAGGTCAGCCACACCCACCGGGCAAATTCGTCCGTCTGGGCCCGAACCAGCTCCGCAACACGTTCCTGGCTCTGCCTCGCGACACTGATCTCAAACTGTTTAGGTTCGATCTCTTCGTGCAGCTTGTCCCGGTACCCATCGACGACCTTTTCAATCCGGCTTTCCATCTCAGTCTGGATAACCTCCAGAGCCGCACGGGCCTGAAGTTCCGCCTGTTGGGACATCTGGGAAACCGCCTTTACGGAAAAGGCCTCGAGGTCGTTGCGAATTCGGTCCTTTAATGTCGTGAAATCCGTTCGCGATGCCGAACCTTCTTCGCCTTTGGGCGTGGTTTCTGGCAGGTCTACACCGGAAAAGTGTGAAATGGCCTGCAACGCTTCCTTAAGCGTGTGCTCGACGCGCTCGATATCCGATTTCCAAGGGCGCTCGGTTTCTTCAGGCTGATCGGGACGCTTGTTGGGGAGTTTGGCACCACCGCGGATGGCACGGAGTTCGTCAGCTAAAGACAATGATCCCTTCATTTGTTATTGTCGCCACTGGCCATGTGCGGTGGATCCAGTTTGCCTGTTAATGCGGGATTGGAGACATCGCGCCATGGTGACCGAGCGGCTCCTCCTTCTCGGGAATTTGGCCTTCACGTATCAGCCTGACCAGAACTGCCAGTCCACTCTGGCGCTTAGTGGGAAAGGACAGTCCTGGGCCGCTCTAACCTTCAAGAACAATCGGGTTTGCCTTTCCGCCGCCTTAATGGGTGACGAGTAATGGAACCCTGCAAAATCCCGATAGCCTCACGCCCCCGACCGAATTTCCCAACTTGCCCCGGAGGGAAAACGGGAGCGACGTTCAAAAGCATGCCAGACCAGTAAAAGCTGTCAAAGTCAAGGAGATAGAACAGTTAACCGATCGAGCATCCACAATAGAATCACCCAACTTTTCGTCGATGGTCAATCAGGTAAAGACCTGATACCTATGATATATATATATTAATTCAATCGTAAATGCAATATTTTCGTCTCAAGTATGATCGCGATCACCGGGCCTTCAGTAGTCTTGGAGGGCAATGCGCTCTCGCCACCACACATCTTGAAAATTCCATTTAGTTTCACGAAAAACTGGTAGCGCTGGTGTATGATTGTCGAACGCTCAGACAAGCCGGATGGGCAAGCCGCTCATCAAACAACAAGAGGCACTGGAAAACAGTGCTGAACGGAGGATGAAGTTGAAACGGATCAGGATGATCGCAGTCAGTTTTCTGGTTGCAGCCGGCATTACGGCCGGAGCGGTTTTATCGAAACTTTTAACGGCGTCACCGCGTCCCCAGGAGGTCGATCCGCAGGAAGCGGCAGACCTGGCGGCACTGGCCAAGGTGGGGCCGATTGATACGCACGCTCACGTCTTTGTGGATTCCGCGGTTTATTATCAGATGATGAAGGACCTTAACCTGCACATCGTGGACATCTGTGTGGTGGGCCGGGCAAACCTGCCACCCAGCCAGTCTGCCGAGGCTCAATTCAAGAGAGCGATGACGGTCCATCACGGTTCAAACGGCCGCGCAGGTGTTTGCACCACTTTCAATCCTTACTCATTCCGTGAAAAGAATTTTGACGAGGACGCGATTAAACAACTGAATGGAGACTTCGCCGCCGGGGCCATAGCGGTGAAAATATGGAAGAACATGGGAATGGACTTGAAGTTCCCATCCGGCAAGTATGTGATGCCCGACGACCCGGTGTTTGAACCCATCTACAAAGACATCGTTGCACACGACAAGACGATGATTGCTCACCTCGCTGAACCCGATAGCTGCTGGATGTCATTTGAGCAGATGGGGCCGCACAACCCGGACTACAACTACTACAAGCACAACCCCTACTGGCACATGTACGGCAAGCCGGGCGCACCGTCGAAGGCCGATATCCTGAAGGCGCGGGACCATCTGCTGGAGATGAATCCGAAATTGCGCGTGGTGGGAGCTCACCTGGGCAGCATGGAAACTGACGTCGACGAAATTGCCAAGAGATTTGACCGCTACCCGAATTTCAACGTGGACACTGCCGCGCGCATCGTTTACCTGATGAAGCAGCCGCGCGAAAAAGTGCGGGCTTTCCTGATTAAATACCAGGACCGAATCTGCTACGGAACGGACGGCGGCATTCGGCAGCCCAAAGGGGTCGACGAAATCATCAAACACTGGAAATATCAATACGCCCTGAGCTGGAAATATTTCGCGACCGACGAGACGTTTGAATACCGGGGAGTTAAAACGCAGGGGCTGAAACTGCCCATGAGCGTTGTTCGCAAAATTTATCACGGAAACGCCGCCCGGTTGTTCCCTGGCCTGATCCAATAGCCAGACCGGCAGAAGGACCACACAACAAAGGATCTGCTGTAATTACTAAGAAGGGCGCAGCAGGTCCTTTGTTGCATCCGGGATGACAATCTGATTTTCAGGAAGAAAGTTGAAGGTGACTCCCCGTCGCGGAAAGCAGTAGTGACATAGCACCTTCCGAAACGGGGAGTGGATTAATATTCCGTGCGGTTTGAACAATAGGGCACAGCCAGCTTAGCAATGTCCTGTCGTTGAGAGCATCCCGAAAACCTGCTCGGGTCAGTGCGAGACTACTCCGAAAGGGCTTTGCGGTTCGCCTTTGCCCATGCGCCATCGGCTGGGACTTCCTTCATCGTATCTGTCCCGCATGGACATTTGCCTTCCTTCTTTGACATGGCCATGCAAGGGCAGGATTTTGTTCCCGCGCAAGCACAGACGTAGACGGTCTTTTTGGCCTTGGCATCCTGGGCCGCGCCTGGAAGAGCGCTTCCCACTTGTGTAAGTCCGAGGCACAGCGCCAGCGCCATACCCAATAAAACTGCTTTACTGGTGAAAGTGATTTTACCCCACATGAGTCCTGCCCTCCTTGAGCAAGAATTTTTACCCCGATTCGCCCATGCTAACCGCCATTGAAAAGCAAGTCAAGAGGATGGCAAGCAAGGTGCGGCCCAGACTTATAGGGCCTTTCCGCTTGGATCTGAGACATACCCACACTGCCAGGATCAATACCTTCGCAGAGTTTCGGTCTGCGTTAAGATGAATCCTATGGAGCTTCGAAGGCGCCTTACAGCACTGGTGCTGCTCGCAATGGCTAACACTTCGTGCGCCGCACAGGCCACACAATGCGAGTCAAAGGAGTTCGACTTTAAGACCTCCAGAAGAATGCTTGTGCAACAAGAGAGAGCGGAAAAGGGTGGGCACCAACCGTGGCGTAGCGATGCGAAGGCCGTGGCCAGATCAGGTGTGGCGCAATCAGACCGGAGCATGCTCCCCACCGAATTGGACGGCCTCCGGGTTCACATAGTTGTTGAGTCAAAGATGAAAACCATTTTCCTCTTCGAGTCTGGCGCCCGAAAGAAATCTTATCGCGTCACGGTACAGCGTTATCGCATTCATATGCCGGATTCCCACAAGCGGACAACTACGGTCTGGTGGACCACTAAAGTTGTCGTGACTGACTGCCACGTTCAGGCAGAGCCATTGAAGCCTACATCGCAACGACGAAATACCAAAGACTAGCCGCAGTACAACTTCTCGCTTCGTAACCCAGGGCCCCTGGTCTTTTGCGGCAACTTGCGATGAATGTTCTGCCCGGCACAGAAATGGCAACTGCAATGGCATTCGACGCTACAAAAGCAACATCTGAGGTGTTATGCTGTTCGGGCGAATAGCGGGTCCGCGAGGCGTCCAGGATGCCAGGCGGTCCGAATCGGCTGCGGAGGTCTAATCGATAATCCATGACCAGCACCACGAATGATAACGGCACGAAGTGGTTCTTTGGACTGATAGGTTTGCTCGTAGCACTATTGGCCGTGACCGGCGCCTGCACCCCCGGAAAACAGCCGGCGACTGAGACTGAAAGTCACCAAACTGGAATCAAAAGGAGCGTGTTTGGAACAATGCCCGACGGACAGGAAGTTCAACTCTATACGCTGACAAACAGTAACGGCATGCAGGTAACCATCACAAATTACGGCGCGAGGATTGTCTCGATCCTGGCGCCTGACCGGAACGGCAAGATGGCCGACGTGGTGCTCGGTTTCGACAACCTGCCGGACTACGTGAAATACAACACCTACTTCGGCGCTTTGGTCGGCCGCTACGCAAACAGGATCGGGGGCGCCAAATTCACCCTAGACGGCAAAGTCTATCATCTGCCGGTTAACAACGGGCCCAACAGCCTGCACGGTGGCATCAAGGGTTTCGACAAGAGGTACTGGACGACGGAGGAAGTCCAGGGTGACGAACCGTCGCTGGTGATGACTTACTCGAGCAAGGACGGAGAGGAAGGCTACCCGGGCAACATGCAGGCAAAGGTCGTCTACACACTGGCGAAAGACAACTCCCTGAAGATCGACTACAGTGCGACGACCGACAAGGACACCGTCATTAACCTGACCAACCACTCCTACTTCAACCTCGCCGGCCAGGGCAATGGTGACATCCTGAAGCAGGTGTTGATGATTAATTCCAGCAGGATTACGCCTGTTGACGCCAACCAGATTCCAACCGGAAAGATTATGGACGTCACCGGCACTCCATTTGACTTCCGCAAGCCTACACCCATCGGAGCACGCATCAACGAGGACAACCCGCAACTGAAGATCGGCAAGGGGTACGACATTAATTACATCCTTGACCGCAAGGGTCCGGGACTGGAACTGGCGGCGCGCGCCTATGATCCCGAATCGGGCCGCGGACTGGAGGTATATACCACTGAGCCAGGCGTGCAGTTATACAGTGGCAACTTCCTGGACGGATCGATCCACGGAAAAGGGGGCAGGGCATACGGCAGCCGGTCGGCGTTCTGCCTGGAAACTCAGCACTATCCGGATTCGCCAAATCACCCGGATTTCCCGACAACCGAACTTAAGCCGGGACAGGCCTTTAGCCAGGCCACTGTCTTTAAGTTCACAACAACCAGCGAATAATAGTGAAAAGCGCCTCTCGACCATTTAGGGGCAAAGAACGCACCGCTGAAGCCCGGCCGGGTCTCTCCAATGACTCGGCCGCGCCTCCTGGCTGTTGTCCAGCTTGGAATCTCCGGTAATTGCGCCCGCCAAACAATTGATATCAAAGCAGATGTACCTGTGCCTCGCCTCTCCGAGCGTGCAACCTTCAGGTCTTTACCCTTACTGAAAGATTTTGCAAAACTCCAGTTAACCTCTACACCGTCTTTCCGTCTAATCTCCAGCGCTATGGTCCGATCATCTTTCCGGCAGGAAACCGAAGTGGGGTAAATCACAAAACAGGACACAAGCGCAGGAGGTATTCGAGAGATGAAGAAAGCTAATCTGTTTGTGATGTTGGTCGCATTGGGTGTTATTGCGTGGGCGGTCCCGGTTGCCAATGTACATGCCGTGAGTCACAGTGCCGTGCTGGCTGCGCAACAGGATGAGCCCGCGGAGCCTGCTGCGCAGGAAACTGAGGCCCAGACCTTCACGGGGCAGATCATGAACCACGATGGTAAGTACACCCTCCACGGCGAAGACGATGAGACTTATCAACTGGACGACCAGGAGAAGGCCAAGGGCTTCGATGGAAAGAATGTCAAAGTCACTGGCACCCTGGACGAGGAGAGTATGACGATTCATGTGAAGGAGATTGAGGAGGTTGAGACATAGGAGAGGCCAAGACAAAACAGGAGTAACCCGGGAGGCCAGCCGCTCAGCTGGCCTCTCTGTTTTTCAATGTGCAGTAAGTATTAGCGCCGTCGATCCTCCATTCCTTCCAGGCACACACAGCTGTGCGCGGCAATCCCTGCGTATGTTTGATGGAGAGCTTGCAGTCTCTTAATTACGCGACAGAAAGTGAGCGGTGCTCGCGGTGGGTGAAGACCTGAGCCAAGGCCTGGCTGAGAATCTGGGAAATTGTCTCCGCGTCAAATGGAGGAGAAATGAACCCGAACGCGCCATTATTAAGTGCGGTCCGGACCATTTCGGGGTCCTTCGAAGGCCCAACCAGGATTACACAAGTGGGAACCGCAGCGCCATCTGTGAGATTGACCAGGTCAATCCAGGTGCCGTCAGGAAGTTGGGTGTCTGTAAAGATCAGGTGAGGGTGGGTCTGCTCGAGCAGGAGATAAGCATCTGCGCAACCACTGACACTGAAGGTATCCACGCCCAGACGCCTGAGCACCGGCTTGAGCGCCTGACACGGCTCAGGGCGATTGTGGACCACCAGAGCAAACACTTTACGTTTCAAGGTATCCCCCTCACCGGCCCTCGAGGCCATAAATCCCTCAACCGGTGCCTTCCTCTATATTGACCAATGCGGGAGGCAGGACCTGGCCTGCGCCTAATCTGCGGTCTAGCAACCGTCTTCACGCAATGCCGTCGCCCCTACCTCTCGTCAGCCCTGCTTGTTTACTATTTTGAACACAATAGCGACAAAGTCCATCGGGTGAAGACCCGGATTTCGAAACGAACAATTCCTGAGAAAAAGTTAGCACATTGCACAGGTCAGGCCCGCACCAGTGAACAGCAAGCCAAACCAAACATGTTACTGGCGTCACACAATCCAGTGGCAGGCGTCACGGATTGCACTACTGGCTCCCCTTTAGCATCTAAGAAAGGAGAGTAAAGCAGAGTCTCTTGAACGGAGGAAAAGTCATGAGAAAGACCATACTTTCGCTAGTGGTAGCAATAGCGTTCTGCGCGAGCTTCCTGCCCGCGCAAGGCCGCGGTGGCAGCGGACAACGAGGCGGGTCTCAAGGCCAGCGAACCTCCATGGGCCAGGGACAGCGGCAGGGCGGGCAGATGGGCTCACCTGCGGGACAGGTAACCCGTCAGCAGGACCGCGACCGCATCCGGGCAACAGACCAGCAGCGTGACCGCCTTCGGACATGCGACCAGACGGCGGACCAGTTGCGTACACAGGCTCGCCAGATGGCGCGCGATGCTCGCGGTACACAATTCAACGCCGACCAGGCGCGGCAACAGCGCGATCAAATTCGTGAGCGACTCCAGACCATGCAGCAGGAACATGAGCAAATGATGACCGGACTTTCCACAGAACAAAGAGAGGCGTTGCAGAACCGCATCCAGAATATGGACCAGATCCGCGAGAGAGTGAACACGCAGCTTCAACAGGTGGACGCTGAACTGAACCAGAATACCCCGGACGCCAAACTTGTCCGCGAGCGGGCCCGTGACATGGAGCAATCCATGAAAGAGTGGCAGAAGCAGTATCGCAAAATGCAGAGCGAGATGGGCGCCGGCGCCTGAAGAAATGCGACGAAGGAGGAATAAGGATGAGAAGTTTCAATCGGCTATGTCTGGCAGCAGGCCTGACGCTCGTGAGCATGCTATTTCTCCCGTTTGCCTACACCCAACAGAGGCCCGGGTCCGGACAGCGGGCCAGAATGTACAATCCTGCAAATGAAACAACAGTTAAGGGCACCATTGAGGAAGTCAAAACCGTTACCGGGCGTCACGGGTGGAACGGTACCCATCTGACGCTGAAAACAGAAAACAAAACTTTCGATGTTCATCTTGGCCCGGCATCCTTTTTGAAAGAAAAAGGGTTCAGCTTTGCAAAGGGCGATGAGATCGAAGTGACGGGTGCAACAACCGAAGTTGCGGGTTCCGATGCCTTGATTGCGCGCGAAGTTAAGAAAGAGGACAAAACTCTTGCCCTGCGTGACCCCCAGGGAATTCCGAAATGGTCGCGCGGCTGGCGTCGCTGATCCGTTTGTGCTTGAGAAAATGGTGGGAGGGAGTGAACAACGGCCCTCCCACCTTCCTAATCACTTATCTAATATCATTTGACTTGAGTAAAAATCACTGCGGCACCACCCCCTGAGGCAAGGTGAAGGGGAAGAGTGTCATCTGGGGTAACTTGCTTTGAGATGATGCTAAGGTCCTTCGCATTCTGATTGGCGTTGGGACCGTCGGCGAAGATTTGTGCGTTCCACATGCCCGGTCCCAGAAAGCTGAGAGGAACGGCCAGGTCTCGAGACGTCCAGTTGGTCATACTGCCCAGGAACCATTCATTGCCGTGACGCCTCGCAATGGTGACGTATTCTGAAGGCTCGCCATTCAGCACGCGGGTGTCGTCCCAAACCGTCGGAGCTTTTTCGAGAAATTCAAATCCCGGTTGTCCAAGATAATCTTCAGGATAATCAGAGACCATCTCCAGCGGGCTCAGGTACACCACATACATGGCCAGTTGGTTGGCCCGCGTGCCCTGGCACATGGGCTGAATCTGGCGGGACTGGAACTGCTCGCGCGTCGCATTGTTAAAGCAACCGGGAGTGTAATCCATCGGCCCGGCAAGCATCCGCGTGAAAGGAATGGTCACCAGGTGTTCTGGCGTTTGGCGGCGGCTCCATTTGTTGTATTCCATTCCCATCACGCCTTCGCGAGTGAGGAGATTGGGATAGGTCCGCCGCAACCCCGCTGGCGGATATGCGCCATGAAAATCCACCGCCAAATGATGTTCAGCAGCAGCCTTAACGGTACGCCGATAGAAATTCACCATCTCCTGGTCGTTACGGTCCATATAGTCAATCTTCACACCCACCACTCCCCATTCCTCGAATAGCGGAAATGCCTGGTTCATTTGCTTATTGACCGCCTTCCATTGCATCCAGAGCAGAATTCGCACGTTGCGTTGCTTTGCGTAGGCAAGAATTGCAGGCATATCAATTTCGGGCACGGTTCGGGTGATGTCGTCTTCTGGCGACCATCCGGCGTCAATCAACATATACGCAAAATGGGATTTCGAGGCGAAATCGATGTAGTGCTTCATCGTAGCCGTGTTCATGCCGGGTTTGAAATTGACTCCGCTCGCGTAGCTGCCAGACCACCAGTCCCAGGCGGCCTTGCCCGGCTTGATCCAGGAAGTATCTGTAAGTGCTGACGGGGGATTCAGATTCAGAATGAGGTTGTCCGACTCTATCAAGCCACCGGGTTCGGAGTTTACCAGCAGAACATGCCACGGCGTGGCCTTTGGCGTAGAAGCGATGACTGCTTGGTCGGAGTGCTCCGGCAGGGGCGACAGCTTGCTTATCAACGCGCCGGGAACACCCCGCACACCGCCAAGATACATGCCAGCGTAGTCGTCAAGATCTGCCTCAAGGATGGCTGCCCACGCTCCATCAGTCACGTGGACAAGCAATGGAATGCCGACAATCGACGTGGGCTTGATCTCATCCAGTCTGACTGGCTGGAACTCACTTTCGTAGCTTGTTGTATAGCTGCCAAGATTGAGCGCAAATGCAGAGGGGTTTCCGGGAAAGTAGAAGCCCGTGTCTTCTGATGACAGCGTGAATTTGTCCAACCCTTCCTGGCGCGGTAGAAAATAGCGAAAAGCAATCCCTGAATCGTAGGCACGAAAGATAAGATCCAGGCGGCGGCCCGGCGATTCACGCTCACGCAAAGAGACGGTGAGTTGATTGTAGTGGTCGCGCACGCTGCGGACCGCCCCAAAAGCGTTCGTCCAAGTGCTGTCATGCGCAGCGCGTTTGGAACCGGTGACTTCAAAGCCGTGGTCCAGCGCAGGCCGGCCGCTAAAGTCAAGTCCCAGCGGCGAGTCTTTAAGGATCGCCTTCCCATTGAAAGACACACGATAGTAGGCGCGCTCCCCAGGAAGATAAGGCTGCGCGTTCGACTTCAGTTCGAACGTAACAGAGAGGGTCCCGCCGGGAGAAGTTACGGTGAGAGGAGATGCTCCGAATCCGTTCAATGCCACCCACAGAGTCAAACAACTCCCGAGACAAAGCTGTTTGATGACACCATGAATTCCCTTCCCCATCGGATATCCTCCTCCTCGTCTAATTTCGCGTTATCACCCTGCAGAAAAGCGGTGGATATGTGCGCCCACAACAACTGCCTGCGGTGTGTCGCCGGCTTATGGCGAAAAAATCTTTTTCAGCCGCTCACGAACGCGCCGGTAATTCGGGAAAGCTTTTTCCGCTTCACGAAACGCGCGCGGATGAATGACTCGCCGGGAGCCGTGCCGCTCCAGTGGAATTCGAATATGCAGCATCTCATGAAAAACCAGATATTCGACAATTTCAAGCGGAATCAATTCCGAGTCCAGACTCTTGCTGATTGTGATGGAGTGATGGGCCGGGTCATAACGGCCGAGGATACTGCGCGAGGGGCGAGGGCTCCAGCCAATCCGGCAGGAGGAAAGCTCATCGTTGAAAAAACGGTGGTTCAGGCTCGCAAAAATCTCCGCAAGGTCATAATACCGGCCATGGGCGGGAAGCAACCGGACACGTCCTCGCGACCGGCGGGTCTCGTCCACTCGGCGGCGCACGGCAGGATCATAGATGTACGCCAGGTAACATTCCCGGGCTTCTTCCGAAGGCCGGCGGCGAAAAAGTTGCGTGAGGAGGATCTCTGCCAGCGCTTCGAGCACGATGGCCGGGGCCTCGCCAAGGATATCTGAAATGCGCACACGGGCACGATTTCCCCGCAGAGCAATGTTGCTGCGCAGGCTTGAGAAGGGTCGGTATTCAATATGGAAATCCGGCACGGCGCGCCTGATTCCCAGGCGGCGAAACACACGGGCAAACACGAACTCGGGAGACTCGGCGATGGGAAGCAGAAGTTGCCGGGACGCTGCAAAATGAGAACGAGTTTTGAAGGGGGACATCAGTTTCCGCCAGAATCGTCGGCTTTGTCGGTCTTGCGGCGCCGGTTTCTCATCTCTCGTTCTTTCTTGTTGAGCTTCTCCTGTTCTTTGCGTTCCTTCTTCAGTTCACGGGTTTCAGTCTTTGCGCTCTCCGCCATTTCCGGGAACTTCTTCTGCTGCGCCGCAAGGGCCTGGGTCGCGCCCTCAAGCGTGTCATTCATGTCGGTGATGGCATCACGAAGCGAATTCGAATAATCACCTGTGCCAGCTCCCGGCGAACTCTGCATGTGCCGCAACATCTCCAGCTGTTTGGGTCCCTCATCCAGAAGCACCCGCAGGCCCTTTCGCATGTCGCCGTCGTGATCAAACTGATACTGGATCCAATCTTTCAGCTCATTATCGATGGAAATATACTGGTTTAGCAGGTCATCGACGTTGTCCTGGCTGTCACCATTCGACTCGCTCGCGACTGCCATACGGCCCAAGCGGTCCTGTTGGAAGGACACAAAAACCTTGATGCGTTCGGAGGGATCCTGTGCGTCACGCAGCTTGTCCACCTCGACCGGAGTAAGGGAATCATGGTCCTGCGCAAGCAGATGCAGCGCGGCCGGGGCCAGGAATATGGCCAAACCGAACGCAAGATGCAGAGAATATCGTTTCATGTTTTCACAATCCAGAACTTCGCCGGCACCCAGCTCCTGGACGGCGTTGTCCGTTTACTTCTTTCCTTCGGGGGAAGACCGGCCGGGAAAATCGCTTCAAGCACCTGATTGTGAACCACGCTGATTTCCTTTGCGACTGTCTTTATGGATTCGTCCTCAGGATAGGGCACGTGATGACCCAGATCTTCAAGTGACCGGTCTTCCTCGCGTAGTGAGATCTCAAGCTCCTTATACGCTCCGAGATGCTTCCTGGTGCCACCTTCTGAGCCTTCCAGCGTGGCCCAGCACTCCCTGACATGATCAAGATATTCCTGGAGCAGGACCTTTCCTTCGGCAAAGTTCCGGTCGTGATAAGCCTCCTCGGCCTCTTTTAACTTCATCTTTGCGAGGCGAAGCTGAAGCCGGGACTTCTTGCCGGGATTCTGCTCTTGCTTGATCCTGGCAATCAGATTCTCTTCCTGGCCCTTATTCCGCCCCGGTGCACCATAAACAAAAGGCGGCCCAAGAACGGCGAGGCCAACCATGGCAACAACCAGGCGGAGACTTGGGATCATCACCGTTATTATAACGGTTCATGCAACAGGTTCCGAGTGAGTTTGCTCCCCTGTCAGTCAGGTGGGATGGACAACTAGGGTCTTAACCTCGGCCGGGAGGTACCTTCCCCATACAGTTCATTGAGGTATTCAGGCATGAGCGTCACTACCGGAAAAATAACTCGCCAGGAACTTCCCAGTGTAAGATTGCGGGCAAGCCGCAATGACTTCCGGTGAGCCCGCTGCGACGACTGCTCCGCCGGCTTCTCCGCCTTCCGGCCCGAGATCAATAATCCAATCCGCCGCTTTCAACACGTCAAGATTGTGTTCGATAATCAGCACTGTTGCGCCAAGATCAATCAACCGGCGGAATGCCGCCAGAAGCTTTGCGATGTCGTCAAAGTGAAGACCTGTGGTGGGCTCATCGAAAATGAAGAGCGGTTGAGAGGTAGCAGAGTGGGCCATGTGCGCAGCCAGTCGCACACGCTGCGCTTCACCTCCCGACAAAGTGGTGGCCGATTGCCCAAGGCGCAGATAGCCGAGGCCAACCTCGTCCAGAACGTGGATTTTGTGGGCCACGGAGGGGGTGCCCGCAAAGAAAGTGAGCGCTTCCTTCACCGTCATCTGGAGAACTTCATGGATGTTCTTCCCTTTATAGCGCACGTCAAGGATCGCAGGTTTGAAGCGCATGCCGTGGCATTCCTCGCAGACCAGTTCAATGTCTGCAAGGAACTGCATTTCCACTGTCACGGTACCGTCGCCCTGGCATGTCTCGCACCGTCCACCGGGAATGTTGAAAGAGAAGTGTCCGGGACCAAAGTGGTGTTTCCTGGCCTCCGGCGTGGACGCAAAAGCTTCACGAATGCCGTCAAATGCCTTGATGTAGGTCACCGGATTTGACCGTGGCGTGCGGCCAAGCGGTGACTGGTCAACAAGAATAATGTCTGAAAACTTCTCGTCGCCTTCAATGGAATCCAGTTCGGCTTTGGGAGCAGAGTTTCCCCGCCGTGACATCATTGCGTTATATATAACATCGTGCACCAGGGTTGATTTGCCGGAACCCGACACTCCGCTGACACAGACCATGAGCCCATGAGGAATATCCACGTCAATCGATTTCAGATTGTGCTGCCTTGCACCGCGGATGCGCAACCACGCCTTGCCCGGCTTGCGCCGCTCAGGCGAAGTGGGTACGGTCAACTCGCCCGTCAGGTAGCATCCGGTGAGCGAATGGGAATCCTTGACAAGACCGTCATAATCACCCGCGTAGATAATGCGGCCGCCGTGCTCGCCTGCACCGGGACCAAGATCCAGAACCTTGTCGGCATTGCGGATCATTTCCGGGTCGTGCTCAACCACCAGGATGGTGTTTCCAATGTCCCGAAGATTTTTCAGAATGCCGATTAATCGATCGGTATCCCTGGAGTGAAGGCCGATGGACGGTTCGTCCAGGACATAGAGTGTGCCCACCAGGTTTGACCCCAAAGCCGTGGCAAGCTGAATGCGCTGAGACTCGCCGCCCGAGAGCGTAGAGGCAAGGCGGTCGAGTGTAAGGTATTCCAGACCAACCTTGTACAGAAAATCCAGCCGCGAGCGGATTTCTTCAAGAACTCTTTCAGCAACCTTGCTCTGCTCCTCGCTGAGGGTCAGATTGTCAAAGAAGTTGCGGGCCTGCTGGATGGACAACCTGCACACCTCGACGATGTTTCTCCCCTCAATGGAAATATCGAGGGCTTCACGCCGCAAACGGCCGCCGTGGCACTCTGAACACACTGCGTAGCCACGGTAACGGCTGAGGAAAACGCGGATGTGGAGTTTGTATTTCTTGCGCTCAAGATACTTGAAAAACCCTCGCACCCCTCCGAACTCATTATCGCCGTCCATGATCCATTCCCGATGTTCGGAGGCCAGTTGATAAAAAGGCACATTCAGCGGGATGCCTCTCGCACGCGCCGCCAATCTCATTTCCTGCTGAAGCGACCGGTAGCGGGGCTTGGTCCACGGTTCAATGGCGCCTTCGCCAAGCGTCTTCTTCTTGTCCGGAATCACCAGATCCGGGTCAAAATCAATTGTGTTGCCGAATCCCTGGCACCGCGGACACGCACCGGCGGGATTGTTGAAAGAGAAAAATGAAGGCTGCGGTTCAGGGAACACAATGCGGCACCGCTTGCATTCAAACCGCTCATTAAAGCTCAGCCATTCTGCCTTCTCATCAGATGTCCGAGGCAGCAGATCGATGACGACCTCTCCGGCCTCACGGTAGCAGATTTCCACAGAATCAATGAATCGCTGCCGAATGTCCGGATGCACCGCCAGCCGGTCGACCATGGCGTAAACGGGCTTATGGAAATCAATGTCAAGGAGCGACTCCGGTGTGGAGAATTCAAAAACCCGGTCATCCTGAAAAAGGCGATTGAACCCGCGCTGGCGCAGAAGGAACAGATGATGCTTGAGGGAATCGATGATGGTTGCGCCCTCAAATCCGGTGGGAGCATTGGGATCAGAGGAGGCTTTTCCTTTGCGCGACCGTCCGCGCGAGCCTGATTTCCGGCCCCGGGCAGTACTTTTTCCGGGCCCAGGCTCTGTAACGGGCGCCGGGTTCAGCCGGAAAAGGACGTAAAACCTGCGCCCTTCTTCAAAACCCAGAATCCGGTCGGCGATCCCATCCACGTGGTCCTTCTGAACCACCTGGCCGCACTGCGGACAAGTTGTCGTCCCAATTCGTGCAAATAGAAGGCGAAGATAATCATAGATTTCAGTTGAAGTGGCAACAGTTGAGCGGGGGTTGCGCGTCAGGTTTTTCTGCCGGATCGCAACGGCGGGGGCAATGCCCTCGATATCGTCAACGTCCGGCTTTTCCATCCGTTCCAGGAATTGCCGCGCATAGGCGGAAAGCGATTCCACGTAGCGCCGCTGCCCTTCCGCATAAAGAGTATCAAACGCCAGGCTCGATTTGCCTGAGCCGGAAAGTCCGGTCACCACCGTCAGCCGGTTATGGGGGATTTCGCAGTCCACCCCCTTAAGATTGTGTACACGCGCCCCCCGCACGACAATCGCACCATCGACTGACGCTCCGTCTTGCGGTCGCGGGTCAAGCACGCCGGCCGGGGAACCGTTCGGGACGCGTTCTCCACCTTGGGAGGTAGAGGTCTGCCCGGAAAGAGCAACAGCACTGTCCTTCGGCGCCTGTCTTTTCATCCTTCTCCCCGGAAACTTGCATGGCGCCCTCTGGTCCCAACGAGAGCCGCTGGAGGACACAGATGGCGACACCGCTGAACGCCCAAACTTTTAATTATAAGTCGGCAACGGCTTTTGGGGCAATGCAACCGGGGGACGGGTGGAGGATTTTCGGACGGTGGCAAAACGTATGCGTGAAACGACAACTCGGGGAGCGGTGGGACGTCGGCGGGAAATCGTAACGCGCAACTACTTGGAGCGCGCTTCCCACTTCGAGCGGAGCGCGTCATGGAGCCGCTCACGCACATTGCTGGGAAGCGGAAAGAGCTTGCCGTCACAATAGAGCTCGATCGTTTTCTTCGTCGTATCAAAGACAACCTGGCAGTGATGGCAGCACTTGAGATGGACTTGCAGCATGCGCTTCAGTTCGTCGTCCACGTTGCCGTCCAGATACCCCGTAATCTGTTGGAGTGCGTCTTTACAATTCACGAATGCTCAACCCCTTTTAAGAATCTTGCTTAACTCCTCGCGAAGGCGAAGTCGCGCCCGGAACAGGCGGGCTTTTACTGCACCTTCAGACAGGTTAAGCAATTCGGCTGTCTCCTCAGTGGATAGGCCTTCCACGTCTCTCAGGAAAAAAACTGTTCGAAAAGTCATAGGCAGGGAGCGTGCGGCGCTTTGCAGAATGGTTTCGAGTTCAGTCCGCTCCAGTTCCTGCTCCGGATTGGGACGCCAATCCGCAAAATCCCTTGGGATAACTTCCCCGTCTTCGTTTTCGGCGTCCTCCATCTGCACTTCTTTGCTGCTGCGGCGCTTCCGAAGCTTCATTAGTCCCTGATTGATGGCAATTCGCACGATCCAGGTATAGAAGCGGGAATCTTCTCGAAAATCTGCCAGGTGCTCAAATGCTTTCAGGAAAGTTTCCTGAAGCATGTCCTCGGCATCTTCAGGATTTCCCGTCAGGTTCAGGCCAAGGCGGTAGATCTTTTTTTCATAACGGTTAACCAGCTCCTCGAAGGCCTCATAACTGCCGGCCTTGGCCTCAGTCACCAGGACAGCTTCATCCTTTACAAGACCTGTATCAGGAGAGTTTGCCATTATGAATCCTGGATTCCTTTCGGAAGCATTCCCAGATTCAAGGCTATCATGGCTCATAGAACCTTGAGATGCTTTCGGGGAAAAAAAGATACCAGTGCCGTTAAGAATTGGCCGATTGAAGAGCTTCTAAGGCCCCTTTCGGGCGCGTAGTTGCGAATTCCGCCGCCCTCGGCCAGAATAGCAGAGCACCGCAAGCAACAACTCCTGACCCCGAGCTCGACCAGGTTACCGGGAGGCGAAGAGTCAGCAAGGAGCAACTGCATCACCTGTGTTAATACAACCGCAACAGCCATTCGACTTCGTTCGCACGCTGAAGTTCATCCTGAGTCCACCTGCGGCCTTGAACAGACGTGTCTTTGAACCGCTCATGGAACACTTTCAGGATGGCGAATACCGTCGCGCTATCAGAATCGACGGCCGGCCGGTCCTTTACGGGGTAGCAGAAGAACGGACGTTCGGCGAACCAGCATTGAAGGTCAGGGTAGTGAAAGGTTCGTCCGGCAGGAGCGTTCATCAACGTGTTCAGCAGGTAGTGTCACGGCAGTTTTCAACTGAACTTGACCTGACGCCGTTTCTCAAGATAGCCAGGAACGACAAAGTCCTCTCCAAGCTGGTTGACCGTTTTCTCGGCATGCGCATTCCGCAGGCCCCAACCGTATATGAGTGCGTGGTATGTGCCATCCTTGAACAGCAGGTCAATCTGACCTTTGCGCATCAGGTGAAAAGAGCACTGGTTGAAACCTATGGCGAGACCGTTGAGTTCAAAGGGCAGCATTACAGCGCCTTTCCAGAACCTCACACGCTGGCATCTGCGACCCCGGTAGACCTTCGGAAACTCCAGATTTCAGGACCCAAGGCACGTTACATTATTGGAATTTCCCGCGCTGTTGCCGACGGCCAGGTTGACCTGGAAGGGTTGCGCTCTGTGCCTTCCGAGGAGGCCCGCATCCGACTGGTGGAGCACAAAGGAATCGGTCCGTGGACAGCGGAGTATGTCTGCCTTCGGGCGCTGGGAAAACTGGATCATTTGCCATCAGCCGACGTCGGACTGCAAAAGGCCGTCCAGGCTTTCTACCGTCTCCGCAAGGTGCCTGCGCCTGCCCGCGTTGAGCAAATAGGCAGAAAATGGGCGGGTTGGCGAAGTTATGCCACTTTCTATCTCTGGCTGACCTACTGGGAACAGCCAGAATGGAAGGAGAGTTTACTGACAGAAATATATCCCGGGAACAGGACCCAAAGCTGATGAAAAGACAACATGCAGCCCTGACTGGCCCCTTGCTGAAAGAGGCACGCCGCGTGCTTGTGGAAATTTATCCGCCGCGAATCGCCCGCTGCCTCAAGCTGCTTTCCGATGAAGAAATCTGGTGGCGGCCCAATTCTGCGTCCAACAGTGTGGGCAACCTGGCTTTACACCTTCAGGGGAACGTGCGGCAGTGGATTATCTCCGGGCTGGGAGGGCAAGCCGACTGGCGCGACAGGGACCGTGAGTTTGCGGAAACAGGCCCCGTTCCCCGCCGCGTGCTTCTGGACGGATTGCGTAAGACCGTAAAGGAAGCCGATCGGGTCCTGGAAAACCTCAGACAACCAGACCTCCTGCGGAGGTATTCCATCCAGGGTTACCGCGTCACCGGGCTTCAGGCCGTATGCCATGTAGCAGAGCATTTCGCCTTTCACGCGGGCCAGATTATCTTTGTCACCAAGCTCAGACGAGGGAAAGATCTGAAGTTCACACGGCTCCCCGCGCAACAGAAGACAGTCAAAGGAAAATAGTTGCTGGCCAGGAAGTCTCTGAGTTCCAAATGCAAAGTTGAGGTAGGTTGAATTACCTTGGGGTTGCGGGGCTCGAGTTAGAATTGACGGACCCGGTTAGCCACCAGGACGACAGTCCCAGCTGGGATCTGAATTCCGTTCATGGTACTCCCGTTTACATTAAGATACATCTGGCCGCGGGCCAGCAAGGGCGTGGTGGGCGACAGGGTGCTTAAACCGCTGGCATTCTCAAAAACAGTCTGCCCGTCTGTCACCACCATGAAGGGATTGCTGGTCAGAAGACCATTGCATGGCGCCATCTGGAACACTCCGGTCTTGTTATCAGACCCGGGACTACCCATCAGCGATGAAAACAGTCCCTGTACGGACTGGAAGCGTGGATAAACAGAATTGGCCGTCACGGTAGTGATGCCACCAGACGCCTTGGAAAAAACCCCATGCACAACCACTTCCTGCCCTGGCACAATCGTGTTGACAGCAAAGTCAAGATTGCCGCTCGACGCCAGATTGAGCAGATCAGGGGAAATCAGGAGGGGATTGAATGTGGTGGATTGAGAAACGTAAACGGTAACCGCAGTGCTGTTGGGAATGTTCGTCGCGTCGGGCGGCTCGGTCTCACGCACCAGCATGTCAAATTGAATGACGTTCCCATTGGCATCTTTTGTCACGTCGAGAACGGGGCCCAGGTAAGCCAGAAGCTTCTCGCTCAGGGACTCACGGTCTTCCACCTGGATTCGTTTGGCCACCACGTTTCCGTTCTGGTCTATATATGCGTTGACTTCGACATAGTTGCCTGTGGTCAGTTGGTCAATTTCCGACACAGGAACACCGCAGGCCCCGTCCATACACAGGTCAGTGGTATCCGTCAGGTCTACGTTGAGGGCCGGTCCATTTCCTATCGCTGTTGCCGAATGGGTCTGCACCAGTAAACTACCGGTAAATCCAGCGCCGGGACTCGAACTGTTTAAAGACCGAATAAAACCGTAAATGCTGTCCATTTCTCCGAAGCCTGTGGTACCGGACGCCACCACGGGGAAGCCCGAAAAAACCCAATCGATGGTTCCGGTCAACTGCCCCTGGGAATCCACGTTCAGGGACTGTGGCAGGTCAAGATCAATCATGAGCGCACTGACTTTGCCGGAAGTAATCGTCAGTGCAGGCTGCAGGTTGATGGTCACGGAGTTCGAATTAATTGTAGGAGAAAATCTCTTGAAAGGGGGGCTCTGCGTGGCATCATAGGTGGACGCAGAGTTCACAATCACCTTCAGGATGATCTGATCGTAGCTGCCCGGCGGGATAGCCGTCAGGTTCGCAACGGTCATGATGTCGCGCAACGTGCTCATTTCAACTACAGGTGAAGTCGGCGAAGTATTCGTCGGCCAGACCGTCACCTGAGATGTTGAGGGTTTACCCGCTCTGTGCAGATTCATTCCAGTGAGGAATACACCGAAAGAGAGGACATCGCAGGAGGGGGTGTCACCAGCAAACGTGTATAGCGCTCCGCTGGTGTTTGCTGTCTGCTGCAGGTTGCTGGACGATGAACCTCCGCAGGCAATTGTCATCAATGTCGCCACGGACGCCAGCAGCAGACCGGCAGTCACCCTCCGCCAAGGAATTTGCTTGTTGCCGTTCGCCGGCTCGACCTTAGAGGCAGATCCACGCCCCCAGAACCTGAATTTCAAGCCCATCAGTCCATACCCTATTGAATTTAAGATCGAATAGTCAGATGACAAAAACAATCCTCCGGGTTATCCATCACAATCTTGAATTCTTAAGTTCCAGGCGCCGGCACTATTGTCAGGAAACTGTCAGGCCCGCACCCAGGCCGGGACTTCCCTCTGCAAACGCAATCTCTGCCCGGGCCGAACCCGCTTACAAGCGGAAACACAACCTTGCGCCTTAGATGAAATCGGCTGTGGGATTAGGACCCCTGCGATGTTTTCGAAGGCGAACCTGCCAGCAGGCACTTATTCACGCTACACACGAAGTAGCGCTATGGGAAGCACCGACCATTACAGCAAACCACTGCTGATTCACTATGCTGAAATTCGGTAAACCAGCAGCATTCACGATCATAGCACAGTCACTTAACCGCTGGCATAGAAGTGAGCAGTGCCGTTTCAGGGCCGGCAGGTGTCTCCTGGCTCCTCGGGCAAGCCTGAGGTAGGGGGCAAAAAGTCCGCAGGTGCGATGGAGGGCTGATTTCTCGGCCCAGGCGAGACCGCAACGTCGTATAATCCTGCTTTGTACGGGAAATCCCTGGCGCTGAGGAATATCGAGTTCTTCAGGTGCAGCCTTGCGTTTTGCCGCCCGGGTACACCGGAGGAAACAGGCAGGCTGATTTCGTTCTCGCTACTGGAAACATAGACTCCTGCGGTAACACCGAACGCCGAACTGACTCTGGGCAAAAAACGGATAAAGGAGGCGGGAAGATAAATATGCCGCGGATAGGCGAATTGGGCTTTGTATCCCAACTCGCACTCGATGACCCTCCCCCAAAGGCTCACACTGCCAAGTGCAACCTCTACCGATATGCCAAGCAGCCTGTCACGCACCTTCATCGAGTAAGCAAAAGCCTCAAGAGGGTCTCTAAAGGCATAGATTCCGCATGAGCAGCAAAGGTCCAGAAGGCCGCGGCAATCTGCTCCAAGATCAAAGCTGTGTTCAGCCGAAAACCTCCTCCTGGGTGTCCATGGCGTTTCCAGGATCACGCTGCTGAAGGCCGGGCACGAATTAGAGCCGGACAAGGGCGTCCAAATTCTCCATGCGCGCCATCCCAGCAGGGGCTCAACGAAATCAGGAATCCCCTCCAGGCCCGCTTCAGAATGATCTGCCGGGTGGCATATCGACGGGCCGTTCCTCCGGCTTTTGAACCGGTTGAGAAGGTCCTGCAGGCTCATGCGGCACCTCCCTTGGAACAGGGTCTCTCAGGGGCTCCACAATCACAATCCTTTGGGGTTCGCCTATGTGTGTCATACCAGCCTTCCAGCCAGGTCATTGTCATACCGGCGGTCTAATCCCGCGCCAGTTGGGCAGCCAGCTTCACCTATATTGAACCAAATTGCCATAGGGAGGAAAGCATAGAGTTGATTCCTTCCGTTGCAGCCCCGAGGTACCTGCCTGGAAGAGACGGTGATTCGGGTATTTGGCTGAAAAAAAAATGTAAAACCCAGGTAAAGACCGAAACCCGTCCGTCGGCACAATCGTCTAAATTCAAGTAACGCCCGGAGTCACCAAAAATGCGTATTTGGAAAACTTACCTTAAATGGGTCGTTCCTTGTTTGGTTTTGGTACCAACATTGGCAGTGGCCCGGTCTTCGCCCCAGAATACCGCCAACGGGCAGAAGGTTCGGCCGATCGGTGTGGTAACGGAAGTCCAGCCCGGGCAACTGACTCTCCGCACGGATGCGGGCCCAAGTCTCACCGTCAGCCTGCCGGAGGATGTATCGGTCCTGCAAGTTCCACCTGGCGCGAAAAGCCTGAAGCAAGCCAACAAAATTACCGTAGGCGACGTCCATTTGGGCGACCGCGTCCTGATCCTCGGCCCAGTTTCTGAGGACCAGAAATCCGTCAGCGCCAAGACCGTACTCGTCATGAGCAAGACGGCGCTGGAGATAGCCCGGGATGCTGAGCGCCTTCAATGGGAAAAAAATGGTATTGCCGGTGTCGTCAAGGCCGTTGATCCGGCTGCGAAGGAAATCACCCTGGCCGTGCCCAACACACCACCCAAGCCGGGCAATCTTACCCACTCGGTGATTATCACGCTGGCGCCCAGCGCATCGCTTCTGCGATATGCGCCGGACTCAGTCAAGTTCAGTGACGCCAAACCAGCCCCTTTTGACCAAATCAAAGTTGATGACCAGATACGCGCACTGGGGACAAAGAGTGCTGACGGGACCCGCTTCACGGCCCGGAAGCTGGTTTCAGGTACCTTCCGAAACATCGGGGCGACCGTGATATCCGTCGACACAACACAGGGAACCATAACGATTAAGGATCTGGCAACGGGAACACCTGTTCTGGTCCGCACAAATGCCGAATCAAAACTGCATCAGTTGACTCCAGACGTGGCAAACACGATCGCCACATTCAACGCCGGATCTCCTGAAAAAGGGTCCGAGGGTCAGCAAGAAGGAAGCCAGGGAGGAGAAAGACCCCGCCGGGCAGGTTTCCAGGGCAACGGAAGGCCGGGCGGGCCTGGTGAAGGTGGAAGAAGCGGCATGCAGAGAGGACGCTCGGGCAACTTCGAGCAGATGTTACAGCAAATGCCGGCTCTTTCGCTCAGTGAGCTTAAAGCCGGTGAGCCGCTCATTGTTGTGAGCACCGAAGGAGCCAAACCGGACCAGGTTACCGCTATTGCGGTGCTGAGCGGCGTCGAACCCATCCTCCGAGCGCGGCCGAAGGGCAGCAAAGAAGTTGCACTGGGGCCGTGGAATATGAGCGTGGGCGGAGGCGGCGGTGAGGAAGCAGGCGGCCAGGGTGGAGAGGGCGGCGGGAGTACTTCGGGACCGTAATCGAACTTCTCGGAAAGCCACCTACCATAATTGCAGGACAGTTCCAGCGGGAAGAAGAGTTGTGGAGGATTTTAAGATGATCGAATTGATTGAGAGACTCAAACGACCCTTTTGGGCATTGCTGGCGTCGATATGTTTTTCAGGTGCAGTCTTCGCACAGACCGGAAACGGCACCGTGAGCGGCCAGGTTACAGACCCATCCGGCGCCGCAATTCCTGCTGCGACCGTTACACTGACCGGCCCGAACAATGCAAAACAGGAGGCCCAGACGGACGAACAGGGGCGGTACGCCTTCCACAATCTTGCGCCCGGCGCGTATTCGGTGGAAATCAGCATCCAGGGCTTTTCTACGTTTTCAAAACCCGGCCTTGAGGTTGTCGCGGGCCATCCGCAGGTTGTGAACGCCCAACTGACTGTGACCATGGAAAAGCAGCAGGTCACTGTAGAAAGTGAAAGCGAGCAACTCAGCGTCAGCCCGGAAAACAACGTGGGCGCTATGGTCTTGAAGGGCGAGGCCCTCAAGTCTCTGTCCGATGATCCCGACGATCTGGCCACCGAACTTCAGCAGCTGGCAGGGCCTGCGGCAGGCCCCAACGGCGGCGAAATCTACATCGACGGATTCTCGGGAGGACAACTTCCCCCCAAGGAAGCCATTCTGGAAGTTCGCGTCAACCAGAATCCTTTCTCTGCGCAGTATGAAAGACTGGGTTACGGCCGGATCGATATTACGACCAAGCCGGGCTACCAGAAATTTCACGGACGGGCCTTTACGCACGGTAACGACTCGTCCTTTAACTCGCGGAATCCGTTCGTTCTTGATCCTCCGGGTTACCACTCCGTGATGTATGCCGGGAGTATCGGTGGCCCAATCAGTAAGAGGGCCTCGTTCTTTTTCAGTATATTCCGGCGCAGCAATGACAATACTTCCATTGTGAACGCATTCGTACCCAACACCACCAATGACGGGGTGGTGAGCTTCAACGAGGCGGTCCCCAGCCCCTCCTCGCGTTTGAACATCAGCCCCCGTGTTGACCTGCAGTTGACCAACAATAACGTAATGACCATTCGCTACCAGCGATGGTCGCGCAGCGACACCAACAATGGTATTGGGAATTTTTCGCTTCCTTCACAGGCGTTTGACTCCTCGGGCAGTGATCAGAGCGTCCAGATCGGCGATACGCAAGTGATCAGCGCCCGGACGGTAACCCAGACCCGCTTTCGGTACCGCCACTCGGAGAATAACCAGGCTGCGTTAATTTCGGATCCCTCCCTGAACGTCATCGGTGCTTTCAACGGTGGCGGGAGCAACCAGGGAATTGCCTTGAACTCGGGAGATCAGTATGAACTGCAGAGCCTGACTTCAATGACCTTCGGAAAACATGCTCTGACTTACGGTGGGCGTCTGCGGTATAACAACCAGGCGGTCAACACCACCAGCGGGTATAATGGCACCTTTACTTTCACCGGCATAAATCCCTACCTGATTTATCTACAGGGTCTCTCACAAGGACTTACGCCCGCGCAAATTATTGCCGCGGGCGGCGGCGCCAGCCAGTTCTCGATCACGGCTGGTAACCCGGTTGCCAACGTTAGCAGAACCGATTATGCATTCTACGGTGAGGATACGTGGCGAGCGCTGCCCAGCTTATCCGTCACCACGGGTTTGCGCCTTGAAGGTCAGAACCAGATTCAAGACCACTTTAATATCGCCCCCCGCATCGGTATCGCCTGGGGAATTGGCGGTGGCGGCAAGGCTCCCAAAACCGTGATTAGAGGAGGAGCCGGCATTTTCTATGACCGCTTTGATGTCGATAACATTCTCCAGGCCGAACAACTGAACGGCATCAACCAGCAAAGGTTCGTGGTCAACTCGCCTGACTTCTTTCCGGGGAGTATTCCTCCCGTCGATACGCTGACAGGTTCCGCGACCTTCCCGACCATCTACCAGATTTCCCCGATATACAAGACTCCTTACGTTATCGAGGGGGCTGTCGGGGTGGAGAGACAAGTCAATAAGAACATCAAAACTTCAGTAACCTATATCACAACGCACGGCATCCATCAGCTTCTCACCCGGAACATCAATGCCCCACTGCCAGGAACTTATGACGTCACCAATCCGTCCAGCGGAATCCGTCCTTTTGGTGACGTTGGCAACATCTATGAGTATGAATCGGCCGGCCTTTACAACGAGAACCAGCTAATCGCAAATTTCAACATTCGCATGGGTGCTGCAGTTTCGCTCTTTGGCTATTACACCCTGAGCTATGCCAACGCTAATGTTGTTCAGGGTGAGCACGGCGGTAGTTCCTTCCCAATGAACCAGTATGATCTCGCCCAGAGTTACGGCAACGCGCCATGGGTAACGCGCAACCGCTTTTTTGTGGGCGGCAACATCGGCATGCCGTTGGGGTTCAGCTTCAGCCCCTTCCTGGTGTTGACTTCCGGCCGCCCCTACAATGTCACCCTCGGCCAGGATTTGAACGGCGACTCGATTTTCAATGACCGGCCGGCCTACGCTCCGGGTGCGTGTGTTACCTGCACTCCACTGCTCGCGAGCTACTTCAACCCGAATCCGGCACTCGGAGATCCACTTATCCCTATTAATAACTACTTTGGTCCTGGACAATTCGCCATGAATGCCCGCTTGTCCAAGACATTCGGCTTTGGCAAAGAGGTAGAGGGCGGTGGCGGCGACGGCGGTGGCGGGCGCCGCGGCCACGGCCGCGGTGGGCTTGGTGGCCGAGGGCTGAGCAGCGGTGGAGGCGGTCCCCGATGGGGAGGTTCCAGCGACCGCCGTTATCAGATTGACGTGGGCATCATGGCCCACAACGTTTTCAACAAGGTCAATCTGGGAACACCAATCGGTAACCTGACATCGCAGGGTTTTGGTTATTCTAATTCGATCGCAGGAGGGTTCTTTGGAAACCAGTCTGCGAACCGCTCAATCGACCTTTTCATGAGCTTCAGATTCTAGCCGATTCGGGCTCCTTTGTTATGGGCCGGCCGGATGCTGAGAAACAAGCCCTTAGCGTCCGGCCAGGCGAAGCAAGTGTTGTCGAAAGCCTCGACCAATTTCCACTCCTCCACAGATGGCAATCTTGTCCATTCCATCCGGGCACAACCTTAATCCCACATCAACGTCCCAATGTTGAATGATTTCAAAGGGTTGTCACATCTGCGTGCCGAGGTATATAATTTTCATTTGTGAGAGCCCGAAATGAAGATTTTGATCTATGCCCTCCTGGGCCTCATCGTAAGCGGTCCAGTTGCATTCTCCGCGTCCGATTCCCAAAAAAGCAGTGAACCGACCGAGAGGGAAGCTGCCCCACTCAAACGCGCGACAGAAGAGTTCAAGGTCCTGACGGGCAAATGGGGATTGCGGCCTGAGAGTCCGCCTTCAGCGCGGAGGAACTTTGGCCCCAAAATGCGCTGGCACGGGCGTGTTTACGAATATTTTCGCAACGACTCTCTCGATGCCATCCCGCACGAGGTCAATCAAAACGGTGGAACAAAATCGCCGCTGCATCGCAATCAGTTTGGATTCAACATCTCCGGGCCGGTGCTGATTCCGCATCTGGTCAAGAATCCCCAGAACACTTTCTTCACCCTTTCTTACGAGGGCGTGCGCGAAACCATCTCGCGCGCGTCACTGCACACCATCCCCACCGCATCTCAGCGCAACGGGGACTTTTCAAAAACGGTAGATCAGGCAGGTAACCCGCTTGTTATCTATGACCTGCTGACAACGGCTCCCAATCCAGCGTATGACCCCTCTCTTCCAGTATCAACCAGTAATCTTCAATACCTTCGGTCGCCGTTCCCGGGGAACATCATCCCTTCTGACAGGCTGACACCGAATGTCCAGCAGGCTTTGTCGTATTATCCTTTGCCCAATGCGAGCGTCGGGCCATTCTTTGAAAACAACTACTTTGTCAACGCGCCGCAGTACGACACAGCTGACGGAATCATTGCCAGGGTCGATCAGTCCCTCGGCAGTCGGCAGCGTCTAAGTTTTCAGACAGCCATCTCGAACGGGTTCATTAGCGCTGCGAAATACTTTCCGAACTTTGCAAGTCCCACTGCTCCTGACCAGCATTATTCGCGGTGGCGGGCTGAAATCAGCTATGTCTTTACCGCTACCGCAAAGACCGTCAATGCAGTTCATTTGACTGCCGAATCTGATTCGGTGCAGGCCGGCAGCAGCGAACAAGCTCCCTTCCCCGTTTATCAGCTTATTGACACTTATCTTTCAATGGGTACGGGTTACCCCAATTCACACAACGTCCACAACACGGTTGAAATTCAGGATTCGGTTTCCACACAGCAGGGCAAACACTCGCTTCAACTGAGTTTCAGGGTTGATAAGTACCAGGTGAACTCGTTTACCCCGCAATACCCGACTGGGTATTTCCAGTTCTCAACGGGCTTGACGAGCCTGCCTGGTATCATCAACACGGGTGATTCATTTGCCAGCTTTCTCCTCGGTCTGCCGCAGTACGCAGAACGTACAGTAATCACTTCGCCTTCATATTTTCGCAATTCCTATCAATCGCTTTCGGGGGGAGACAAGTACCAGTTTTCAAAAACCCTTACGATGAGCCTTGACCTCAACTTCAAGAGGCACACTCCGCGGGTGGAAAAGTATGACCGCCAGAGCACTATCGATCCCATGGTGCTTGATCCGGCGACGCGCCTGCTTGGAGCTCTTGTCTTCGCCGGGCGCGACAGGATTCCACGAGGCTTGCGGCCATCCAGCGTCAATCTTGACTATACGCTGGGATTGGCATGGAACCCCGGTGGTGATTCCAAAACCGGGGTTCGCGCCTCCTATCGCCACTGGCATGGGCATATGCCGATCTATAACGGGCAGTGGGGCACACAGGGATTTAATGCCCGCCAGACATTTACCTCCACGAATAGCCAATTGGCTCCCGCAGTCAACCTGGTGGAAGGGATTCCTCCACTGGACACACCCCTGCCGAATCTCAGCCCCTCGGCGGCTGACAATACCGTTGCCGATTATGTTGATATGACCAGCCGGGTGCCTGTCTATCGGGCTGCATCACTTTCGGTCGAACGTCAGATGCCCTTCTCAATGGTTGTGACCGTGGGAACGGATTACAGCGCCGGAAGGGACCTCCTGGTCGGTGATGGTGCCACTACGCCCAACGCAATCGATCCCATTTACCTGAGCTATCGTGACAGGCTTAATGACGAAGCGTTTCGTCTCTTGTTGCAGCCTTATCCCCAATTCAAGGCTTTCGAACTCTACGGTCTTTATCCTGCGGGACGGTACCAGCGCAAGGCCGGATACGTCCAGGTACAAAAACGCGAGTCCTACGGTCTGTCGTTCTCCGCTACCTACGAGATCTCCAGCCAGTTCGACAATTATTCAGGGCCGTACGGGAACCAGGACTTGATCAACCTGAGCAATGACTGGGCGACCACGGCCTACAACACACCACAATACCTCCAGTTCAACTACACTTACGCCCTGCCCTTCGGCCCCGGAAAGCCGCTTCTGGACTTCGTCGGCTGGGGACGCCCGATCATCAGCGGCTGGTCCGTCAGTGGAATGGCGTTCTGGAATGATGGACGGCCCCTGGCACTACGCCCCCAATTCAACAATACGGGTAGCGTGCTTTCAACCCTCTTTGTGGATGTTGTACCCGGAGTGGACCCGCACGTTGCCGATCCCGGACCCTCGCAGTGGTTCAATCCCGGCGCCTTCGGCCAACCAGCGGACTTTACATTGGGAGACGGACCGAGAACCATATCTGGTCTCCTGGGGCCAGGCAGCAACAGGGTAGACGTCAGCGTCGACAAGCGCATGCCGGTCGGCGGCACCTCCCTTGATTTCAACGTCACGGCGTTTAATTTTCTCAACCATGCGAATTGGAATTATCCCGATACGACAATAGGTCCGGCAAGCGCTCCGAATATCGACGCCGGAAGGATTATTGGTTCGCATGGCGGGCGTGTTATCCAACTGGGACTGATTTTGAGTTTCTGATGCTGAGAGTAATTCCTGTCTTCTTATTCATTATTGTCGCAGCAGCAGGGGCCGTCCTTGCCCAGGCGCAGACGATGGACCCTGCTTTCTCAATTCCCGCGTGGATTGACAAGGGTAAATGCACTGAGAATCCCACGTTTGACCCGACGTTAAATGGTAAGCCTGCGAAGGTGAAGAACGAGTTGGCTCCCACCAGTGATCAGGTCATCCTGATCGTCTTGGATCTCACGGGCGACCTTTCCCGTATCGACGAGGCGAAGCAGGCCGTGGTGACCAGCATCTCCAATCTCCCCAGGAACGTGTGGGTTGGTGTCCTGCGCGCGCAGGATGGATTGCACGTCCTGGCCGACCCCACCCCCGACCGCCAAGAGGTGATTGACATCATTCAGTCCCTCACCAGCAGTGGCACTCCAGGGTTGCTGGAGACGGTTCGCCCGACACTCACGCTGGCCGATTCCATGATTCGCAAGTCGCCTGTGCGCGTCTCAGTGCTTTACATTACGGACGGAAGCATCTATCGCTACCGGGAAGACTACACAGATCCCGTCATTAACCCCAGCGACAACCACGACCTAAGCCGGCGCTTTCGGGGCGTTCTGGTTAATGAGAAGATATCCAAACTGGAAAGGCATATCAGTTCTCTGGAGGCCCCGTTGTTCGTGGTTCACCTTCATTACCGGCAAAATCAGCTCGATTTAGCGTACCAGAATGGCCTTGATACCCTGGCAAGGGATACCGGCGGCGAGACTGTAATTTGTCGCTCTAACGCAGAGATTTCGCAGGCGGTCTCCCATATATTCGCCCGCATATCTGATGTCTGGGGGCTCATTCTGTCGGTTCCGCTAAAGACTCACAGAGAATTGCAGGTCGGTCTGAAAGCCTCCTGCGGAGGCCAGGATGTCCAACTTTCCTGGCGTCCTCACTTTCGGCCGAAAGAGGAGTAAGATAGTTAGGCATGCGACGCCTGCACATCGCGGTGGTGTCAGCCCTTGGGGTTGCGCTTGTGGCTGCGGGTGTCCTCATATTCCGCCAGTCCAGACAGCTTGCCGAAGTGCAGCAGCAAAGGGACACCGCACTCCAGTCGTTGCGCGAAAGCCAGGAGGCTCTTCGCCAGAGTGAGCTTCGCATCGCCGAGTCCTTGCAGGAAAGGCCGGTGCCTGAAAGCGACGGGAAAGCCGCCATCGCGAAGCGTGACGCCACGATTGAACAACTTACAAAAGACCTGAATGCGGCAAAGGCGGGCATCGCACAACTCCAGGAAAACCTTTCCAGTTCGAAGATTGAAAGCGCGCAGGCCGTCGAAACATCCAACCAGCGTCTTCAGGAAATGAAGACCGAGCTGCAAAGCCGTCTTGACAAACTGCAGCAACAGCTTGATTCAGCACAGACCGAGATCGAAAGTTCCCGCCGACACATCGCCGACCTTCAGAAGGCGAATGACCAACTGAGTGCCTCAAACACCGAAGGCTCTGCCCGTATGGCTGAACGCGAGCACATCCTGCTCAGCCTGCAGGACATTGACCGCCGACGGGAGTCATATCTCACATCCATCTCCGACCGCTATCGAAACCTCACCAACCAATTCCGGACCATGAGCGGCATGCTGGCATCCAACCGCGGACAGGATTCCAGCTCGTTCAGTGGTCCGGCTCTGGACATGATCCAGAACGCCATCTCCCTCACTGAAAACGACCTCCAACATCTCGGTGAGCTTAACGCCAAGGCCTATCGGCTTGAAAAACAACTGGCGAAAAAGTAACCTCTCCAGCAGACTGTTCAGCACCAGGGATGCACCTCGGGCGTGAACAGTCTTACAACCTGGAGATCTTACCTATCTCTTCTTATCAAAGCACTTATCCGGACTCAACAAATTCAGGTCTGAACACCGGCCTGGCTTTCTTGACGGCTCTGGGAGCTGGGCTTTATGATGATAGATTGCCCTTAGCTCGCGTTACGCGCCTGACAGGCAGTGTCTGCATGTTAAAGCAAATTACAGTCCGGGGAGCGCGCCAGCACAACCTCAGGAATATAGACGTCTCCATCCCACGTAACAGATTTACTGTGGTGACCGGGTTAAGCGGGTCAGGAAAATCAAGCCTGGCTTTTGACATCATCTACGCTGAAGGGCAGCGGCGTTACGCCCAGACGCTTTCTGCCTACGCCCGCCAGTTCCTGGACCAGTTGCAGCGTCCCGACGTTGACGCGGTTGAGGGGCTAAGCCCGGCCATTTCCATTGAGCAGAAAACCACCAGCCGCAGCCCACGGTCGACGGTCGGCACGATCACGGAAATTTACGATTATCTCCGCCTCCTATACGCCACGATTGGTGTACCCCATTGCCACCAGTGCGGAAGGCCCATTTCCCGCCAGACGACGGAGCAAATCGTGGCATCGATCATGGGGCTCCAGGGTGAAGGTCCGGGAGAGGATGGAAATCCGCGCATCATGATCCTTGCGCCCGTTGTGCGCGGGCGGAAAGGCGAGTTCCGCAATCTGTTCGAGCAACTTGAGCGCGAGGGATTCGTCCGGGTACGCGTTGATGGGCAGTTGCTCCAACTGGATGAGGAAATTCGCCTGGACCGCAGACGGAACCACACGATTGAAGTGCTGGTGGACCGGTTGCTGGTCAAACCAGGAATCGAAAGCCGGCTTTCGGCCTCAATCGAAACGGCCATGAAGCTGGCAAAGGGTATTGTTCAAGTCACCGTTGTGAATGGCGAGGAGCATCTTTATTCACAGGAGTGGGCCTGTGTCCACTGCGGCAGCAACATTCCGGCACTTGAACCGCGATCGTTTTCCTTCAACAGCCCTTACGGCGCCTGTGAGGCGTGCCGGGGGCTGGGGAGCCGGTTTACTTTCGACCCCGCCAAAGTTGTAGTGGACTGGACACGGCCCCTGTTTGCTGGAGGGTTGGGCCCGGGCTCGGGATCACGTTTTCTTCAGCGGAGTCTGGCTCGTCTGGCCGAACAGGCTGGCTTTGACCTCCGCACCCCCTTTGAGAATTTTCCCGCCAGGATCCAGAACCTCATTCTCTACGGGAAGGGCCAACGAGGTTCGCGGCGCGGTGCAGGCTTCAAGGGAATCATCCCGCTCCTCGAGCGATGGTATAAGGAGACGGATTCCGAAAGTTACCACGAGTGGTTTGAGCGCTACACCTCCGCAATGCCTTGCCCGCAGTGCAATGGCAGGCGCCTGAGGCCCGAGAGCCTGGCCGTCAACGTTGCGAGACTTTCCATCGCGGACTTCACTGCCCTGCCTGTAAGTGAAGCGCAGAAAGCCGTTGGCCGCATCAAGCTCAACGCACGCGAAGAACTGCTGGCGCGGCGAATTCTGAATGAAATTGCCGCCCGGCTCGAATTCCTGAGTACGGTTGGGCTGGGGTATCTTAGCCTCGACAGGTCTGCGGCAACGCTTTCAAACGGCGAAAGCCAGCGGGTGCGTCTGGCCACGCAGATTGGTTCCAAGCTGCGAGACGTTCTTTACGTTCTGGATGAGCCGAGCATCGGCTTGCATCCTCGCGATAACCAGCGGCTGCTGGGGACTATCGAGCGGCTGCGGGACATGGGTAACACGGTCCTTGTGGTTGAGCACGATGAGGAGACCATCCGGCGTTCCGATTACGTCATTGACCTGGGCCCGGGTGCTGGCAAGCACGGAGGCGCACTGGTCGCCAGCGGCCCGCCACGAGAGGTTGCCGCCTGCGAAAGCTCTTTAACGGGCCAGTACCTTTCCGGCCGCCGGCATATCCCTGTCCCGGAAACAAGGCGCTCGCCGAACGGGAAGTCTCTCTCCGTGCTGGGAGCCCGCGCCAACAATCTGAAGAACATTGACGTCAAATTTCCGCTGGGTCTTCTAGTGGTGGTGACAGGGGTTTCCGGTTCGGGAAAATCAACTCTGGTGAACGACATCCTTTACAGGGCCCTGGCCAAAAAACTTTACCGGGCGATCGACGAACCCGGCCAGCATCGCAAAATGACCGGTGTTGAGCGGATCGACAAGGTGATCGTCATTGACCAGGCTCCGATCGGTCGCACTCCGCGCTCAAACCCGGCAACTTATTCCGGCGTCTTCACCCCAATTCGAGAGCTGTTCGCCATGCTGCCGGAATCGCGGGAGCGCGGATATCGTGCCGGCCGTTTCAGCTTCAACGTCAAGGGCGGAAGGTGTGAAGCCTGCCAGGGTGACGGTATGCGCCGCATTGAGATGAACTTCCTGCCCGACGTCTTTGTCACCTGCGAAGTCTGCAACGGACGCCGCTACAACGCCGAAACACTGGCCGTCAAATACAAGGGCTATTCGATTGCGGACCTGCTGGATACAACAGTCAGTGACGCATTGCCCGTGGTTGAAAACATTCCGCAAATCCGGCAGAAGTTACAAACTCTCGGAGACGTGGGGCTCGGATATATACACCTGGGCCAGGCCGCCACGACTCTTTCCGGTGGCGAGGCCCAGCGCATCAAGCTGGCCCGGGAGCTCAGCCGCCGCCAGACCGGGCGGACTCTCTACCTGCTGGATGAACCAACAACCGGTCTGCATTTCGACGACGTCAAGCAGTTGCTTGAAGTCCTGAATCGCTTGACAGATTTGGGCAACACCGTCATCATCATCGAGCATCACCTCGACGTTATCAAACAGGCTGATTGGATAATTGATCTGGGTCCCGAAGGCGGGGAGGCAGGCGGCCGCATCGTAGCTCAGGGAACGCCGGAGGAGGTCGCGTGTGTCAAAAATTCTTTTACGGGCCAGGCACTGGCCGCGGTCCTGAACCAGGAACCTCGGGCCGCATCCAGCACGGATACGCCGCGGTTAGATTTGTAGCAGTGTCCAGGCCGGGGTTGTGACCTGACTGGGCGATATGAATTCCTGATGCATATCAGGCTCAACGCGGGAAAACACTATGACCCTTCAATACGACACCGAGCACAACAATGCAATGAGCAACCTGGCAGACCAACCGCCAGCAGAGTTGAGCGTCAAACCGCTGCCCGAGCAATGGCGGATTCGTGACCTCCTGATTTTTCTTGTGGTTGGTTTTTTCACCCTGGTGGCCGCCAATGTCTTCGTGTTCGTCGGATATGCCTTCCTCCGGCCGCTGATGCAGTGGGAAATTCCCATCCAAAACTTGCAGACGAATGTAACTTTCGTCCTGACGCTACAACTGATCTGGTACATGCTTCTGCTGGCGTATATCTACTTTTTTATCACGTTCTACTACAGGATTTCTTTTTTGAGTGCCCTGAAGTGGAAGAGGCTGTCGGCCCACAGTACGGTGCGCTACCTGCTTGGGGGCACGGCTTTGTCGATGGTTGTAATGATCATTCCTCCTCTGCTGCCGGAGGGAAAGAGTTTCCCGCTCGAAAAGATGTTCAACTCCCCGGCGTCAGCCTATGCGATCGCGGCCTTTGCCGTCCTAGTTGCTCCTTTCATGGAGGAACTTCTGTTCCGGGGGCTGCTGTTCGCTTTCTTTGAGAAACACGGTGGCCTTACATTTGCCATCGTGGCCACCGCCATCCTGTTTGCAGGACTGCACATTCCGGAATACTGGGGAGCATGGAATAACGTCGTTATGATTCTGGTTGTGGGGGTGACTTTCTCGCTGGTGAGAGGCCTGACAGGGTCCCTTACTCCGAGTTTTGTCCTCCATCTAGCTTATAACGGGACTTTGATGCTCCTGCTCTTCCTCCAGACACAGCACTTCCATAAAATGCCGACGGGTTTCCTGATTTTCCGATAGACAC
>OBLQ010000033.1_pt1 | contig 39368 bp, 52 predicted proteins | sample 1519881 | NCBI WGS metagenome assembly OBLQ01 (sample SAMN01911456, study PRJEB22533) | soil metagenome | biome: Soil | place: Malaysia | collected 2012-04-30 | depth DG_metagenome m | reverse complement strand
TTAACCCTCTCCCGTGGAGCGCATCTTAGCCTAAAGTCTGACTGTCCGCTTTTGGCCGGAAGTGGACATTCGGAAACATTCAAATTGGCCAGAACCTCTTCTGAACCGTCGCTACTTATAACTCCGAAATGACCACATCTTCCGGAAGCCGGGACTTCGGCAAGTCGGCATTGAAATCACCATCCCCACTGTATCCCAGGGCAGCGAGCACGACGCTCTTTAGCCCCTGATCGCGTAGGTTCAGCTCCTCATCCAGCCTGGCCGGATCGAATCCCTCGATCGGTGTTGCATCGATTTCAAGTGCAGCGGCCCCGAACAGCAGTGTGCCAAGCGCGAGATAGACCTGCTTCTCCATCCAGCACTGGGTATTCTTGCCTTCCCGGTGAAGATTGACGTAGTAATTCCGGCCCCTGTTTTGCGCTTCCCTAGACTCCGCCGTAGGCAAACGACCATCCTTCTCTTCCTGCGCAAGCAATTTGGCGACATAGCCATCGTCCATGCTCGTTCGGGCACAGAATACAATCACATGCGAGGAATTCAGGATTTTGGGGCCATTGGAGGCATAAGCACCTTCACTGGCTGCCTTGGCGATACGCGCCTTGCCTTCCGGACTTGCGGCAATGATGAAATGCCATGGCTGGGAATTGACGGAAGAAGGGGCGAAACGCAGCAGCGTCTTAAGTTGCTCGATCTGCTCGGCCGGAATCCGGCGGCCGGGCTCATAGGCCTTGCAGGCATGGCGGGACAGCGCGATGCGGGAAACATTCATGGATAACATCCTGGACCTGGAGTAGATACGAAGAGTTTCAGGCGACCTGTTCGGTGACGGCCTCGAACATTTCGAGTTTGGTCGGAGCGGCATACCACTCCTTCGGCGTCTGGCCGGCGCCGGCGTGGGCCTTGCGGAAGGCCTCCGATTTCGTCCAGTTCTCGAACGCCTGGCGCGACTCCCACAGCGTCATGACGATGTGCTGCGCGGAGGTGCCCTCCTCGGGCCTGAGCACCGCATTGCGGATGAAGCCCGGCACCTCGTGCAGGAAGGTTTCTCGCGAACGGAATCGTTCCTCGAAATCGGCCGCAAACTCCGGCGCGATGGTGAAACGATTCATGGTGACAAACATGGCCTAGCTCCGCTTCTCCATCGGGATGTAGGGCTGATCGTGGCCGCCGGTATAAATCTGCTTCGGCCGGTAGATGCGGCTGTTGCCGAGCTGCTCCTTCCAGTGCGCCAGCCAGCCGGAGACACGCGCGATGGCGAAGATCGGCGTGAACAGGTCGGTCGGAATTCCCAGCTTGCGGTAAACGATGCCGGAGTAGAAATCGACGTTCGGGCAGACGCCCTTCGCACCCAGCGTGCTCTTCGAGAGCTCCTCGATGCGGCTGGCGATCTCGTAGGTGGGATCGGAACCGATCTTCTCGGTCAGCTCGACGTAGAGCTTCTGCAACAAGGTCGCGCGCGGGTCCTTGGTCTTGTAGACGCGATGACCGAGCCCCGGAATCTTCTCCTTGCGGGAGAGCTTGCCTTCCAGATAGGCCTCGGCGCGATCCACCGAACCGATCTCGTCGAGCATGTGCAGCACATCCTCGTTCGCACCACCGTGCAGCGGCCCGGAGAGCGCGCCGATCGCCGCACTGATCGAGGTGTAGGGATCGGCGAGCGTCGAGGCGGTCACCAGCGTGGAGAAGGTGCTGGCGTTCATCGTATGCTCGGCGTGCACGATCAGCGCCACGTCGATGATGCGCGTGGTCAGCGGGTACGGCTCCTCGCCGGTCAGCATGTAGTAGAAGTTGGCGGCATGCGACAGGTCGTCGCGCGGTGCGATCGGATCATCGCCGCGGCGCATGCGGGCGTGTGCGGCCACCAGCGTCGGCAGCTTGGCGATCAGGCGCAGGCAGACGGAGCGGACATCCTCCTCGCTGTAGTGGCCGGCCTGCTCGTGCGGCAGCGGGTAGAACATGCCGAGTACCGCGACGGTGGCCTGCAAGGCATCCATCGGGTGTGCCGACTCCGGGAAATTCTTCATGATGTCACGGATACGGAACTTGATGCGGCGATGATGCCGCAAATCGTTGTCGAACTGTGCCAGCTCCTTTTTCGTCGGCAGATGGCCATACAGCAGCAGGAAGGAGGTCTCCTCGAAGGTGGAGTTCTCAGCCAGCTTCTCGATATCGATGCCTCGATATTCCAGGTGACCGACCTGCCCGTCGACATAGGAGACCGACGACTCCGCCACCGGGATACCGGCGAGTCCCGGCGAATAGCAGGCAATATCTGGAGTGTTGTTCACTGGCTGCTCTGACATGTCCGAAGCTCCCGAATCGCTGTTTCCCCCGCAGGGGGAACTGAAGCTTAACAAATCATTTGTCGTTTGGCTCGTCGATATCGAAGTAGCGGTTGGCGGCCCACAGGTTCTTCGCTTCCGGATGCATGATCTGTCGCTCGCCGGCCAGCCGGCTCTGTTTCAGGATCGCTTTGATCAGCCACGGCCGCTGCTTCATCATCGGCTCGAACGCCAGGCGCGAAAGCCGCAACAGCCTGGCCGGCGTGCCGGCCATGACACGATATGGTGACGGGACGCCACGCAACAGGCCGGCCAGATGGAAGATATCGCCCGGATGCATGCTGCCCAGCAAGGTCTCCTCGCCGCGGGCATCGACCCGGGTCATCAGCATGGTCCCCGACTGCACCATGAAGGCATTCGGCTCCTCGGCCCCCTGCTCGATCAGCACCTGGCCGGCACGCATCGCCGAGTTTTCGAACAGCTTCGTCACCCGCCGGCGGTCCACCTCGTTGATCAGCTTGAAGATGTCGTGCTGCGACAGTACCGGCATCACCAGCCGGTGGCGAAAAAGATGCTCCAGCATCGGCCGCAACCGTGCCTCCTGACCGAGAATCTCCTCGATCTGCTGATAGGGCAATTCGATCAATCGGACCGCCGAAGCGCAGATCAGCGAGGCGGCACGCCGCATGCCGGTAAAGTAGCCCAGTTCGCCGATCAGGCATGGCCGGCCGTGCGAACCGGTCATCGTGGTGACCCTGCGATGCGGGATCAGCACATCGACCTCACCATCCAAGAGCAGCCACATGTGCGATGCAGGATCGCCCAGGGAACATATCCGCTCGCCCTTGGCAAAGCCACGCTCGTAGCCGTGCCTGAACAGCCGCGATACCAGCTTGGCCTCGCTCTCGTCGCGGACCGAATCGACGACGCGCGCTTTCGCATCCTGCTCGCTTTCCGCCATCAGCTCGCGCAGGCGGGTCATGCTCTCCTCGACCAGGGCGACGTCTTCCGACCGGTCGTCGCCGAGGTAATGCTCCATCAGCGACTTGTAGGCCTGCATCGCTTCGCTGTAATCGCCCGTCCGCTCGCAGGAGTAGGCGTAATGCAGCTGCACTTCGCGATCCTTGTGCCACAGCGGCGAACGCCAAAGCTCGGCATACAGACGGCGGGCCGTCTCGAAGTCGCCCCGCTCCCCGGCCTCGCGGGCCTGCCTGAAGGTTTCGTTATAATCCACTGCCATCGCAGCTACACCTCACTCCGGAGCGAAATGGTCCGGTCAGCCGACCACAGATAGGCCTCCTCGGGCTGCATCACCTGCAGATGCGCCGGCCGGCGGCTGAACTTCAGAATCGCCGGGATGATCCACGGCCGCCGCATGGCAAAAGGCTCGAACACATCGCGGGACAGGTGCAGCAGCTGGACCGGTGTCGCGGCAACGACACGATAAGGGCTCGTAAAGCCCCGCAGCAAACCACCCAGATGAACCATCTCGCCGGGGAGCACGCTGAGCATCTGGCCATCGCTGCTCTCCAGCTGGTCGTCCGCTTCGGCGGTCTCGCCATGCAGGAAGAACATGCAGCCGCTTCGCACCATGTACGCCCCGTCGTGTTCCTCGCCCGCCTCGATCAGCACCGTGCCGGGTTCCAGATCGATCTGCTTGAAGGCATGCGCCAGACGCCGGCGATCAATGTCGTTGATGCGCTCGAACAGGGCATTACGCGCCAGCACCGGCTCGACCCACTTGTCGCGCATGATCGACTCGATCGCCAGCGCGAACGCCGGATCTTCGGCAGCGCGCTCGCGGATCCGCTCCGCCGGCGTCTCGTACACCGTCGCCGGCCCTTCGGCGATCACGGTCGCCATCCGCCGCTGCAGGGTATAAAAGCCGATCTCCCCGACGACCACCCAGCCGCGCTCGGTAGCCTCGAGGTGAAAGGGCTCGTCATAATCCGGCAACTCGACACGCAGCTTGCCTTCCCACAGCAGCCAGAGCTCATCGGGGGGATCGCCGACACGGCAGAGCACCTCGTCCTTGCGCAGATGCCTCACCTTGCCCATCTCGGCAAGCTGCTCCATGGCATCCATGGCTGCCAGCGGCACCACTGTCGATTGCTCGGCAACCGGTTTGGCCACAGGCTTGTTATGTTGGGACTCCAGCTCACGGATGGTGCGTTCGAGCGATTCCGCTGCGCCCGTTTCTCCCTGCTGCCGATAGATATCGACCACCTCACGGTAGATGGCCAGGCATTCGCCCATTTCACCGAGATGCTGCAGGCACCAGGCATAGCGGATGCGCAGGTCCAGGTCGTCGGCCATATCGGGAGTGGCCAGTATCTCGGCATACAGATCCCGCGCCTTGGCGTAATCCTCGGCGAAGGCCGCCTTGCGTGCCTGCCTGAGCAGGGCTGCGACAGCGGCCATCAGCCGCGTTCTCCCATCGGATGGCTGCGATTGACCAACTCGTGAAGCCGCGCCCGGCTGACATGAGTATAGATTTCGGTGGTTGTCACGTTGGCATGGCCGAGCAGCATCTGCACAGCCCGCAGATCGGCGCCATGGCTGAGCAGGTGCGTGGCAAAGGCGTGCCGGAGGGTATGCGGCGACGGTGCCGGCCGGATACCGGACATGGCGGCATAGGATTTGATCCGCTGCCAGAAATTCTGGCGCGTCATCGCCTTGCCGAGGCGGCCTGGAAACAGAAACGGCGATGCCGGCTTCACCGGACGGACCTGCCGCCAATGTTCCAGCCAGCGCCCCGCCTCTTCGCCGAACGGCACGACACGCTCCTTGTCCCCCTTGCCGACCACGCGGACCAGGCCCGCTGCCCGATCGACGTTCGAGGGCCGCAGCGTCACCAGCTCGCTGACGCGCAAACCCGTGGCGTAGAGCAATTCGAGCATGCAGCGATCGCGCGCACCCAGCGGATCGCTCACATCGGGTGCTGCCAGCAGATCCTCGACCTGCTTCTCGCTCATCAGTTTCGGCAACGGCCGGCTCTTGCGCAGTTTTGGCAGCTGCCGGGCGGGATGGTCTTCACGCAATCCCTGTTCCTGCAAAAACGAGAACCATGTCGAAAGTGCGCTGCGGCGGCGCTGGATCGTGCTCTCCCGCAAATCGTCCTTGCGCAAGGCGGCCAGGTAGTCGAGCACCAGAGCGGCATCGGCATGCAACGCATCGCTGCCGCGACGGGCAAAAAACTGCTGCGCATGCAACAGGTCGGAGCGGTAAGAGCTGCAGGTCGCCCGCGACCAGCCGCGCAGCATGGCCAGGCGCTGCAACAGCCCGGTCAGTTGCTCCTCTCCCCAGTTCATGGTCGCTGACATCCGCCCGAGTATAGAAGCAATTAGGAAAGTTTCTCAATCACGCGAAAATCCGTCGCGGCGCATTCGCACTCCTGCTAGCGTCGGCCGCATTGAAAATAAAAAAGGCCCGTCCATTTGGACAGGCCTTTATGTGGTACCGAGGACTGGAGTCGAACCAGCACTTCCGTGAGGAAACTGGCACCTGAAGCCAGCGCGTCTACCAATTCCGCCACCTCGGCAAGAGGCGCGCAGTATTATGACGGAGCGAAACAGTGTCAAGACAGAAACAACGGGGCCGACCAGCCAAACCATCCGGCAAGCGCCGTGGCGAAAAGCAGGCGGCCGGCAGCCCCTGGGAAAATGCCGCTGCCGGGCGCGGGCGCCCCGCCAGACGGCAGCACGAGGGGAGCAGGGAACACCGGCGCGCAGGCGGCAGTGACCGCACCTGGATCGGTACCGTTTCGGCACATCCCGACGGCTTCGGTTTCGTCGCCGTCGAGGGGCGCGAGCAGGACATCTTCCTGCCGCCCGAAGAGATGCGTGGCCTGATGCACGGCGACCGCGTGGAGGTGCGCGAAGTACGGCGGCGCGGCCGCGAAGCCGGCGAACTGGTCCGGCTGCTCGAGCATGCACCGACCACCATGATCGCGCAGCTGGAGAGCCGCCACGGGGTCATCCTCGCCTTCCCGCGCTCCAAACGATTCCCGGGCCGTATCCTCATCAGCCAGCGCGATGCCGGCGATGCGAAGAACGGCGACTGGGTGAGAATCGACATCAAGCGCGGCTCCGACCCACTCAGGGGCCGGGTGCTGGAGGTCCTGGGAAGCGACCTGACGCCGAAAAAACTGATCGACCTGGTCATCACCGAACTGGATCTGCCGGGGGCATTCCCGGACGATGTCCTGGCCGAAGCGGCCGTGCTTCCCGAAACGGTCGGCGAAGCTGAGCTGGAAGATCGCCTGGATCTCAGGAACCTGCCCTTCGTCACCATCGACGGCGAGGATGCGCGCGACTTCGACGATGCCATCTGTGTGCTGCAACGGGGCGACGGCTTCGAAGCCTGGGTGGCCATCGCCGACGTCAGCCACTATGTCCGCCCGGGTTCGGCGCTGGATCAGGAAGCGCTGGCGCGCAGCAACTCCTTCTATTTCCCCGACCGCGTCATTCCGATGCTGCCGGAGAAGCTCTCCAACGGGCTGTGCTCGCTGAACCCGGAAGTGCCTCGGCTCGCCATGGCGGTGCGGATGCGCTTCGATGCCAACGGCAAGCAGCATGCCTTCGCCGCCTACAACGCCATCATCCATTCGCAGGCCCGGCTCACCTACACCCAGGCGGCCCGCTGGCTCGACGACCGCGATGCAACGGCCATCGCCAAGAAGGGTATCCGAACCATGCTCGACGATGCGGCACAGCTGTTCCGGCAACTGTTGAAGCTGCGCAAGCGGCGCGGAGCGCTGGATCTGGACATGCCGGAGGTGCGTGCCCTGCTCGAAGAGGATTACGTGCACGACATGAAAGCCTCCGAGCGCAATACCGCCCATCGCCTGATCGAGGAGATGATGCTGGCCGCCAACACGGGCGTGGCCGAACTGATGGAAGCGCGTGACTGCGCCCTGCTCTACCGCGTGCATTCACCGCCGGAACGGGAAGCGATCCAGACGCTGAACGAATTTCTGGCTCCATTCGGTCTGTTCGTACCGCTACCGAAAGCGAAGGAGAAGGAGGCGCGCATCAAGCCGAGCGATGTCGAGAAGGTGCTGGAGCTTTCCGAAGGCAAACCGTTCGCGCATGTGCTGCACCGCCTGGTGCTGCGCTCGATGCAGCAGGCAAAATACACGCCGGACAACGACGGGCATTTCGGCCTCGCCTACAAGACCTACTGTCACTTCACGAGCCCTATCCGCCGCTATGCCGACCTCACCGTGCACCGCCGCCTTAAGGCACTGGTGCTGGGCCATAACCCGGACAAGATGCAGCCGGCAGCCGGCCTGGCCGATATCGGCGATCACACCTCGGTCCAGGAACGCAAGCAACAGCGGGCGGAGTGGGATACCCAGGCGATGCTGGCCGCTCTCTACCACAGCAAGGATGTCGGCAAGACGATGCCGGCACGCATCGCCGGCCTCACCAAGCGCCGCATCTTCGTGGAGCTGGAGCCGTCGCTGGCCGAGGGGGCCATCAATGTGGATGAACTTTCCGGACTGTTCGTGCTGGATGATGCCGGCCACCGGCTGACCGCCAAGCGCGGCGGCCTCTCCTACGCACTGGGCGACAGGGTGAACGTGGTGATCGACTCCACCGACCCGGTACGTGGCCAGATCAATGTCCATCTGCTGCCAGCGGCCACGACGGATGCAGGCGACAAAGGGGCGGCCTAAAACAAACGGAGCCGGCATCGCTGCCGGCTCCGGATGAAATAAACCTCCGGTTATTTCTTCTTTTTGCCCTTGTCCGCCTCGAGATAGAGGTAGGTGATGCCGACTGACGCACCGACGCCCGTGCTGGCCGATACGGCTGGCTGCAGGGAGACGGTGCGGTTGTTGCCGCCCACCAGGGCTTGCACACCGACACCGGCACCCACGGCAGCGGAGGCACCAGCCCCGCCGTACTTGCCAGCCAGCTGGTAGGTGCCCGGCTTGAAGTCAGCCGAGAAGACCGCAAATACCAGAGCCTCATCTTCCTTGAAGTTCAGGTCGACACCGAAGCCGACACCGGTCTCGCCCTTGTAGCGCTCGACCGTGCCGCCGGCAGTGGACTTGAACTCGCATTTGACGTCGGCGGTCGAATGGATGATCAGGTTCAATCGTGAACCTTTCACCTGCTTGCAGACCAGCTCACCGACCTTGGTTCCCGAACTGCTGACCTCTTCGGCCGCACCGGCACTCTGGACCGGCGCGCTTGTCGCCAAAGCGAGCAGAGCGGCAAAAAACAACGAACTAACACTCCAACGCATAACTATACCTCCTCGCCTTCCCTGGCCCATTAATTAGCAGAACGATCATCTGCAACCTGTTTATAGTCCAAGCTTGGGCACGCCGGAAGGGGGGACACAGACAACTGAGGCACCCGGCCTACTTGCGCCAGAACTCCGGCACCAGCAGCACAAAGAAGGTGTAGATTTCAAGCCGGCCGAGAACCATGCCGAACATCAGGGCCGCCTTGGCACCGTCCGGCATCCAGGCGTAATTGTCGGCCGGACCGACATAACCGAAACCGGGGCCGGTATTGGTCAGGCAGGCCGCCGTTGCCGACAGCGCCGTCAGCATGTCCACGCCCGAGAACGCCACCAGCGTGGCGATGATGGCGAAACAGAGCATATAGAGCACAAAAAAGCCCCACAGTGCCTCGACCACCTGCGAGCCGATGCTCTTGCCGCCGATCTTGACCTGGATGACACCTCTGGGATGGATCAATCTCCTGACCTCGCGCATGCCCTGGCGATAGAGCAGCAGCACACGCACGATCTTCATGCCGCCACCGGTCGAGCCGGCACAGGCACCGACGAACATGGCGGCAAACAGCAGCAGGCCGGTGCCCGGTGCCCACAGGGTGTAGTCGCTAACCGCATAGCCCGTCGTCGTGGCAACGGCCACGGTGTTGAAAATCACCTCATCCCAGGTGCCCTTGCCATCGGGCAGTGTCAGCAGACTGATCAGCACCAGCAGAGCGGCCAGCCATTTGAGATAGGTGCGGAACTCGTCGTCCTGGAAATAGACCCGGAACGAGAAACCTCGCCTGAGCGCTGCGAAATGCAGCGTGAAATTGATGCCGGCCAGCAGCATGAACAGCACGATCAGGCCGCGGATCACGGGGGAGTCGTAATAGCCGATGCTGGCATCGTGGGTGGAAAAGCCGCCGATCGCCACCGTGCACATGGCATGATTGACGGCATCGAACGGCGTCATGCCGGCCAGCCACAAGGCAAAGGCGGCGAATGCAGTCATCGACAGGTAGATGAACCACAGCACCTTGGCCGTTTCGGTCACCCGCGCGGTGAGCTTGTCCTTGACCGGCCCCGGCGTCTCGGCCTTGAACAGCTGCATGCCGCCAACCCCCAGCAGCGGCATCACCGCCACCGCCAGCACGATGATCCCCATGCCGCCCAGCCACTCCTGCATCGAGCGCCAGAACAGAATCGACGGAGCGGTCTTGTCGAGATTGCTCAGCACCGTCGCACCCGTCGTCGTCAGGCCCGAGGTCGATTCGAACAGCCCGTCGACAAAGCTGTCGCAGGTGCCGGTCAGCCAGAACGGCACTGCACCGAGGATCGACAGCACCACCCAGGCCAGGGCGACGATGAGGAAGCCGTCCTTGTGCGTCAGATGGTCGGGAGCCTCGCCGCCCAGATGCAAAGCGACTGAGCCGACCAGCATGACCAGGAGTCCCGAAGCCAGAAACTGCACCGCATGGCCCGCATGGTAATGCAGTGACACCAGGGCAGGCAGCCACATGCCCGCCCCGAACAGGATGATCAGAATACCAAGGGTACGGAGAACACCTTTCAGATGCATGGATCAGAAGAATTCGAGCTGAACTTCGAATAGCCTCTCAACAGCGCGCAGGGATGAACTGCGCGTCACCAGCACCACGTGATCATGCGGGCGGATGCGGGTCTGGCCATCGGGAATGATGACCTCGTCGCCGCGCACGACGGCCCCGATCACGGTCTGCTGCGGCAACGCCAGGTCGACGATCGCCTTGGCAGTGATCTGGCTCGTCTCCAGCGCCTCCGCCTCGATCACCTCCAGCGTACCATCGCCGAGCGAGGACATGCCGAGCACGCGCCCGCGGCGCACGTGGCGCAGGATCGAGGCCACCGTCGTCAGGCGCGGAGACACGGTGACATCCAGCCCCATCTCGCGCACCAGCTCGGTGTAGATGTCGCGATTCACCAGCGTGACGATATGCGGCACGCGATATTTCTTGGCGATCAGGCTGCCCAGGATATTGGTTTCGTCATCGTTGGTCAGGGCCAGGAAGTCATCCATCCTGTCGATCGACTCGCTCTCCAGAAGCTCCCGGTCCAGCGCATCACCATGGATCACCACGCTGTGCGTCAGGTGCTCCGCCAGCCACTCGGCGCGTTGCTGATTGAACTCGACGATCTTCAGCGACAGCCCCATCCGCTCGAGTTCCTTGGCCACGATGAATCCGACGTTGCCGCCGCCGACCATCATGACGTGCTTGCTGGTGCGCCCCAGCTGAGCCCGGCCCGTCGCCTCGAAAAACTGGTCGACCTGTTCACGTGCAACCGCCACATAGACACCGTCGCCGGCCAGCAGCACGGTCTTGGCCGTCGGCACCTGCCAGATATGGTTATGCTCGTGCGCCACCACATAGACGCGCAGGCCGCCCAGCACCTCGTCCAGCTCAATCAGCGCGATGCCTGCCAGAGCACTTTTCGGCGGGATACGAAGGCCCAGCAACGACACCTTGCCGTCTGCGAAGTCCTGCGCATCGGCAGCCGAGGAGATCTGGAAACGTTTCAGCACCGCCTTGGCCGCTTCGGTTTCCGGCGAGATGATCCGGTCGATCGGCAGTTCATCGCGCCCGAACAGTCCCTCGGCCTGCGTATAATCCGGTTCGCGGATGCGCGCCATCTTGGTGGTCACCTTGAACAGCGAATGCGCCACCTGGCAGGCCAGCATGTTGACCTCGTCGTTCTGTGTGGCGGCGATCAGCAGTTCGGCACTTGCCGCTCCGGCCTGCGCCAGCACCCCCGGATGCGACGCATGGCCGAGAACCGTCCGCACGTCCATGCTGTCGGCCACCCGCTCCAGATGTTGCGGGTTGTTATCCACCACCGTGACATTGTTGCCTTCGCTGGCCAGCCGCTGGGCAATATGGAAACCGACCTCACCGGCACCAAGAATCAGAATATTCATGCGCTATCCTTTTTCGGCTGAACCAGATCGAAGGCCTTGATCTTGCGGTGCAACTGACTGCGCTCCATACCGATCTCCGACGCCGTACGGCTGATATTCCAGTCATACTGCTCCAGATGATGCAACAGGTACTGGCGCTCGAACGCCTCCCTGGCCTCATGGAAACGTTCCTCGTAACTGCTGGTCGCCCTGTTTGCCGGTCTTGCCGAAATGGCCGCCGAATGCTCCGGCGACAACATGTTCGCGGCTGTGACCTCCTCACCCGGCATCAGGATATGACAACGTTCGATATAGTTGCGCAACTCCCGCACATTGCCGGGCCAATTGTAGGCTCGCAACATCTGCAACGCGTCATCGCTGAAGTGGATGGCGCCTCCGCCCAGGCTGCCCGCCTGCTCGCTGGCCAGCGCCTCCACCAGCAGAGACAGGTCCTCCATGCGTTCACGCAGGGGAGGCATGCGAATGGCCACGACGTTCAGCCGGTAATAGAAATCCTCCCGCAATTTCTCCTGCCGCATCTCATCTTCCAGATCGCGGGCACTGGCTGCCAACAAACGCACATCGGCCGGCTGCGGGGTTGGATTGCCGAGGCGCTGCACGCTCTTTTCCTGCAGCACCCGCAGGATTTTCGCTTGCGCACTCAGACTGAGTTCCATCACCTCATCGAAAAACAGCGTGCCGGTATGAGCGGCCTCGAATCTTCCGCGCTGGGCATGCAAAGCTCCCGGGAAGGCACCCTTCTCATGCCCGAACAGCTCGGAATCCATGCGACCGGTCGGGATGCCGGCGGCATTCACATCGATGAATGGCGCCTTGGCCCGCTTCGAACAGGCGTGGATCATCCTTGCAGCCACCGCCTTGCCGGTGCCATGCTCACCGAGAATCAGCACCGGCGCATCGGCTGCTGCCACGCGCTGGATCAGGTTGCGGACATCCCTGATCACCTTGCTTTCGCCGACCAGCTCCTGCCGGCTGCCCTGCTGCTGGTTCTCCTTCAGGTTGATGTTTTCGTGCTCCAGCTGTCGCTTTTGCACGGCATTGCGGACCAGAATCAGCATACGCTCGGACGAAAGCGGTTTCTCAAGAAAATCGAACGCTCCCTGCCGGGTCGCCTTAACCGCGGTATCGATCGTGGCATGACCGCTCATCATGATTACGGGCAGGCACTTGTCGATTTGCTGGATGCGGTTCAGCGTTTCCAGACCATCGATGCCCGGCATCCAGATATCGAGCAGCACACAATCCACGCTCTGCTTGCGCAGCTTCGCGATGCATTCCTCGCCGGAGGCAGCGGAGAAAACCAGATACCCCTCATCCTCGAACAGGCCCTGCAGCGAATCGCGGATCGCCTGCTCGTCATCGACTATCATGATACGCGCTGTCATGGCTGCTCCATGCTGTTCAGCCCTTTGGGCAGACGCAAGCAGAAGTGTGTGGGCGAATGGCGTGAAATTAGCACCAAGCTGCCGCCATGATCCTCGGCGATGCGCTTGGCGATCGACAATCCAAGGCCCGAGCCCTCTTCCTTGGTCGAGAAATACGGTTCGAACAGATGGACAGCCGATTCCTCGCTGATGCCGGCACCGGTATCCTCCACATGCCAGTCCAGGGATTCCTCTGTTTCCAGCGCATACAATTTGACATGACCGCTCTGGCCGGCGGCGGCAAGACCGTTGTCCACCAGGTTGATCAGCACCTGCCGCACCTGATCGGGATCGCAGTCGCAGGCAAGCCCTGCCGGGGCGGCCGCGACCTCCACCTGCCGGTAGGGGCTGAACAGCTCCCGCATCTCCTTGAGCAACTCATCCACCTGCACGACGCGAATGCGCGGCTGCGGCAGGCGGGCCATGGTGGTGAAATCGGCGATCAGCCGCTGCAACCGTTCCACCTGGCTGATGATCGCATGCGTACAACCATCGAACACGTCGATGTCGCTTGCCTGTGCCCTGAAACGCCGCTGCAACCGCTCTGCCGCGAGCTTGATCGGCGTCAACGGATTCTTGATCTCATGCGCCAGCCGTTTGGCCACCTCGGCCCAAGCCTGGTTACGCTGGGCATGGACCAGTTCGCTGATATCGTCCATCACGATCAGGTAGCCGGAAAAACCGCCCATGCCGGCGGTGCTCAAACTGGCGCCGCGCGCCAGCACATGAACCTGACTGTGCTTGCCCAGCGGGATCTCGAATTCACGCTGCATACTCTCCGTCTGGTGCGACAGCTCCTCAAAAAAGCCGGCAACCTCATGCAGTCGCGGACCGCAGGCCGACAGCAAAGACACCCCGGGCATCCAGCCCTCACCCGGTTGCAGAATGCGACGCATGGACTGGTTGATCAGGCGTATCGCCCCGCCCGCATCCACCAGCATCACACCGGCCTGCAGGTTGGCCAGCAGCGTTTCCAGCACATATTGCCGCTGCCGGCTGCTCGCCAGGGCCTCGGTCAGGTCATTCTGGGCCTGGTCGATCGCCAGCGCATTCTGTTTCAGCCGCTGCGTCATCTTGTTGAATGAGCGGACCAGCGATCCCAGCTCATCCTCGGGGGTCGTCGGGATCACGACATCCAGGTGCCCTTCGGTCACCTCATGCAGAGCCTGCGCAAGCTGGCCGACCGGTGCTGTCAGACGGCGGGCAAAATACAACCCGACGACGCCGGCCAGGATCACCACCAGCAGCGTGACGAACAACATCGCGTGGGTAAACAGCTCTTGCAGGGACTGGCGGTTTTTCTCCAGCTCGCCATAGGTCCGGTAATCCCTTTCCACCTCGCGGGCGCTCTGGATCACTCCTTCCGGGAGCGGCACTTCCACCCGCAACAATCCGACGGCGCCCTGCTGGTCGTGTAACGGCAAATAACCGAAAAGTTTCTCGCCGTCCGGCCCGCTGACCAGTTCCGTCGCCAGATGCCCAAGGCGCATGGCCAGACGGGCGGCATCGCTCAACGGCTCGGTCTGCACCGAACCCAGACCACTCTCCTGCACACTGGCCAGCAGACGCTCATTGCTGTCGAACAGCTGCACACGGTTCCAGCCCTCATGTTCACGGATCGACGCCAGATAATCGTTGGTCTGCGTAAACGAAACGTAACCCCGGGCAGCATCGACCAGAAAAGGATCGGCGATATAAACCAGCAGCCCCTGCTTGACCTCTTTCTCGATACGCTCGTAAAAACCCTGTGCCAGACTAAGCGCCCGCTCAAGCAGGGTGTCCACCCGCAAATCGAACCAGACATCCATGCCACGATCCACCATGCGACTGGCTGCGAACTGCACCACCATGGTCGGCAACAACAGCATTCCGACCAGGCCGATCACCAGCTTGGCCCGAAGGCGTGAACCGGGTCGCGGCTCGCCACGCTCACGCAACAGACGCACTCCGTATTGCATCAGCAACACGGACAGGGTCAGTAAAATACTCTCATTGATCCAGGCGAGCAGGCCGCCGCTCGTACCATGGCCCGGCCAAAACCATACCACCAGCGCCAGCAATGCGATCCCAACGAGAAGCGGCACCAGCCGCATCAGGCTGAATCGTCTCACGGCAACCGGAAATCCAGACTCATACTGAAACCCGATGGCTCCAGCAACCGGGCCCACCATCCTTTCGACAGTTCACCCTCGTGCTTGGCAATGGTGACGACAATACGGTAAGTCGTCTGCCCCTGCAGCAGGCTTTGGTCCAGCAGGGGAAAATGGTCGAGTTCCACCAGAAAGCGCAACGCTTCCTGCACCGAATAGGTCCGCCGGGTAATCCCGGTCGCCTGATCTTCCAGCAGCCAGCTGTGCGACAACAGATCCGGCGTCACCGTCCTGGCAACCTGGACGGTAGCGACTTCCTTGTTCACCCAGAAACGGCGAACCTCCTCGACATCGAGATCCCAGGCCAGGGTCACGGCGATGCCGGCTTGCAGGGTTTCGACGAGTTGAGACTGGTCTCCGGGCCACTCGGCATCGCAATAGACGATCGGGGATGACAGATCCACACGCATGGCTGCGTCCGATACCGCCCAGGCGCCATGTGCGCCCACACAACAGGCCACCAGACAGGCCGAGAGAACCCCGAATGCACCTCGCCGCATGACATGTCTCATCCCCATGGCGCGATAGTGTAGCAGTCCAGCCGTAGCAGTTCGATGCCAAAGGATCGTGCAATATCTGCACTTTTCCCGATTCGTGGCAGCCGATATGTCCGCCCTGCACGAGATTCACCGGACCAATCGTTGCCGCCACCGGGCGCCGGCCACACTTGGGCCAATTCCTTTCCGCCCCTGCTCCGGTTACATTAACCTGGATGAATATCTCTCCGATGCGCCGATCCCGATTCGAGCACACCCACTGCGTAGCGGCCAGCGACCTCAACGGTTATGGCATCATGCATGGAGGCCGTCTGTTGACCATTGCTGACGAAACCGCCTTCATATCTTCCCGGTTGCATGCCGGAGGCATCTGCCTGACGCGCGCCGTCCACCAGGCAGTTTTTCACGGACCGGCCAGGGAAGGAGATCAGCTCCGGCTGACTTCCGTCGTCGCACTGGTTGGGCATAGCAGCCTGTGGATTCCTGTCGAAATCCGTTCATACGATCAACCTGACAAGCTGATCATGGATGCCGTCTTTGTTTTCGCCGCGCTGGATGAAGCGGGCCAACCCAGGCAGATTGAGCCTGTGACTGCCGAAAGCGAGGAAGAACGGGTTTTGCAGAATCGCATCAAAAAATTACGTTCGATCATCTTGCCATGAACATCGAGATTATGCTCGCCGCCTTCGGCCTGGCCTTCCTCATCCTGTTCACTTGGTTACTGCTGAAGCTCCGTAACCTCGAAAGATCCATGGCCGACCATCGAACCACCCTGCTGCCCGGCATGGGTGAAATGCTCGAGCAGAAACAGCGGCAGCTCGTTCACGAGCTTCATGCCGCCATACGCGACAGCTCTGCACACATCTCGAACGAGGTGCGTGCCTCCATGAAGGCCTCAACCGATACCCTGAACCAGCAGTTCGAACGCCTGACCGATCGCGTCGACAACAAACTTGAAACCATTTCCGGCCGGGTGAATGAGCGCCTCGACAAGGGGTTCGAGAAAACCCAGAAGGTTTTCGCCGATGTTCTGGCCCGGCTGTCGACAATCGACGAAGCGCAGAAACGCATCGACCAACTCTCCCGCAATGTCGTCTCACTGCAGGATGTCTTGACCGACAAGCGTGCCCGCGGTGCCTTCGGGGAAGTACAGCTTCACCAACTGGTGAGTCAGGTACTGCCGGAGTCCGCCTATACTCTGCAGGCCCCGCTCTCCAATAGCCGACGGGTCGACTGCCTGTTAAAGCTTCCCGAACCCGTCGGCGCCATTGCCATCGATGCCAAATTCCCCCTGGAGAACTACCAGCTCAGCCTGGACGGCCAGCTTGGCGAACAGGACCGGCGTCAGGCAGCCAGCCAGTTTCGTCAGGATGTACGCAAACACATCAATGACATCGCCGAGCGCTACATTGTCCCCGATGAAACAGCCGACAGCGCCATCATGTTCCTGCCCTCCGAGGCCGTGTTCGCCGAATTGCATGCGCACTACCCGGATATCATCGCCCTGGCCCAGCAGCGGCGAGTCTGGATCGCCAGTCCGACCACAATGATGGCCATCCTGACGACAGTCGTGGCTGCCCTGAAGGATATCGAAACCCGCAAACAGGTTCATATCATCCAGATCGAGCTGGCCAGGCTCGCGGAAGATTTCAGCCGCTTCGGCAGCCGTTTCGACAAGCTGGCCCAACATATCCGGCAGGCGCACGAGGATACCCAGCAGATTCACACGTCCGCGAAAAAGATCAGCTCACGTTTCGAGCGCATCGAGCGCGTCGAACTGCGTGAGGAAGATTCGGAAAACTGAATGCCATCCGGTCATTTGCGCATTGCCAGCTTCAATATGCAGGCAGGCATCGGCAGCCATCTGCCCCATCACCTGGTCACGCACGGCTGGCGCTACCTGCTGCCGCATCGCCACGTGCATGCCAACCTGGAACAGATTGCCGAAGCCATTGCCCCGTTCGATATCGTCGCTCTGCAGGAGGCAGATGCCGGTTCATTTCGTACCAGTTATATCCACCAACAGGATTACCTGGCCATGCGCACCGGCTTCAGCTACAGCCAGTCACTGATTACCCGGGAAATGGGGCCGATTGCCTGCATTTCTTTGGGCATACTCGCAAGAATTCAGCTCGATGCCGTCCACAAGCATCGCTTGCCCGCCTCCCGGCATGGCAGGGGAGCTCTGGAAAGCGTCTGTCATTGGCAGGGGCAACCGATTGCCATTATCGCCACTCACCTGTCGCTGCGCCGTTCAAGCCGCCTGCGGCAAATCGACTTCATCGCCCAGTTGGTCAAAAAACATCCTGCCGCCATCGTGCTGGGCGACCTCAACTGCGAACCGCACTCGCCGGAATTCCGGCAACTCATGGAAATGGCAGATCTGCAAAGCGGTATCATCACACCAGCAACCTATCCGAGCTGGCAGCCCAGACGCCGGATCGACCATATCCTGACCACCCGCAATCTTGAGATTTGCAATCTGAGGACCTTGCCGATCCTCTGCTCGGATCACCTACCGATCGCTGCTGAAATCAGATTTCGCTAACCCGAAAGAGAAGAGGCCCCGGCGGGAGCCGGGGCCTCAGTGTCTGGCGCAAAACACTAGGGAGGGGAGGAGGGAATGGCGCCAGACAGGACGAACCATATCCGATGCGCTATGAGCACAGTGTGAAACGCATATTAAAAATCATTTACATGCTGTCAGAACGACATCCGACGAAAGAAACTGGCTGGGGGACTAGGATTCGAACCTAGGTTGACGGAGTCAGAGTCCGTAGTCCTGCCGCTAGACGATCCCCCAATTGAGGGTGCGAACCTTAGAAGCGCATGGCGGATGCGTCAACCTCAATATCGACATATCAATCCGCTATCCGCAACCATTGCAGCAACTGCTCTTCTCCGACGACCGGTATCCCCAGTTCGTCCGCTTTGGCCAGTTTCGAACCTGCCCCTTCGCCGGCCACAACGTAGTCCGTTTTCTTCGATACCGATCCGGCCGGTCTCGCTCCCAACTCCCGCAGCTTCGCCTCCGCTTCCGAGCGCCCCATCGACACCAGCGTGCCGGTGACGACAACTGTCTTGCCGGCCAGTGGATGCGTTGCATCGACTGTCTTGCGGGGCATAGGAGCGGGCCAGGCACCACTCGCCTTCAATGCATGCAGCACCTCGCGGTTGTGAGCCTCCTCGAAAAAGGAGCGAATACTGGCAGCCACCTCCGGACCAACATCCGGCACCTGTTGCAGCATTTCGGCATCAGCCGACTCGATGCCTTCCATCGAAAGAAAATGTTCGGCCAGCGCAATCGCCGTGGCCTCACCGACATGGCGGATACCGAGTGCGAAAAGGAACTTCGGCAACGGCCGCGACCGACTCGCCTCCACCGCCTTCTGCAAATTGGCAATCTTTCTGTCGCCGAACCCTTCGCGGCCGTTCAAGCAATCGAAGTCGATCCGGTAGATATCGGCAATTGAATGCAGCTTGAGTGGCGACCCTTCCGGTTCGTCAGCCAGCATCATAATCAGCTTTTCGCCCATCCCCTCGATATCCATCGCCCCCCGGGAAGAAAAATGCCGCAGGCGTTCACGCACCTGTGCCGGGCAGGAGAGGCCACCCGAGCAGCGAATCGCCACTTCCCCCTCTGCCTGTTCGACGTGGGCACCACAAACCGGGCAACGATCTGGTGGTGAGGGCGGTTTGCTGCGACTACCTCCCGTATCGACCACGCGCACGACTTCGGGGATAACATCGCCGGCACGGCGGATAACAACCCGGTCGCCCTCGCGCACATCCTTGCGCTGCATCTCCTGGACATTGTGCAGGGTAGCGCGCGAAACCATCACTCCGCCCACCGCTACCGGCACCATCTCAGCCACGGGCGTTACAGTACCGGTGCGCCCCACCTGCCAGATGATCCGTTCGACGATTGTTTCGACCTCCTGAGCCGGGAACTTGTGGGCAATCGCCCAGCGCGGTGAACGGGAAACCGAGCCGATCTCCTGCTGCAAAGAGAAATCGTCAACTTTGTAAACCAAGCCGTCGATCTCATAGGGGAGCGATTGCCGCCTGGTTTGCCAAACGCGGTAGATATCCAGCAACCCGGCAGCCGAATCGGCCCGTGAAGTCGACTGGATGGAAAATCCCATGTCTTGGAGCCTCTCCAGCAATGCCGACTGGGACTTCGCCACAGCCACTCCACCCAAACCGACGCCATAGGCATAGAAAGCGAGATTACGTTCGGCCGTGACTTTGGCATCCATCTGCCGTAGCGAACCTGCGGCGGCGTTGCGCGGGTTGGCGAACACCTTCGCCCCGGCCTCTTCCTGCGCCCGATTCAGGTCGGCAAATGCCTGCTTCGGCATATAGACCTCGCCGCGCACTTCCAGAAGATCAGGCAAATTTCCGTCAGCCGTCAAATGCCACGGGATGTCGGCGATGGTGCGGATATTGTCGGTCACATTTTCACCGACCGCTCCATCCCCACGCGTGGCAGCGGAAACCAGACGGCCGTGTTCGTAACTCAAGTTGACCGCCAGGCCATCGATCTTGGGCTCGACGATAAAATGCAGGGCGCTGTGTCCGGCCAGTTCTTCGACCCGGCGGACGAATTCGACAACATCCTCGTCGTCGAAAGCGTTGGCCAGCGACAGCATCGGCTCGCCATGTTCGCTGGGCTGGAACGCATGACTGATCGGTGCGCCGACGGTTCTGGTCGGAGAATACTCGGGAACGGGCTCGCCGAGTTCCTCCTCCAGACCCTGCAGTTTTTTCAGCAGCTGATCATATTCGGCATCCGATATGACGGGAGCATCCAGCACATAATACCGATAGTTATGTTCGGTCAGCTCGGCACGCAATGCCTCGATCGTGCGACGCAATGCCTGCCGGCGATCAGTCTGCTGCCCCTCCGTTACGCGGTTCATTCAGCATCCCCTCCACGGTTTGCAGGACCGGCGCAGACATCCAATCCACGGCCCCGATGAGGTGATAGCGCACCGTGCCATTGCGGTCAATGAGAAACGATTCGGGATAACGGTAAACGCCGTACTGGTGCGAAACATGGCTGTCGACATCGTTGAGCACCTCAAACGGCATCTGGTTCTCATGCACGAAACCTGTGAGATCATCGTGATTCTTGTCCACCGATACCGCTACCACCTTCAGTCCGCGACTGGCGAACTTGCGATGCAGCGCCGACAACGAGGGGATCTCCTCCCGGCAGGGCGGACACCAGGTCGCCCAGAAGTTGAGCAGTATGACCTCGCCGATCGGCAGCGAAGCCATGGTCCCGTTGATATCCGGAAGCGAAAAAGACCTGGCAGCATCGCCCTGCCGCACCATTGCCGGCGCGGCGGGCAACGCAAACCAGAACGCTGCCGCCAGGCCGACTACAATCGAAAGAGCGACCATCCAGCGCTTGAGCATCAGCCTGTCCTCACCGAACCCGACAGCAATGCGGATCTCAACTCATCCGCGGCAACACGGTGCATGAATGCCTGGCGGCCATCGATCAGCAGCACCGGCACATCCATCCCGTATCGCACCAGCAGGGCCTTGTCTCGATCCACATCGATCACTTCCCAGGTGCACAGGCCGCTTTCTGCCTGCGCCGCAACGATCTCCTTGGCATCCTCGCAGAGACAACACTCGCGGCGGCTCATCACCTGCACATGCGGCAGCGTCACTCATCCCCCTTGCGTGCTTCCGGCAGCTTCACCAACGCGAAGACCTGGTCGCCATGCCTGTCCAGCATGATGCGCAGCATCTCGCCGTGCTTGAATCCTCCGGCCATCTTGCGGAACTGCTTCACACCGGTGACCTTTTCGCCATTGACGCTGTAGATCACGTCACCGATTTCGAGACCCGCCTGATCCGCCGGCGAACCCTGCAACACCTGCTGCACGACAACGCCTGCTTGAACCCGAATGCCCAGCGACTGCCGCAGATCCGGTGTCAGGTCGCCGATACCGATTCCGAGACGGACCTGATCCGGGCTGCCTTCGGCATGGCCGTTGGAGGCTGTTTCCTCAGGCATCTTTTCGACCGTGACGACGACATCCATCGGTTTGCCGTCGCGGATAATACGCAGCTTCACCTTGTCGCCCGGCGTATGGCGGGCGACCCGGATCGGCAGATCATGCGCGTGCCGGATGGGTTCCCCGTCGATTGCAACAATGACGTCGCCCGCCCGTACCCCCGCCTTGTCGGCAGCCGAACCGGCCTCCACCTGAGGCACCAGCGCACCTTCGCGATTCGGAAGGTTCAGAGCCTTCATGGTCTCGCTGTCGACGTCGGTGATATGCACGCCCAGCCGTGCCCGCGTCACATGGCCGGTCTTGCGCAGCTCGCCGAGAACGGACTTGGCCAGATTGATCGGAATGGCAAAGCCAATGCCGTTGTTGCCGCCGCTACGGGAATAAATCGCCGTGTTGATACCGACAACCTCACCGCGGACATTGAACAGAGGCCCACCCGAATTGCCGGGATTGATCGCTGCGTCGGTCTGGATGAAATCGTCATAAGGTCCGGAACCGATCACTCGCCCCTTGGCCGATACGATACCTGCCGTCACCGTCTGCTCCAGGCCGAACGGATTACCGATCGCCACCACCCAGTCGCCGACACGCAGCGCATCCGAGTCACCCAGTGTCACGGTCTTCAAGCCCTTGGCCTTGATCTTCAGCAATGCCACATCGAGCTTGGTATCCGTGCCGACAATCTTGGCAGGCTCCTCGGTACCATCACGCATTTTGACAACGACCTGATCGGCCCCGTCCACCACATGATTATTGGTTACGATATAGCCGTCGGATGAAATAATAAAACCGGTTCCCAGGGAGTGGCGTTCCTGAGGCGGCATATTGCGGAAAAAGTCATGGAAAAACTGATCGAAAGGAGAACCGGGAGGGAAACCGAAGTCAGGGGCGCCTTCCTGCCCCGGCCGAACCATCTGGGTCGTGCTGATATTGACAACGGCGTCCGCCTGATTGGCAGCCAGGTCTGCGAAACTGTCAGGCATCGCCTCTGCCTGATGAAAAACAACCAATAGAACAGGAATGGTCAAAAGTAAGCGGCGAATCTGATTCAAATTCAGTCTCCTTTGTCGTTGGTGGCTGATTTGTACGTCAAAAAGATGAACAAAACATGAAAGTTACAGCGGCCTGATCGGAATAATTCTCTCCCGCTCGATACGAATGATGCGGCCCGCCGGTTTGGCCAATTGTGGCGAACGCAATCGAAGCCAGCCATAGTATCCAAGAATACCGGCCACACCGGCCACGGCTGCCCAGACATCCGGAGCGGATGCCTGCAACATGACCGCCAGATGGCGGACCAGCATGCCAGCGGCAATGAACAGCAACATCGGCAGGCCATAGAGCCTGAAGGTGGCTTTCAGTAACTCGCCGTCCGGAACATCAATCACCACTTCGTCCCCAACCCGGGCACCGATGGCATTCTCGACATCCATCTCAGCAAACCGCTGTGTCCAGGAACCGAGGGTGCCGCAGGCCGACTGGCCGGCGCAGTGACCACAGGCGGATGCGCGTGCCGCGCGAACGCGCGCCCCGCTGCCTTTCACCTCGATCACGCTGACCTGCTGTTCCATGCGCATATTGCAGCACCGCAAGCTTGCCGCGGCAAGCCCTGCCTCCTATTCTGGGCTAGATACCGTAGAAGGAATACCTTTGAAACCGAAGCAACCGATCACGCCTTCACAACTGGAAGTGGATTTCCTGGTCATCGGCAGCGGTGCTGCCGGCCTACTTGCAGCCGGTCGCCTTTGTGATCATGGCAAGGTCGCCATCGTCAACAAGGGCACCTTTGCCGACTCCAGCACCTACTTCGCCCAGGGCGGCATTGCCGCCGTGCTGTCGGACGACGACAGTATCGAATCCCATGTCCAGGACACATTGAAGGCTGGAGCTGGCCTTTGCCACGAGGCGACGGTTCGCAAGATTGTCGAGCGCAGCAGCGAAATCATTCACCAACTGGTGGAAATCGGCACGGCGTTCGATACGGAGAACGGGCACCTGCATCTGACCCGCGAAGGCGGCCACAGCCAGCGGCGCATCGCCCATGCCCAGGATGCCACGGGACGCGCCATCGGCGAAGCGTTGCTTGCCCAGGTTGCCGATCGCCCCAACCTGATCCGGTTACAAAACTATACCGCCATCGACCTGATCACCAGCCATCGACTCAAGGCGGACGGCAAACCGCGTCGCTGTCTCGGCGCCTACCTGCTTGGCCCCGACCAGAAGGTTCTCACGGTTGCCGCACGCCATACCATTCTGGCCACAGGTGGTGCCGGCAAGGTCTACATGTACACCTCCAATCCGCATGCCGCCAGCGGTGACGGCATTGCCATGGCCTGGCGGGCGGGCTGTCGGGTTGCCAATATGGAATTCATGCAGTTCCACCCCACCTGCCTGTTTCATCCGAAGGGTTCCAACATGCTGCTCAGCGAAGCCCTGCGCGGCGAGGGCGCCCACATCGTGGATGCCAGGGGCAGGCGTTTCCTGTTCGACTATGATTCCCAAGGCGAGCTGGCCCCGCGCGACATCGTCGCACGCGCCATCGACCACGAGATGAAGAAACAGGGTGCGGATTGCATGTTTCTCGATGCACGGCCGCTGGGCGAAGAGAAGATCCGCAGCCAGTTCCCGAACATCCAGTCGCGCCTGCTGGAGCTCGGCCTCGACCTGGCACGCATGCCGGTCCCTATCGTGCCGGCCGCCCACTACACCTGCGGCGGCGTACTGACCGATGAAACCGGTCGGACCGATATCGCCAATCTCTACGCGATTGGCGAAACTTCCTGTTCGGGCCTGCATGGCGCCAACCGGCTGGCCAGCAATTCGCTGCTCGAGTGCCTGGTCATGGCGGACTTCTGCAGTCGTGACATCCTTGCGCACAACAGCAGTACGGGCTTTCCGAAACTGCCCGTCTGGGATGAAAGCGGCATCGTACCGGAGACCGAGCGCATCCCGATCAAGCAGAACTGGGACGAAATCCGCGCCACGATGTCCAACTACGTCGGCATCGTGCGCTCCGACGAACGGTTGCGTCGCGCCCGCCGGCGCCTGCGGGTCATCCAGGAAGAAATTTCCGCCTATTACTGGCGCCACCCGGTTTCGCGCGACCTGATCGAACTTCGGAATCTGGCGCAAGTGGCGGAACTGATCGTGCGCTCGGCCCAGCAGCGGCATGAGTCGCGGGGCCTGCATTATTCGACGGATTATCCTGGAATGCTGTCCATCCCGGCTGATACCGTGCTGTCGTCCGACCGGAGCGACTGAGCATGCGCTGCCTGCATGTCTGCATTCACGGCATGGTGCAGGGTGTAGGGTACCGCTTCGCATGCCAGCGTCAGGCCGAACAGCTCGGCATTCTCGGCTGGGTACGCAACCGCCACGACGGATCGGTCGAAGCCCTCGTCGCCGGCAACGATCCGGCGCTGCGTGCCATGCAGGCATGGTTCGAGCAGGGCCCGGCACTCGCACGCGTAGACAGGGTGACTGTCGAAGAGACGACAGCCCGGCCGGAAGAGCTGAGCGGATTTTCCGTGCTTCCTACCCCCTGAGCTGATTCCCCAAACGAAAAAAGGCCCCGCGAGCGGAGCCTTTTTTCATTTCTTTTCTGCCGGATTTATTCGGCCTGACCTGAAGCCTGGTCAACCAGTTCGATGATGGCCATCGGCGCAGCATCGCCAGCCCGGAAGCCGGTCTTGATGATGCGGGTGAAGCCACCGTTACGATCGGAGCATGCCGGGGCGATATCGGCAAACAGGCGATCAACGACTGCGCGCTGGCGCAGCTTGGCCAACGCCTGGCGACGTGCGTGCAGGTCACCACGCTTGCCAAGCGAGATCAGCTTCTCGACATACGGACGAACAGCACGGGCCTTGGCCTGGGTGGTCTCGATCCGTCCATTGGTCAGCAGTGCCGAAGCGAGGTTGGCCATCAATGCGCGGCGGTGTCCGCTGGTCAATCCCAATGAGCCGCCATGTTTACGATGTCTCATTTTCCTTTACCTCTTCAAAAATTGTGCGCTTTACGCGTCCGCCGAGTCTTGCGGCGGCCAGTTCTCGAGCTTCATGCCCAGGTGCAGGCCCATCTTCTCGAGAACTTCCTTGATCTCGTTGAGTGATTTACGGCCGAAGTTCGGCGTGCGCAGCATCTCCTGCTCGGTGCGCTGCACCAGGTCGCCGACGCGGAAAACATCGTCGCTCTTCAGGCAGTTCATCGAACGGACCGACAGGTCCAGGTGATCGATCGGCTGCGCCAACAGCTCTTCCAGACCATCGTCGCCCATCTCTTCGCCTTCACCGTCATCAATGGCGGAGAAGTCTGCGAAAACGGTCAGCTGGTTCTTCAGGATCTTGGCTGCCTCGCCGATCGCCTCTTCAGGCGTCAGCGAGCCATTGGTCTCGATCTCCATGATCAGCTTGTCGTAGTTGGTCTTCTGGCTGACGCGGGCATTCTCGACGCGGGTTGCCACACGGCGAATCGGCGAGAAGGAGGCGTCAACCAACAGAGTGCCGATGGCATGATCGGCGTTCTCGCGCTCGTGAGCCGGCTCGTAGCCGCGACCCTTTTCGACGACGGCCTCGAACTTCAGATGGCCATCCTCGTTCAGGTGGGCAATCACCAGATCGGCATTCAGCACCTGCACGCCGGCCGGGCACTTGATATCGCCAGCCGTCACGACAGCCGGCCCCTTGATATCGAGCGAAATGGTCACGGCTTCGTTGCGATCCATGCGGATATCGATCTCTTTCAGCGTCAGGATCATGTCCAGCACGTCTTCACGCACACCCTTGACGGTGTCGAACTCATGCATGACGCCGTCGAACTTGACGGAGGTCACGGCAGCACCAGGCAGAGAGGAGAGCAGCATGCGGCGCAGGCTGTTGCCGATCGTCGTGCCGTAGCCGCGCTCCAGCGGTTCAAACACGATCTTGGCGGCACGGCCCGGGATCGTTTCCTCGACACTAATGCTACGTGGCTTGATCAGATTCATGCTCTGCCCTCTATTGAATAAATTACTTGGAGTACAGTTCGACGATGAGCTGCTCACGAATGCTCGGATCCAGCTGGTCGCGAGCCGGCAGCTCACGGAAGACGCCCTGGCGGCTCTGCAGATCCATGTCGATCCACTCGGCGATGCCACGGCTTCCGGCTGCCTCAGTAGCGGCATTGACACGCAGCTGCTCCTTGGCCTTACCGGTCAGCTCGATGCGCGATCCAACCTTGACGATATAGGACGGGATGTTGACGACGCCACCATTCACCTTCACCAGCTTGTGACGAACGAGCTGACGGGCTTCGGTACGCGAACTGGCCATGCCCATGCGGTAGATCACGGTGTCCAGACGCGACTCCAGCAGGTGCAGCAGGTTCAGACCGGTCACGCCCGGCATCCGGCTGGCATCCTCGTAATAGCCGCGGAACTGCTTTTCCTGCAGACCGTAGATACGCTTCACCTTCTGCTTCTCACGCAGCTGCAGACCATAGTCGGAAGTCTTGCTGCGGCGGTTCTGGCCATGCATACCCGGCGCATACGGACGGCGCTCGATCGGGCACTTGGCCGAGTAGCACTTGTCGCCCTTCAGGTACAGCTTCTGGCCTTCGCGACGGCAAAGGCGGCATTTGGCTTCAAGATAACGTGCCATGAATCTAAGCTCCTAATTAAACGCGGCGCCGCTTCGGCGGGCGGCAGCCATTATGCGGAATCGGGGTGACGTCACGGATCGAGGTGACGTTGATGCCTGCAGCGGCAATCGCGCGCAGTGCCGACTCGCGACCGGAACCCGGTCCCTTGACGAGTACGGTGGCATTCTTCACACCCTGCTCGATCGCCTTCTGGGCAGCCTGTTCGGCAGCCACCTGGGCGGCAAACGGCGTGCTCTTGCGAGAGCCGCGGAAACCGGCACCGCTGGTCGCCCAGCAGAGTGCGTTGCCTGCCTCATCGGTGAAGGTGATGATGGTGTTGTTGAATGATGCCTGGATATGAGCCACGGCGTTGGCGACGTTCTTGCGGACGCGCTTCTTGGCCGGTGCCTTGGCGGATTTCGGTGCAGCCATCTTGTATTAACCCCTGTTACTTCTTCTTGCCGGCGATGGTGCGGCGTGGGCCCTTGCGGGTGCGGGCATTGGTCTTGGTCCGCTGGCCGCGAGCCGGCAGCCCCTTGCGGTGGCGCAGACCACGGTAGCAGCCGAGGTCGGTCAGACGCTTGATGTTCATCGAAACTTCACGGCGCAGGTCACCTTCGACCAGGCACGTCTTTTCGATCGCACTGCGGATGTTGCCAACCTCAGCCTCGCTCAGATCCTTCACGCGAGTCTCCGGGCTGACGCCGGCCTCCGCGAGAATCTTCCGCGAACTGGACAGGCCAATTCCGTAGATATACGTCAACGCGACTTCGACGCGCTTCTGCGTGGGAATGTTAACTCCGGCTATACGAGCCACTTGCTGCCTCCTTGGGGCGTGTAAAAAGGGCGCGAAGCATAGCCAGAGGCCATGATTCGCGCAACCTGTTTAACCCTGACGCTGTTTGTGACGTGCGTTCTGACAAATAATCCGAACGACGCCCTTGCGCCGGATTACACGGCACTTGTTGCACATTTTCTTGACTGATGCACGGACTTTCACGCCTGCACCTCCTCAAAAAGTTACCGGTCTACCGGTTATTTCTCGCGGTAGCTGATCCGTCCGCGGGAAAGGTCGTAGGGAGAAATCTCCACCGTCACCTTGTCGCCCGGCAGAATCCGGATGTAATACTTCCGCATTTTTCCGGAAATCGTACACAGCAGTTCGTGCCCGTTTTCCAGCTTCACCTGAAACATGGCGTTGGGGAGCTTTTCCACCACCTCGCCAGTCATTTCAATGATATCTTCTTTCGCCATCCTACCCTTCAACTGCCTGCTTCAGAGCGGCATATACGGAGTCCATCTCCCCTGAAGCGTCCAGCTTCGCGAAGCCTGGCTTGTCCTTGTAGTAGTCCAGGAGCGGCGCGGTCTGCTCACGGTACACGTGCAGACGCTTGGCAATCACATCCTCGCGATCATCCTCGCGCTGATAGAGCTCGCCGCCGCAGCGGTCACACTTGCCTGCCTCGCGGGGGGGCGAATAATGCCGATGAAATCCAAAACCGCAAGCCCTGCAGATCAATCGCCCGGAGAGCCTCTCCAGCAGGTTCGATTCCGGCGCATCCATGAAGATGACATGATCGATCCCCATGTTGTGACCCGCCAGCATCTGGTCGAGCGCCTCGGCTTGCGGCACGTTGCGCGGAAAACCGTCGAGCAGGAAGCCGTTGCTCTCCTTGCCGGCGATCTCATCCTCGATCATCGCTACGACGACCGCATCCGGAACCAGCTTGCCTTCGTCCATGAACGCCTTGGCCTTCAGACCGGCCTCGGTGCCGTTGCGGACCGCGGCACGCAGGATATCGCCCATGGCCAGATGGCTCAGGCCGAACTCATCGGCCAGTCGCGATCCCTGGGTGCCCTTGCCGACTCCCGGCGGGCCAAACAGCACCAGGTTCATCAGCGGCTGGACTTGAGGCGGGCCTGCTTCATCAGGCCTTCGTACTGATGGCTCAGCAGGTGCGCCTGAATCTGTCCCATGGTATCCATGGTCACCACAACAACGATCAGCAGGCTGGTACCGCCGAAGTAGAACGGTACCGACAGCTCGCTGATCAGCGCCTGCGGCAGCAGGCAGACCAGCGTGACATAGGCTGCACCGATCACGGTGATACGGGTCAGCACATCATCCACATACTCGGCCGTCTTCTGGCCGGGGCGGATGCCCGGAATGAAACCGCCATGCTTCTTCAGGTTGTCGGCCGTATCCTTCGGGTTGAAGACGATCGCCGTGTAGAAGAAGCAGAAAAAGACGATCAGCACGGTGAACATCAGCATGTACAGCCAGCCGCCGGGACTCAGGGCTGCGGAAATATCACCCAGCCAGGAAAAGCCCTCAACGCCCTTGGTGAACTGCGCGAAGGTCGCCGGCAGCAGGATCAGGCTGGAGGCGAAAATCGGCGGGATCACACCGGCGGTATTGATCTTCAGCGGCAGGAACGACGCCTTGCCACCATAGAGCCGGTTGCCGACCTGACGCTTGGCGTACTGGATGGTGATACGGCGCTGTGCGCGTTCGAACCAGACCACGGCGGCAGTGACGATCAGCGCCATGATGAACAGGCCGAGCACGGTGAATGCCGTATACTCGCCGGTACGCGCCAGTTCCAGGGTCGAACCGATGGCGTGCGGCAGGCCGGCGACGATGCCGCCGAAGATGATCAGCGAGATGCCGTTGCCGATGCCGCGCTCGGTGATCTGCTCACCGACCCACATCAGGAAAATGGTGCCCGTCACCAGGGTAATCACCGTCATGGCGCGGAATGCCAAGCCAGGATCGATCACCACCGACTGACCGTTCACCGAGAACGACTCGAGACCGATGGCCATGCCGATCGCCTGGAACAGCGCCAGACCGACCGTACCGTAACGGGTATATTCAGTGATCTTGCGCCGGCCGGCCTCGCCTTCCTTCTTCAGCTGCTCGAGCCGCGGCGACACCACGGTCATCAGCTGGATGATAATGGCAGCCGAGATATAGGGCATGATGCCCAGCGCGAAGATGGTCAGACGGGAGAGAGCGCCACCGGAAAACATGTCGAACATGCCGAGCAGGCTGCCCTGTGCCTGACTGAAGAACTGCGCCAGAACCTGCGCATCGATGCCGGGAACCGGAATATGGGCGCCGATGCGGTAGACCAGCAGCATGCCCAGCGTGAACAGGATCCTGTTCTTCAGCTCCGGGATCTTGTTGACATCAGCAAGGCCGCCCAGCCCCCCCACCGGTGAAGCCATAATCAGGCTTCTCCGGCGAGCTTCAGCGTCGCGCCAGCGGCTTCGATCTTGGCCTTGGCAGCCGCCGAGGCAGCCGTCACGGCAAGCGTGATCTTCTTCTTGGTCAGTTCACCGCCCGCCAGCAGCTTCACCGGTTCGGCAGCGCTGCGGATCAGGCCGGCCTCATAAAGCGCAGCCGCATCGACGGTGCTGCCGGCTTCGAAGCCTTCCAGCTGGCCGACGTTGATGATCTGCATGTCCTCTTTCTTCGAGGTGAAGCCGCGCTTCGGCAGGCGACGCATCAGCGGCATCTGGCCGCCCTCGAAACCGCGACGGACCTTGCCGCCGGTGCGGGACTTCTGGCCCTTGTGGCCGCGGCCGGCAGTTTTGCCCTGACCGGTACCGATACCGGCGCCGAGACGCTTGCGCTCGCGACGCGAACCTGCGGTGGATTGGATGGTGTTCAGCTTCATTGTTTACTCTCCGGACTCGATACGGACCAGATGCGCGACCTTGTTCACCATGCCACGCACCGCCGGGGTGTCTTCCAGTTCAACGACTTGATTCAGGCGACGAAAGCCCAGTCCGCGCAGGGTGGCGTGCTGGTCCTTGGCGTAACCGATGCCGCTCTTCACCTGACGGATTCGAATCGTGCTCTTCTTGGCCATGTCCTAAACTCCTCTTCTCGCCTTAGGCGGACTTGCCGCGGCGGGCAGCGATCTGCTCCGGGCTCTCCAGCGACTTCAGGCCGTTGAAGGTAGCGCGCACCAGGTTCAGCGGGTTGCGCGAGCCCATGCTCTTGGTCAGCACGTCATGGATACCGACTGCATCCAGCACGGCACGCACGGCAGAGCCGGCAATCACACCAGTACCTTCGCTGGCCGGCTTCAGCAGCACGCGGGTCGAGTCCTGGCGACCGGTCACTTCATAGTGAATGGTGCCGCCCTTGCGGTCGACATGGATCATCGACTTGCGGGCAATTTCGGTCGCCTTGCGGATCGCTTCCGGAACCTCTTTCGCCTTGGCATGGCCAAAGCCGACGTGGCCCTTGCCATCGCCAACCACCATCAGCGCGGAGAAACCCATGCGGCGGCCGCCGGACACGGTCTTCGCCACGCGATTGATGTGAATAAGCTTTTCAGTCAGTTCCATTTCCTGCGGATTGATCATCGTCATCTCCTAAAACTTCAGGCCGCCGGCGCGAGCGCCTTCAGCCAGTGCCTGCACGCGGCCATGATACATAAAGCGTCCGCGGTCGAACGCCACCTCGGTAACGCCCGCAGCGACGGCACGCTCGGCCAGCAGCTTGCCGACCTCTTCAGCACCGGCCTTGTTGCTGCCGTTCTTGATCGCCTCGTCGAGGCTGGAAGCCGCCGCCAAGGTACGACCCGTCGCATCGTCGATGATCTGGGCATAGACGTGGCGTGCCGAACGGAACACGCTCAGACGCGGACGGCCCGTTGCCTTGATGCGGGAGCGAACCCGGCGGGCGCGGCGCGTTGCGCTGTTGTAATCATAAAGCTTTGCAGACATCGTCTTCTTATCTCCTGTGAAACCTGAAGGTCAACCCTTACGGATTAGGCCTTCTTGCCTTCCTTCATTGCCACATACTCGTCGACGTAACGGACACCCTTGCCCTTGTACGGCTCGGGCGGACGGAAGGCGCGGATCTCTGCCGCCACCTGTCCGACTGCTTGCTTGTCGGCACCCGTCACGATGATCTTGTTCTGGTCGACCTTGGCTTCCACGCCGGCCGGCAGCTCGTACTCGACCGGATGCGAGAAACCGAGCGACAGGTTCAGCTTCTTGCCGGCTGCCTGGGCACGATAACCCACGCCGCGCAGCTCGAGCACCTTCTCGAAGCCGGCACTGACACCCTTGATGTTGTTGGCGAGCAGGGCACGCACCATGCCGAAGCTGGACTTCATCTTCTTGTTGCCAAGATCAGCGCAGGCGACCTGCAGGGTGCTGCCCTCCTGGGAAACGGTGATGCCGTCGAACAGCGGCGCCGCCAGTTCACCCTTCTTGCCCTTCACGGTCACGGCTTCCGCAGCGATGCGTACTTCCACGCCGGACGGGAGATCGATGATTTTGTTACCAATACGCGACATAACTTACCTCAGAATACCGTGCAGAGCACTTCGCCGCCGACATGCGCGGCACGCGCGCTCTTGTCGGACATAATGCCCTTGGATGTGCTGATGATGGCGACACCATAGCCCTTCTTCACACGCGGCAGCTCGCCGGCACCGGCATAGACGCGACGGCCCGGACGCGACACGCGATCGATCTCGCGGATCACCGGCTGGCCCTCGTCGTCGTAACGCAGCGTCAGGCGCAGGAAGCGGTGGCCCTTGTTGTTGTAGCTCTTCACGCCGGCGATGTAGCCCTCGTCGTTCAGAATACCGGCCACGGCCTCCAGCACGTTGCTGGCAGGCAGTTCGACCTTCTCGAGCTTCGCGGTCTGCGCGTTGCGAATCCGCGTCAGCATGTCGGCAATACGATCCATCATCATGACTAGTTACCCCTTACCAGCTCGACTTGACCATGCCCGGAATCTCACCGGCCAGGGCGTGTTTGCGCAGGCACAGACGGCACATGCCCAGCTTGCGATAGACAGAGTGCGGACGGCCGCAAATCTTGCAACGCGTGTAGGCACGAACCTGGAATTTCGGCTTGCGGTTGCATTTTACAATCAGTCGTTTGGAAGCCATTCGTCTCTCCTATCAGTTGCGGAACGGCATGCTGAACTTGCGGAGCAGTTCGCGCCCTTCCTCATCGGTCTTGGCCGTCGTGCAGATGGTGATATCCATGCCACGCAGCTTGTCCACCTTATCGTATTCGATCTCGGGGAAAATGATTTGCTCCCTCAGGCCCAGCGTGTAGTTGCCACGGCCGTCGAAGGCCTTCGGCGACACGCCCTTGAAGTCGCGGATACGCGGCAGCGCGATATTGATCAGGCGGTCGAGGAACTCCCACATCTGATCGCCGCGCAGCGTCACCCGGCAGCCGACCGGCATGCCGTCGCGCAGCTTGAAGTTGGCGATCGACTTGCGGGCCCGCGTGGTCACCGGCTTCTGGCCGGTGATCGCCGTCATGTCGGCAAGTGCACCTTCCAGCAACTTGATGTTCTGCGCTGCTTCGCCCACACCCATGTTGACGACGACCTTGGTGATCGCCGGAACCTGCATCGGGTTCTTGTAAGCGAACTGCTTCGCCATTTCCGGCGCAACGTTGCTCTTATAGAACTCTTTCAAACGAGCCATTTTCTATCTCCTAGCGGTCCAGCACTTCGCCGCACTTGCGGCAGGTGCGAACCTTGCGACCATCTTCCAGGGTCTTGGCGCCCAGACGGACACCCTTCTTGCACTTCGGGCAGAAGAGCTGAACGTTGGACAGCACGATCGGCGCCTCGCGCTCGATGATGCCGCCGGCACTGCTCTGGGTCTGGCGGGTGTGGCGCTTGATCATGTTGACCTTGGACACCAGCACGCGGCCATCCTTCGGCATGACACGGATCACCTTGCCGCGCGCACCCTTGTCGCGACCGGCAATGACGACCACTTCGTCGTCCCTGCGGATACGGGTTTTAACAGACATCGTCATCTTCTCACTCCTGCCGCTTACAGCACTTCCGGTGCGAGCGAAATGATCTTCATGTAACCCTTGTTACGAAGCTCACGCGTCACCGGTCCAAAGATACGGGTACCGATCGGCTCGTTCTGCTTGGAGAGCAGCACGGCGGCATTCTCGTCGAAACGGATCGAGCTGCCGTCAGCACGACGGAATTCCTTGGCGGTGCGCACGACCACGGCGCGCTGCACTTCGCCCTTCTTCACCTTGCCGCCCGGCAGCGCTTCCTGCACGGCCACGACGATCTGGTCGCCGATACGGGCATAACGGCGCTTCGAGCCACCCAGCACCTTGATGCAGGTGACCTTGCGGGCGCCGGAATTGTCGGCCACTTCAAGTACGGTTTCGTTCTGGATCATTTCTCAATCCTCGCTTACAGCTGCTCGGCGCGGGTGACGATGGTCTGCATCGTCCAGCGCTTGCGGCGGGAAATCGGGGCGGACTCGATGATGATCACGCGATCGCCGATGTTGCAGGCGTTCTCGGCATCATGAGCCATGTACTTCTTGCTGGTGCGGACGGTCTTGTGGTACTGCGGGTGCAGATACTTGCGCTCCACTTCCACCACCACGGTCTTGTCGCCCTTGTTGCTGACCACGACACCTTCGAGGGTACGCTTGTTGCTCTTTACTTCCGACATAACTCTCGAACTCCTTAGCGCTCGGCCAGAATGGTCTTGATGCGCGCGATCTCGCGCTTCACCTGGCCAACACGGGCCGTCTGCTGCAGCTGCATCGTCGCCTTCTGGAAACGCAGGTTCATATGCTCGGCTGCCAGCTCATCCACGCGGGCCTTCAGCTCCGCATCGCTCATTGCACGCAGTTCCTTGGTTTTCATCGTCCAACTCCACGCCTAACAATCTTGGTCCGGATCGGCAGCTTGGCAGCGGCACGCTCCAGTGCGCCACGGGCCAGCTCCTCATCGATACCGTCCATCTCATACAGGATACGGCCGGCCTTGACGGCGGCGACCCAGTACTCCGGCGAACCCTTGCCGCTACCCATACGCACTTCGGCAGGCTTCTTCGATACCGGCAGATCCGGGAACATGCGGATCCAGACGCGGCCCTGACGCTTGACGTGACGGGTAATCGCAATACGCGCAGCCTCGATCTGGCGCGCCGTGATACGACCCGGCTCCATGGCCTTCAGGCCATACTCGCCGAAGTTGAGGCTGGCGCCGCGCTCGCTACGACCGCGAATGCGCTGCAGTTCCTTGTGATGCTTGCGCCATTTGATCTTCTTGGGTTGCAACATGACAGAACCTCTTTATGCCTTCTCGGTCTCGGTGTCGCCCAGCTTCTCGCCGTTGAACACCCACACCTTCACGCCGATCACACCATAGGTGGTGTGTGCTTCGGCAAAACCGTAATCCACATCGGCACGCAGCGTGTGCAGCGGCACACGGCCCTCGCGGTACCACTCGGTACGTGCGATCTCGGCACCGCCCAGACGGCCGGCGCAGTTGATACGCACACCCTTGGCACCCATGCGCAGCGCGCTCTGCACGGCACGCTTCATCGCACGACGGAACGCCACGCGCTTCTCCAGCTGGAAAGCGATATTCTCAGCCACCAGCTGCGCCTCGGCTTCCGGACGTCGCACCTCGACGATGTTGACCTGCACTTCCTGGCCGAACTGCTTGGTCAGCTCGTTGCGCAGCGCATCGATCTCGGAGCCCTTCTTGCCGATCACCACACCCGGACGCGCCGTGTGCACGGTAACCTTGATCTTGTCGGCCGGACGCTCGATGACGATCCGCGACACGCCGGCATGGAAGAGCTTCTTCTTCACATACTTGCGCAGCTCGATGTCCTGGCGAAGCTGATCGCCGAAGTTCTTGTCGGATGCATACCAGACCGAGTCCCAGCCACGGATGATGCCGACACGCATGCCGATCGGATTAACTTTCTGACCCATTCGATATCCCCTTTAACCGCGCTGGCTCACGCCGATCTGCAGATGGCTGTGGCGATGGAAGCGCTTGCGCATACGGCCCATGCCCTTCGGACGGAAGCGCTTGAGCACCATGCCGCCGTCGACCTTGGCTTCGGAGACGACCAGCTGGTCGACGTCCAGGCCATGGTTCTGCTCGGCGTTGGCAACGGCCGACTTCAGCACCTTCTCGAAAAGGCGCGCGGACTTCTTCGGCGACAAGGCCAGTACGGCCATCGCGCGGGCGACCGGCAGGCCACGGATCGCGTCGGCCATCAGGCGGGCCTTCTGCGGGCTGATCTGGCTGTTCTTGGCCAGTGCACGTACCTGTTCAGACATAACTCTTACCTCTTCGCCTTCTTGTCGGCGCCGTGACCGTAGTAGGTGCGGGTCGGAGCGAACTCGCCCAGCTTGTGGCCGACCATATTCTCGGTGACGTACACCGGGATGAACTTGTTGCCGTTGTGCACGGCGAAGTTCAGACCGACGAAGTCCGGCGAAATGGTCGAACGGCGGGACCAGGTCTTGATCACACCCTTCAGCGAACCGGCCTTGGCTGCATCCACCTTCTTCTGGATGGAAGCTTCAATGTACGGGCCCTTCTTCAATGAACGCGACATGTCGTCTTACCTCACTTCTGGTTGCGGCGGCGCACGATATCGCGGTTCGACGCCTTGGTCTTGCTGCGGGTCTTGTGACCCTTGGTCGGCACGCCCCACGGCGTCACCGGGTGACGGCCACCGGAGGTGCGTCCCTCACCACCACCATGCGGGTGGTCGACCGGGTTCATGGCCACGCCACGAACGTTCGGCCGGATACCCAGCCAGCGGCTGCGACCGGCCTTGCCGATCGTGCGGTTGGAGTGATCGGCATTGCCCATCACGCCGATGCTTGCCAGACAGCGAATATCCACCCGGCGGAACTCACCGGACGGCAGCTTCAGGATCGCGCGATCGTTTTCCTTACCCATCAACTGCACCGAGGTGCCGGCACTGCGCGCCATCTGGCCGCCCTTGCCCGGCTTGAGCTCGACGTTGTGCAGCATCGTACCGACGCGAATCTTCTCCAGCGGCAGCGCATTGCCCGGACGGATGTCGGCATTGGAGCCGGACATCACTGCATCACCGGGGCGCAGACCTTGCGGAGCAAGAATGTAACGCTTCTCGCCATTGGCAAAGACCACCAGGGCGATATGAGCGGTACGGTTGGGGTCGTATTCGACGCGCGCAACTTTACCCTCGATCTCGAAATTGTCACGCTTGAAATCCACGTGGCGATAGAGCCGCTTGTGGCCGCCGCCGCGCTGGAACGCAGTGACGCGACCGTTGTTGTTGCGACCGGCGGTCTGGCTCAGGCCGCTGGTCAGCGAACGCTCCGGGCGACCCTTGTAGAGCTCGGAGTCAACCACGGCGACATGGCCGCGATTACCATTAGTAGTTGGTTTCTTTACCTTCAGTGCCATCGTCTTATGCCTCTTCCGTCACTTCCAGGGTCTGACCCTCGGCCAGCTTGACCACGGCCTTGCGATAGCCCGGACGGGTTCCCGTACGGAAACCGCGGCGCTTCGGCTTGCCCGGCATGTTGATCACCTGGACCTTGTCGACCTTCACTTCGAAGATCGCCTCGACCGCCGCCTTGACCTGAGCCTTGGTGGCGTCCGGTGCAACGCGGAAGGTGTAGTGGTTGGCAGCACCCGTAGCGGTGTAGCTCTTCTCGGTTACAACCGGCTGCTGCAGCGTGTTGAAATGGATGATGTTCGCGCTCATGACAGACGCTCCTCAAGCTTGGCGATGGCCGCCTCGGTCAGGATCACGCGATCGCTCTTCAACAGATCGTGGATGTTCAGCTGACCATCGAGCACCACCTTGGTGTTCGGGATGTTGCGGCCGGAAAGCTCGACCTCGCGGTTGCCTTCGGCCAGCACCACCAGACCGGCATTGGCGTTGAACGCCTTCAGCACGCCGGCCATGTCCTTGGTCTTGATCGCCTTCAGCTCCAGCTTGTCGACGACCGACAGCTTGCCCTCGCGCAGCGCATCGGAAAGCACCAGGCAAAGGGCGCGACGACGCTCTTTCTTGTTGACGCGGGTCTCGTAGAAACCCGGTTGTGGACCGTGGGCGGTACCGCCGTGGCGCCACTGGGCGGCACGGGTCGAACCCTGACGGGCGCGGCCGGTTCCCTTCTGCTTGAACGGCTTCTTGCCGCCGCCGGAAACGTCCGCACGGGTTTTGGTGCCGCGGGTACCGGCACGCTGGGCACTGGCCAGCGTGGCGTAGACGCGGTGCACGAAGCCCTCATCGGACTCCAGACCGAAGACGGCGGCGTTCAGCTCACGCGTACCGACTTTCTTGTTGGCCTGATCAACGATATCGATCTTTGCCATCTTATGCTCCCTTCACGGCCGGACGCAGTTCGACCAGGCCGCCGCGCGGACCGGGAACAGCACCCTTGACCAGAATACGATTCGCCTCTTCGTCGATGCGCACGACCGTCAGGTTCTGGGTGGTCTTGCGCACATCGCCGTAGTGGCCGGGCATCTTCTTGCCCTTGATCACGCGGCCCGGGTCCTGGTTCTGACCCGTCGAACCCATCTGGCGATGGGTTTTCTCGGCACCGTGGCTGGCGCGGCCACCGGCGAAGTTGTAACGCTTCATGACACCGGCGAAGCCGCGGCCCTTGGAGGTGCCGGAAACGTCGATCTTCTGGCCGGCTGCGAACATGTTCGCCTTCAGCTCCTGGCCCAGCTCGAAGGAGTCACCCGCATCCACGCGGAACTCGATCAGGCCGCCCATCACTTCCTGGCCCTGCTTGGCGTAGTGGCCCTGCAGTGCACGGCTGTTCACCTTCTTGGCTGCACCGAAGCCGATCTGTACGGCCTCATAGCCGTCCTTCTCGGCGCTGCGGCGTGCAATCACCTTGCACGGCTCGACATTCAGCACGGTCACCGGAACGGCGCTGCCGTCCTCGGCGAAGATTTGTGTCATACCCGCTTTGCGGGCGATCAGTCCAATAGTCATGGTCCGCCCCTTACAGCTTGATCTCGACGTCGACGCCCGACGGCAGATCCAGCTTCATCAATGCGTCGATGGTCTGCGGCGTCGGCTTGTCGATATCCAGCAGGCGCTTGTGCGTGCGGATCTCGAACTGCTCGCGCGAGTCCTTGTATTTGTGCGGGCTGCGGATCACGCAGAACTTGCGGATCTTGGTCGGGATCGGAATCGGTCCGCGAACCTCTGCGCCCGTGCGCTTGGCCGTTGCAACAATGTCCGCCGCACTCTTGTCCAGGATGCGGTGGTCAAATGCCTTCAGGCGAATACGAATGCTCTGAGATGCCACGTTCGGCCCCCTTACTTGATGATATCGGTGACGACGCCGGCACCGACAGTACGGCCGCCCTCGC
>OBLQ010000032.1_pt1 | contig 39868 bp, 34 predicted proteins | sample 1519881 | NCBI WGS metagenome assembly OBLQ01 (sample SAMN01911456, study PRJEB22533) | soil metagenome | biome: Soil | place: Malaysia | collected 2012-04-30 | depth DG_metagenome m | reverse complement strand
CTTCCTGCTCCAGGCTGGAGAAGGGAGCCTTTTGCTTGATCTCGGCCTGGAGCTTATTCGCCACGTTTTCAATATATTTGTTATAACGAGTAATATCAAGACACTTCGTTACAGCAATCCAACTGCTGGATTTGACTCAGCGGAAATGACGTTCAAGTTCCGAGGCGTAGCGACGACCCACGCGGCCGGCATTTTCCTCCAGCCATTGCGAGAGCTTCGTCGTCCCAAGCGGCGGCTGATGCGAAACCAGGAGGTTGGCCATCAGCCCGTCAATTTCTTCCCTTGTCAGAATGACATCGTGGACGGCCAACCCCAGCAGCCGGGTTAGAACGTATACCAATGCTGGGCTAACATGACTGATCCTGACGCTGCGGCCCAAGGTCCTGGCGATGAGCTGGACGAGTTCGTTGAAAGAATAAGTCTCAGGCCCCACTGCGTCGACTATGACGTTTTCCTGACTTCGGGCGGCGTCGATTGCAATCTGCGCAAGGTCTTCTACAAAGACGGGTTGCAGTTTGTACTCACCCGAGCCGGGAACTGCGAATACCGGAAAATGGCGGACCATCCAAGCAATGTTGTTAATCAGAATATCTTCCTGGCCAAAAATGACGGTGGGCCGGATGATCGCCCACGAAAGTGTTGATTGTGCCAGCGCCGCTTCCAGAACTGCCTTGCCACTGTAGTAGGCCAGCGGAGAATCTGCAGACGGGTTGGCAATGCTGACGTGGACAAACCTGCGAACGCCTGCCTGCTCTGCCGCTCTGATAAGAGTTTGTGTGTTGGTGACGGCGCTCTCAAACGATTGGCGTCCGTGCGAAAACCTCACCCAGTAAGTGTTGTAAATCGTCGAAGCGCCCTCGAGATTCCTTCGCAGTTCTTCGGAATTTTCAAAATGGTAGGGAACCATTTCAATCTGGCTGCCGAAGGGATTCTCGCGGGCCGGGTGGTTGGTCAAGGTCCTGACGCGACGACCTTGGGATAACAGCCTGCGCGTGATGTATTTGCCGGAATACCCGGTGGCCCCCGTGACAACATCCAACTCAGGCATGCTGTTCCTCCATGTGCGTTCCGGCTAATTGCGCGAGCGCCCATGCGGCGTGTTCGCGGACGACAGGGTCTTCATGGAGTGAGAGCTCTTTGAGCTTTGGGATGAAGCGGCGGTCGCCGGAATTGCCCATCACCACGCACAGGTTGCGCAGCCAGCCGCGATATTTGGGCCGCTTGATGGGCGAATGCGCGAAGGCCAGGCGGAAATCCTCCTCGCTCACTTGCGCCAGCCCGTCGAGCGGAGGGTTGAACAAAGAGAAACGGAGCCCCGGAGGTAGATCCGCTTTCCCGCTGGATTCTCCATCACCGGCGTCAGACGGCGCTGAAAGGGTTATCACCATGGGTTGGAATTCGGCCAGCGTAGTTGTGGCAGCCCCGGTGCGGCCGAATCCCTTCTGGGAACTTGGGGAGCTGACCGCCGAGGACTGACTGCTGGTTGCCGATGGCTGCCTACTGTTCCAGGGGCAAACGTCCTGGCAGATGTCACAGCCAAAGATGTTGGAGCCGATCTGTTCCCGATACATTTCCGGAATGGAACCTTTCAGTTCAATGTTAAGGTAGGCGATACAGCGCGAAGCATCCATCACATAGGGATCCGTCAACGCTCCCGTGGGGCAGGCATCCAGGCAGCGCGTGCAGGAGCCGCAACGGTCTGGCGCGGGCAGGTCCGGTTCAATTGCCAGGCTGGTCAGTACCACGCCGAGAAAGAACCAGGAGCCCTTCGCCGGATTAATCAGGCAGGTATTCTTGCCCGTCCATCCAATGCCGGAATAGCGCGCGAAGGCCCGCTCCACGATAGGGCCGGTATCTACGTAGACGCGTGTTTCGACGCCGGGCTCAAGGTTTTCGATTACCTTTCTCAATTTCTCCAGTTTGGCGCGCATCGTCTCGTGATAATCCCGCCCCCAGGCGTAACGGGATATCCACGCGCGAGTGCCCGGCGCGTCACCGGATGACCCGGACAGGGGTTTCATTTCAACTGGCGAGGAAGCGGCGGAGGCTTCTGTTGAATAGGGAAACGGCGCGTTATAGATGAGGGCAACGCAGAGTACAGATTGTGCAGACGGCAAGACGAGCCGCGGATCGCGCCGCTTGGGATTTTCGAGATAATGCATTTCGCCGCCGCGGCCCTGTTCGACCCACTTGCGCGCGAACTCCAGGTCCTGCCAGACACCTGCCGGTGCAACGCCTGCCAGGTCAAACCCGAGTTCAAGAGCTTTCTGTTTTAGGCGAAGGGTGAGCGACATTTCTCATCTATCATAGCCCAGCCAACCCGGCACCAAAGAAGCGACTCACAAGTTGAGAAGCCAGGACCCAACCATAGAATTTCTATCCGTCCTGCGTTAGCTGGTGGCAAGTCGGTTTCTATATATGTGCAATTTTTTGCCAACATATTGAATTTCAAGGGGATTTCAAGTTCCCGTTCAGGCTGTAATTATGGCCATCCAACCCAATATTGCTGCAATTCGGCGCAAAATGCTTAGTGGGCGGGCGGATGTTTCCTAGAATTCATGCTGGAACTAAGTGTATCTGGGATTGCAGGATTGAATTGCGGGTTACCTGAAAATAGGGACCACAAAGCAACCTGGGTTTGTGCCGACGCTGTGAAGGCTCTGGATTGTGATCAAGTCTGGATGAAGAATGCACCTGGACGGACCTTCAAGCGGCGACGGATTTTTTTGCGGGAGTTGTTTTCAGCTGGAGGCCTGCAGCCTCCGGCTGGATGACCTCGCCCAACGTGAAAGGAAAGTAACACCCTCCCCAAGATGTGGCGGGTGAATATTTCAATAAAGAGGGGTGCTGTACTATGCCACGTATTCGAGGTCAGCGAGCCATGAAGTATTTCGACCAGGCGGTTACTTTGACCGCCGGCGCTTTATTTGATGGCGTTCAGTTTTTCAATAAGTATAAACCGGCACCGGCTTTCACGCCCAAGTGGTCTGACAAGCCCTTGCTGAAATCCTGGCAGAAGACCAAGCCGAAGCTGGGCTGGCCGCGGGAAACGGATTCACTTTGTCCGGGCTGCGTGAAGGAAGCTCGTGCAGCCATCATCTCCGGCGAAAAGGACTGGAAAGATTTGCTCACCACGAAGGTGGGCGAGATCAAGGCCCAGATTATCGAGCGGGACGGACAGGTTTGGATGGTAAAGGATTGCCCCATCCACGGCCATTACGAAGACATCATGGCCGTCGACGTAAACTTCCTGAAGTGGATTGAACAGAACTTTCCGGGCCGCGACATCCGGGCCCACAACGACAAGGACCTTCACAATCACGGGTCCAGCACCATCCGCCATGGGCGCGGGTCCGTGCTGACCGTTGACCTGACCAACCGCTGCAACATGATGTGCGATCCGTGCTTTATGGACGCCAACCAGGTTGGATTTGTCCATGAGCTGAGCTGGGAAGACATCAAGGAAATTCTCGACAACGCCACAAGAATCAAGCCGCGGCGGCAGATGTCTGTTCAGTTTTCAGGCGGCGAGCCGACGATGTCTCCCTACTTCATTGACGCTGTTCGCTATGCGCGGAAGAAGGGATTCAACAGTGTGCAGGCGGCTACCAACGGCATTGAGTTCGCCAAAAGCAAGGAATTCTGCCGGCAGGCGTTTGAAGCCGGCCTTCGTTACGCCTACCTGCAGTTTGACGGCATCGGGAACGACGCCAACAGCCACCGCAAGGTGGGCAACCTGTTTGACGTCAAGCTTAAAGCCATTGACAACATGCACGAAGCGGGCATCGAGATCATCCTGGTCACCACGCTGGTGAACAATGTTAACAATGATCAGGTTGGCCCCATCATCAACTTCGCCCGCGAGAACCCCAAAAAGATTGCCTTCATCGCTTTCCAGCCGGTTTCGTTCACCGGGCGCGATGAGGACGTGACGCCCGAGCGGCGGGCCCGGCAGCGGTACACGCTGTCGCACATGGCGGCGGACGTGAAGAAGCAGGTTGGCATTACGGAACCGACCCGTGACTGGTTTCCGCTTTCGCTGATGGGTTCGTTTGCGGACTTTGCCGATCTGGTCCACGGTCCGGAAGCGCAGTGGGGCCAGGTCAGCTGCGGATGCCATCCCAACTGCGGTGTGGGAACGGCGCTGATGATCAACAAGGAAAACAAGGAATGGGCGCCGGTGCCGCAATTCCTGAACATTCCAGGTCTCGTCAAGGACATGCAGAAGATCACCGATGCCGGCCGCGGCAAGTGGTTTTCGAATCTCATGATGGGCCTGGCGCTGCTGAAGAACTACGACCCGTTCGGCGCGCCCCCAAGCCTGGCGCTGGTGGATATCCTGAAGAAGTTTGACAAGTCGTTCGCACTGACCGGCGAAAAGCGGGCGGACAAGGTCTACGGAGCCTCCAGCCCCGACCGCACGCTTGACGACACGATGAAGCGCCGCTCGGATCCCTGGAACTTCCTCTTCATAGCCGGCATGTGGTTCCAGGACCTGTTCAACTATGACTTCCGCCGCACCGAAATGTGCATCATTCCGTACGCGACGCAGCAGGGTGAAATTTCCTTCTGCGCCTACAACACTGGAATCGGATGGCGGAACATCATCGAGAACATGCACAAGAACGCGACGGTCGCGGAGTGGTATAAGAGCCACGGCAAGCATGAAATCTACGCCGCTGGGAAGAAGGTCAACCTGACTGAGTACAATCACTCTTTGACCATCAACGCCGAGGACGCTGCCCGGGTTCGGGAACGAGAGCACGATGTCCCGATGACAGCGGCCGAGGAACAGCGCGCGCGGCGCAAGGCCGAATGGGAAGCCAAACAGGCCCGGGCATACTACGAGGAAGTGGTCCTCAAGAAGCCCAAGGCCGATCTGGTGCAAATCGGCAGCGCCAACCAGACCGAGGATACCGAGAAGGTTTCCGTCTAGTTTTTCCGTGGGGAGTTGAGGCAGAAAGGGCCGCCTGTTGAGAAGCTGACAGGCGGCCTTTTTGTTTGGGCCGTTCGATCCAAGGCAAAGAATTGATATTGCCGGGCGCTCGAGCATAGCCTTGTTCGTACTGGCAAGTTGCGGTACCATAGACGTGTTCTCCGAGCCTTCGGGAGCTAAAGAGCCTCCACCACAATCCATGCCCTGAAGGCCGGCAGGGTGCGCGGAGAAATCCGGGCGCCTCCCGTATTTGGAAAGGGGAACAGGCCTACGCCGGATACGGGTAGGCATTTTTGTTTTTGTAGGCTAGATGCCCCGCAGATCTTAAAGAGGGCCGGAAGGAATTTGATTGCCGGCGGAAGTTTATGCTCAAAGACAGTTACGACCGCGACATCCACGACCTGAGAATTTCTGTTACGGACCGCTGCAACTTCCGGTGTGTCTACTGCAAGTCGGCCGACCCCAAAAACTATTTCCCCCACAAGAACTTGCTGGAATGGGACGAGTTCCTGCGCCTGGCGCGCATCATGACCGGCCTTGGAATCCGCAAGGTCCGCGTGACCGGCGGCGAACCTCTCTTGCGGCCCGGAATTATAGATTTTCTCTCGCAGCTTAGGCAGATTGACGGCATCCATGACCTGGCGCTGACAACGAACGGTTATCTGCTGGCGGAGATGGCAGGGGACCTGGCCCGGGCGGGCGTGCGCCGCGTGAACGTGAGCATGGATTCCTCGCATCCGGAAAGGTTTGCAGCCATCACGCGCACTCCCGGTTCGTATGAAAGCGTGATGAAAGGCGTGGACGCCGCGGTGGACGCCGGACTGGCTCCGGTTAAGGTGAACGTCGTACTGGTCCGTGGATTCAATGAAGGCGAGATCCTGGGCTTCGCGGACCTTGCCAGAACAAAGAATCTGATTGTCCGGTTCATCGAATTCATGCCGCTGGATGCCGACCACGCATGGGACCGTTCGCTGGTGGTGACGGCGCGCGAGATTTTTGAGACAATCCATCCGGTGTTTCCTCTGGTCGAAGTACGGCGCCACGAAGCCAGTGAGACGGCGCTGCGGTACCGGTTTAAGGACGGGAAAGGGGAAATCGGCGTTGTTGCTCCCGTTTCGATTCCTTTCTGCGGACAGTGCAGCCGCATCCGCCTGACCGCCGACGGCAAGCTGAGAACGTGCCTGTTTTCGCTGGAAGAGCATGACGTTGCGGCGCTGCTTCGTGCCGGCGCGGAAGACTCTGCGATTGAGACTTTGATTCGCTCAGCGGTTGGCCATAAGGAAGCAGGGCACCGGATTAATGAGCCGGATTTTGTTCAGCCGTCGCGGACGATGGTTTACATTGGAGGATGAGTGCCGCAATCCGCGTGCCGCAGCCAATCTGTGCGATCTCACTCAGGGGTCGCAGGGTGTTAAAATATGATTCTGACGGGTTTCATATGGCGACAAGCACGTTAAGTCTCTTACCGGAAAATTACGTTGAACTGTCTGAGCAGGAACTGGACGACCGTATCGCCCTGGCCAGGTCTGCGTTGGGTTCGCGGGTGGTAATCCTCGGCCATCACTATCAGCGGGACGAGGTCGTCAAGTTCGCGGATTACCGCGGTGATTCGCTGAAGCTTTCGCGCCTGGCCGCCAGCCGGAAAGAAGCGGAATACATTGTGTTTTGCGGCGTCCACTTCATGGCAGAGAGCGCGGACATCCTGCGGAACGAGCACCAGGTGGTGATTCTTCCTGACCTGAATGCCGGCTGCTCGATGGCGGACATGGCGGACCTGGAGCAAGTGGAGGTTTGCTGGGACGCCGTTACCAGTAGAGCAGATGGCAAAGTTGTTCCTGTCACTTACATCAATTCCACCGCGGCCATCAAGGGGTTTGTGGGCCGCCAGGGCGGAGCGGTTTGTACGTCATCGAATGCGCGGAAGGTTATGGAGTGGGCCCTCAAGCACGGGGAGAAGGGCCTTTTTATCCCCGATGAGCACCTGGGAAGGAACACGGCCTATCGCATGGGCATTCCCCTTGATGACATGGCGGTGTGGAACCCACATGAAGAAATGGGCGGGCTGACCGATGAGGAGATCCGGCGTGCCCGAGTAATTCTGTGGAAAGGGCATTGTTCAGTTCACCAGCGCTTCCTTCCGCAGCACGTGGAGCGGGCGCGGAAAGATTACCCGGGCATCCGGATTGTGGTCCATCCGGAGTGCCGGTGGGACGTATGTGAGTTGGCGGACGAAGTCGGCTCAACGGAATTCATTATCAGGAAGATTGAGGAAGGCGGAGCGGGAAGCAAGTTTGCTGTAGGAACAGAAATCCACCTGGTGAAGCGGTTGGCCCAGGAACACCCCGACCGGTTTGTGGTCTCGCTGGACGATTGCGGTTGCCTTTGCAGCACGATGTATCGCATCTCACCGCAGCACCTGTGCTGGGTGCTTGAGAGCCTGGTGGCCGGACAGGTGGTGAACCAGGTCCAGGTGGATGAAGAAACACGCCACTGGGCGCACCTGGCTCTCGATCGGATGCTGGAGATCGTGTAGGGAAAGTTGGGCTGTGATCGTCGGGGAAATAAAGAGTAAAGGGAGAAGGGTCCATCGCCGCGTATAACGGCGAGTGTCCGTACAGGGTCGAAATGGCCGAAAAGTATTTCAGCCGTCACGAGGCAGAACAGCTTCTGCCAATGATCGAAGAATTTCTAAAGGTAGCGCAGGAGCACAAACAAGCCGTCGATGCCGCGCAGGTGGAATTGACCAGGGCAGCGTCGCGAATTATGGTCCTGGGAGGATCGTATCCTCCGTACTCTGATCTCGTTAAAAAGAAAACGGAGCGTGACCAGGCTTCAGAAAGAATCGTAGAAACGATCTCCAAGATTCAGGAAACAGGCTGCCTGGTTAAGGATATTGACGAAGGCCTCATCGATTTTCCCAGCATCATTGAAGGGGAGGAAGCTCTCCTGTGCTGGAAACAGGGAGAGGTCCGGATCGAATACTGGCACGGGCTGGAAGACGGTTTTGCCGGGCGTAAGCGCCTGGACGGCGGCACCTCTGAGGACCCGCCTTCGGGCCCGTCGCGTGTCCAGTAATCGATATTTTGTACAGGGGCATTATTATCAATAGAGAAGGGGAAACTGGCATGTTGCATCCATTGCGGAGTGAGTGGGTCAGGAAAAGAACTGGCCCTATCGTGACCCAGATGCATTACGCGCGGCAAGGCGTAATGACCGAGGAAATGGAATACGTTGCGCGGCGCGAGAGCCTCTCGCCGGAACTGATCCGGTCAGAAGTCGCGCGCGGGCGTATGATTATCCCTGCCAACATCCGGCACGTCGAGCTTGAGCCCATGTGCATCGGGATCGCTTCGAAATGCAAGATTAACGCGAACATCGGGAATTCTGCGACCACCTCCAATCTGCAGGAAGAGCTTGAAAAGCTCCACGCCGCCGTGCACTTTGGATCTGACACTGCGATGGACCTGTCAACCGGCGGTGACATTCACGCGATTCGCGAATCCAACCTGCGGCACAGCCCGATCCCCATCGGCACCGTGCCAATTTACGAGGCGCTTTCGAGAGTGAAGCAGGTCCGCGACCTTACACCTGAAATCATGCTGGAGGTGATTGAGGAGCAGGCCGCGCAGGGCGTTGACTACATGACCATCCACGCCGGCGTCCTGCGTGAATTCATTCCGCTCACGCGCCACAGAATTACGGGAATCGTCAGCCGGGGCGGCGCCATCATGGCCCAGTGGAGCGCGGAGAACAATCAGGAAAATTTTCTCTACACGCATTTTGAGGATATCTGCCGGATCTTCCAGAAGTACGATGTTTCATTTTCGCTCGGCGACGGATTGCGGCCAGGCTGCCTGGCAGATGCGAGTGACGAAGCGCAGTTTGCGGAACTCAAAGTTCTGGGCGAATTGACGAAGAAAGCCTGGGAGTACGACGTGCAGGTGATGATTGAGGGGCCTGGACATATTCCAATGGACCAGATCAAACTCCAGGTGGACAAAGAAATAGAGCTTTGCCATGAAGCTCCGTTTTACACCCTGGGACCACTGGTTACTGACATCGCGCCCGGCTACGACCACATCACCTCCGCCATTGGGGCCGCGATGATCGGCTGGCACGGCGCTTCCATGCTCTGCTATGTGACGCCCAAGGAGCACCTGGGCCTGCCTAACAAAGACGACGTGCGCCAGGGCATCATCGCTTACAAGATTGCAGCCCATGCCGCGGACGTGGCCAGGAAACGGCCGGGCGCCCGTGACCGCGACGACGCTCTTTCCTACGCACGCTTCCTTTTTGACTGGAACAAGCAGTTTGATCTTTCACTGGACCCGGAGATGGCGCGCTCCATGCATGATGAAACGCTGGGCGACGAGTATTACAAAGATGCCGCCTTCTGCTCCATGTGCGGGCCTAAATTCTGCTCTATGAACACTACACAGGTGATGGAGAAACACCTGGGCCTCGATCAGAAAGAACGAGAGCAGAAGTTTGTGGAGTTGCTAGCCAAAGTCGGGAAGTAAGCCGGGAGAAATTTCCCCCGATCCAAGAGCTGAATCAATGTGCCGATGCCGGCCTCGGCTTTTCTGCCAGCTTGCCCCTGACTGTCCTGCGTCTACCATCCGTGCATATAGAGCGCCATGGCGACAACGGAAACCGCCAGGCAATAAACTCCAAACCAATACCAGCGTCCTTGCTCAAGCCAGCGCGACAGCCATCTTAGGGCCACCAGGCCGGCTATGAATGCGCAAACCATGCCAAGAATGCTGGGGGCGATCTCTGTGGCCAATGTGAGATGAATTCCCGCGTGGGCGTTGGCGCGCAGCAGTCGGTAAAATTCGCGAGCGATGGCCAGCGGAGTGATGGCGACAACGATGGCGAAGCTGAAAGACTCCACCATCCTACGGCTGCCACCAGCCAGCAGGGCGCCGGAGATGGTCGTCCCGGAACGTGAGAATCCGCGAAAGGGGATCGCCACTCCCTGCAGGATTCCCATGACGATGGCCTGAAGCCAGGTGACTTCCCGATGTTCTGCGCCCGATGGCGTCTCGGGTTTGCGAACCTCATGCAAGCCAGCCCAGAGGGTCAGGAGGCCGGCGGCGGCGAGCGCTGGAGAAATCCAGTTGAGCTTGTTAAACAGGGCCTCAATTTCGGCGCCATGGGCACCGTGACTCAAGGCGTGCTCGATCAGCAGCACTAGCGGTACCGCAATAACGCCGCTCATGAAGCACGCCACGAAAACCATGCGGGCAAACCGGTAAAACGCTTCCCATGATGAAAAGAAGGTGTCCACCCACTGCCGCCAGAAATAGACGATCACGGCGAACATCGTGCCCGTGTGTAACATCACCAACAACAGGGCATTGGCTGGCGTCGACATGTTTTCCCCCAGCAATTTCGCTGTGATAATGACATGTGCTGAACTTGAAATCGGAAGGAGTTCGGCCAGACCCTGAACTAGTGAAAGAATCACGACGTCAAACCAATGCATGCGAGGGTGTCCTTCCCGGTGGGAATCCTGAAAATGTTTTCAAGCCTGCCCGCCAGCCAGTGAGCCTGCCTGGCAGGGCTTTCCACTCGTGCGGACCTGGATGGCATGTTGGTCTGTGAACCTTTGGCGGCAGGTAAACACGCGCGCAGGCGGCAGGTTGCGCCAGATGGTGCGGCACTGGATGGACCCAAAATACTCGCGCAGGAACGGCAGAGAAGAATGCCGCAGGATTTTGCCGTTCTCCCAACGCATGCCATGCACGTACTGGTACTGGCTGTAGACACTACTTTCGTCCATGAAGGGAGCAAGGGCCTCTTGCAGGATGCGCTGGCGGTGGTCAGGCATGAAGCGGAGCGAAAGCGAAGAAACTACCGCATCGATTCGGGTCAAACCACGCTGGCGTAATTCATCTCCCAGGCTCTCCGCGGGCGCGTTCAGCAGCACGAGCCGGGGGTCGGAGAAACGCTTTTCCATATAACTGATGAATTCCGGGTTAATTTCAAACGCCAGCAGAGTGGCTTGCGAGGGAAGCGCCTCCAACAGGACCTGCGTGATGGCTCCGGTGCCTGCTCCGAGTTCGACTACGGTCCTCGCTTGATCAATGGGCAGGCCATCCAGCATGGCGCGCGCCAGGTGCCGCGAACTTGGAGCGACGGATGCAATGCTTTGAAAATCGCTTGCGGCTTCCAGGGCAAACGTCTTGAAGCTTTGGATTCCCTTCATCGCATCAGCAAGCGAACTCTTATAAGCCGCGATATTCTTCATCATGATTTCAATCATATTCAACTCTTCCCGTGATCAACCCGTTCCAGGTATCCATCACATGACGGCGTTCCTTGTCCCAAGCTGAAACATAATATCACCTGAAGGGTTCATATTGGCAACCCGCCTCCAGAAATCTTTCTTTCTCACTCGACAGGTGGTTATAATCGGCATTCTATCCCGGATGGATGAGGTGCTTTCGGGACATATGCCATTCTACTGCGTGCGGATGTGGCGGCCGGGCTGGTGACAAGGGATCAGCCGCGCAACACGCACCCTGTCCTGAGACTGCATTACATATACGTTTGGCGGTAGGCCCGTATGACGAAAAACCCAGCTGAAGTTAAAGTCCGCGACGAATTCAACCAGTGGGCAGCAGACGGCCGCGGCGAAGAAATGGAGGACCATCATCTTCCCATCACTGAGCCCGTCTTGCCACTGATGGACCTGCAGCGGCACGACCGCGTTTTGGACATCGGCTGCGGCAGCGGCTGGCTTTGTCGAAGGATTGCGCGGCTGGCTCCGGAAGGTCGGGTTGTGGGCATTGATATTGCCCCGGAGATGGTCCGGCGCGCCGGTGCCGCCAGCCAGGAATACGCCAACCTCAATTTCATGGAGGGTGCAGCCGATAGTATCCCGTGTGAAAGTAGTTCCTTCAGCAAGATTATTTCCGTGGAGTCCGCTTATTACTGGCCGGACCCCGCCGCATGTGTGCGGGAAATGTTTCGGGTCCTTGCCGAAGGTGGAAGCGCGTGGATCCTTATCAATTACTACGCGGAAAATCCACACGCACACCAGTGGGGCCCGATTGTCAATGTTCCAACGCACCTGCTTTCAACCGATGAATGGATGGCCTTGTATCGTGGCGCGGGATTTGAGGACGTTCAGTACCGCCAAATCCCCGATCCGACCCCTGTCCCGGACCAATATACCGGCCGATGGTTCCGGGACGCGGAACAGATGAGGAAGTTCCATCAGGTCGGGGCCCTGCTCGTCCATGGAACGAAGCGGAGGACACCAATCGCCGCCAGGCAGTAAAAGCGGGGCCGGACATAACTCTTCCGCTCATCCTTGCACGAGCTTCCAATCGGAGCTTTCGATTGTTCGATAAATTGAGCGAGCGGATCGGGAAGCATCGCCTGCTTGCAGGCGCGATTCTGGCATCTGTAACTTTTGTTGTTTTCTCGGGCTCGCTGGCCAACGGCTTTGTTTACGACGACAATCCCCAAATCCTTCAGAACGCATTCATCCTGAATTCCAGCCTCTGGAAGCAGATATTTACGGGTTCGGTCTGGTCTTTTCAGGGCGGCAAAACCAATTTCTACCGGCCGCTGCAGTTTGCTTCCTATTGGATGTTGTACCGTATTGGCGGACCAAACCCGGCGGCGTTTCACCTTCTGAACCTGTTGGTCTACGGCGCCTCGGTGTGGTTGGTATACCGTCTGGGACGGAAGTTCTTTAACAATGAAGCTGTCGCGTTTGCCGGGGCCCTTCTCTGGGCGCTGCACCCTGTCCACGTGGAAGCTGTGGCCTGGATTTCCGCCCTTCCTGACGTTGGCTTCGCTTTTTTGATTCTTCTGTCGCTCTTATATTTCGTGCAAGCTGAACAAAACGGCGAGAAACGCCGCCAGTATCATCTGGTGGGAGTTCTCTTCTTCTTCGCCGGCCTGTTCTTTAAGGAGATGGCGCTCAGTTTCCCATTCCTGCTGCTGGCTTACTGGTTCTTCCTGGGCAAGCAGGAAAGGTGGTCGCGTCGTCTGCTCCACTGGTTACCCTATTGGGCGGCAACGGTCGTCTATCTGGCTGCGCGCCACCAGGCTCTCGGGTACTTCACACAGAGCAGGCAACTCTGGAAAATCCCTCTACATGTTGCCGAGGCTGCCCTTGGGCTGCTCGGACAGGACACAAAAATCCTGTTCTGGCCCGTCCATTTGAATGTCTTTCGGATGTTTTACCTGGGTCCCAGTCTGTATTCACCGTGGCCATGGATCACTTTGTTGTGCGTCGGCGGAACTCTCTGGCTCCGCAAGCGCGACCCCTTGCTCGCCTTTCTGATTGTCTGGTGGCCTGTAACGCTGTTGCCGGTGCTGGACATTCGCCAGCTCAGCTTTCCTCTGCTGGCAGACCGTTTCCTCTACTTCCCATCGGTTGGACCATGCCTGGCGTTGGCTTATTTATTGCTCGATTGGCTGCCGCGCCGGGTCCGATGGCGCAAGCTGGTTCCCATTGCCGGGTGCGCGATGGGCCTGGCAATGATCTCTTGCGCGGTCCAGACCGTGCGTGCCATTCCGCGATGGCGTGACAATAATACCCTTATCTATTATTCGTTGACTCAATCGCCTGATTCACCTTTATTGCACATGGCTCGAGGGGTTGTGCTCGAGTACGAGCACGGCGACCTGAGAGGCGCGCTAAGTGAATACACCACAGCCAGACTGCTGAATCAGAAGAGTTCGTGGCCGCTCAATCTGGACCATGATTACTACCTGGCTGTGGGGCGAATAGCCCTGCGGAGTGGAAACAGGCGGGACGCGGTTGAGGACTTCCAGAAGGCGCAAAATGCCGCGCCCGATAGTTCGCAGCCGAGTGACGCTCTGGGTGCCATTTATTTTCCGCAGGGTGATTATGCAACGGCCGCAAAATACTTTGAGCGGTCGGTGAAGGTGAACCCCCAGGACGTCACGGCACGCTTCTACCTGGGCACCTGTTGGATGAAGCTTGGCAAATACCAAGAGGCTGCTACTGAATTCCATGCCGCGCGCAAGATTGTTCCCGACTACTGGCAGGCGTATGAGGCTGAAGCTCGTGCGCTTGAAGCAGGCGGAGACTCTACCGCCGCCCGGCAGGTTCGTAACGAAATCAAGGAAGATTAGTCTCAGCAAAGAGCAAGCCCGGCCCTCCGGTCGGGTGAATCCCATCTGAATTGTGGTGTAGGCTTCGTTTCTGGCGGTATAATGAGGGCCGAAATCCGCAAGCATCTGGGGTTGCTGTGCGGGGGCAGGCTGGGGAGATCGGCTCTGGTCAGACAAAGAAAGTCATAGACATTCTTGACGGAACGGACTTAAACATCCGCAGAAATTTCTGAAGACTAATTCAACAACAGAAGCACCCAGAGAGAAACTTTCTGGATTTTGAACGATGGGGGAGCTATGGCTGAATTTGTGAAAGTGGCAAAGTTGTCGGAACTGGATCCTGGAATCGCAAAAGCCGTCGAGGTCAACGGGAAGTCAATCGCTTTGTTCAACGTGAACGGAACAGTCTTTGCCACGGACAACACCTGTCTTCACCAGGGCGGGCCGTTGGGGGAAGGTATGCTGGAGGGCGATATTGTGACGTGTCCTTGGCACATGTGGCAGTATAACGTCCGGACAGGGCAAAACCTGGAAGACAGCCTGCTGAAACTGGACACGTATCCCGTCCATGTGGAAGGCGACGACATCAAGGTGGCCATCTAAGGCTGTTCCCGGCTCCCAAACCATAGGATGAGTTTGCCGGCCAGCAACCTGCGACGACCTTCTGTGGTTAAATCCGCCGGGTCGCGTAGGAGGCGAACATGGATGACCAGCTCTCCAGCGGGCTTCGTGATGGCAAGCTGAGATTGGTTGACCTGACTCATACATTAGACGGGGGCTCTCCTTACTGGCCGGAAGATAGACCGGGAAGTCCTTTCCACACAAGCGCCGCCACCACATACCAGAGAGATGGAAATTTCACCCGCAACCTCAGTATGCCGGAACATTTCGGCACGCACATGGACGCTCCAGTACACTTCGACCCCAAAGGCGAGAGCGTCGATCGCATCCCGGTTGAGCGATTTCTCGCGCCCGGCGTGGTGATCGATGTCAGTCCCGCCACGAAATTGAACGCTGACTATCGCGTGACGGTGAAGGACATCGGGTTCTGGACTGAACACTACGGAGCGGTTCCTCCCGGCGCAGTCGTGTTTTTCCAGACCGGCTGGGCGGCCCGCTGGCCCTCGCAGGAAAAGTATATGAATGCGGACGCCGATGGCGTTCTGCACTTTCCCGGGTTGTCACTGGAAGCGGCTCGTTATCTGTTGGATCACGCGCAACCGGTCGGAATCGGTATTGACACGGCCAGCGTCGATTTCGGCCCGTCGACGGATTGTCCGGTTCACCATGTCACGATGCCGGCTGGAATCTACCACCTGGAGAACGTGGCCAATCTGGACCAGTTGCCTGCAACCGGATTCAGCGTTATCGCATTGCCGCTCAAAATTGCGGGCGGCTCAGGATCCCCGGCAAGGGTGATCGCGCTGGTCACCACGGAATCTTAGATTCATCACGGAACCCTATGCCTGAACTTCCTGAAGTTGAAACGGTCTTGCGTGGCCTCCGCAAGCGTGCGCTGGGTCGGCGCATTGTTGAGGTTGATGTCCTGCACGCGGGCGTCATCGCGGGTGATGTGGAAAACTTCATTTCCCAGATTTCGGGAAAAGCTGCAATTGCTGTTCTGAGGAAAGGCAAAGTCCTGGCCGTAGAATTGGCAGACACCGATGCAACAGAAACGATCCATCTGATTCTGCGCCTGGGGATGACCGGCCAGGTGACCATCCAGCCGGTTGATGCGCCGCTCGAGTCTCACACGCACGTCCGAATGCTGTTTGAAGGCAGGAAGGAGGAGTTGCGTTTTCGCGACGTGCGCCGTTTCGGGCGGCTTCGTTGTTCCACGAGCGCGGAACTCGATGCACTGCTCAGAAGCCTCGGCCCGGACGCGCAGCTGGCGACTGAAAAGGAATTCCAGCACGCCATGCGCGGACGACGCGGGGCCATCAAGAGCTGGCTGTTGAATCAGCAAGGTGTTTCCGGACTGGGAAATATTTATGCGGATGAGGCGCTGTTTGAAGCCGGAATTCATCCGCTGGCCCAGCCGGACCGTGTTTCTCCTGCCTCCGCGCAGCGCCTTTACCGCGCGGTGCGAAAAGTTCTCAAGCGCGCTGTCAATCTCCAGGGGACCACTTTTCGCGACTACATTGACATTGAGGGAAGGCCGGGAAATTATCTCCAGCGGCTGCGCGTCTACCAGAAAACCGGCGAGGCCTGCCCTCGCTGCGGAACCTCCATCCGGCGCACCGTGATCGCGGGGCGCAGCAGCCACTTCTGTCCACAGTGCCAGCGCCGCCCCAGCCATTCAGTCAAGATGCGGGGCGCGCGACAGCCGTTCCGTATTCGTTCCTGAGCGGGGCTTTCCCCGTTTATTGATTTCCAGAGCCAGTTTGGCTGACCCAGAGCGATACGGGTTCTGCTAAAATCCGCTTGCCATTCAATCGCGCATCCGTTATGGTACGCTACTCTGCCGAAGACCGTTGAGGGCGGGAATGTTGTTCAAAACTTTCAGCGCAGCAACTTTTGGGATTGACGCTTACCCAGTTGAAGTGGAGGTGGACATCTCCGCCGGCAAGCCGGACTTCACAACAGTAGGGCTGCCCGATGCGGCTGTCCGCGAAAGCCGCGAACGGATCAAGGCGGCCATCAAGAATTGCGGACTCGAGTATCCCTTCCAGACCATCACGGTGAACCTTGCCCCCGCCGACGTCAAGAAGGAAGGCTCCGGCTTTGATCTGCCGATTGCGCTCGGCATTCTGGGGGCCAACAGCGGCGCCCTGCTCAACAACCACCTGAAGAATTACATTTTTCTCGGTGAACTCTCGCTCGACGGCGGCATTCGTCCCGTTAAGGGCGCGCTTTCGATAGCCGCCATGGCCAAACGGAAGGGTATCCGGACACTGGTGGTGCCAGTGGAAAATGCTCCGGAGGCGGCGGTCGTGGGTGACGTTCAGGTTTACGGAATGCGCTCACTGCCGGAAGTGATTGATCTGATTAACGGCGCGCGCGAGTTCAAGCCTGCCAAAGTCAACACCGTGGAGATGCTTGACCAGGCCGGCATATACAACGTGGACTTCCACGACGTCAAGGGGCAGATGCATGCCAAGCGGGCGATCGAGGTTGCCACTGCCGGAGGTCACAACATTCTGATGATCGGGCCGCCGGGGGCAGGCAAGACGATGCTGGCCAAGCGTATCCCCACTATTCTGCCGCCGCTCACTTTCAATGAGGCCATCCAGACCACCAAGATCCACAGTGTGGCCGGAGTCCTTGATCCCGGCATGGGCTTGGTGGGCGTGCGGCCGTTCCGGGCTCCGCACCATACCATTTCAGACGCCGGCCTGATTGGTGGTGGCGCCGTTCCCAGGCCGGGCGAGGTGAGCCTGGCACACAATGGACTGCTCTTTCTCGACGAGTTGCCTGAATTTGCCCGTAACGTGCTGGAGGTGATGCGGCAGCCGCTTGAAGACGGCTCAGTTACCATTTCACGCGCATCCATGTCATTGACGTTCCCATCGCGCTTTATGCTGGCGGCGGCCATGAATCCCTGCCCGTGCGGATTTTTCAACGACCCCTCGCGCGAATGCTCCTGCACACCGCCCATGATCCAGCGCTATGTCTCAAAGATTTCAGGCCCGCTACTCGACCGCATTGACATCCACATCGATATGCCGGCGGTGAAGTACGGCGAGTTACGCCAAAGCTCTGGCGGGGAAAGCTCGCAGGAGATTCGTGAACGAGTTGTCCGCGCCCGTGACCGGCAGTTGCAGCGCTTCGAAGGCGAGAAGATCTACTGCAACGCCCAGATGAGCCCTCGGCAGCTCAGGAAGTACTGCAACATTTCGGCGGATTGCGACCGCCTGCTCGAAAGCGCAATGACCCGCCTGGGACTTTCCGCCCGAGCACACGACCGCATCCTGAAGGTTTCGCGCACCATCGCTGACCTCGACGCAGCGGAGGAGATCGGCACTCAGCACATCGGGGAGGCCATTCAATACCGCTCCCTCGACCGCAACTACTGGAGCTAGACGCTCCGCGGCAAGACGAGGAGGTTCCGGATGTCTCTCTCGCCACGAATGCTGGCACTGTTCCCGTTATGGTATGTCGTCTTCTTATTCTCGCTGACCTGCCACGAGGCCGCGCACGCGCTGGCAGCCAAGTGGGGCGGGGACCCTACTGCATTTCACGGCGGGCAAGTCACGCTCAATCCCCTTCCGCACATCAGGCGTGAACTGTTTGGCGCCGTTATTTTTCCGGTGATTACCTTTGCATTGAGTGGCTGGATGATGGGTTGGGCGAGCGCGCCCTACGACCCGCGCTGGCAGGAGCGGCATCCGCGGCGCGCGGCCTGGATGGCTCTGGCTGGTCCCGCAGCCAACCTGGCCCTGGTTCTTGTGGCGGCCGGAGCCATCCGCGCCGGCATTTTGATCGGGACGCTCAGCGTACCCGCCCGGGCGAATTTCACTCATGTGGTCGGAGCTTCTCACGCCGGGGTTGCGGAGGGTCTCGCAACATTTGTGAGCATCCTCTTCTCATTAAATTTGCTCCTCATGGCTTTCAATTTGCTCCCAATACCTCCCCTGGACGGAATGACCGCCGCCGGCATTTTCCTCAGCGACGAAGCCGCTTTGAGGTTTGCTCGGTTCGCCCGCAATCCCGCCTTCCTAATGGTTGGCATGCTTATCGCCTGGAAGCTTTTTGATGTGATTTTCGATCCTCTATTCACCCTTGGACTCAATTTCCTCTATCCGGGCGCTGGGTTTCACTAACCGTGCCAGTAACCCTGTGTTTTTCGTATTTCGGGTTTGTCCGATTCGCTTCTCTTGTATAATAAAAAATTCATTCAGTCGGCGGGAGATTCCCCGGACAGGAAAAGGTGAATATATGGCGGAACACATGGTCAAATGCGTGAAATACCAAAAAGAGTTGCCAGGCCTGGAGGAGCCACCCTGGCCGGGAGAGCTGGGGCAGCGCATTTACGACAATGTGTCGCAGGAAGCCTGGAAGTTGTGGCTCGAATACCTCAAGATGCTGATCAACGAATACCGCCTGGCGCCCGCCAACCCGGAATCCCAGGAGATCATCGCGCAACAGATGGAAAAGTTTTTCTTTGGTGAAGGCGCCGCGTTGCCTCCGGGATACGTCCCCCCACAAAAGAAATCCTGACGTCGCAGTACCAGGCTTCAAGCCGGCCCCCCTGACCAGCTGCAAGACCCATTAGATCAGCGGAAGCGCCGGACTCAATACAAAACGCAACTTCTGATGAGCTTCGCGCAGCGCGTGCTCAACGAACTCGGGTGACGGGCCGCGAGCAAAGATAAATCCGGGATAGCTTGTTCCCCTGGGAAGAGGTGCAAGGCTTTGGTTTGGCCGGACCGTAATGATGATGTCTTCCACCCCCGGTGTCTGGCGAGCTTCCTCGACCCCTTCGACGCGCTGAAATACTCCTTCCCGAGGAACGGGAATCATCATCACACCGGAAGCTGCTTCCTCGCGTCGGATTGTTTCGACGTCCTCTCCCAATGCCAGCCGAATGATCAGTTCTTCCAGCGAAAGATCCTCATCGTGCGCCGGCACTCGGAAGCGTAGCGCGCGCGAGCACAGACCGCCGATTGAGCGGGCAGCCACTTCAAGAATCCACAGCCCCCGGCTGTTGATTCGCAGTTCGGCGTGAAGAGGGCCGTGGCGGAGGCCCAACGCCTGTACCGCGCGCCGCACCGTGTCTGTGATTTCCGCTTGGGTTTCGATCGGCAGCCGTGAAGGTGTAACGTAGATACTCTCTTCAAAATAGGGTCCGACCAGCGGATCGGGCTTGTCGAATACAGCGAGCAATTTCAGTCGGCCGCGGTCAACCACACCCTCGACAGCGATTTCTTCGCCATCGATATACTCCTCCACCTGGAAATAGTTGCTGGTATCTTCCCGCCTCAACTGAACTTCCGGCGAGCACAGCAGCGATTGGATTTGTTTGAATGCTCTGATGAATTCCTGAGCGTTGTTGGCGCGAGTGACCCCGCGACTGGCAGACAGAGCCAGCGGCTTGAGGACACAGGGGAAGCCGATGGGTGCCACCCCCGGTTTCACGATGCCCAAAGGGTCAGCGCCAAGGGGGAAGCGGGAAAAACGCGGAACATTGAGCCCGCACTCTGCGAGCCGCAGGCGGGAACGGTATTTGTCACGGCAAATGTCTGCAGTTTCTGGAGGGTGGAACAGCAGCCCGAGTGTCTCTGCGGCTCTTGCGGCCGTGGGAGGCGTCGAATCACCCAGGGCAGCAACTGCATCGACTGGCAGGCGCCGTGCATACTCGACAATACTCGCGGCGGCCTCGCCTGGGTTTTCAAACTTTAATGCCAGCGCGCCGTCCTGCCACGGATCGCCCAGCACGTGGCAGCGGTCGCTTCCGAAGACCACGTTGAGGCCTAGCTTTTCGGCTGTCTGGACGAACGCGCGGGTCTGATAGCCGGTGGTCGTGGTCAGCAGCAGCAACCGCCGCTTTTCGCCTTTCGACGTGGAATGCCCGGCTTCGGAAGCGGGATTCTCCATAACACTACGCGGATGTAAAACTGCCCATGTGCTCGTCGTAGAATTTCTTCATTCCCAAGTTGGCATCCAGGATGACGGGCAGTCGGTCCTGAAGGTCGACGATCGCGCGGGCCGGAATAGAAATCAGAACTTCCTCGTTCCTGATGTCGGCAAACGTCCGGGCGCCCATGCACGCCATACTGAGGGTTGTGTCGTTGCTTTTCATCGAAGCGGGAATTACCGCACAGGCGGGTCGCCCGAGCGTCCGGCTTTCATGTCCTGTGCCCCACGATGCAACGCCGCTGGCTTCTGAAATCATCATGGCCTGAAAGGGCGTGGCAATCAGCAGGACGACGTCCGGCCGGATCTCGGCGAAATCCTTGAGCGGGCCGTAAACGATCACGTTGTGCTTCTTTTCCACCGTCGGAACGTTGCTGGCCTCGGCAGCTTCAAGATAGGAAATCTTCCCCATCATGCTGATCAGTTCCATGGCGTTGTCTGAAACCGGCTGTGGGATCTGGAAGCCCTGTGTGATGGCGCCGATGGGGCAATTGTAATGGTCCGGCGCCGTGGCGTAGAAAAGTTCGCGTTCAGCTGCTTTCCAGAAAGTGCACGCCGAAGGAACGGCCTGGTCGTAATGCTTCACTCCGCCGGGAGCTTCGTCAAGAAACGCAATTCCAATAGGCGTGTGGTTCAGCTTCAAATTATCTACGAGATTTTTTGCAAGCTCTGCGTATGCCAAGGGTCCTCTCTTTCGCCATCTCTGCCCTGATTGGACAGGATAGTTAGCTCGTTCAAACCCCAATCGCGTGCCAGATTTCATCAGAACAATGATTCGCCGTGCTGCAGGGAGGCCAACTGGTCTCCGGTGGGCTCGGCTCAGCAATACCAGGGCTCGGTCAGATACGGAACTGCAGCGCGGTCCAGCCGATCACCAGCCGGCGGGGCCGCCGGCTCGATTCCTGCAGCCTCATAGGCCAGTGCCGCAACGCGTTCGAACACCTGCCGCCGTGTTGCTTTCCGCTTTCCACCTTCGTGAACAATGCTCTGCACCCTTGCGCACAACTCATCCACACGCGGGTCAGAATTGGACCAGGGATAGACCAGCGCTGTTTCGTCGAAAGGATCAACTATGCGAGAGATGTCTTCAAGTTCCAGCAATCGCGACCCCGCAGGGATCAGCAAGCGAATCCCAAGCTGGATGGGAGCGACATTGTCGGTAAGATCAAGTTGGTGCAGGGCGGCAATAAAGCTGCAATAGCTTCCAAGCGTCGTCCACGGAGTGAAAGCGACAAATGTTGGCGAGAGCGCCAAGCCCGCCTCCCGGCACAATTCCAGCACGCGGACAAAATCTTTGAAACTATGTCCCTTGTTGAGCCGCCTCAGAACTTCGTCATCCAGAGATTCCACAGCGCTGGTTACAAAGGCGCATCCGGTTCCGCGCAAGGTTGGCAGGAGGTCGGAATGCTTCAGCAGATGTTCGACCTTGATGGTGACGTCATACGTGAGCATCGGGTGCTCGGAGTGCAAAGCCTTGACGATCCGTGTGGCGTGGCCGATGCCGTTCAAAAAATCAGGGTCGCCAAAGGTAATGTGCCCGGCCCCCATGGCCACTTGCCGGCGAATGTCTTCCAAGACAACCTCCGGCTGGACAATGCGGAAAACACCGTTGTAAACCGGAACGATCGGGCAGTGGCGGCAGCGATGTTTGCATCCCCGGCTGGCTTCTGTATATCCTGCGATCCGGACTGCGCCGCCATCCCCCATTAGTTTCGCGTAACGGCCGAGTGGCGGCAGTGATTTCCGTTCGGGCGTCAGAAAATTCTGCCGGGCAAGCGACACTGCTGGCAGAGGTTGTGTTGCTGGCAGAGTCTCCCCGTCTCTCAGCCGATCGAGAGTTGCAACCAGGCCTTCTTCAAATTCACCGCCCAGAATGGTTTGTGCTCCCAGCTTGCGCAAGAACGCTTCATTCACGGGTGCATAGAGACCATAGCAGCAGAGATGGGCACGCGGGTTCAGTGTTCGAATCCTTGGAAGAATCTGGGCTGCCAGCCGGGTTGCCGTATGCATCGGAACATATATCGCGACAAAATCGGCTGACCGAACTGTTTCATCATCAAGCTGCTGGCATGAGAGGTCGAGACAGGTGACGTGGGAGCCTGCGCGCTCGAGCCACGCGGCCGGAGACGCCAATCCAAAAGGCTGGCGTCCGAGTTCGTAAGTAGAAATCAGAACGCTGTTCAACGGATTTACTCGGCTTGATGGATGTGACTCAGTTTTGTTCCCCATTGATCATCTTATCAGGGGCCGGAAAAATCCTCAAAGAGACCCTGATAGCGCCAGTATCCGGCTATGAAAGGTAGTATCGCCCTTTCGCCATCGGCCCAGTTGTATCGGCTATGAAAGCCACTGCTGATGGTGCTTGATTTTTTTTCTTTCTGTCCATAGCATAAAGTTTAGTGCTTCTTACGCCCGCAATGGGTTTGGGGCAGCGGGCGCTGATTGTGGCTCACGTCTCATGCACTGAAGACGTTAGGTTGCCTGGCTGTCAGCTTGAAGGGGCCATCTGAATTCCGGTTTTTGTGGCCACACCGTTTTTTCTGAAGTCCGGCCTGCCCGGACACGAAATCCCACAAGATTGGGACAGTGCATTGAAGCTGGTTCAATCTTGTGTGCAAGCAACGTGGCTTCCGGACACATCCGGAAGATTCCGGGCCTGCCTTCGCAGGTGATGCCGATTACGCCGAATTTCAATCGAGAGGTTGGAGAAAAACTTTATGAGGTCTTTTCGAACCCTGGCGGCCACACTTCTGGTGCTGGGATCATTTGCATTTGTTGTATCGTTGTCGTTTGGGGCCAAGACGCCCAATGGCGCCGACATTTTCAGGGAAAAATGCTCAATGTGCCATGGGATTGACGGCAAAGGTTACGCCGCCATCAAAACTCCTGATTTTACGGATCCCAAGTGGCAGGCTGCGCACCCTGATAAGGAACTAATGAATGCTATCGCGGATGGGGTCAAGGGCACGGCGATGGTTTCTTTTAAGGACAAGCTTAGCCAGGAGGAAATGACGGCTGTGTTGAAGTATATCCGTTCGCTGGGCGTCAAGAAGAAATAACAGTCGTAAGGGAACTCCTTGCGGCGAGGGAAGGGGCTCATCGGTATCAATCCCTAGAACTGTTTCAGGGAGCTGGTTGGAGCCGCTTTTTCAGCCATTCAGGGTGCCACTTTCGCCGAATGATTCTGCAAGACCTCTGGTCGAGGGTGTTCGAGGAGTGCGGTGATCGGGCATCGACCGGACTGAGTAATCACACCCATTGGCACCGGGGTGTTGGATTCTTCGGCGGTTCTCAGAACCCTTATCACGGGTCTCCGCATATGAAATTTTCTTTGTTGTTTCCGGGCAGACAGCCATGCTTCGATCCGCCCTTGAATTGTGTTCTCATGGGTTTGTAATAATCCTGCTGGCGCTGGGTGCGCAATGGTTCTATGATGAAAACAGCTGGCATCCTCACTGTTTTTTCAAATCCAGTAAAGAGGTTCTGTAATGGGCAGGAAGTATAAGCAGCGGGGCTACATGGACTCCGACGGCGACGAACGTAGCGGGCGTCCGCAGCAGAAAAAACCTGAAACTTTCGGTCCACGGACCCCCAACATGCCGGCGCAGCGTTCTGTCTGGAGGTGTGCTTCCTGTGCGGCGCTGCTGCCGTCAGGGATCGACCAGCAGGAGAAGTGCCCCAATTGCGGAGCTGAGCTGCACAGCTGCAGGCAGTGCACTTTTTTCGACACGGGCAGCCGGTTTGAATGCGCCAAGCCTGTCACGGCCCGCATCCCGAAAAAAGAGGCCCGGAACGAATGCTCTTTTTTCGCCCCGCGAACAACGATTGAACGCGAAACTTCTTCCTCAAAACCGCTCGATGCACGTGCGGCGTTTGAAAACCTCTTCAAGAAGTAGACGTCAAGAAATGACGTTCCATCCAGGAAGCTCCCGCGCCCGCCAGGTACGAAGCGGTTCTAACCAAAAATCTTCTGTCGTGCAGCTTCAGAAATTGCAACCACGGCAGGATTCTTGATTTTCCTTTCTACTGAAATCGCATAAAAACGCGAGCGGATCACGCTTGTGGTCCCGATCGTTCGGAAGCCGTACTGGCGCATTTCGGCGTCCAGAATGGACGGAGCGGCGAAAGCGCCGTGTCCGGCCTCTGCAAACGTTCGGAGCAATGAAAAATCATCAAACTCACCGACAATCAGGGGACGGACCTGCTGCTGGTTGAACCAGTGGTCAAGGCTGATCCTCAAAGAACTGTCCTCGGTGGGCAAAAGGAATGGAACCCCATCGAGCGAACGCGGAAAACGGCGTCGCAGTTTTGACGCCACCGCGCGCTTGTCGTAAAAGGCTACATCGCACTCCCCGAGCAGGTGGTTAAACGCGCGCACCTTCACTTGCGGCCCGACAGGTGCGTCGGCAAGTACGACGTCCACGTCATTGACAGCGAGTTCAGCGAGCAAGCGGTCAATCCGGTGCTCGTGGCAGACGACACGGACAGGCCCGGGGAGCTGAAGGGCAGGATTGATCAGATGATACGCGATCCATTTGGGGAGCGGGTCCGCAACTCCCACCCGAAGCCGCAGGGGATGGCCAGTAGGGTGCCCGTGCAGAGTTTCCTTCAGTTCGCGCCCCAGCGAGAAGATTTCTTCCGCGTAACGGAACGCCACGCTGCCTGCCTCGGTCAAAACCAGCCGGCGTCCGGAGCGAGAGAAAAGCTTCTCCCCAAGCTGATCTTCAAGCCGGGAAATCTGTGAGCTGATGGTTGGCGGCGCAAGCAGCAGTTCCTCGGATGCCTTGGCAATGCTGCCTGTACGGGCCACCGTCCAGAAATAAAGCAGGTGGTGATAATTGATCCATTCCATAAGACTATTATAGATAGGAAAAATCTATCAATCACATCGAAACTTTCTACTTTTCTAATCCGGAGACCCTTGGTAAATGTGGGTATGTGCGGCGCACTGCAACCCATGGGAGAAATTTCAACATGGAGGATCACCTTATGAAGTTGACACTTGGCAGGATCGGTTGGGGAGTGCTTGGGACATTGTTCCTAATGACTCCGCTCTTTGCTTCCAACTCGAAGGAGGAGGTAAAGGTTGACAACACGCCCGCTTACAACTGGGCGTACGCTGAGGAAGCTTCCGGGCTGCTCCAGCAGATCCGGTCACTTTCGGCACAGGCGGCTAACAGGGCCGATCATCTGAATGTTGCTTCACGGCGAAATTCGCTCAACTGGAGAAGCCACGCTTTGCATCTCAATGAGATCAGCACACACATCAACACGATGGGCGAGAAAATCGATCGCCTGCAGGAGATTCACGGCATGATTGCGCCGTGGCAACAGAAGGCCGTGGAGCGCGTCGTCCCTACTGCTGTTGCGCTTGCCGGGCACACCGAAGAAGCCATTGCCTTTCTGAACCAGAACCAGGATCGGCTTTGGACGCCAACCTACACTGACCGGGTCAGCGCCATGTCAGAGCACGTTGAAGAAATCAACAGTACAGTCAGCATGTTCCTGGACTATGGGAAAACCTCAGATCGGCTGAAGGGGCTTGAGAACCGAATAGAATACACAGGGGCGTAACCGAGATTGCAGCGGGGACCACATTGCCAAAGATTTGACGCTGGGGCCAAGGACTGGCCGGGAAGGGCAACCCCTACAGAGCCTGGAAGTTTGAGGGCGACGTGCCGGCAAGATGGCGATGTGGTTCCCGTGATTCTTAGATGATCAAGACACGTGGTTTGGGCTCCAGAAGATGGAAGAATTCTTCTGGATTTCTAGTTTAGTGACGATCGAGAGGTCCGGAAAACGCAGAGGTCCAGACAAGTGACAGGAGGAAGGATCATGAAAATTACTGCGGTAGGCGAGATGGGAAACGGAGACCTTGTACATAAGGGTCCCAAGGTCCTGATGGTTCTTGACGAACCCGACACCCTTGACCATTACAGCGAACTCCTCCGTACCCTTGGCTATGAGGTTCTGGCTTGCCCTTCTTATGGAGAGGCCCTGGGGATGCTGCAGAATGGGGCGTTCGACCTTGTGACGGTCGGGCAGGGCAGCGCTTCTTTTGAAGGCAAAGACGTTCTGATGCGGGCATTGGAAATCGACCGGAACCTGCCGGTCCTTGTGCTGGCCCGGAATTCAGACATGGAGAATTACCTGGAAGCTATGCAACTGGGTGCGGTCGATTACCTGGAAATGCCGGTTCCGCAGGAAGAATTCATGCGGGTTCTCCGCACGCATCTTCTGTATTCCATCAGCGGACACACTGACGCCTAGCGGCGGACGCCGGTGTCTCTTACTCACACACCGCAGCCGTTTGGGCTGTGGAAGGCCTGTCCAGAGGGTGCCGCCATGTCGATGAGCAGAATGACGGGCGGGAAGCCTCGGTTCGCGCCGTCTGCTCCTTTTCTTCATACGCGTGCTACCCATCGCCGGTGGCGGCACAACGGCCGAATGTGTTGCCCCAGTTACAAATCCCTTGCCCCGTCCGGGGCGGGAAATCCGCGCCCAAATGAGTGCGCGCAACACTTTCAAGGTAGGAAGAACTGTGTTAGCCTGAAAGGTGCGCCGGATGGGGTTGTCTCAGCCCCCGGTTGCACGATGATTTATGGCCTCGATTGTGCCTTCGCTGCTTGCAGGAGACTTTGCCCGGCTGGGAGAATCACTGGATGTCGTTGAGACACTGGGAGTCTCGTCTGTCCACGTTGACGTCATGGACGGGCATTTCCGGCCCCAGATATCCGTCGGGCAGCCGGTGGTTAGGAGCCTCCGCAAGGCGACCCGTCTGAAGGTGGATGTTCACCTGATGGTTGAGCGCCCTGGGCGCTATATCGAGGATTTTGTTAAAGCTGGCGCGGATTCTCTTGCAATCCACCTGGAGGCAACAGAGAACGTTGCCTTGGCAATAGGCCCGGCGAGAAGGCTCGGCATAGAGGTGGGGCTGGCACTGAACGAGTCCACCCCTGTTGCAACGTGCTTTGAAGTTTTGGAAGATCTCGACTTTGTGCTGGTGGAGACGGGAACTGGAAGGTCTTTGCCGCGGTCTCTCAAGAAAGTGGCGGTCCTCGCGAAAGAACGCGAGACGTGTGGTTTGAATTTTGCCATTGCGGCTGAAGGCGACATCGGGGCCGACGAAGCAGGGGAATTGCTTCCTGCGGGTGTGGACATCCTTGTGGTGGGTTCCGCCATCTTTGATAAGAAAGAGCGGGGTGAAGCCATGCGCGCGTTTGCTCGGGCGCTGAGCGGAAGCTCCCCGGCCTTTGGGCAGGAATTGAAGTCCCGGGTTCAATAACCTGGCCGCAAATAAGCTTGTTGCGCGCGCGATTGGATGCTGAAGCTCTCCGGGGTGGGTGGCGGGTTTTCATTAGGAAATCATGAGGGAATGCTTGAGGCATAGAGCACAGGACACGATCCAGAGGTCGGCGGGGTGTGCCCGCAGGCCTGGGACAACACACTCCAGGTGTCGCTGGGTTGGGCTCCTGTGCCTCCTGGTTGCCGGTATTACGGTGTTGCCCGGCTGCGTCTTGTTTGTGCACAGGGGGACGACGGATAACCTTCTTCCAACCGGTCAGCAGCCTGACAAGATTCTCTATGAGAAGTCCATCGATTCCATTAACCACGGCCATTACGACGTTGGACGGTTGACGCTCCAGGCGCTGCTAAATACCTATCCGGACAGCGAATACCTGGCGAAGGCCAAGCTGGCGATTGCCGATTCCTATTTCGAACAGGGGGGGACCGCGGGCCTTACTGAGGCCGAAGCCGAGTACAAGGATTTCCAGACATTCTTCCCTACAGCTCCGGAAGCACCAATGGCCCAGTATCGCGTGGCCATGTCGCATTTCCGCATGATGGGGAAGCCCGACCGTGATCTGACCCAGATCCGGCTGGCCCAGGCGGAGTTTAAGGAGTTCTTGCTGAAGTATTCCGACAGTGACCTGATGCCCCGCGCCAAGGCCCGGTTGCGAGAGGTCCAGGAAGTGCTGGCCCAGGGCGAATTTGAGATCGCGCGCTTTTACTATGAGAAGCACGCAAATCCAGCCGCCAAATCCCGCCTTCTGGAGATTGTGAACAACTATCCCTCTTTCAGCGAGGCGGACGTGGCGTGCTGGTATCTGGCACAGACTTACCAGCGCTTGAAGCAACCAACCGACGCCGCGCCTTACTACGCCCGTATCCTGACCGACTATCCATTAAGTTCCATCGTCCCAGATGCCAAGGAACAGCTGGTTGCCCTGCATCAACCGATTCCGCGGCCCACCAAGGCAACCTTGGCGCGTGCGCACGCCGACGCTTTACATGACTCGCGACTGAGTCTCATGCAGAAGATCATGGGGACGTTCTCAAGCGCTCCAAACCTCAGTGCAACGCGCCACGGACCTGTCGTTCTTACGAATCCAACCAACAACCCGGTGATGATGGCGAAAAATCCGCAGCCCGGCGAAAATACAGGAAACTCAATTTCTGTACAGCCGGTGGACGAGTCGGCCCTGAAAGGTGGCAAGGCCGTTGACCCTGTCGGCGCGGCAGACAATTCGGCCGATGGCAAGAACTCAGCCGAGCCCAAGGAAAAGGAAAAAGCCGCGAATAAGTCCGATAGCGAAACAAAAACCGCTGAGGTTCCAAAAAAGAAGTCTGGTCCTCTCGATATGTTTAAAAGGGTCCTTAAGCCCTTCTAGCCATTGAGCTTGCCTTTTCCCACCGTTTTTTCCAAACCTTTTAGGATTTCCTTCCGGGGAGGAGACTCGCCCCGGCGGCAGGAACGTAATGGCCGCACGTTGACCGACTTACGGCCCAACGATATAGTAGACTAACATTAAGTTTTGTCAGGCGACTTGTTGATGATGCGCCGGTTGCGCCGGGGCTTATCCGTGTGTGTGCTTCGGATTGCGCTGCAATAGGATGGGAGCGAAAGTGGAAACCGAGATCCCCAAGGTATATTCTCCTGAATCGATTGAACCTTACTGGGCGCGTGTGTGGGTCGAACAGGAACTCTACCGGCCGACGGGGGACCCTGCCCGTGCGCGTTTCAGCCTGGTGATCCCACCCCCAAACGTGACCGGCTCGCTCCACATCGGGCACATGCTTGAGCACACGGAGATTGACATCCTGATGCGTTGGCATCGCATGCGCGGCGAAGACGTCCTGTGGCTCCCAGGAACCGACCATGCTTCAATCGCCACGCAAATGATTGTGGAGCAGGAGATTGGACGCGAAGCCCTGCCTGAACTTGAGGTGCGCGCGTCGGCATTGGCTGCCTGGAGGCGCGAAGGGCAGCGACTGCGGCTTGAAATGGGACGGCAGAAGTTCCTGGAGCGCTGCTGGCAATGGAAGGAACAGAGCGGCGGAAGAATCAGCAAGCAGATGGAGCGCCTGGGCGCCTCCGTCGATTGGACGCGCGAGCGTTTCACTATGGACGCCGAGTACTCGCGCTCCGTATTTGAGGTTTTTTCCCGTCTCTATAAGGAAGGGTTGATCTATCGGGGCACCTACATCGTGAACTGGTGCCCGCGGTGCGGCACGGCGGTGAGTGACCTGGAAGTGGCACATGAAGAGCGCGCCGGAAAGCTGTGGTACATCCGATATCCGTTTGAAAACGGCAGCGGCTACGTGACCGTCGCCACAACTCGCCCGGAAACCATGCTGGGTGATACGGCCGTGGCGGTCAATCCATCGGATGAGCGGTATCGCGCTGCTGTCGGCCGACAACTGGTGTTGCCGCTGCTCAAGCGCGTGATACCCATCGTCGCTGACGATTTTGTCGATCCCACGTTCGGGACGGGGGCCGTGAAGGTCACCCCGGCTCACGATCCCAACGACTTCGCCATCGCCAGCCGTCATAACCTGCCGCAGTTGAAGGTTTTGGATGAAGAAGCTCGCATGACGGAAGCAGCCGGCCCTTACCAGGGTCTCGACCGATACAAGGCCCGTGAGCAGGTGTTGGGCGACCTTCGGGCGGCCGGTCTGCTGGAAAAGGAAGATGACTACGCTTTGAACGTGGGCATTTGCAGCCGCTGCAAGACCGTGGTTGAGCCAATCCTCTCAAAACAATGGTTCATGAAGATGCAGCCGCTGGCTCAGCCTGCCATCCGCGCGGTGGAGGAAGGCCGCATCAGGATCGTTCCTGAGAACTATCGCAAGATTTATCTGGACTGGATGTACAACATCCATGACTGGTGTATTTCGCGGCAGCTCTGGTGGGGCCACCGGATTCCCGTCTGGACCTGCAGGCAATGCGGTGAGGTGATGGTCTCTGAAGAATCCCCGGGAACGTGCTCAAAATGCGCAGGAGGTTCCCTTCATCCTGAAACTGACGTGCTCGATACCTGGTTCAGTTCGGCCTTGTGGCCGTTCGCTACGCTGGGCTGGCCTGAGGACACGGACGACCTGCGGCGCTATTATCCCACCGACCTGATGATTATGGGCTTTGACATCCTGTTCTTCTGGGGCGCGCGCATGATCATGATGGGCCTGAAATTCACGGATGATGTGCCGTTCCGCGAGCTCTACATCCATGCGCTGGTCCGCGACGCCGAGCGCCAGAAGATGTCAAAGACCAAGGGCAATGTGATTGATCCCCTTGAGGTGACGGAACAGTACGGAACGGATGCCGTGCGCTTTGCGCTGGCCATCAGCGCCGCGCCGGGCACGGACATTGCTTTCAGCTACGACAAGATTGAGTCGTACCGTAACTTTGCCAACAAGATCTGGAATGCCGCCCGTTTTATCGTGATGAACCTCCAGAAGCTTGCTCCGGAGGTCCGCAATCGCGTGTCGGCTGCGACAGAAGCGGCCTCAAAAGACGGCTTTGAGCCGTTGCCCACTGATCCCACCCTGGCCCTCGCAGACCAATGGATGTTTTCACGCCTAGCAACGATCACAAAGGAAATGGAAGAGGCGTTTGCCGACTACCGCTTCCACGAAGCTTCTTACAAGGTATACCACTTCTTCTGGCACGAATTCTGTGACTGGTACCTGGAATGGATTAAACCGGAAATAACAAGGACCCTGGGCCCGGAAGATTCGTGCAACGCCTGGGCGAATCTCCTGCTGGTTTTCGAATCGTCGCTTCATCTTCTGCACCCCTTCATGCCGTTCATCACGGAAGAACTCTGGCACCGTCTGCCCAACCGTGGTGATGAGGTTTCCATATCCATCACGCCATTTGCGCTGGTAAGCGAGCAGGCCGCGAATTCGAGCGCGGAAAGCGATTTTGAGAATATCCGCAGCCTGGTGGTTGCAGTGCGTAACGCTAAAGCAGAAGTGGGGCTGCAAAAGGAAAAGGTGTCGGCGCGGGCGGCGAGTGAGGATGCGGCGATTCTCAGCCTCTTCAACACCCACCGGCAGACCATCCTGATGCTGGCCGGCCTTGAGGCGCTGGAGGTGACTTCCGGGCGGCTCGAAGCTGGCATCCACGTGACCTCGGCATTTGAATTCCAGCTGATCTACGAAAAGCAGGTTGACCATGATGCCGAGCGTTCGCGCCTCACCAAAGAGAGGGAAAAGCTGGAGGCGGCAATATCCCGGGTAAAAAAGCAGCTTGGAAATCGAAACTTTCTGGACCGTGCGCCCGAAGATGTTGTTCGCAAAACCGAAAACCATCGCACCGACCTTGAAACTCAGTTCCAGAAAGTCGTCGAGTCTCTCGAAAGGCTGGGATGACTGCGTGGCGGAAGTAAACAAAGGAATCCCAGTTTCGCTGGACGAAATAGTCCACGGCCTTCCCGTCCAGAAGGTCCGTAAGATCATTTCTCTCGCCTTGGCCGAGGATTTTGGCGAGGGCGACCTGACCACCAGCCTTACTGTTCCTGAAAACACGAAAGCGCGGGGAATTTTCTATTCCAAGCAGCCTCTCGTTGTGGCCGGGCTCCCCGTCGCCGAGGAAGTTTTTCGAATGTTGGAGCCGGATTACTTGTGGGACGCCGTAATATGGGATGGCACGGAAGTTCCCGCAGGCCAGCCGCTGGCCAGGGTGGAAGGAAGAGCCGTCACCGTGCTTTCCGGCGAACGCGTTGCCTTGAATTTCCTTCAGCGGCTGAGCGGCGTGGCAACACTTACGCGGAAATTCAAAGACCAGCTTCGAGGATTTAAAACGGAATTGCTGGATACCCGCAAGACCACTCCCGGCCTTCGCATTCTTGAAAAGTATGCCGTCCGAATGGGTGGCGGAACGAACCATCGGATGGGGCTTGACGACGGGATCCTCATCAAGAACAACCACATCGCAATGGCGGGTGGCATCGGTCCTGCGGTTGAAAGAGTGCGACACGAACGGCCGGCTGGAATGCCGATTGAGATTGAAATCCGGACACGGGAAGAACTTGGAGAAGCGATCGCTGCTGGAGCGGATATCACACTGCTGGACAACATGTCGCCAAACGAAGTTGCGGATTGTGTCAGCCTTGCCCGCGGCCGCGTGCTGCTGGAAGTATCGGGCGGCGTGAGCCTTGAAGATATCCGCGCTTACGCAGAGACGGGAGTCGACAGAATTTCCGTCGGCGCGCTGACTCACTCGGCTCCAGCCGTCGATATCAATTTCTTGATCGAGCCCTTATAAGTGGAATCGGCGCACTTTGGTGCCTGAGTGGCTTTGCGATTGAGTATTTGGTCCGTGCGCTAAAGGGGAAACGCGTGACCACCGGAACCACAGATCACAAGATTGATCGCCTGGTCCACCTGCTGGTCAAGAACGCGACGGTGGTGGTCCCCGGGCCCAAGATCGCCTCGGAGATTGGCGTTTCACGGTCAACTGTGTGGGAATGGATCGAAAAGCTGCGGGCGCTGGGCGTTGCCATCAAGGGACATCCAAGGCACGGCTACCAGCTTGAGAAATTGCCGGACATCCTGATGCCGTGCCTGGTCCGGGCCGAACTTCCGCATGGAGAAATCGGGCACAAGGTCATCCATTACTTCCGCACCGAATCAACAAACGGCGTTGCGCTCGGACTGGACGCGCAAACCGGTCCTCATGGCACGGTCGTCATTGCAGAGGAGCAGACGGCCGGGCGTGGGCGGCTGGGACGAAACTGGTACTCTGAAAAGTCGAGCGGGATCTATGCTTCGATAATACTGCGGCCGCCGCTGTCTCCGGCGGCTGCGCCCATCCTGACTCTTCTTGCCGGTGTTGCCGCCCACAACGCTGTCCGCTCGGTCACTGGCCTTGCTGCTGATATCCGATGGCCGAACGACGTGCTGGTCGATGGCAAAAAGGTTTGTGGAATTCTCACAGAGATGAAAGCCGAAGTTGACCGGCTTCACATGGTAGTGGTCGGAATCGGGATCAACGTAAATCACGGATCGATGCCGGAAGAGCTTCGCGAGATCGCAACGTCGCTTTCGCTCGAAGGCGGCCGTCACTATTCACGACTGCATATACTTGCCGAATTGCTTCGCGGTGTGGACCGTTACTATCATATGCTCTTGAAGGAAGGCAACGCAGCCATTGTCAGGGAGTGGTCAGCAGCATCAAGTTATGCTGAAGGAAAAAGCATTCGTGTTAAAGCCGGTGAATGCGAGTACTCCGGTGCCACCGCGGGTCTGGACGCGAGCGGTGGGTTGAAGATCCGCAGGGACGACGGCAGGCAGGAGTTGCTGGTGGCCGGTGAGATTACTGAACTGAGATAGGCGTGGGTTTGAGGCTTCTATCCAGAATGCTTCATGTAGGGCAGGCACACTATGCTTTTCGTTATCGATGTTGGCAACACGAACACAAGCCTCGGGGTTTTCAAAGACCGCGATTTGCTCGCCCAATGGCGCCTTTCCACCAATCGTGACCAGACCGCCGACGAGTACGGCATCCTCAGCCGGAACCTTTTCACCCTGGACGGAATCCAGCCTGGCGAGATCAAGGCCATGATGGTGTCGAGCGTGGTTCCCACGCTAAATCCGGTGATTCAAGAGATGGGAGAACGCTACTTTCATCTCAAGCCGTATTTTCTTGGCCCCGGAATGCGGACCGGAATGGCCATCCACTACGACAACCCGCTGGAAGTGGGGGCGGACCGCATTGCAGACAGTGTGGCGGCGTTTGAAAAATACGGCGGCCCGTGCATTGTGGTGGATTTCGGTACCGCCATCACCTTCGATGCCGTCTCGGAGAAAGGCGAATATCTGGGAGGGGTGATTGCGCCGGGGATCGGCATTTCATCGGAGGCGCTGTTTGCTCGCGCGGCCCGGCTGCCACGCGTCGAGATACGCGAGCCCGAGCGCGTTATCGGCACCAATACCGTTTCAAGCATGCAGTCGGGACTTTTTTACGGGTCCGTGGGACTGGTGGACGGTGTTCTTGACCGTATGTGCGCCGTGATGGGTCCTAAAACACGGGTGATTGCTACGGGCGGCCAGGCGGGCTTTCTTGCTTCTGCATTGAAACACAAGCCTCCTGTGGATCCGTTCCTGACTCTTGAAGGGCTTCGGATCATCTACGAACGGAATCTTGCAGCGACTCATCGCAAATAGCATTGGAAAATTATTTCAATTACTTCACCGAAATTGAAGAGTGCTTCCAGCGGGCGCGTGGTTCCACAACTCTGCTTTCTACTCTGGACTGGGCGCTCATTGAGTCCTGGAAGGAAGCAGACATTCCGCTGGAAGCCGTGCTGACCGGGATTGAGCGTACTTTTGAGAAGTACCACAAGCGGCCAAAGAGGTTCCGGAAGGTCAATAGTCTGACCTATTGCTCGCAGGAGGTTCTGCGCGCTGCCGAAGAAGCCGACAGGGCCGAGGCTGGTGCTGCTCGAGAAAAAATGGTCCCGGACGAACCGGTTTTTGCAAAGAACGACATCGTCGCTTTTCTCAATCGCAACCGAGACGTCCTTGAGCAGGCTGCGACAGCGCAGCAGGCTGAGGGCCAAAGCGTTCTGGCGCAGGATTTCCTTGAGGCAGCAAAAACGCTTGGTGAAATTGCAGCCGGAGATGCGGATTGGGAAACCGACCCCGAAAACCTTGAGCGCCAATTGACAGCCCTGGAAGACAAACTTTCTGCTTCGCTTACCCGGGCAGCCCCCGTCGAATTGCTCACCGCCTTCCGGACGGAAATGGACCGGGCTATGGCCCCTTACCGGAGAAATCTCGGGAGGGGTGAGACGGAGTCATTGGAGAGACAATTCACCAAGAAGGGCCTTTTTGAGCACTACAATCTTCCCCGGTTGAGTTTGTTTTATTTGTAAAGCTCTCGAGTGATTTGTTTCTCCGGCCTGGCTGGGAGCCTTCGAGAGTCCTGCTAAAGGATGATCCGTGCCGTTTGAATTTTCCCCGCAAAAACTCGTGTACGGCGGCCAAGCCCTCGGCCATGACAAAGGACGCGCCGTTCTGGTACCGCGCGCTCTGCCGGGCGAGCGGCTCGAAGTTGAAACGGTACGCGTTGCCAAGGGCGTGGTCCATGCCAGACCCTTGCGCATCCTGCAAGCAGCGCCGGAGCGCGTCAGCCCGCCGTGCCGCTATTTCGGCCGGTGCGGCGGGTGCCACTACCAGCACATGGATGTCGAACACCAGCTGCGATGGAAGTCGGAGATTATCCGCGAAACGCTGCAGAGAATTGGAAAGATCACATGGGACAGAGACATCACCGTCCGACAGGCGAGGCCCTGGAATTATCGCAACCAAGCCCAACTGAAGATCGTCGCAAACGAAGCCGGCGAAATTGAGCTTGGGTTTTTCGAGAGTGAGTCCCATCAGATTGTTCCCATCGACGAATGCCTGATTCTATCGCCCCTTCTGAACCAGGTGCTCGGGCAGATTCGCCGGCCAGAGTATCTTGCCAGGTTGCGTGGATGCCTGGAAGTTGAGTTGCAGGCCGATGATCAGGACGGTGGGGTCCGGATCACCTTCCACGGAAAACCCGAAGCAGGCGAGCCCGAACTCCTGGCCAAGGACATAATACGGGAAGTTGAAGGCGTTGGGGCCGTGGCTTATCTTGACAAGCGGAACTCGGAGGTGTTCGGGCAGCCAGATTTCATTTACCAGGTGGGGGAGTTCAAGTATCAACTCAGCCCCGGCGCTTTCTTTCAGTCATCGCGCTACCTTTTGCCGGAGCTTGTCAGCGCCGTGACGGAAACAGCGTCCGGTGATCTTGCGCTCGATCTCTACGCAGGCGTGGGATTGTTCACTCTCCCACTCGCCCGACGCTTCGGGCAGGTAATCGGCGTGGAATCGCATCCGGCGGCATCGCGCGACCTTAAGGCGAACGCTGCAAGCCACGGATTGGAGAACGTCCGCACAGTGGGACAGCCGGCCGCCGACTTCCTTCGCCGCTTTGCGCAGACCCAGCCGGACCTGGTGGTTCTTGATCCGCCCCGATGCGGAGCCGAAAAATCCACGCTGAAATATCTGGTTGATTTGCAGCCGCCTCGTGTTCATTATGTTGCGTGTCATCCGCCCACCTGGGCGCGTGACCTGTCTTATTTGCTCAATGCGAATTATCGCTTGGAAGGGGTTGAGATGTTCGACTGCTTCCCGCACACCTTTCACATCGAGTGTCTGGCGCGCCTTGTTCGCCAGGACAAGGCTTCTTGATGAAGAGCCCCTTGCTGCTTCTGGCCACTTGTTTTGCGCTCGGGATTCTGGCAACGCATAAGCTCGCGCCTGATTTTCACACGACCTCCCTGTTGCTTGCCGCCGCTTCAGCCTGCCTTCTGCTGGGCCTAGTTTCCCTTCGCCGAGGCCGGATTCCACTGTCAGCCTGCATGGCGCTTGCTGGTTTTCTTCTTGCAGGAATGGCTGCCGGCGTCGGTTTTCAATATCGCTTCCTGCCCAACGATATTCACTATCTCTCTGGCTGGGGCGTGGACGTGAACAGGGATGTTGTGACCGAAGGAGTTATTGTCAGCAACCCTATTCGCGGGCATAACAGTTTCAGGTTTGACCTTGAGTGCAGGAGGATAGAACGCGACGGCGAATGGCGAAATGTGCGGGGAAAAATCCAGGTCCGGTTGTTTACGCCCGCCAATGTTCAAAGTTGGGCGGCTGTCGAGTCGCTGGATCTCCGGTATGGCAACCTGATTCGGGCACCGGTCAGGTTTGAAAAGCCCTACGTTTACCAGAATCCCGGGAGCTTCGATTTTCGCTGGTGGCTTGAAGCCGTCAACGATATTTCCTGGGAAGGCAACATCAGGAATCCACGAGTAGTGCAGAAGCTTTCGGATTCCCAGGCCTCACGTTTCTCGATGCTTGTTGCGAATGTCCGGTCGCGCCTGCTGCGAGGAATTGACCGCCTGTACCCATCGTGGTCACCCGAAGGACGCGTAGGCGCCGTGCTGAAAGCGGTCCTTCTGGGTGATCGTTCATCGCTCGACTCGGGAACTGTGGAAAATTTCCGGCAATCGGGCTTGTATCACCTGCTGGTGATTTCCGGCCTGCATGTGGGACTGCTGGCATCAGTGATTCTCTTCTTCCTTTACCTCCTGCGAGTGGGAGAAACATGGCGGGCGGCGTGGCTCCTGATTTTCCTGGGAACCTATTCGCTCTTGGTCGAGCAGCGGGCTCCCACGTTGCGCGCTTCGCTGATGATCGCGGCGTATCTTCTGGCGCGATATCTTTACCGCGACCGGTCGGCATTGAACGCCGTGGGGCTCGCGGCGCTTATATTGCTGTTCCACAGGCCTGCCTGGGTTTTTGAAGCTGGCTTTGCGCTCTCTTTTTCAGCTGCTCTTTTGATTGCCGGGCTGGCTCTACCAATTCTTCAGCGCACCACAATTCCCTACCGGAGCGCCCTGTTTCACCTGAAAGACCTGGACCGTGACATCAATTTGGCCCCGCGCCATGCCCAATTCCGGGTGGAGCTTCGCATGATCATCGGCTGGCTCAAAACAAAATGGTCCACACTGCAAAGGCACTCGGCGTTTTGCGAGCACATTGTTACCACGCCGTTTCGAATTGCACTTTGGGCCATTGACCTGGTGTTGTTCTCGGCGATTATCCAGGTGGGACTCCTGATGCCAATGGCGGAGACCTTCCACAGAATTACTATCGTTGGAATTGGGTTGAATACACTTGCTTTTCCCTTGATGACTTTGCTGCTCGCCCTGGCTGTGCCTACGGTTATTCTTGCTGCTACGTTTCCGATTCTTGCCGTTCTTCCCGGGAAATTGCTGTTCTTGTTCACAAGTGGGCTGCTGGCTCTGACCGAATTCCGGGGCGAACCTCTCTGGATGTCTTACCGAATCCCCGGCCCGCCCACGTGGGTTGCCGTAGGTTTCGCGGCTGCGGCAATCGCCATCGCCATGACTCTGGGACGCAGCAGGCGTGCTTTGGTCGTCTTCGTCTGCTTGTTCATAACGTTCGCCGTGTTGGTGGTTTCGTACCCATTTGCACCAGGAATCCGGAAAGGTTTGCTTGAGGTGACGGCACTTGATTGCGGCCGCGGTGAAGCCGTCTTAAGTGTGCTGCCTGATGGCACGACTCTCCTGGTGGATGCAGGAGGCCGGGGCCATTTTGGCCCGGACCTCGGGCGGTGGAACCCCGGCGAAGAGATTGTTTCTCCGTACCTGTGGTCGCGCGGCATCAAGAAAATCGATGTGGCGGTTCTCGGCGGAGGAAGCGATGAAAACGTCGACGCCATGGCGGCGATTCTGCGCAACTTCAGGGTCGGCGAATTGTGGCGAAGCCCGGAGATTTCGGGTCCGGAGACTCTCCTGCTGATTCAGGCGGCGCGAGAACGGGGCGTTCGAATTCGGGACTTAGCGGCGAATAGCGGCAAGGACCCGGGCGCCACAGAAATTCAAGTGCTATGGCCCCGCCTTGCTTTCGGCAGCGCAGACCTGCCTTTTCGTGACAGGTCCCCTGTGCTGCGCATTATGGGTCCGACCGGGAGCGTCCTTTTGCGTGGTAACACGGATGAAAAGGTGGAGCACATTCTGGCGGAATCGGGGAGCGAACTTTCCAGCACCGTGCTGGAATCTTCTCGCCCCCTGTCAGAAATCGTTTCTCAAAAGAAATTTGTGGCGCTGGTCAAACCGGTGGTTGTGTTGCAAACCGGCGGTAATAACAAGGCCCAACAGGTGAGAACGTATTTGCGCACTGAAATTCCGGGATCTGCCGTAGTGCCAGTGTTCACAACTTTGAACGACGGGGCGGTTACCATCGACATAAAAAGATCATCTCTCACAGTCCATTGCTACGGGACTTCCCGGCAATTCAGGTTGCCACGTCCCGAAGGCCGCGCCAGGAGCTCATCAGGCCTATAATATTGTTCTGGGGTGCAGCACTCTGGTGGGGTGATCTTGGCGACCGAGGCGGAAATCCAGGAAGAAGCCAGGAAGGTCC
>OBLQ010000031.1_pt1 | contig 39914 bp, 35 predicted proteins | sample 1519881 | NCBI WGS metagenome assembly OBLQ01 (sample SAMN01911456, study PRJEB22533) | soil metagenome | biome: Soil | place: Malaysia | collected 2012-04-30 | depth DG_metagenome m | reverse complement strand
GGACTACCTGAGCCTGAACCGCACCGCCGGCACGCTCTCGGGCGGCGAGGCGCAGCGCATTCGGCTGGCCACCCAGATCGGCTCGGCCCTGGTCGGTGTTCTCTACATTCTCGACGAGCCCTCCATCGGCCTGCACCAGCGCGACAACGACCGCCTGCTGGCCACCCTCAAGCGGCTGCGCGATCTCGGTAACTCGGTGCTAGTGGTCGAGCACGACGAGGATGCGATTCGCAGCGCCGACTGGATTATCGACATGGGGCCGCGCGCCGGCGAGCACGGCGGCGAGATCGTCGCGCAGGGCCTGCTGGAGGATATCCTGCATGCCGATTCGCTGACCGCCGCCTATCTCTCCGGTCGTAAGGCGATCGAGGTACCGAAACGGCGTGAGGTTGGCAGGGATCACCCGATGCTGGGCGTGGCTGGAGCAACGGGCCATAACCTCAAGCAGGTCACCGCCGAGTTCCCGCAGGCGCGCTTTACCTGTGTGACCGGCGTTTCCGGTTCCGGCAAGTCGACGCTGACCAACGACACGCTGTTCCGCGCCTTCGCCCGCGCCAAGGGGCTGAAGAGTGAGCGGGTGTCGCCCTACGGGGCGTTGATCGGCGCCGATCTGGTCGACAAGGTCATCGACATCGACCAGAGCCCGATCGGCCGCACGCCGCGCTCGAATCCCGCCACCTACACCGGCATCTTCACGCCGATCCGCGATCTTTTTGCGCAAGTGCCGGAAGCCAGGGCGCGCGGCTACAAGCCGGGCCGCTTCTCGTTCAACGTCAAGGGTGGCCGCTGTGAGGCGTGCGAAGGCGACGGTATCATCAAGGTGGAGATGCACTTCCTGCCGGACGTCTACGTGCATTGCGAATCGTGCGGCGGCGCCCGCTACAACAGGGAGACGCTGGATATCCGCTACAAGGGCAAGAACATCGCCGACGTGCTGGAGATGACGGTCGAGGAGGCTTTCGAGTTTTTCGAGGCGATCCCGCCACTGAAGACGAAGCTTGAAACCCTGATGCAGGTGGGGCTCGGCTATATCCGCCTCGGCCAGTCGGCGACCACGCTGTCGGGAGGCGAGGCGCAGCGCGTGAAGCTCGCCAAGGAGCTCTCCAGGCGTGCCACCGGCGACACGCTCTACATCCTCGACGAGCCGACCACCGGTCTGCACTTCGACGACGTGGCGAAGCTCTTGGAGGTGCTGCACGCACTGGTCGAGCGCGGCAATACGGTGATCGTCATCGAGCACAACCTCGACGTGATCAAGACGGCCGACTGGATCGTCGATCTCGGACCGGAGGGCGGGGACCGGGGTGGCGAGATCGTCGTCGCCGGTACGCCGGAGGCGGTGGCGGCCTGCGATGCGTCGTGGACCGGCCGCTACCTGAAACCCTATCTGAAATAATCCGCTTGCCATGTTGCCGGTGCGTTTGGCACCGGCGTGCGACATGGCCCAAACTCGGGTATGCAGCAAGCGCATTGGCAGCACTTTCCGCATGCCGCCGATATCGGTGTGCGTGGCATCGGGCCCAGCCTGCACGAGTCCTTCGAGCAGGCGGCGCTGGCATTGACGGCCGTGGTCAGTGATCCGGAGACGATCGAGGCCGACACGGCTATCCATATTCGCTGCGAGGCACCGGACGACGAGCTGCTGCTGGTCGACTGGCTCAATGCAGTGATCTACGAGATGGCCGTGCGGCACATGCTGTTTAGCCATTTCGATGTGACGATCGAGAATCACCATTTGCAGGCCACGGCGTGGGGCGAGGCCATCGACCCTATGCGCCATCCCTTCTCGGTCGAGGTGAAGGGAGCGACCTATACCGCCCTGCGGGTCAGCGAGGATAACCGGGGCTGGTGGCACGCCCAGTGCGTCGTCGATGTCTGAGGGGAGTGTCATGGCCAGATTGCAGCGCCGATCCGACAACGTCTGGGAGATTCCGGCCGCCGGCGATATGCAGGTGCCGGCAATCATCTACGCCAGCCAGGTGCTGATCGAGCAGATGGATGCCAAGGTGTTCGAGCAGGCGATGAACGTGGCACGGCTGCCCGGCATCGTGGCGGGAAGCTTCGCCATGCCCGATGCCCACTGGGGCTACGGTTTCCCGATCGGCGGCGTGGCGGCCTTCGATCCGGAGGCGGGCGGTGTCGTTTCTGCCGGTGGTGTCGGTTTCGATATCTCCTGCGGCGTGCGCACCCTTCTGACCGGCTGCAGGCGCGAGGCAGTCGAGGAAGTCGGCAAGGAGCTGGCCGATGCGCTCTATTTCGGCATTCCGGCCGGCGTGGGCAGCCGCGGCGGACTCCGGCTCGATGACCGGGCGATGGACGCCATGCTTGCCGGCGGCGCCGCCTGGGCGGTGGAGCAGGGCTATGGCAGGAAGGCCGATCTGCGCCTGATCGAGGAGGAGGGCTGCATGGCGGGTGCGGCTACCGATGCCGTTTCACCGCTCGCCAAGCAGCGACAGCGCGACGAGATGGGCACACTCGGTTCCGGCAACCACTATCTCGAGGTGCAGCACGTCGCCGAGATATTCGATGCGGAAACGGCCACCGCCTTCGGTCTGCAACGCGGCGAGGTGGTGGTCAGTATTCATTGCGGTTCGCGTGGTCTCGGCCATCAGATCGGTACGGAGTTCCTCAAATCGATGGTGGTGGAGGCCGGAAGGCACGGGCTTGTGTTGCCGGATCGCGAGCTGGCCTGCGCGCCGATCCGTTCGAAGCTCGGCGAGCGCTATCTCGGTGCCATGCGGGCCGGCATCAACTGCGCGCTGGCCAATCGCCAGATCATCACCCATCTGGCCCGACAGGTGTTTGCCGACGTACTGCCGGATGCCGAACTGCGCTTGCTGTACGACGTTTCGCACAACACCTGCAAGCTCGAGGAGCATGTGGTCGATGGCCGCAAACGGCAGCTGTTCGTGCACCGCAAGGGGGCGACACGTGCATTCGGGCCGGGCCATCCGGAGATTCCCGAGGTCTACCGGCAGGTCGGCCAGCCGGTGCTGATCGGCGGTTCGATGGGGACGGCTTCCTATATTCTGGCGGGAACCGCCGAGAGCGAGCAACTGGCCTTCAGCTCCTCCTGCCATGGCGCCGGCCGGGCGATGAGCCGGCATGCGGCGAAGCGCCTGTGGCGCGGCGACAGGGTGGTTCGCGAGCTCGCGCATCGCGGCATCATCATACGCAGCAGTTCGATGCGGGGCGTGGCCGAGGAGGCACCGGACGCCTACAAGGATGTTTCGGCGGTCGTAGAGGCAGCGGACCGGGCGGGCCTGAGCCGCAAGGTGGCCAGGCTCGAACCGTTGATCTGTATCAAGGGGTGAGTCGTTCCCGGCTGGTCATTGTCATCGGTGGCATCACCACCTAGGTTTTAGCCGCTTCGAGCCGAGCGGCCGATTCGAATTGAGGGGAGTTGCCATGCTGAACAAGGTGATGCTGATCGGAAATCTGGGTGCGGACCCGGAAACGCGCTATACGCAGGATGGCACCTGTGTCTGCAACCTCCGTCTGGCGACCACCGAAAAATACAAGGACCGTAACGGCCAGCAGCAGGAGAAGACCGAGTGGCACCGCGTGGTGCTGTGGGGGCGCCTGGGCGAGATCGCCAACCAGTACCTGAAGAAGGGTGCGCGCGTCTATATCGAGGGCAAGATCGAGACCCGAAAGTGGCAGAACAAGGAAGGTCAGGACCAGTACACGACCGAGATTCGCGCGGGCGAGATGAAGATGCTGGGTGGCGGCGGTGGTGGCCGCGGCGATGACTTCGGCGGTTCCTCGAATGGCGGCGGTTTCCCGACGCATGGCGGCTCCGGTGGCGGCAACCGTGCACCGCAGCGCAACAACGATCCGTTTGCCGACGCGCCCGATTTCGGCGACGTGCCGGTGGACGACGATATCCCGTTCTGAGGTTTCCCGAGGGGGAGGGGAGGAGAAAGGGCGCCAATGGCGCCCTTTCTTATGCGACATCGGACATGTTCCGGATCGCCGGCCGTTTCTCAAATGGACATCCAGGAATCGTTGACTGACAATAGCCATCATGATGATGGGGCGGGTCTGAATGTGTTCGATTCGAAAGATGCGCGGCTCCACGAACTGTGGGCCGTTTTCTCATCCCAAAAGGCGCTGACTTGAGCATCAGCCGGCGATTGCTGCTGGCCGCTATAGTGCTGCTGGCCGTTTTCGGCCAGTCGTCGCCGGTTTTGGCTGCGGAAGCCAAGAAGGCCGATATCGTGACGCTCAAGTCGGCTTATATCGTCAATTTCATCCGTTTCACCGAATGGCCGAAACCGCCTCCCGGAAGCGAAATAACGCTCGAGATCGTGGGGGATGACGAGCTCTATGAAGTGCTGCGTTCGTTCGTCCGCCAGGATGTCGCGAAGGCAATCGGGCTTTCTGTCGATACCTGCAGTACGGCTCAATGCCTCAAGAGTGCCGAAGTCGTTTTTCTGGGCAGGTCGGCGGTCGGATACGAATCGACGCTCGAGCAGCTGAAAGGGCTGCCGGTCCTGACCATTTCCGATATGCCGGGCTTCGTCGAGCAGGGCGGCATGATCGAGATCAAATACCAAAACAATCAACTCACCTTTGTCGTCAATCGCGATGCCGTAGCGCGTGCAGGCCTGTACATCAGCGCACAATTGCTGCAGCTCGGTGAAGTGACGGGTGAAGTGAGAGGAAGTGATCATGAGTAGAAGCGCATCCACTTCGATCCAGCGACAGCTGCAGCTTTTTTTCGTCGGGTTGCTGGTATTCACCGTGCTGCTGATGGGATCGGCCTGGTTTGTCTACAACCAGAGCCTGCTTCAGGAAGAGGCCGGGCGCGTATTGACTGCCGAAAGCGATATCATCGGGACTGCGGCGAAACCGGCACTGATGTTCAACGATGCGCGTCTGGCGACCGAAGTGCTCCGAAGCATGAAATTCGACTCCGATATTTCGCTGGTCAAGTTGTTCACCTATGACGGAAAGGTGCTGTCCACCTACAGCCGGAACGGTGCGGAAGCGGAACTGGCAACACGCATTCCGTTCCGTTCCGCCCCCGGAACCCGGAAAATCGACGGGCGACTGGGCATTTACAGGTTGGTCGAACATAAGGGAAGTCCGGTCGGTGTGATCTACCTGGAATCGCACCTGCAACACCTGCAGCAGCTCCAGCAGGACAGCATTGTCGTGATGATGTTGTCGATGCTCGGCTGCCTCGTAACAGGGTGGTTTGTCGCGGCCAGGCTGCGCAAACGAATTGCCTCCCCGATTACGGAACTGGCCTCGCTGATGGAGCAGATGGGTACGACGGGCGATTATGCCCTTCGCATGGAGGGAGAGGCATTCAACCGGGAAACGGAAGAGCTGTTCGACGGCTTCAACCAGATGACCGAACAGATTCAGACCAATTTCGATACGATCGAAGCCCAGCAGGAGGATTTGCGCCGGCGCGAGGAGCGTTTCCGCAATATCGTCGAGCTGGCGCCGCTGCCGGTCCTTATTTCCCGCCAGTCCGATGGGCAGGTGATGTTCGCGAATCGTCCTGCAGCCGATCTGTTGAAGGTCGGCCAGCAGGAGATCGCGCGTTTCAAGTCAACCGATTTTTATCGTGATCCGGCGGAACGATCCGGACTCATGGCGACGCTTGCCGAACAGGGACAATTGCGCAGCGTGGAATTGAATGTCGTGCGCCGGGACGGTGTGTCCCGGGTGATCTCGTTGTCGATGAACGCGATGCCATTCGAAGGGGAGCAGGCCCTGTGCAGCGCATTTTTCGATATTACCGAGCAGAAGGAGGCTGAACAGAAACTGGCACAGCATAACCAGCTTCTCGAAGTGCAGGTGCGCGAGCGGACGGCCGAACTGCAGGCAGCACGGGACGAACTGCTGTCGACGCTCGATAACATGATGGATACCTATTACAAGATTCTTCCCGACGGGAAGGTCGGCTGGACATCGGCATCGATCGTCGCCCTGCTCGGCTATCAGATGTCCGAGATCGCAGGGATGTCCCTGAAGGAACTCTGCATCAATAAACATGAGTATTCCCGGATCGCCGCAGAACTGGCCCGGAATGGCGGCGTTCTGGTCAACCAGACAATTCAGTTGCGTCACAAGCTCGGCCATACCGTCTGGGTTTCCTTCTCCGCGCACTGGGTGCTGGGTGCGCATGGCAAGCTCGTCGCTGTCGAGGGCGTTGCACGCGATATCACGGCGATGGTCGAGGCGGAAAATCACAAGGCCGAACTGGAAAGGAGAATGGTTCATGTCCAGCGGCTGGAGTCACTGGGTGTTCTGGCAGGCGGTATCGCACATGACTTCAATAACATCCTGGCCGGTATTCTGGCCAATGCGGAGCTTGCCGAGCTCAATTTGCTGGATGGTTCGTCCGCCGAGGGAGAACTCAAAGGAATCATCGCCTCTTCGATCCGTGCCGCCGAATTGTGTCAGCAGATGCTGGCCTATTCCGGGCAAGGTTCGTTCAGGCGGGAGGATTTGAGCGTGACTGAGCTTGTCGAAGAGGCACTGCAGCTGATCGACATTTCTATTCCGAAAAATATCTCCCTGAATCTTGATCTCGCATCCGGCCTGCCTGCGATTCATGCCGACAGGACACAGCTTCAGCAGGTCATCATGAATCTGGTGACCAATGCCGCCGAGAGTATCGGTCATGGGTGCGCCGGCAGCATTACGATCCGAACCGTTGCAATGCATGCATCAAGAAAGGATCTGCAGAGCCGGTTCATCGAAGCGGAACTGGAGCCTGGCGATTACGTGCTTCTCGAGGTGAGCGACAGCGGTTGTGGTATGGACGGGGCGACGATCGAGAAGATGTTCGAGCCTTTCTTCACGACGAAGTTCACAGGGCGCGGACTGGGGATGAGTGCCGTGCTCGGCATCGTCCGTTCCCACGGGGGCACGATTCATGTGTCGAGCAGGCCGGGCCGCGGAACCATGTTCAGGATCCTTCTGCCGGTCTGTGAGCGGCCATCGGTCAAGTCGGCGGAGAAGCGGCCGACAGCAGCCAAACGGGTCCATCCCACCGGTTACAAGGTGCTGGTGGTGGACGACGAGGAGGCGGTCAGTTCGGTGGTGAAGCGTTTGCTGGAGCGTATGGGTTGCGAGGTCATGATCGCCACGGATGGCGAGTCGGGGGTCGAGACATATCGACGTCATCGCGACGTGATAGATCTGGTGCTGATGGACCTGACCATGCCGGTCATGGATGGCCGCGAAGCCTTGAAACGGCTGCGCGAGATCGATCCGGACCTGCCCGTATTTATCTGCAGCGGCTACAGCTACGAGGGAGTGGAGTCCGGATTTGCGGAGGTGCGACCAAGCGGCTTCCTGCAAAAGCCGTTTACAATGCAGACCCTGCAAAGGATTCTTGTGGGGCTTGGCGAGGGGGAAGGATGATTTTTTCATGCCTGGATGTGGTGCATGCAAAGCTTCTGCCAGGGAGGGCACCCAGGTTAACCATAGTCGGGAAGTCGTTATTGCCGGTCTGCCTGGCGATATTCGGGTGCAGTGCCATGCCTTCCTGGGCCGCGGATCGTTATACGCCTGCTGATCTGATGTCGATGAAAATCGAGGATCTGGTCAACGTGAAGGTGACAACGTTGTCGAAGCGTGAAGAGAAGTACATGCGTACGGCAGGTGCCGTATTCGTGATCACCCGCGACGATATCCGCCGTTCCGGCGTACGCAGCATTCCCGACGCGTTGCGTCTGGCGCCCGGCCTGCAGGTTTCCCAGTCGAACATGAACCAGTGGCAGATCGGTATCCGGGGGCAGAGCGACTTTTTCACCGATTTATTGCTGGTGATGGTGGATAACCGCCCGGTCTATACCACGACTTTTTCGGGTGTCTGGTGGGTGACCCAGAACTATCCGCTCGAGGATATCGATCGTATCGAAATCGTGCGCGGGCCTGGAGGAGCGATCTGGGGCTCCAATGCCGTCAACGGCGTGATCAATATCATTACCCGCCATGCCGGTGCATCGAAGGGGCTTCGCATCAGCGGCGGTGCGGGTACGGAAGACAAGGGGTTCGGAAACATCAGGTACTCCGGCACGGCCGGCCGTGTCGACTACCGGGTCTATGCCATGAGCGAGCTTCGGGATGGCGGGCTGGCCACCCTTGGGGCGCTGTCCCATGGAGGCTACAACCCAGGCGATGCGATGCCGGATTTCCGGCGCCTGAACCAGCAAGGGTTCAGGCTGGACTGGGAGACGGATGCATCGACTCGCATGAGTTTGCACGGCGACAGATACCGGGTCACAACCGGAGTGGCCAATTACTGGCTGGCCTCACCGACGCCTCCGGCACCGGCAAATGCAACGGTCAACTATACGGGGCTCAATACCTTCACGGGGCAGAATCTGGTTTTTCGCGTCGAAAAGGATCTTGCCGACCACGTGCGGATGAAAGGGCAGCTGTTCTACGACCAGTACAAGCTCCAGGCGAAGTTCCTGGGCGAAAGAAAGGATACGTTCGATGCGGATCTGCAGTTCGATATCGCCGATGTCATGCATCAGAACATTTCGCTGGGGATGAACCTGCGGCACTTGCGTTCGAAGTTCTCCGATACGCCGCAATTCCAGATGCGCGACCGCTCAACCAATCTCTCCTCTTTTTTCATTAATGACGAATTGAATTTTTACGGCGGCGTCTTTCGCATCATCGGCGGCATCAAACTGGAGCGGAACTCCTATACCCGCTGGGTATCCCAGCCGAGCATTCGAGCCATTGTTTCGGATGATAACTGGGCATTGTGGGCGGCGGCTTCGCAGGCGGCGCGAACCCCCAATGATTCGGAAAACAACATGCTCTGGAATCTGAAGAGCATCGGCCCGTATGTGGTGCAGCTGACCGGCTCCGGTGCCGTGCATCCCGAGAGGGTCACGACCTATGAAGTGGGAGGGCGCCTGCGGCCAACGCAGAATAGCCTGATAGAACTCACCGCATTCAAGATTTTTTACAAGGGGGTTCCGGACGTGGTGCAGGGGGCACCGAATCCTGCGACATTCACTGTTCCCGTGAGCATGACCAATGTCTTGAACGGAAATGGGGACGGCATCGAAGCGAACTTCCAGTACAGCCCCCGCCCCTGGGTGACGTTGAAGGGCTCCTATACCTATTTGCACCAGAATTATACGCCTTATCCGCTGGTGAACGCCGAAACGCTATTCACCGCCATGACCAACAAGGGGCAGGATCCGGCCAACAGGTTCCATGTGGGACTCAGCCTGGATCCGATCAGCAACGTCGAATTCGACACCAACCTCTATTTTACCGGCCCTTTCCGGCAGATGGAGGGCGGCATCCATGGCTATCATCGACTCGATACGCGACTTGGCTGGAAGCCGAACGACCAGCTCGAGATGAGCGTGGTCGGCCAGGATTTGCTGCAGCCTTCCTACCAGAGCAATATCGACAATTTCATGGGCTTTGCGTCGAGAATCCAGCGGCGATATTACTTCAATGTGACCTATCGCCATTAAGGGATGAGGAGACAGGCGAAGCGTAGTCGTGGCTAGTTACCTTCGCTCGTCAGGATATCCCTGAGCAGACGGAATAGCTGGCGGGAGGATTTCGGTCCCTTGTTCTGCAGCATCTCCTGGCGGGCATTGCGGATCAGTTGCCTGAGCTGACCGGCATCGGCCTGCGGGTATTCGGCCATGAATTCGGTGACGGCTCCGGCATCGTTTGACAGCAGACGGTCACGCCAGTGTTCGCAAAGATGGAAGCTGGCATCGAGGTTCTGTTTCCGGGCTTCGAGGCTCGCCATGGTCGCCTCGATCGCTTCGGTATCCATCTTGCGCAGCAGACCGCCGATGAACTTCAGCTGCCGCTTCAGCGCGCCGAACTGCATGTTCTGCGCGGCACGGATCTCCTTCAACAGGTGATCCGGCAGGTCGAAACGTGAGAGGCTTGCCGCATCCAACTCGACCAGCTGCTTGCCGAGATCGGTCAGTGCTAGTGCGGCGCGCTTCTGCTTGCTGCGGCCGCGCCCTTCCTCGACGAACGCCTCGTCCCATGGGGATTCGTAATCGCCGGATTCGTGGTCGTCGGGTTCGTAATCTTCGTGGGCCATCAGATGTGCTCGCGTGTCTTGTGGAAGATGATGTCGGGCCACTGTTCCATGGTGTAGTTCAGTTTCCACTGGCTGGGGGCGAGATAGGTGAGGAACTCGTCGGCATCCTCGGCGAGGTTCGGTTCGAACTGGCGCCTGAACTCGTTGAGTTTCTTCTCGTCCTTGCACTCGATCCAGCGTGCCACCTGGAAGTCGGTGCCGGTGTAGTCGGCGTCGACGTTGTATTCCGCTTTCAATCTTGCCACGGTGACGTCGAACTGCAGCACGCCGACGGCACCGAGGATGTAGTCGCCGCCCAGAACGGTGCGGAAGACCTGCACCGCGCCCTCTTCCGAAAGCTGCACCAGTCCCTTGTGCAGCTGCTTGCGCTTCATCGGGTCCTTCAGTCGCACGCGGCGGAACAGTTCCGGTGCGAAGTTCGGGATGCCGGTGAACTTCAGCGGCTCCTTCGTCGTGAAGGTGTCGCCGATCTTGATGGTGCCGTGGTTGTGGATGCCGATGATGTCGCCTGCATACGCTTCCTCGACATGACTGCGATCCTGCGCCATAAAGATGGTGGCGTTGGCGATGCGCACATCCTTGCCGATGCGGTGGTGGCGGACGGTCATGCCCTTCTCAAACTTGCCGGAGCAGATGCGGAAGAAGGCGATGCGGTCGCGGTGCGCCGGGTCCATGTTCGCCTGGATCTTGAAGCAGAATCCGGAGAAATCCTTCTCGTCCGGTTGCACGATACGCTGCTCGGCCTCCCGCGGGCCCGGGTGTGGAGCGAGTTCGACGAAGGCGTCGAGCAACTCGCGCACGCCGAAGTTGTTGATGGCTGAGCCGAAGAAGACCGGCGTCTGGCTGCCGTTCAGGAAATGCTCCATCTCGAACGGACTGGCGGCCCCCTCCAGGAGCTCCACGCTTTCGCGCAGTTCGTCGGCCTGGTGGCCGAGCAGCTCGTCGAGCTTCGGGTCCTCCAGCCCCTTGATGCTGACCACCTCGAAGTCGAGCGTCTCGGCACCGGCCTTGAAGAGGTTGATCTCCTTTTTGTAGAGGTTGTAGACGCCCTTGAACGACTTGCCCATGCCGATCGGCCAGGTCATCGGCGTGCACTCGATCTGCAGCTTCTCCTCGATCTCGGCGAGGATGTCGAGCGGTTCCAGGCCTTCGCGGTCCAGCTTGTTGATGAAGGTGACGATGGGGGTATTCCGCATGCGGCAGACCTCCATCAGCTTTTCGGTCTGCGGTTCGACGCCCTTGCCGGAGTCGATCACCATCATTGCCGAATCGACGGCGGTCAGTACGCGATAGGTGTCCTCGGAGAAGTCCTGGTGGCCCGGTGTGTCGAGCAGGTTCACCTCGTAGTTGTGGCCGCCGTGCGCATAGTTGAATTTCATCACCGACGAGGCGACCGAGATGCCGCGCTCCTGCTCGATCTTCATCCAGTCGGAGGTGGCGTGGCGCGCGGCCTTGCGCGCCTTCACAGCGCCCGCCATCTGGATGGCGCCGCCGAACAGCAGCAGTTTTTCCGTCAGCGTCGTCTTGCCGGCATCCGGGTGGGAGATGATGCCGAAGGTGCGCCGTTTTTCGATTTCCTTTTTCAGACTCATCCGGGACCTCACGTTTTACGGCGGCGCAGTGTAGCCTGCTGTGAGTTTTGGTGCGAGGTGCGCGATGGATATCCGGGACGAACTGAAAACCTGTTACCAGTGGCTCAGGCAGTATGGCTACAATGATTCGCATTCCGGCAATATTTCGGCTCGTGACGGAGAGCGCTTCTGGGTGACGCCGACCGGTGCCTGTGCCGACACACTGGCGGCACAGGATTTCGTTGCCGTGCCGGTGCGTGGTCTCATCCCCCAAGGGGCTTCGGGCGATACCAACCTGCACCAGATGATCTATCAGCAGAACGACGAGGCGATGGCGGTTGTGCACAGCCACTGCCCTCATGCCGTGGCGCTGACCATGGATGGCGAGGATTTCGTGCCGCCCGATTTCGAGGGGCAGCTCTATTTCCCTGTGGTGCCTGTGATCACGGTGCCGTATGCGACCTATTTCGAGGAGGCCGCCCCGCGTGTGGCCGAGGCACTGACCGAATACCCGGTCTGTATCGTGCGCGGTCACGGCGTCTACGCCTGGGGAACGACGCTGAATCTGGCCTACAAGTGGAGCTGTTCGCTGGAACTCTCCGCCAAGACCGCCTTCATCGCCCGGCAGGCAGGCAGCCTCTGACTGGGCAGACAGTGCGGCGCTGGTCTATGCTGGCGGGCAGGGGTTGCTGTCGGATTACCATTGGAAGTATGCGCAGGATTTACTAATGTACCGGAAAGAGGGTTTCGGGAGGATATTATGGCACTGGTAGCGTCGATTCATGTTGATCTGGGCTGGCAAATGCCCGATTTCACCATGAACGATCCGGACGGCGAACCGCACTCGCTTTACGGCGACATGGGCGAAAATGGCCTGCTGGTCGCTTTCACCTGTAACCATTGCCCCTATGCGCTGGCCGTCTGGCCGCGCCTGATCCGTCAGGCGGCCGAACTGAAAGCGATGGGCATCAATGTCGTGGCCGTCAATCCGAACATCCATCCGGACTACCCGCAGGATTCGATGCCGGAGATGAAAAAGAAGATCGGCGAGTGGGGCATCCACTTCCCCTACCTGGCGGATGAGACCCAGGAAGTGTCGAAGACCTTCGACGCCCAGTGCACACCCGACCTCTATCTGTTCGACAGGGACGGCAAGCTCTATTACCACGGCCGTATCGATGATTACTGGAAGGATGAAGCGAAAGTAACGCGCGAGGAGCTGCTGTCTGCCGCCAAGGCACTGATTTCCGGCCATCCGGCACCGCAGCCGCAGCATCCCACCATCGGTTGTTCGATCAAGTGGTCTGGCGAGGAGGCGTGATGAAACGGGCCGTTCCTCTGTTCGCATTGCTGCTAACTGCTCAGGGCCAGGCCTGGGCTGCGGACGTGGCAGCCGGCAAGGTCGTCTTCGATGCCGTGTGTGCCTACTGCCACCGTACCGATTACGAGGACAAGTTCGGTCCCGGATTGGGGGGTATCAAGGACCGGGTCAGCGACGAATGGCTGAATGCATTCCTGCAGGATCCCGAGGCGATGGTGAAAACCGACGAGCATGCCAAGGCCCTGCGCGAGGCCAACAGCTGGGGAATTACAATGCCGAAGATTCCCGAAATGCAGAAACCCGACGCCAGAGCCAACGTCATCGCCTACATCAAGACCCTGGAATAGTGATCTCGAATTGCCCGCTTAGCGGGTAAACAGCTCGATCGTCCGGCATTCCGGATACTTGCCGCAGACCCAGAACAGGGTGCCCTTGTATTTTCCCGATTTGGCGCGCTTGAGCACCATGCGGGTCTTGCAGGTGTTGCAGACCCGGAAGGCTTCCATCGAGATGGTTGCCACCATCTCGTCCGGCGTAGGGGCACGCTCCTTGAGAAACGGTTCGAGCAGCTTGCGGATCTCGGTTGCTGAATAGCTGGTCTTGCGCGGCAGCGTGAACACCGGCAGGCCGACCTGCCGCAGCACCTGCGCCGGACCGACCTCCTTGCCGATCGTCGAGGCATCCTGCAATTCGATCGCGCAGGTGACTGCGATGCTGTCGCGGGTGCAAAGCACGAAATCGATGTGGTGATGGTCTTTGGATACCTTGTCGAGCAACTGCTTGTCGACGCCGCGCTTGACGATGGCGATGTCGGACAGGGAAACCTTCGCCATGACGTGGTACTCCTTGCCCGCCACCTCGTAGAGCGCATTGAAGCAGGCAAGCTCCGGCGGTGTCAGCAGCGGCGGGATGTCGGCACTGGAGACCGGGACAGGCTCCGGCATTTCCGTCTCTTTTTTGCGACGCAGCAAGACGGTAGCCAGAATGACCGCGATCAACACGATCAGTCCGATGCCGCCATAGATCCACTGTGTCTGACTTACGTTGCCGAGAAACTCCAGCATGCATCAACCTCCGTCGGTACGCGATGATGGACCATTCCGCCGTCAAATGGAACCGCCGTATGTGTCCATGATCGCAGATCAGGCAGGGCGTAAATGTTTCTGGATCGCCTTGCCTAAACTGGCAATGTTCAGCGGCTTGTAAACGAGATCGTTCCAGTCGCTGATCACCGATTGTCCCAGGGTATTGTACTTGTCATAGCCGGTAATGAAGATGACATGGGCATCCGGATCGAATTCTCGGATCATTTTGCTGGCGCGGACACCGCCCATTTCCGGCATGGCAATATCCATGATGGTCAGGTCGATCTCCTGGCTGCGTTGCTGGAAGATTGCGACAGCCTCACGGCCGTTGCCGGCCTCGATAATCCGGTAGTTCATCTGCTCCAGCAGCTCGCGCGTCGATTCCCGCAGGTATTCGTCATCGTCGACCAGCAGGATGGTTTCGCCATTGCCCTGCGGCATGGCCGTGTCGGTAGCAGTTTCTTCGCTTGCCGTTTCCGTTTCGGTCTTTGTCAGTGGCAGGTAAATATGAAAGCTGGTACCAAGCTTCGGAATGCTTTCCACTTCGATGACGCCGTTATGGGATTGTACGGCGCCATAGGTCATGGCCAGTCCCAGACCCGTGCCTTTGCCTTCCTCCTTGGTGGTGAAAAACGGTTCGAAAATCCGGTGCTGTTGCTCAGCGGGGATGCCGGTGCCATTGTCGCGGATGGTGAGCAGGGCGTAGTGGGGGGCATCCTTGTCGGGGTATTTCATGCGGAAATGTCCGTCCGGGATGTAATCACTCAGTTCGACGGTAATCAACGGGTTCTCCACTCCCTCCAGCGCATCGCGGGCATTGTTCATCAGGTTCATCAGCACTTGCTGCAGCTGGGTGGCCTCGCCGTTGATACACATCTCTCCTTCCGGCGGATAGTTGAGCTGGGTCCGGACTTCAGCGGGAATCGAAAGCCTGGCCAGCTTGAAAGCCTCCTTGATGAAGGATTTCAGTTCGAAACGCGACAGCGTGATATTGTCCTTGCGCGCAAACGTCAGCATCTGCCGGATCATGTCGGCGGCATGCATCACCAGCTTGTCGATCCGTTCGAGGCGCTTTTTGATCTCTTCGTCCTGCACCTTGTGCTGCAGCATGTACAGGTTGGCCGTGATGCCCGACAGCATGTTGTTGAAGTCGTGGGCGATACCGCCGACCAGGGTGCCGATCGCCTCCATCTTCTGGGCTTGCATGAAGTTCTTCTGCATCGCTTCCAGTTCGACGATCGCCTGTTTTTTCTCGGTTACTTCCGTTCGCAACTGGCGGTTGGCATCGCTAAGGCGGGCAGTTCGTTCGGCCACCATGGTCTCTAGATCGGCCTTGATGAGTTCAAGCTGGCGTTGCGACTCGATCAGTTCCTGATTGGTGAGCTGCAGATCGAAGCGGTCCCGCTCGTGAACCAGTGCGAAGGCAAAGGCGAGCATCGTGAATACCTGAAAGGAGAGAAAGAAATAGGTAATCTCCAGGGGCTGGTAGACCAGATTGAACAGGTCTAATTCCGATACAACGAAAAGGCCCAGCAGGCCGGCCATGAACAGCAGGATCCAGTACAGTCCCGGTTTGCAGCCGGCGATCATGAAAGCCAGGAAGGGGAACATCGACATCCAGAAAATGCCGCTGCGGGCAATGCCGCCATCGGCCAGCACCGCCAGGAACATGACGGTAGCCGCGGCTAACATGATATTCTTGCTGGTATTCACCAGTATGCCCTTGCGTGTTGCAATCAGGCATGGAACCAGGATGACGGCAACGGCGAATTGCAGATAGCTCAGCCAGAGGTGTCCAACGAGGTAGTGGTTGATGGCAAATAGCGCGATGATCGGAATGCCGAGCACGAGGGCGCTGAGCAGCATTTCCCTCCGCCATGTCGGCATGGCGATTTCCGCCGGATAGTGTCGCAGGTAGTAAAGCATCGAATGCTTTTCGAAACCGGGAGCACTGAGTTCCAATCTTGACATGCGTTTAGCTTGTTGTTGGCCGTACAACCGGAAATCGGGGGCGACGTACGGCGTCGACCCACCCATGCCGTGCGGCATGGTGAGCGCGGGCCGGTAAGGTGTCTGACATGCGAGCCAAGTGTGCCATCTCCCCCGATCTTTCCCTGTTCAGCCTTTTTCAGTCTGATTGTAGGTTCCGATGCGGCGAGGTGCCAAATCAGCGGATTAGAGCATATGGGCTTCGAACCAGCTCCTGCCGCTGCCGATATCGACCACCAGCGGCACGGCGAGCTGCACGCAGGATTGCATCTCCTCCCGCATGATCACCGTGGTGCGCTCCATTTGCTGTGCCGGCGCCTCGACGACCAGTTCGTCGTGCACCTGCAGGATCATCTTTGTCTCGGGGAGTTCCTTCGCAAGCCGCCGGTGCAGCCGGATCATGGCTACCTTGATGATGTCGGCGGCCGAGCCCTGCAGCGGTGCATTGATGGCGGTGCGTTCGGCGTACTGGCGCTGCATGCCGTTCTTCGCATTGATCTCCGGCACATAGACACGGTGGCCGAGCAGTGTGGCGACATAGCCTTGCGTGCGTGCGGTCTCCAGCGTGTCGTCCATGAAGGCGCGCACTTTCGGATAGCGGGCGAAATAGGCGTCGATGAAGGATTGCGCCTCGCCGCGCTCCATACCGAGCTGCTTGGCCAGTCCAAAGGCGCTCATGCCGTAGAGGATGCCGAAATTGACGATCTTCGCCCGCCGGCGCATCTCGCCGCTGACTTCGGAAAGGGCGACCTGGTTGACGGCGGCGGCGGTGGCGGCGTGGATATCCTCGCCGTTGGCGAAAGCCTGGCAGAGGGCCTCGTCACCCGAGAAATGCGCCATCAGCCTGAGTTCGATCTGCGAATAGTCGGCGGCGATCAGCAGGTTGTCCGGTTCGGCGATGAAGGCCTTGCGGATCCGGCGCCCTTCGTCGCTGCGGATGGGGATGTTCTGCAGATTCGGGTCGGTGGAGGAGAGGCGGCCGGTAGTGGTGATCGCCTGGTTGTAGGAGGTATGCACGCGGCCGGTCTGCGGGTGGATCAGCGCCTGCAGAGCATCGGTGTAGGTCGATTTCAGCTTGGCGAGCTGCCGCGATTCGAGGATCAGGCGCGGAATTTCATGCGCTTCGGCAAGGTTCTCCAGCACCTCCTGGCCGGTGGCCCACTGGCCGCTTTTGGTCTTCTTGCCGCCCGGCAGCTTCAGCGTTTCGAACAATAGCTCGCCCAACTGCTTGGGTGACTGGATATTGAACTGCTCTCCGGCCGCCGCGTGAATCCTTGTTTCGAGCTCGCCGATACGCTGGCCGAAATCGGCGGAGAGGCGGGCCAGCATCGCCTTGTCGATCTTCGCACCTTGCCATTCCATGTCGGCCAATACCTGCGACAGCGGCAGCTCGATGTCGTCGTGGCGGTTCAGACGGTGCTCGGCGGAGAGCCTGTCTCGCAGCAGTTCCGTCAGGCGGAATGCGACCTCGGCATCCTCGCAGGCGTAGGGAACCGCCTGCGCCAGCGGCACATTGGCGAAACCGATCTGTTTCGCCCCCTTGCCGGCGACATCCTCGTAGGCGATGCAGTGGTGGCCGAGATAATCCGCCGCGACGTTGTCGAGCTTCGGCGGGTATTTGCCGGGATAAAGACAGTAGGCGAGCAGCATGGAGTCGGCAGCAATGCCGGCGAGTTCGATGCCGGCACGGCGAAGTACTTGCGCGTCATATTTGAGGTTGTGGCCACACTTGGCCTTGCCGGCATCTTCAAGGATCGGTTTGAGTCGGTCGAGTACGGTGTCGCGCGGCAGCTGTTTCGGAATGGGAGCCAGCAGGTCGGCGGCACGATGGCCGACCGGCACATACCATGCCTCGCCGGGCGATATCGCGAAGGAAAGTCCGACGATCTCGGCATCATGGGTGGCAAGCGAGGTGGTTTCGGTATCGAGCGCAATCAGGTCGGCAGCCTTGAGGCGCTTGGTCATATCGGCAAGTTTCCCTTCGTCGTCGACCGTATGGTCGATGCGCGGCTCAGTCGCTTCTGGCATGTGTGCCACGGACGGATGCGCAGGAGTACCCGGTTGCGACTTGCCGGCATCCCCGCTATGGAGTTCTTCCAGTAGCCGGCGGAACTCCAGTTCGGCGAACAGGGCAGCAAGCCGTTCGCGATCCGGCGATTGCACGGCCAGGTCGTCGAGGCTTTCGACGACGGGTGCGGTGTCACACAGCTTCACAAGTTCATAGGCGAGTCGCGCCGCTTCGGCATGCTCGATCAGTGACTGTCGGCGTTTCGGTTGTTTGATCTCCCCGGCATGTTTCAGCACCTCTTCCAGCGAGCCATGGGCGGCAAGCAGCTCGGCCGCGGTTTTCGGTCCGATACCCGGTACGCCGGGAATATTGTCGGATGAATCGCCGGTCAGCGCCAAAAGGTCGTGCACCTGGCCGGGCGGCACACCCCATCGTTCCTGCACACCGGCCGGGTCGTAAGTGATGCCCTTCATGGTGTCGAGCATGCGGGTATTGCCGCCGACCAGCTGCATCAGGTCCTTGTCGGAGGAGACGATGGTGACCTGCCAGCCGGCCTTCCCGGCACGCCGGGCAAGCGTGGTGATGACGTCGTCGGCCTCGAAGTTGTCGATGCAGATCAAGGGGAAATTAAAGGCACGGGTGACCTCCCAGACGCGCGGCCACTGTGCAGCCAGTTCCTCCGGCATCGGCGGCCGGTGTGCCTTGTAATCGGGGTAGATGGCATTGCGGAAATTGCCGCCTTTCGGGTCGAAAGCGACGGCGACATGTGTGGGCTGCAGCTTTTCCAGCACGCTGCGCAGCATCTGCACGTAACCGAAGACGGCGTTGGTCGGTTCACCCTTCGAGTTGGAGAGGTGACGCACCGCATGGAAGGCACGGAAGACGTAGTTGGGACCGTCGATGAGGACGAGGTGCGGGATATCAGCCACGGGTAAAGCTCCATTCGCGATCGTCGGAGAGTTTGGGGTTGAAACGGTAGCCGTCGATGCTGAACTCCTTCAGCGCCTCCGGATCTGAGATGCGTCGGTCGATGATGTAGCGGCTCATCAGACCGCGTGCCCGCTTGGCCATGATGCCGACGATCTTGTAGCCGCCGGCCTTCTTCTCCCTGAACAGCGGCGTGACGATGCGGCCCACCAGCTTTCCGGGGCGCACCGCCTTGAAATACTCCTGCGAGGCGAGGTTGACTAGAACGTCGTCGTCCTGGGCAGACAGTGCCCGGTTCAGCGCCTCGGTGATCGCATCGCCCCAGAAAGCATAGAGGTCGCGGCCATGCGGGTTGGCGAGGCTGGTGCCCATCTCCAGGCGGTAGTCCTGCATCAGGTCGAGCGGACGCAACAGGCCGTAGAGTCCTGAGAGGATGCACAGGTGTTGCTGGGCAAAAGCAAGCCCCTCCGCATCCAGCGTTTCGGCCTGCAGCCCCTGGTAGACATCCCCCTGAAAGGCGAGCAGGGCCGGTGAGGCGTTGGCCGGCGTAAACGGGGTGTGCCACGTCTGGAAACGCTGCATGTTGAGATCGGCCAGTTTCATGCTGATGCCCATCAGTTCGGAGAGCTGGAAGCTGTCCATGTCGCGCAGGATGCCGACGAGCTCCGCCGAACGGTCGAGAAACGCCGGCAGAGTGGCCGGCAGGGGCGGGGCAATATGTTGCAGGGCAAGCTTCTTGGCGGGGGAGATGACGATCAGCATGCCACACACCCTAGCCTTGGCGGGTGATCTGCATCAATGCGGTTTTCGGCCATCTTGTCATTTTATGTCCGCAATGCCATGTTAGGTACTCAAGCAGGGGAGGTGAGCCGTGTCCGATCATGAGAAGTGGATGAAGCGCGCCATCACGCTGGCCAAGAAGGGGGTGGAGACGCATCCGAATCCGCGCGTCGGAGCGGTGGTCGTCAACGACGGCAAGAAGGTCGGCGAGGGCTGGCACGAGAAGGCCGGCGAACCCCATGCCGAAGTGATCGCCCTGCAGAAGGCCGGCAGCAAGGCACGCGGCGGTACACTCTATGTGACGCTGGAACCGTGTGCGGCCCACGGCAAGACCCCGGCTTGTACCGACGCGATTCTCCGGGCCGGTATCCGGCATGTCGTTTATGCCTCGTCCGACCCGAATCCGAAGATGGCCGGTGGCGGCAAGCTGCTGGCGGCCCACTACGTCGAGGTAACCTCCGGGGTCATGGCCGAGGAGGCCGATGCGCTGAACGGACCGTTTTTCCATTTCATCCGTACCGGCATGCCGTATGTCACAGCCAAAGCGGCGATTTCGCTGGACGGCAAGCTGGCTACGCGTACCCGTGATTCGCAGTGGATCAGCGGCGAGGCGTCGCGCAAGCATGCGCATGGTCTCAGGGCGGAAGCGGATGCGATCATTATCGGTGCCGGCACGCTGGAGCATGACAATCCGTCGCTGACCGTCCGGGATGCCAAGCTGAAGGGAAAGCCGCCGCTGCGCGTGGTCATGTGCCTGGAGACGCCCGATTTCTTCGAGGATTGCAATCTGCTGAAGGGGGATGCCCCGACCCGCTTTTACGTCCGTAGCCTCAACGAGCATACGCAGAAGTGGCGCGATGCCGGCGTACAGGTCGGCCGCGCGACGAGCCTGACCGGTGCCCTGCATCATCTGGCCGAGGAGGGGTGTCTGAAGGTGCTGGTGGAGGGGGGCGGCCAGCTGCATACGGCGTTTTTCGATGCGAAGCTGGTCAATGAGCTGGTGCTTTATCAGGCACCGATGCTGATCGGCGGCCGCGATGCCGTCGCGCTCTGGTCCGGATACGGGGTGGAAACCATCGATGGTGCGGTTCGGCTGGCCGATGTTAGCCGTCGCAAGCTGGGCGATGACCAGATGATTCGTGGCCGGGTCGTCTACCCCGACTGATTCTTTCGAAAAACTGAAAGGGGCGCCCGACTGGCGGCGCCTGCCGCTGGCCGGGCCGGTACTACTGTTTGTCGCCGGCCTCGCATTGGCCCGCACGGATCTGTTGCCGATTGGTTGGGCAGCGCTTCTGATTCTTCTCATCGCCGGCGGCCTGCTGCTGGCCCGGAAAAAGATTCTGGCGACAGTGCTGCTGGCGGGTGTGCTCTGGGGAATGGCCAGCCTGATGGCTGATGCCTGGCGGGTCGCCGCCGATCCCTCCTGGCTGGCCGACTGGAAAGTCGAGGGCACCGTCGCATCGGTCGAGAAACGGGAGAACACGGTGCGGCTTCGGTTGGCCGACGTTCGGCGGGCCGATGGCGCCGCCCTGCACGGGTTGGCGGATATTTATCTGTTCGGTAAGTCGGAGGAGGTTCCTGTCGCCGGGCAACACGTCGCTGTCGTGGCACATTTCAAACAGCCGGAAAACGACCGCAATCCTGGAGCCTTCGATTATCGCGCCTGGTGCTTCGACCGGCATATCGCACTGGTCGGTTCGGTCCGCGGCGGTATCACGATACAGGACGCCCGTATATCCATGTTCGAATTGGTACGGCAGCGTATCCGCGAGGCGGCTGCAGGACTGGAGCCACAGTCCGCCGCCATCCTGATGGCGCTGCTGCTCGGTGATCGCTCGGGCATCGACGAAACCACCAACCGGCTCTTCTCGGCCACCGGCACCGCCCATCTGCTGGCGATCTCAGGTCTGCACATGGGTATGGCAGCCGGCTGGGCGATGGCGCTGGCATGGTGGCTGCTGACCCGGCGCGAGGCATGGATCGTCAACCTGCCGGTACGACGTGTCGCCCTGACGATCGGTGTGCTGGCGGCCGCCGTTTACGGCATGCTGGCCGGTTGGCCGTTGCCTGCCCAGCGTGCGGCCCTGATGTTGGCGGCCGGTGCATTGGCCTGGCTGCTGGCCGCCCGGACGGAGCCGCTAAATACCCTGCTTGCCGCGTTGCTGTTGATCCTGTTGTTCGATCCGGCAGCGGTGGCTTCGCTGTCATTGTGGTTGTCGTTTCTTGCGACTGCCGCTCTGCTGATGTGGTCTGTACAGCAGCAGGAACAGTCTTCCTGGCAACGTGGAATCACAATATTGCTATCGATTTCGCTGCTCTCCTGGCTGGTGACCCTGCCTCTGGTGGTCAGTGCTTTCGGGCGACTGCCCCTCTACGGTTTGCCATCGAACCTGCTGCTGGTCCCCCTGTACGGGTTCGGTGTTATGCCGTTGGCATTATCAGGCGAACTGTTGGCGATGGTCGGCTGGCATAGCGGGGCTGCATGGTCGTTGTCCGGGGCGGCCAGTCTGATCGCTGCCGGGCAGTGGCTGCTTGCCATCATTGCCGGCTGGCCAGGCAGCGGTCGGGTGGTGTTATCACCACCCATGTGGATCTGTTTCATCTATGGCGGCTTGTTGTCGGCTGCAGGTTTCTCCTGGTGGAAAGGGCGCTGGAAAACAGCAGCTTCGGTTGCTGCCCTCGCCGTGACGATGCTGCTTGCCGATATCCTTGTCGAACAGCAGGTGGATACGCCGACATGGGTAGTATGGGACGTCGGTCAGGGTGCAGCTTCCAGCCTGCTCCTGCCGGACGGCGGCGTACTGGACGTCGATGTTCCGGGCTCACCCGGCAGTCGGTTCAATGGAGGCACGAAGGTTGCCGAAGGGCTTCGGGCTTTGGGTATCACCCATGCCGATGTGCTGGTATTGAGCCACGCCCAGTCCGATCATCTCGGCGGGGCGCCAAGCCTGCTGCAGCATCTCAACCGGCTCGGCGAAATATGGCTGGCCGATGTGCCGGCCGTGCATGGTGACCGGCGGGTTGTGCAGATCATACGGAAAGCTCGGGCCATGGGGGGCGATGTGCGCTGGCTGGCTGCCGGCGATTCACTGCAATGGCAGGGTGTTCGGGTCGATGTGCTGTGGCCGCCGCGCGGCTACCGCCCTGCCAATGCGAACAACGCTTCGCTGGTACTGCATTTGCAATTGCCGGATGGGCAGCGGCTGCTGTTGCCGGCCGATATCGAAGAAGCCGCTGAGACGGCCATGCCGCTACCGGGCGAGATGGATGCGATGTTAGTGCCGCACCATGGCAGCCGTACATCAAGCAGCATGCCGTTTGTGCAGAGCGCCCGTCCCGGGGTGGCGATCGCGCAGACCGGCAGGGAAAATCGTTACCGGTTTCCGGCAGCCGATGTGGTTGCCCGCTACCGTTCGATGGGCACCAGGGTGCTGAACACGGCGGACGGTGCCGTCGTGCTGCGCTGGTCGGCGAATGTAGTGGAACCCGAGGTGCAAATCCGGACGGCGCCGGTATCGGTACGGCGAGTCTCCGCATTGCAGTGGTGGCAGTCCCACCTATAATGCCGGCTCATTTGGCGGGGAACTTGCCCTGCCCGGAGGCCCCGAGTGATTGAGTTTATCCAACAGGGCGGCACGGTGATGTATATCCTGCTTGCCGCTTCGGTCCTGGCACTGACCATTATCTTCGAGCGCAGCTGGAGCCTGAGACGGTCGGTGGTGGTGCCGATCAAGGATGTGGAGGCGATTGCCGCAGCGGTGCGGTCGGGCGACGTCAACGGCGCCATGCAGGTCTGCCGGGACAACAACACCGCCATGAGCCGCATCATCTGGGTGGCGCTGGTCAATCGCGGCGTGGCGCGCGGCGTGCTGAAGGAAATCCTCGAGGAGGTCGGCCGTCAGGAGGTCGCACACCTGGAACGCTTTATCGGTGTGCTCGGTGTGATCGCGGCGATCGCGCCGCTGTTGGGCCTGCTGGGAACGGTGATCGGCATGATCGAGGTGTTCCAGCAGATTTCGCTGGTCGGTGTCGGCAAGGCCGACGTGCTGGCCGGCGGCATCTCCAAGGCGCTGAACACCACGGCCGGCGGCCTGACCGTCGCCATTCCGACGCTGGTGGCCTACCGCTATTTCGAATCGCGGGTCAACCGCTTCGTGATCGAGATCGAGCAGCATGCGCTGCGCTTCGTCGAGCTGCTGAAGGGCGAGCGCGGATGAAGCTGCGCGAAAAGCGCCGTAACGATTACATGGTGGACATCACGCCGCTCGTCGACGTGGTCTTCCTGATGCTGATCTTTTTCATGGTTTCCACCAGTTTCGACGTGACGACCAGCCTGAAGCTGGAGCTGCCGTCCAGCCATGCGACAGCGCAGGAGAACGATATCAAGCAGGTGACGGTCAGCGTGGATGCCAAGGGGCAGCTGTTCGTACAGGACGAACCGGTGAGCGATGCCGACCTGCGCAAACGCATCCTGAATGTGACCAAGGGCGATCCGAATATGCCGGTGATCCTGCGCGCCGATGCCGATGCCCGCCAGAAGCGGGTTGTGCTCATCCTCGATACGCTGCAGCAGCTCGGCATGGGCAAGATAGGCATCGCCACCATACCGCCCGGACAACAAGGAGAATAATTCAATGCGCGTCGTTCAGAAATTTGGCGGCACGTCGGTAGGAAGCCTGGAACGAATCCGCAAGACTGCGGATATCGTTGCGGCGGAGCTGGAACGCGGTAACGAGGTGGCGGTCGTCGTCTCGGCCATGAGCGGCGAAACCAATCGCCTGATCGCGCTGGCGCATGAACTGAATCCCGATCCCGAGCGCCGTGAGCTGGATGCCATGGTGGCGACCGGTGAGCAGGTGAGTGCCGCTCTCTTGGCCATCGAGCTGAAAAGTCGTGGTATTGCCGCGTACTCCTGCAACGGTGCGCAGGCCGGATTCCGGACCGACTCCAGCCATGCGCGGGCCCGCATCCGCGATGTCGACGGTTCGCAGCTGATCGAACGGATGCAGCAGCGGGCCGTGCCCGTGGTGACGGGTTTCCAGGGGGTCGACGAGCGCGGCAATATCACCACTCTCGGCCGTGGCGGCTCCGATACCTCGGCCGTGGCGCTGGCGATCGCGCTGAAGGCCGATGTCTGCGATATCTATACCGACGTGGATGGCATCTATACGACCGATCCGCGCATCGTGCCGCAGGCACGCAAGATGGATCATATCAGCTACGAGGAGATGCTCGAACTTGCGTCGCTGGGAGCGAAGGTGCTGCAGACGCGTAGTGTCGAACTGGCCATGCGCTACAAGATGCCGATCCATTTGCGGTCAAGTTTCAATCTGGTGCCGGGCACCATTGTTTCAGAAGAGGATGCGAACATGGAAAGAGCTGCGATTTCTGGCGTGGCGTACAATCGTGATGAAGCGAAGATCACTGTCATGGGGATTCCCGATCATCCGGGCATAGCGGCCGGCATTTTCGGCCCGGTGGCCAATGCCGGAATCAACGTCGATGTGATCGTGCAGAATGTCAGCGCCCAGGGCTTTACCGATATCACGTTTACGGTGCCGCGCGGCGACTACAAGGCGACGCTCGACCTGATGCACAAGGCCTGCGCCAGCATGCAGGCCAAGGATGTAACGGGCGATAACACCGTGGCCAAGGTATCGGTGGTCGGGGTCGGCATGCGGTCGCACGCCGGTGTGGCCGGCAAGATGTTCGAGGTGCTGGCGGCCGAGAACATCAATATCCAGATGATTACCACCAGCGAAATCAAGATTACCGTAGTCATCGACGAGAAACAGGTTGATGCCGCCGTACGCGCGCTGCACGGCGCGTTCGGACTGGAAGGCGAACCGGCGGCGTAATCGTTTTCCGAAACTTGCGCTTTTCCTGAACTCCGTCTATCTAGTGAATTCGGAGGTGACAGGATGCTTGTACTGACACGACGGAAGGGTGAATCCATTGCGATCGGGGACGATATCCAGATCCAGGTGTTGAGCGTCAAGGGCGGCCAGGTCCGTATCGGCGTCAATGCCCCCCGTGAGGTTGCGGTTAACCGCGAAGAACGCATCATCGATTTGATGGCCAACCCGAAGGACTCCATCCAGAAAAACTGATCGTCGGCCCTGTTTGTCAGGGCCGTCACGCTTTATCTCCCTCCTTGCAATGATAATGATAATGGTTATCATTCTCCGCCATGGTCAAACTGACTGCACAGCGCCAGGCCATTCTCGACCTCATCAACCGCTCCAACAGGCATTGGGACGCGGAGGAGGTGGCTCGTAGCCTGGCGGATGCCGGGCAATCGATCGGTATCGCCACGGTTTATCGGGGATTGGCGGCACTGGAAAACGAGGGGCTGATCAGCTCCATCCAGTTGACCGACAAAAAGCGTTACGAACGCGCCGACAAGGCGCATCACGATCATCTCATCTGCACGATTTGCGGGCGTATTGAAGAATTTTCGCACGCGACCATCGAGGCCCTGCAACTGGCGGCAGCACGCGACAAGGGCTTTGAGATCACGGGCCATCAACTGGTTATATTCGGCCTCTGTCCTGATTGCCGGAAGGAGAAAAACGCATGATTTCTTCCCTAGTGATCGTTTTTCGGGAAATGCTCGAGATGTCGCTGGTGATCGGCATCCTGCTGGCGGCAACCCGCGGTCTATCAGGTTCCCGTCGATGGATCTGGCTGGGGATGGCCGGCGGCGTGCTTGGGGCGGTGTTCGTAGCGATATTCATGGGCGAACTCGAAAGCTCGGTACAGGGGAACGGCGAGTTTCTGTTCAATGCGTTTGTGCTGTTGCTCGCCTCGGTCCTGATTGCCTGGACAGTCTTCTGGATGACTCAGCACGGCCGCGAACTCAGCGCCCACATGCGGCAGGTCGGCGAGGCAGTCAAGGTTGGCAGGCTGCCTTACAAGTCACTTGCGGTGGTTTCGCTGGCAGCAGTCATGCGGGAAGGTTCCGAGGCGGCATTTTTTCTGTTCGGCGCCTCGCAGGCGGTCAAGGACGAAGGCTGGACCTTGCTTGTCGGCGGTATCCTGGGAGCCGTGGCGGCACTCCTTATCGGCGCCCTGCTTTACTATGGCCTGGTTCGGATCCCGGTGCGCCGGCTGCTTGGTGTGGCGGGCTGGTTGCTGATGCTGTTGGCAGCGGGTATGGCGTCGCAGGCCGCCTGGAACCTGGTTGCCATCGATTGGCTGCCTCCACTGGTTGATACGCTATGGAACAGCTCGGGCTGGCTGCCGCAGGACAGTTTCATCGGTGAAATGCTGCATGTGCTGGTCGGTTACGATGAGGCGCCCAGCGGTATGCAATTCGCGGTCTTCGCCGTTGCACTGCTTGTGATGGGAAGTATCTACTATCGCTTGCAGACGCGGCGGGAAACGACGTCGCCGGAAAGCTGAGTTCAGTCGCTGTTGTCCGGAGATTCTTCCGCTTCAGGCGACTTCATGAGCGGGGGGTAACCCTTGACGACCCGCTCGGGTTCGAGTCCCAGTTCGCGAGCATACTGGCGCAGATAACCCTTGAGATAAACGGTTTCGGGGAATCGGCTTTCATCTTCGCTTTCGATGGCCTTGAGATACTGCGCGGATATGCGCGTGCGTTCGGCGATGGCCTGGATGGAAATGCCTTGTTGCTCGCGTAGCTCGTTCAGGAAAGAGCCCGGGAAACGTATGGCGGATGCAATGCGTTGTTGCAGGTCGGAGCTGTTCCGCTGCGGGCGCGGCTGCAGCCCTTCTGCCGCCTTGCCACCAAGGCTGGCAAGGTTCCTGCGCAGGGTATCGTACTCCCGGCGTTTCTCGCTGTCGGCAAGGGTATGGTAAGCCTCCTCGATCTGTTCCCGTATCTCCTCCATGTCGTCATCGGAAAAGAGGGAATAGGTAGCCATGGAGTCTTCCTGGAACGCCAGCTTGGCCCGACGGTAGGCGTGAATGATGTCCATCGCCGAGGCGGTCGGGCTGACTTCCAGCAAATCGTAGTAATCCCGCTTCTTCATGCTGGCGTCCGTGGCCGCGAACTGCGTTCCAGCAGTTGTGCTGCGATATGGTCGAGGTGAATGGCGACGCGGGATTGCGGATAGGCATTCATGAACGGCTTGCGCTGGCGTAAGGCCATGGCGACCTGGCGGTCATGATTCAGGTAACCCAAGTAGCCGATGTCGACCCCGAAATATTTCCGGCAGGCCAGTTCCATGGCCTGTCCGAGTTCGGCATCGCCCGGCTCCATGGCCTCATTGATGATCAGGTGAAGGTTCTGTGTGGCAAGCTCCTGCCGCAACAATGCCCCATGCTGGGGATGCAGGTGATCCATGGCGCCCAGAAAAGCCGACAGGGTGGTAATCTTTCGGCCGCCCACATGCCGGCCGGTCAGCACATCGTTCATCAGTTTGCGAGTCAGTGTGGGTGCGGTCCTGAGCCGGCGGGCGAAAAGTTCGCGCAAAAAGCGGTAGGTGTTTTCGATCGACGTCGGTTCCGGCGTCACTGCCAATATCCCGTGTTCGGCCTGTGCAAAAAAGTCGAGGGTGTTGAAACTTGTGCCGGCCCCGAGATCGAGAAGGACGATGTCGGCTGCGATCTGTTTCAGGTTGCGCAGGATTTTGAGCTTTTCGAAATGCTTGATATTGGCGATGTGCAGGCTATCGGCGGCGCCGCTGATGAGCCCGACATTTTCGGTCGGGGTGGCAACGACCAGCTCGTTGATGTCGTTGAGCTTACCGGAAATGAAATCGGACAGGGTTGTGGCGGGGGTGGGAACGCCCAGACAGGTGTGCAGGTTAGCGCCGCCCAGATCGAGATCGATCATCACCACACGCTTGCCATGCTTGGCCAGTGCAAGGCCGAGGCTGGAGGAGATAAAGCTCTTGCCGACACCTCCCTTGCCGCTGGCTACAGCCCAGATTGCCGGCCGCTTTTCGGCCGGAAATGCTTTCGGTGCGGCATGCAGCTGGATCACTGTCATGACGATGACCTGTCTGTTTTCATTGCGCGTACTGCGCTTGGTTGCATTGCAAACCTCTCATCCCGGGAGAAATCATCATCAATGTCATCGTTGACGCCGTTGGCAAAGTTGTCAAGTGATGCGGGTCTCATTAGTCCTTATATTTCGACATATTGAGCGTCTATATTGCTATACTTCTTAATGATATTGGGCTATCTTTGCTTGGCCGGCTTGAGGTTGACCATGATTCGCAGTTCGATGAATGACGAGGAGAAGGCGTGGCGCTAAAAAGCTTTCGTCCGGGGGACTTGTGGGGAGGTCTTTCCGCCTCGGCACTGGTGTTGCCGCAGGCGATGGCTTTCGGCATCGCATTGTGGGCACCCTATACCAGCGATCCGGCTGCTGCGGCCCTGTCCGGTCTGATCGCCGCCTCCTGCCTCTGCATCGCCTCGGGATTCGCCTTTGGCACCCAAGGGCTGGTCAGTGCGCCGACCGGACCGACGCTGGTGTTGCTTGCCGGTGCCATCGCAGCGCTCAATGCGGCCGGACTCTCCGGCGAAGCGCTGGTGACGGCAACGTTACTGACGGTGGCGCTGGGCGGTCTGCTGCAAGCATTGATCGGCGCCTTCAAGCTCGGTCACCTCATCAAGTACATGCCCTATCCGGTGGTCTCCGGTTTCATGACCGGCACGGCGATCCTGATGATCATGTCGCAGGGCCGGAACCTTACGGGCAACGGCGAGGGCGGATGGCTGCATGGCGGCTGGATTCCGGCCGCCACCGCTGCCGTAACCATTGCCGCGATGATCTGGTTGCCGCGTTACATCAAGCGACTGCCCGGCACGGCACTGGGCCTGATCGCCGGTACCGTCGCCTTTCACCTTTTCGGACTCTTCCTGCCGGGCGGCATCCCGCAGAGCTGGATCGTCGGCAATTTGCCGCCGATCACCGATATCCGGGTCGGCATCGATCTGTCGCTGTTGCCACAATTGCCGTGGCCCCTGATCTTCGTTTCCGCTCTGGCGCTGGCTGTGCTGGCATCGCTGGATACGCTGCTGACCAGTGTGGTGGCGGACGTCTCCACCGGTGCCCGCCACCACTCGCGTCGCGAACTGATGGGGCAGGGAATCGGGCATATGCTGTCGTCCATGCTGGGCGGCATGGCCGGTGCCGGCACGACCGGTGCCACGTTGGTGGCGGTCAACAGCGGCGGTCGCTACTGGGCCGGAGTCGTTACCGGCGTCACCTTCCTGCTGCTGATCCTGTTCATGGGGCCTGTCGCCGCTGTTCTGCCGATCAGCGTCTTTGCCGGCATCATCCTGCATGTCGCCGTGTTCAGCATGCTCGACAAGGACATCGTGCTGTGGATGCGTACCCCGAGGGCAAGGCTGGATGGGCTGATTGCGCTGATCGTTATCGCCGTCACCATCCTGTACGATCTGATGGTTGCCGTCGGCCTCGGTGTGGCGCTGGCGGTCATCGAGTTCATCCGCTCGCAGGTGCAGACGGCGGTAGTCAATCGGCGCCGGACGATCGGTGAGCATACCTCCCTGCGCCGTCGCCCGAACCCGGAGTTCGAACTGCTGAGCCAGCATGCGGAACTGGTCGTCACCTACGAACTGAAGGGTATCCTGTTCTTCGGCACCACCGACCATCTGCTCGAAACGATGTCGGAAGATCTGAAGCGGGCACGCTACATCGTGCTCGACATGCAGCGGGTTTCACAGGTGGATCTGACGGCGATCCGGCTGATCGAGCACATGTCAGGCATACTGCGGTCGCGCGGTGGCGAACTGATCCTGGCCAACGTGCCGGCCAGCATGGGACTGGTCAAGCAGAAGGGGCACCGGCACGAGCGTGTCGTCCCCTATCATGACAACCAGCGGCTACGGACCTTTTCGGACGGCGACCGGGCGCTCGAATATGCCGAGGACTGCCTGTTGCGTGATCTCGGCCAGCCGGGCGCGATGGCAGGCTACACGGTGGGGCTTGGCGAATCGGGGTTGCTGGCCGGTTTCGATGTCGAGGCGCGCACCAAACTGGAGGGCTATTTCGACAGGGTTGATGTGGCGGCCGGCGATTACCTCTTCCATTCAGGGGATGAGGGAAGCGAACTGTTCGTGATCCTGCGCGGCCAAGTCGAGGTGCTATTGCCTTACCAGGAGGGAGAGACGATGCGGCTGGCCAAGTTCGGCCCCGGCATGTGCGTCGGCGAGGTGAGATTCCTGGAGCCCGGGCCGCGTACGGCGGATGCACGCGCCACCGAGGATTGCGAGCTTGGCGTGCTGCGGCATGAGGTATTCCGCCAGCTCTGTCGCGATCATGCGGAGCTCGGCCTGCAACTGCTGCTCGGGCTGGCGCACGAGCTCAGCCACAATCTGCGCCGGGCCGACAAGAAACTCCGGCAACTGGCGTCGTAGCCACGGGCTACGGGCGAGCAGTCACTCGGTCAGGGCGCGGAACGTTTCGGCCGAAGTGACCGACGGCATCACCTCGTGCAGCAGGCCATCCTCGACATGGTAGATCAGGCCGTGCACGGCGAGCGGCTGACCGATCTCCCAGGCCTGCTGGGCGATGGCCGAACGGCAGATGTTGCGCACCTGATGGGCGACATTCAGTTCGGCCAGCCGGTTGGTCTTCTCGACCGGATCGGTGATGTTGGCGAGCTCGTCGCGCTGGCGGCGGGCAAGATGCCGGACCGGTTCGACCCACAGGTCCACCGGTTCGACGCTATGGCCCTCGATCGCCTGCCGGATACCGGCGCAGCCGTAATGGCCGCAGACGACGATATCCGGAATCTTCAGCACCTCGACGGCAAACTGCAGCACGGCCAGACAGTTCAGGTCGTGCATGGCGAAGATATTGGCGATGTTGCGGTGCACGAAGATCTTGCCGAGCGGACGACCGATCAGGCGGTCGGGACTGACGCGGCCGTCGGAACAGCCGATCCACAACAGCTCGGGCGCATTATTTTCGGCCAGCTGCGCGAAAAATGCCGGATCCTCGCTTTTCAGACGTTCGGCCCATTGACGGTTGTAGTCGAGCAGTTTCCGGATGACACTCATCTGCGTTGTCCCCTGTCTTGATCGAGCCTAGGCGAGCAGGGCGCGGATCTCGTCCGCCGCATAGCGCCTGGGCAGGCGGGCACCGAGCTGGGCGACGATCTGCGCGGCGGCATGGCTGCCCAGATGCCCGGCCTGTTTCCACGACAGCCCGTTGGTGATGCCGTAGAGCACGCCGGCAGCATACATGTCGCCGGCCCCGGTGGTATCGACCGCTTCCACCGTCACACCTTCGACGGCAATCACCTCGCCCTCGTGCATCAGGATCGAGCCGTTGCTTCCAAGGGTCAGGGCGACATTCTCGCAATGCCGGTGGATCTCGTGCGCACAGGCAACCGGATCATCGCTGCCGACCAGTGCCGCTGCTTCGTCGCGGTTGCAGAACAGCAGGTCCACCGGGCCTTCGATCAGTTCCTGGAACTGGGCGCGACAGAAGTTGATGAGAAACGGATCGGAGATGGTCAGCGCCACCTTCACGCCCGACGCCTTGGCGAGCTCAATCGCCTTCAATGCTGCGGCGCGGGTTTGGTCGCCGGCGAACAGGTAGCCCTCGACATAGACGTATTTGGCCCTGGCGATTTCGGATGCATTGATGTCGTCGGCGGAGAGGGTTGCCGATACGCCGAGGTGGGTCAGCATGGTGCGCTGTGCATCGGGCGTGATCAGCACGACACAGGTGCCTGTCTGGCCCGGGCTCGCCGGCACCTCGATGGCCACGCCGAGCCGCTTCATCTCCTCCAGGTACTGGCCGCCGAAGCGGTCGTCGCCGGTCTTGCCGGCATAGGCCGACTTGCCACCGAGATCGGCGATGCCGACGATCGTGTTGGCCGCCGAACCGCCCGAGCAGTAGTGCACCGGATGTTCTTTCAAGGCGGCCAGGATCTGCTGCTGCCGGGATTCGTCGACCAGTGTCATGATGCCCTTGTCGATGCCGTTGGCACTCAGGAAGGCATCGTCGCAGCGCACCTGCAGGTCCATGATGGCGTTGCCCACGCCGTATACGTCGTAACTCAAACCGATCCTCCCGGGATTATTTTGCCTGACCGGCAACCGTCATGCCGGTCAGCGCGATGCTAGGGCAGGCGGTGGTTCCGAACCAGTTCAGATCGCTGCCGACATGGCTGATGCCGGCGAACATCTTTTTCAGGTTGCCGGCGATGGTGATGTTGTGCACCGGCCGGCCGACTTTGCCGTTCTCGATCAGGAAACCCGCCGCGCCGCGCGAGTAGTCGCCGGTCACTCCATTGACGCCGAAGCCGATCAGCTCGGTGACCAGCAGGCCGCTGCCGATCTCGGCGAGCATCTCGTCGGGGCTCAGCGCGCCCGGCTGCAGGATCAGGTTGGAGGTGGAGATGCCGATGTCGCCGGTCAGCCCGCGGCTGGCGTGGCCGGTTTCGGCAAAGCCAAGGCGTTTGGCGGTGTAGCGGTTGGTGAGCCAGGTGTTGAGTCTGCCCGCCGAAACCAGCTCCAGCCGTTCGCAGCGAGTACCCTCGCCGTCGAACAGCCGGTTGCCCAGCCCCTCGGGATGGTCGGGATCGTCGACGACGGTGACGATGTCCGGGAAAATCTTCTCGCCGAGATGCTCGGCGAGAAAAGAGCGGTGCTGCAGCACCGCCTTGCCGTTGATGGCCGAAACCAGGTGGCCGAGCAGCGAGGTGGCGATTCGCGGTTCGAAAATGACCGGCATGGCGCCGCCACCGAAATCGCCGGCACCCAGCCGGCGCACGGTGCGCTCGGCGGCTTCCTGTCCGATCTTCTCCGGCGAGCGCAGGTCGGCAGCATTCAGCGCCCGTTGCCAGGCGTAGTCACGCTGCATGCCGTCACCGGTTCCTGCGATCACCGACACGGAGAGGGCAGCACTCGATCTGGCATAGCCGGCGGCGAAACCGTCGCTCGCTGCATAGGCGATGCGGCTGCTGCTGAAGCCGGCCTCGCCACCCTCGCTGTTGCTGATTTGCGGCGAATAGGCGAGGGCTGCCTGTTCGCAGGCCAGTGCCGCCGCGCGCGCCGCTTCGGTGTTCCACGGTGTCTCCACCTTGCCGTGCTCCTCCTGCCAGAGAGCCAGCTCGGAGGCCTCGGGGTGGCGGGCACCGACAGGCGGCACTGCTTCCGGATCGGGTTCGGAGATCTTCGCCATGTCGATCACCTGCGCAACCAGCCGGCTCAAACCCTCCGGCGAGACGTCGGAGGTCGAGGCGGTGGCGAAAGCGAGCCCCTTGGGAGTTTCGACGAAGACTCGCAGGCCGAGTCCCTGCGCATCCTCGCGTTCGACCGATTCGACGCTGCCGTTACGTACGCGCACCGATTCGCCGGTACTGGCCACCGCCAGCGCATCGGCATGTGCTGCCCCGCGGGCTTTGGCACGATCCACCAGATCGCAGGCGAGTTGTTTCAGCTCTTTCGTCATGACTGGGTCCCGCCGACGATCAGTTCGTCCACCCGAATGCTCGGCAGGCCGACACCGACCGGCACGCTCTGGCCATCCTTGCCGCAGGTGCCGACACCGGGATCGAGCTGCAGGTCGTTGCCGATCATCGACACACGCTTGAGCACCTCGTGGCCGGCGCCGATCAGCGTGGCTCCCTTCACCGGTGCCTTGATCTCGCCGTTTTCGACCAGATACGCCTCGCTGGTGGTGAAGACGAACTGGCCGGAGGTGATGTCCACCTGGCCGCCACCGAAATTGACCGCATAGATGCCGCGATCGAGCGAGGCGATGATGTCGGCCGGATTATCGTTGCCTGCCAGCATGAAGGTGTTGGTCATGCGCGGCAGCACGCAGTTCGAATAGGATTCGCGACGTCCATTCCCCGTAGGCTGCATGCCCATCAGCCGGGCGTTCTGACGATCCAGCAGGTAGCCGGTCAGCACACCATCCTCGATCAGAACCGTTCTTTGGGTCGGTGTGCCTTCGTCGTCGAAGGAGAGCGAACCGCGCCGCTCGGCAATGCTGCCGTCGTCGACCACGGTGACACCCTTCGCCGCCACCTGCTGACCGAGTTTTCCGGCGAAGACCGATGTCCCCTTGCGGTTGAAGTCGCCCTCCAGACCGTGGCCGATCGCCTCGTGCAGCAGGATGCCGGGCCAGCCGGGGCCGAGCACCACCGGCATGCTGCCGGCCGGGGCCTCGATGGCATCGAGATTCAGCAGTGCCAGCCTTATCGCTTCCCGCACCATTTTCTCCGGCTCGTCGGATTGCAGCAATCTGGAGAGACCGAATCTGCCGCCGCCGCCAGCCGAGCCCGTCTCGCGACGGCCGTTCTGTTCGACCACCACCGAGACGTTGAGCCGGATCAGCGGCCGTGCGTCGTGCAGGTGGCTGCCGTCGATGCGGATGATGTGGATGTCGGAGAAGGAGGCGGAGATATTGGCGAACACCTGCTTGACGCGCCCATCGAGCGAGCGGGCCAACTGGTCGAGCTTCTCCAAAAGCGCCTTGCGCTCCGGCATGCTCATCTCCAATGCCGGGTTGGTGCCGGCATACAGCGCCTTCGGTGGCTGTGCCGCATGCACGCGGATGTTCTGGTTTTGCCCGCCCGTTTCGGCGATGGCGCGAGCGGCTTTCGCCGCATCCATCAGCGCCTCGTGCTCCAGCCGGTCGGTGCAGGCCAGTCCAGCCGCCTCGCCCTTCACCACGCGGGCGCCGAGCCCCTGATGGGTGGCGGCGGAGACATGCTTCACTCGACCCTCCTCCAGCCCCAGCGATTCGGAGACGCTGTACTCGAGGTAGATGTCGGCATCGTCGGCACCGGCCGGCACCATGCGGTCCAGCATGCGCGACAGGGTTTCGGTGGGGACGGGGAGTTTGGGGTCGTGGCTAGCGGCGGGCATGCGGCAATCGTTCATGCGGGCGGCAGGCTGTCAACCCGAAGCGGAACGCGGATGCTGACGAAGGCCTTGGCGCCACCTATGCTCGCCGCATGAAGCTGTTGGCCAAACTGACCGACCCGGTGGCTCTGCAGGTGCTCATTGATGCGCTCGCCGAGCGCGGCATCGATTTTCGTGTCGAGGATGCCGGTATGCGCGCGCTGCTGCCGCTGCCGGGTATTTTCGATGCGCGGGTGATGGTCGCCGAGGCGGACGAAGCTGCGGCGCAAAGGATTCTGGACGATCTGGAGATTGTTGATGGTTGAGGTGCGGACAAATGGTTAAGGGTGTCAGTGCATTGTTGGGCGGCATGCGCGATCTGCTGCTGAAAGCGGAATTGCGCGCCGTGCTGTGGCGCATGCTGGGGCTGCTGGTCGTGCTGATGCTGCTGCTCGTCGCCGGCGTGTTCGGGCTGACGGATTACCTGGCGCACCTCTGGCTGCCGCAGGGCGATGCCTGGTACTGGCAGCTGCTCGGTTTCCTGGTCTGGATCGTTGCCGGTCTGCTGGCTGCGCTCACCGGCATCGTCGGCTTCACGGCCGTGGCCAGTGCGGCGACCGCGCCCTGGCTCGATGAACTGGCGGCACGCACCGAGAAGCTGCACGGCCAGGCGGGGCAGGAGAGCGGCAAGTCGTGGGCCATGCAGATCGTCGAGGCGCTGGGCAATTCCGTGCGGCCGCTGCTCGGCCTGCTGGTTTTCGGCGTGGTGGCGCTGCTGCTGTTGTGGGTGCCGGTGATCGGCCAGATCGCCGCCACGCTGATCTGGGGCTACGCCGGTATCCGTTTCCTCGATTACGAGCTGATGGACACCGTCGCCTCGCGCCGGGACTGGGATTTTTCTCAGCGCAAGGCAGCGCTCAATGAACGCCGCCTCTTCTGGCTCAGCTTCGGCGGCTTGGCCATGGCCTTGATGCTGGTGCCGCTGGTCAATCTGCTGGTACTGCCTGCCGCCGTGGTCGGGCTGACCAAATCGCTGGAGTCTTCCGGCTAGAGATAAACCTTTGTTCCGTACTTCTTGGTGTGGGGCGTTCTGATGGTATCAGAAGCTGCGATGTTCGCAGTAGCCGATCTTATCGAATATAAACCCGTTCGCCCTCGAAGGTGTGCTCGAAGAGTTCCAATACGTCGGCATTGCGCATGCGGATGCAGCCATGCGAGGCGGGGCTACCGATCTTCTCCTCTTCGTGGGTGCCGTGGATGTAGATGTAGCGATCATGCGTATCGACGGCGCCGCGCAGGTTTTTGCCGGTTTCGCAGCCCGATAGCCAGAGGATACGGGTCAGGATCCAGTCGCGCTTCGGGTCGTCGCATTCCGGATCGTAGATGCCGGAGGGGATGCGGCCACGGAAGCTGGTCATGATTGGGAAGCCATCGCCGATCTTTTGTGCGATGCGGTGGCGCCCGGTAGGTGTGCAGAAACTGCCTTCCTTGTTGCCGGGGCCGTTCGTCGCGGTGGAGACCGGATACTCGTGCCACACACCCGTATGGCGGCGATGATAGAGCATCTGCTCGTCGATCGAGATCAGGATCATGCGGCGAGTGTAACGCGAGACTTGTTCCCGGGGGAGTGCTCCCTACAATGCGGGTTCATTCGTTTTTCAGGAGACAAGCATGGATATCAGCAAGATTGCACCCGGCAAGCACGCGCCGCACGACATCAACGTGGTGATCGAAATCCCGCAGCACGGTGCGCCGATCAAGTACGAGGTGGACAAGAAGTCCGGTGCGATCTTCGTCGACCGCTTCATGCACACCGCCATGCACTATCCGTGCAACTACGGCTTCGTGCCGAACACCCTCTCCGACGACGGCGATCCGGTCGACGTGCTGGTGGTGACCACCATCCCGCTGATGCCGGGCTGTGTCGTGCCGTGCCGTCCGGTCGGCGTGCTGAAGATGGAGGACGAAGGCGGTGTCGACGCGAAGCTGATCGCCGTGCCGCTCTCCAAGCTGAAGCCGGTTTACGACAACGTGAAGGAGGCGACCGACCTGCCGAAGTTCCTGCTCGACCAGATCCAGCACTTCTTCGAGCACTACAAGGACCTGGAGCCGAACAAGTGGGTGAAGGTGCTCGGCTGGGGCAGTGCCGACGAGGCACGTGCCGAAATCATGGCCGGCATCGCCAACGAGGCGCAGGGCAAGGTCAACGCCGACTGAGGCAAGCCATTCCGACTTGACCCCGTTGGGAATCGGTAGCATAAAGGCGTCAGGCAACTGGCGCCTTTTGTTTTTTCCGGGGGAGGAATGATGACGGGGATCGCTCTCTGGCCGATATCGCTGGGTGTGCTGGGGCTTGCCGCCGCCTACTGGATTTATTTGCTGATTCACCGTTACCCGGCCGGCGAGGGGCGGGTGGCCGAGATCGCCGAGCAGATCCACCTCGGCGCCATGGTGTTCCTCAAGCGCGAATACTCGATCCTGATCGTCTTCGTGCTGGTCGTCGGCGCGCTGCTATGGCATTTCCTCGGGCTGCACACCGCCATCGCCTTCTTCCTCGGTTCGGGTTGCTCGGCCGCCGCCGGCTATTTCGGCATGTTCGCAGCCACCCGCGCCAATGTGCGTACCACCGTGGCTGCGCATAAGGAAGGGTCGGCGCATGCGCTGACCGTGGCTTTTTTCGGTGGTTCGGTGATGGGGCTGACCATCGCCGCCCTGGGCCTCTTGGGGCTCGGTTCGCTCTACCTCTTCTTCGGCGGCGACCCGCAGACGGCGCACGCCATCCACGGCTTCGGTGTCGGCGCCTCGTCGGTGGCGCTCTTCTCTCGCGTCGGCGGCGGCATCTTCACCAAGTCGGCCGATGTCGGCGCCGATCTGGTCGGCAAGGTCGAGGCGGGTATCCCGGAGGACGATCCGCGCAACCCCGGCGTGATTGCCGATAACGTCGGCGACAACGTCGGCGACGTGGCCGGCATGGGATCCGATATCTTCGAGTCCTACTGCGGTGCCATGATCGCCACGATCGCCATGGCCTCGACTCTGTCAGGTGACGTGCTCGATCCGCTGGGCAATCGCGAAAGCCTGATGTTCCTGCCGCTGGCGCTCTCATCGGCGGGGCTGGTCTGTTCGCTGCTCGGTATCCTGCTGGTGCGCCTGCTCTCCCGGCGGCCGCTGCAGGTGGCGTTGCGCTACGGCACGATCGGTGCGGCGAGCCTGTTCATCGTCGCCTCCTACTGGGTGGTGGTGTCGGTCGGTGTGGATGCGCATGTCTGGGTGGCGGTACTGGCCGGTACCGTTGGCGGTATCATCATCGGACTCGTCACCGAATATTTCACCGGCGGTCCGCCGATCGAGCATCTGGCGAAATCGGGCGAGACCGGGCCTGCGACGGTGCTGATCGCCGGCCTTGCACTCGGCATGCATTCGGTGACCGTGCCGATGCTCGCCATCTGCTCGGTGATCTTCGTCTCCACCGAGCTGTGCGGCATGTATGGCGTGGGTATCGCTGCTGTCGGCATGCTGGCCACCGTCGGCATCACCATGGCCATCGATGCCTACGGCCCGGTGGCCGACAATGCCGGCGGCATCGCCGAGATGGCCGGCTACGGCGAACAGACCCGCAAGATCACCGATTCGCTCGACGAACTCGGCAACACGACGGCGGCGATCGGCAAGGGCTTCGCCATCGGGGCGGCGGCGCTGGCCGCACTGGCCATCATTTCCGCCTATGTCAGCACGGTGAAGGCGCACGTGCCCGATTTCTCGCTCTCCATCGACCAGCCGCGCGTGCTGATCGGCATGTTCATCGGCGGCGTCTTTCCGTTCCTGGTCACGGCCATCACGATGACCGCCGTCGGTGATGCCGCCTTCGAGATGATCAAGGAGATCCGCCGCCAGTTCCGCGAGATTCCCGGCTTGCTGGAAGGAACCGGCAAGCCGGACACGGCGCGCTGTGTGGATATCGCCACGACGGCGGCGCTGAAACGCATGGTCCTGCCCGGCGTGCTGGCCGTGGCCGCACCCGTTGCCGTCGGCTTCGGACTCGGCCCGGAGGCACTGGGCGGTACGCTGGGGGGTGCTTTGGTCGGCTGCGTGCTTCTGGCGCTGACCATGGCCAATGCGGGCGGAGCCTGGGATAATGCCAAGAAACATATCGAGAAGGGTCATCACGGCGGCAAGGGATCGGATGTGCACAAGGCGGCGGTGGTCGGCGATACGGTCGGCGACCCGTTCAAGGATACTTCGGGTCCGGCCATGAACATCCTGATCAACGTCATGGCGATCGTGTCGCTGGTGATCGCGCCGTTGCTGGGATAAGTAAAGAGATAAGCAAAGGAGTTTGAAAATGAGTGACGAACAA
>OBLQ010000030.1_pt1 | contig 40978 bp, 27 predicted proteins | sample 1519881 | NCBI WGS metagenome assembly OBLQ01 (sample SAMN01911456, study PRJEB22533) | soil metagenome | biome: Soil | place: Malaysia | collected 2012-04-30 | depth DG_metagenome m | reverse complement strand
TAAAGGCATCCACTCCGACTTCCAGACGGCGCTGGTCGGAATGCTCGTCGCTGAGACGAAAAGATTTTGAACAGCGAAAATCCAGGTTGGCGAATCCCGGACCGTCTCCGATATTGCGGGTGACACCAGGCGGACGATCGTTAAATTCCGTATCGTGGTTATCGTCGTACCCCGTAGTGATCTCGTAGGGCATGCCGGAGCGAAAACTAAAGATGGCTCCGAGTCGAAGATCCCAAAATGTGCTATAGGTGCTAACAAAAGTGAACTTGTGCCGCTGGTCGAAATTGGCCCGTCCCCACTCCGGACGCAGATCGTAGTTATTGGCAGGGAGGCTTAGGAAGCCTGTGTCATTCGAGGTTTTCGCGAGCCGGTATTGTGCGAGAATGCTCACGTTATTTATGGCCCGGCTTCGGAAAGTGACCTCCAAGGTGTTACTGCGCGAACTGGCCGATGTTTCGTACTGGTCGAAATTGACGAAGCTGGGATCCGGAGGCGTGATTGTGCCGGGCAGCGGAGCATTTAGGTTTCGCTGACGGTACAGACCCAACCCGCGCAGCGTCGTATAACTAACAGTCAAAAAGTTTTCTTTCTTGCCTAACTGCCGCTCGGCGCTGACGCTCGTCTGCAGCATATAAGGAAAGCGGATATTGGGGGCGATGCGCAGCACACTGGGAATCTCTGTCGCGGGAGGCTCCCCAACAGGGAATGGCGTGGGAAAGAAAGGATTGGCAACTACAACCTGGCGGATGCGAACCCCATCATAAAGCAAGTTGTCTTCTTCCATACTTGCTGGTTGCGTTGCGTAAAACAATCCAAATCCCGCACGCAGCACGGTATGCCGGTGGCCCGGCGAGTAGGCGAGTCCCAGGCGCGGCGCCCAGGCTTTTACATTGCTGACGTTGGACTGCCATTGACGCCGTAGCCCGGCGAACAAAGAAAGGTTAGGCCGAAATCGAAATTCGTCCTGCACAAAAGCGTAAGATGTATATTGGTTGAAGGAGATGTGTGGCTGGCCAATATTTACGGTGTAGAGTGATGGGAGACCCTGTGCAAAATCGGAAAGGGTTGAAAAAGTGAACGTTCCGCCAAAATTGGCAGCGTTGATCAATGACACATATCTCGGTTCAACGCCGCCGCCGAACTGAAGAGTGTGCCTCCCGATAGACCAGGAGGCCACGTCCTCAACGTCAACGACCGTATTCTTTAAGTGTTTTTGAACTTGTGATCCACCGCCGTAAAAAGCTCCCAGCACCATCAGTCCAGGAGACTGGCTGACGGGGTCGAGGTTTTCGCTCCATTGTCCCACGCTCATGCGGAACTGGTTAATAAGACTCCGCCAATTCTTGGAGTCGAAAAACCTCACGTCGTTTTGGTGAAAGAAGTCGTTGACAGAGTGCTCGGGCAGGACCAGACCTTTTGCTCCTTGATTTTTTTGAGACAGATTGGCGTATTTGTAGGCGATGCCAATGTCACCCGCGACTGTTCGCATAAAGGTCAGCCGCCCCGACAGGAAAGTGTTGCGCTGCGGAAGAATGACATTTTTCACCAGCGGCCCGTCCAGCGTGACAGCGTTGACCACCTGCGCAGTGTCCTGATTATCGTACCTTCCCGAAACCAGGAATCTTATATTTTGTTTGATCGGACCCTGCACCATCGCTTCCGACAGACTGCGATGTTGTGGAGGCACCGAAGTGGAGAACGGGTTGCGCGCATCAAGGGCTGAGGTTTGCATCACCGTGAGCAGGTTGCCATGATAATGTTGGTGAAGGTGGTGTATCAGGTCCACATGAATGCGGCCTTTTCCGGGACGTTGATACTCGGCCGAGTAGGGATTCTTGTTGACGGAGATTCTGCGGATCGCTGTCGCCGGAACATCTAAATTGTCCGCTGGTACGCCGTCTACAATAAGCTGGGGTACGCCCACGCCCATAGCACTTGCCGCATCGTCGGTAAAAAGCGAAGCAACCTGCAGGGGTTGATCAAAGTTTGAAGGTAAGTCGTCGAGAAAATCTTGACTGAGGGCTATGACGTCGGTGTTTTCTTCTACTGACGGCGAGGAAAGCGGGTCTGACGTGACGGTCACCTCCTCCTTCAGGGTTGCGACTTTCATCTTGATGCGCAGGGCAGGCGTCGGGCGCGTGCTGATATTGACCGTCACCTGTGCAGGTTCGACGCCCTTCCCGTGGGCGGAAAGAACATACCGGCCAACGGGCAGTTTCTCAAACACGAAGCGACCCGTTGCACCCGAGGATGTCTTAAATGCCTCTGCTGTCGCCTGTTTGGTCAGCTTCACTTCGATGCCTGGGATAGGTGCGCCACTGGGGTCCTCCACCACGCCGGTTAATCTCCCCATGTCCATTCCACGGAGGGGTACGGCGAGCAGAACCGCCAGAACCGTGGCACCTAGAAAGAGAATCAGCCGTGCCATAGATCCTCCTCACTTGACCCAGAGGGCGAAAACCGAGGGCTCAGCCGGGATTTGCCCATAGCCAAACCCCTTTCGCCTCTGGGCTGCGAAATGTGACCTCGTGATGCTCCGATTTCCTTCATCATTTCTTCCGAGCATTGCGGATAGCAACCCGCAAAGTTCCGGCCCATCTCCCGGCCGTGCCTAGCCGGAGCCGAGGACAGACTCCATGGAGATGTACTCCGTTTCATAAAGCTTTCGATAGAACCCGCTCTTCGAGAGAAGTTCGGATTGAGTTCCGTGCTCCACAACCGCGCCCTTGTCGAGCACCAGAATCAGATCAGCCCGCTGTATCGTCGTAAGCCGGTGCGCGATAATGAATGTGGTCTTGCCCCTGGTCACCCGCGCAATGGTTCTGTTCAGCCGAGATTCGGTGATCGAATCAAGGTGGGTTACCGGCTCATCCATGATCAGGAAAGGCGTGTCACGAAGGATTCCACGCGCCAGTGCCAGGCGTTGCTTCTGGCCTCCCGAGAGGTTTGTAGCGCTCTCTTCGAGGACCGTGTCATACCCATTCGGTAGTTGCTCGATGAAATCGTGGATTTCCGCTTCCCGGGCGGCCCTGGCGATCTCCCCTAGCGTCGCGTCCGGTTTGCCGTATGCGATGTTCTCCCGGATGGTCCGATGGAAAAGGATGGTATCCTGGGGCACCACGCTCATCTGGCTGCGGAATGATTCCAGCTTGAAACGCCGGATGTCCTGCCCGTCGATCTGCACAGAACCTTTCCAGGGATCGAAGAAGCGCAATAGCAAGTTGACGATGGTGCTCTTTCCTGCGCCGCTTGCGCCGACAAGCGCCACAGTCTGGCCGGGCCGGACTACAAATGAAACGTCGTCCAGGACCACCTGGCCCTTCTTGTAGCCAAAAGTGACATGATCGAAGCAGACTTCGCCCCGGAACGGCGGAGCCGGTACCGCGTCCTTTTCCTCCTTGACGGCGCCTTCCATTTCCAGAATTTCCACAATGCGCTCGCCGCAGACAAGCTGGGAAGCGAAATTGGTCAGGAGATCACTCAAGGTTGCCATGGGACTGTACAACTCTTTGAGCCATGGGACAAAAAGGATAAGGTCCGTCGCCTGCACCTTTCCGGCCAGGGCAAGCATGCCGGCGTAATACAGTACAGCCGCTGTGCCCAGCGCAGTCAGAATAGAGATGACCCGGCTGAAAGCCTTGCTGATTTGAATGCGCCTGACATCGGCGCGAAGGCTCTCTTCGGACTCGCGGGCAAACCGTCGCATCTCCTGGCCTGCCTGGGCAAAGGCCTGCACCACGGCCATCGAGCTCACATTCTCCTGGATGATGGCGCTAATTTGGCTCTCCTTGGCCCGTTGTACCCTTGTCAGGTCTTCGACCTTGCTTGTGAATTGTTTCGAGAAATAGAAGATCGCGGGCACCACAGCCATGGCAAGCAGGGTGAGTTGCCAGTTGATTTCGAGCATCAGCACAGCAATCCATCCGAACGTGAGAACCAACCTGAGGAGGTCGCTGATGGAATCAACCAGGAACTTCCGGAGTTCATCAATGTCGTTCGTCAGCCGCAGCATCAGGTCGCCGGAGGTGGTCTGGCCGCGAAAAGACAACGACAGGATTTGTATGTGGTGAAACACGTGGTTCCTGATGTCGTTGTTGGCGTAGCGAGCTGCGCGAGCAAGCAAATAGCGTTGCACGTAACTGAACAGACTCTGAAGGACAACAAGGCCTACCATGCTGATGCAAAGCAGGACCAGCAGAGTGTGCGGGTCGGTTGAGACTTGCTGGATGAAATGCCAGGCGCGTCCGTTCGGGACCTTTCGACGATAGAGGATGACGTCGAGAATCCACTTCAACGGATAGGCTTTTGCGGCTGCAAGGAAAACCGTGACGGCCATGGACAGGTACGAGATGAGGAACCACGACCAATACGGTCTGAGATGAGGGCCAAAAGTGCGGTAGAGTTTCACAATACCACGCAGGCGATTCCGCTTGCGCGCCTTAAAGGCTTGCGCGTATTGACGCCTGCGGGCCCTGCGGCTTGATCCGTCAGCGGGCGCGAATTGGTTAGCTTCAGAGTTATCTTTCTTCACGTCTTACACTTCCTGCTCAATTCCTCACCTGGTGGAAACTCCAGCGCATTCAGGCGTCAGGGAAGCGGAATGAATTCACCGCACGTCAGGGCGGCTTCCATGTTCGTGTCGGGTCCCATGGCCAGCCGGGGCAGCCGATAGTGATTGGCCACCGGAAAGGAGACAGGTCCGCCACGATACAAGCAGGCGGCACGGTATCCAGCACGCTCTAGTTCTCCTCCCAGTTCCCCGGGACTAAGTCCATCATCGCCATACGGGAACGCAAAAATCTCAACGGGCTTTTCCATCCAATTCTCCAGGACTGCTTTCGAGCTGAGCAACTCCGCCCTCTGCTCTTCGATACTCAAGTTGGAAAAGTGGCGGTGTGCAGCGCTATGGGCCTGGATTGATACGCCCTCGCGTTCCAGTTCCTGCAATTCACTCCAATCGCAGATGGATTCCTCCGGCTCCGCTCCGCCGTCAAATGTGTTGTGCTTTCCAACATAGTCGGTGGGAACAAAAAGGACAGCGGGAAGCCCAAGCCTGCGCAAAACGGGCAGAACAACGGTCACCATTGAACGATAACCATCGTCGAACGTCATCAGCGCGGACCGCTCCGGGAGGAACGCAGGATTTTCGAGGCCCTCCAGGAACTGCGAATGGTCGAGAACTTTCCATCCCCCCGACTTGAGATCATTCAGCTGGCGAATAAATGTCTCCTCCGGAATATAGAACCAGGTGCTCATCCCGCCGGCGGAGGGCTCGCCGATCTTGTGAAAGCTCAGAATTGCCAGCTGTTTCTCGTCCATATCAGTTCTCATGAATTTCCGAACCTACCGCGACGCTGGCCTCCACCGGCATGGGGGATGAATTGGTGTCCCCTAACCGCGTTCCGTGAAGGGCCAGATTCAAAATTCTTTCTGTCACCCACTTGGAATCGAATTGTGTTTCAGCGATTTCCCGCGCAGCCCGGCAATGCCGCTCGTAATCAGCGTTGACTGCCGCGAACGCCCCCACGGCCTCCTCCATCGTCGAAAAACGGAACATGCCTGTACCATTGGGGAGAATCGAGCTGGGACCGGTGTGTTGAACCACGACAGGCTTGCCACTGGCCAGGTAGCACAACGTCCGGTCGCTCACCCATCCCCCCTGGAACTTCATGCACGTTGGCTTCGCGCAGCTGAATTCTCCCCGCGACTGTTGGACGTAGGATTGATACATAGCTGGGGTACTGGATACATCGAACGCATGGCGAACTCTCCAGCCGTTACTCTCAAGCATCTGGCGGTCAGCGATGTCGTGCGCCTTGTTACCTAAGCAGAGAGCCAACTCCAGCGGCTGGCTGGCTCTCTGTGGAAGATCAAGGAATTCCATGAAAGACACTCGCTTATTGTTGTCGAAGAGATGTCCGTCTTCGTCCTTGACCCAGTCGTGACTCCACCAGGAGGACACAGTCGTAAATACCTTGCAGCCCAGGTCGAACGTAAAGGGCCAGCGCTCGAGGCATACCGGGGGAGGGATGTGGCGCCAGGCTACTCCGCAGTCGGGAAATGTCGCAGCTGCTGTTCCAACGGTCTCGCCGGTGGTGAAGTAGACCCCATGTGGGGCTACTCTGAGCTGTCCTGTAGAAATCCAAAGCTGTAAGAGACCGGGATCTATGTCAATCAAGGCGGTTCGCCTGAAACAAGCTAGAAGCGATGGACAGATAGCGTAATGAAAGTTCAACAGGAGATCGGCTTGGCCCAAAATAGCCTCGGCTCTCGACCGGGAAACACCAACGAATTCGGGCAAAGCTGGCGAATTATCGCCTTTTCCGCGATCGTGATAGAGGATGACCTTGCCGCCCAGTCCGAACTGCTCCATTCGATTCATAAACTGCGCGATGCGTGGGGCATCCAGTTCGGGATCGCCCTGGCTGCGGAAACCTTCAAGCCAATAGACCTCGCATCCCATCTGTTGGAGTCCCAGGGCGTATTGCATGTACACCCAGAAGTGGCCGCCCCCTTCGAGGTAGCTCGAGACTTTGTACGCCGAGATCACAACCTTCGCCATCGTGAAACCCTGCCTGCCGTCCTGCATTCCGGCTACCTGCGCCCGCCCAAACCACGTGACCGCCAAGTCCACACTATGAAGGGAGCAAAGGTCCTAACCCATCAAACCATTCATCTGTCTCTGCCAACTTGTCGAATGCCCACGCCGCCTGGCTTTCGCCGGCCTCAATGGCCGGCCAAATCACGCAGTAGGCCAACCGCGCAAATTCCGCCGTTTCAAAGATAAGATTCAAGACCTTGTTTGAAGCCGCCTTCCAGGACGGTCTTTCAGGCGCCCGGCGGTAAGTGTCTAGAATCCACTCACGGTCCTGCGCTGGAAAGCGGGACAGAAAAGTTGAAAGGTCGTAGATCACCGGGCCGGCACCAGCATGGTCCCAATCAATCATGCGCACTTGGAAACCCTTCCCGGAAGGAATCACAAAAGCATTCTGCGGCCAGAGATCACCGTGAAGTATCGTCTCCGGCCCGCCAAACTCCTGAACCATCTGCAATCGAGAGGGCAGTTCGCCGACGAGTTTGTGCAGGCGGCGCAGCAGCCGGCCGCGCACGGAAACCCTCTCCTCAGATAACTCCGCTTGCGGCGGTTGAAGCCGTTCCAGGCTGATGATTGCGTCCCGGACACTTGTTGAGTAGAAATGGGTTCCCAGGTCGCCGCCCCAGAGACGGCATTCCGCAAGCCATGGATGCCCGGCAAACCGTGCATGCAGCCTGGCAATCAGTTCCATGACCGGCTTGACACATTCAGGCTTGGGATTGCTTTCCTTGAGTCCCCAATCGCCCAGGTCTTCATAAATATGCCAGACGGACCGGCCGTTCCTTTCCGCCGCACAGCCCAAAAGGGACGGGCCATTTTCACCAAGGCCAATTCCCGGGAGCCAGCGGTTCGCAACCAGGTCATTCCGCTTGGCGATTTCGGGATCCAAACGCTTGACGACCAGGGAGCGAAATTTGCCGTTCATTCTAAAGCGCAAGCGGTACGCCCCTCTAACCAACACCTGAGCGCTGATCATATGGCTTGCCACATCTCCATCACCCAGTAACTCATGGAGAGAGTCACGAAGTTCTGCCTGTCCCGGAGCATTGCTCCCGATTAGGAATTCTTTCAACTCGTTTACAATGGGCATGGATTCCTCAATTGCCGACGGAAACGTGTGAATACATTAGTGGCGGAACTCATCACTATATGGCCACCACGGTTTCTCGTATCACATCCTCGATTCGGCCCAGATAGCTCTGCATGAGACTCACGGGCATTATGAGATAGTCAAATTGCTCAAATACAAGTCCGACACTTGCCCAATCGATCGCAGCAATAACGCGAAAAATCCTGCCAACTGTTGCCATGCGCAAAACCTCTTCAAACCCCATGGTTGGCCATGATTCCCGGACCTTCGTAAAATAAGCACGCAGACAGCAAGGGGACGTATAAATCCTCGAACTTGCCAGGTCCACCACTGGGACTCCACGCCCGGAGGTCTCCCAGTCAAAAACGACCAATGTGCGACCTCCTCCGGTCGAGCGAAAGCGCGCGTTTCTTCCGGCCCAGTCGCCGTGGGCGAGGGTCCTCGGGAAGGTTCGACATTGTTGCTCCAATTCATTCCAAGAATCCTCGAAAAACTGGAGATAAGCGTCCACCCGATCAAGAACCCGGTGCTGCTCGCCGGTGACCGCCTGATTCGACCGAGATGCTTGAATTCGCCGGCGAGCAGAGTGCAAGTGTGTCAGGTAATGAGCGGGGCCCCGATCTGGAAGCAGTTGAAGCGCCAGCAAGCCTTCAGCGGATGTGTGCATTGTTGCAATCCACTCTGCGGCGGAGTGCCGATGCGCCTCCAGTTCGGGCGAATAACGCTCGTCGCCGGCATCCTCAACGAATACCCAGTCCATCGCTGGGTCTTCGCTCGCAACAGTTCCGTAAAACTCCAGCTTGGGTAGCGGTAGTTCCAGCAAAACTTTTTCGTAGATCAGGCGTTCGAATTGGGCAGTATCTTTGAGGCACAACTTGGCCACGATAGAAGAGTTTTCGTATCCGAGGCCTCTGATCCGAAAAATGCAAGGTTTGTACCCGTCTTCGCGCGGCGCTCGAAGGACCTCTATTTCTCGCGGCCGGGCCCCCTGGCCGTACAGTTCGAACCAAGCGCGCACTGCGGGATGAGCGCACAGGTCTTCAGAAGGTTTATAACTGGCGAGATTGTCCATCGTTCTCTTTAGTCCATCCGCTGGGAGACCATGGTCGTTGTCTCATCAGTCGGTTAAACAAGACTCTTCGTGATCAATACGGCGTGCTTCACGCACTCTACTCATCCATAGACTTCAGAGCGCGGACGATCTTGCCCACCGCAATCCCACACTGGCAACAAGCAAGGGCTGCGAGAGCCAAAGCCGCCGCTCCGAACAGGGCGCCGGCGAACCAAGAGGCCTCGCTCACTGCGACTGCTGCCGCAAGAGCAGGAACGAAAACCGCCGGGAACGCCCTTCGCCACCTGGGAGATACCCGATAACGCACAAATTGGCGCCCCCGGCCATATTCTTCAACCGCCATAACGGCTCGAGCGCTAGCGAGAAGGCCAGTCTGTATTTCGAAATCCCAATCGTCCGTTGGTCCTCCGCAAACCGGGCACGCTCCCTTAGCCGTCAGGGCCGATTTAAAGAGCTCCACCCAGGTCAAGGCAGGCTTCCACTCTTCGCTCCAAATTGCTGCGGTCCGAGTACGGGGAAAAGTCCAGAATGAGAGTCCACCAATCTGTATGGGGGTTAGGCCCCGGCGCAGGCGCCCTCCCAAGCGCGCCAAGGGCTGCAGCAGGTGAAGTCCTGCAACACATGTGCGCAGCCTTAAGCGGTCCCATCGCGACTTCGAAGGTGTCGCGGGCCTCGCTCCTTTAGCGCTTCGGATCGCCTGGAACAGGAGAAGCCCCAATGAGAGACCGAGCAGAGGAAGAACGAGCAGCAGAGAGACACCCAAGGCAGGGAGAGCCGCCACTGCACCGGTGATGAGATAGAACTCCGGCATGAGCAGAAGAGACTCAAAGGAAGACGGCGCCGGCTCGTAAAGGCGCTGAAAAAATGCGCTTCCCCAGACCCCATAATGGATTCGGGAACGAAAACAATTCAGACCACGAGTGAGCCCCGCGCTGTAAATGCGCCCGCGCCACATTGGATGCCCCGCCGGGGAGTACATTTCCGGCCACTTCTTTTGAAGCAGAGCCTCTGCGACTCCATAGTTCCACTGCTGCTTCAGATACGTCTTGAAGGAATTTCGGCAGTGATGCCATACGATGGCGGAGTGGGCCAATCCAAGCTTCCAGCCGCGTTGCTGGAACCTCCAGCACACGTCCACGTCATCGCCCGCGATCCGAAATTGAGGATCAAAGCCGCCCACGGCATTGAGGCAACTCTTTCGGAACGCCATATTGCAGCCTGGAATATGTTCAGCCTCTGTGTCCGAAATGAGAACGTGCGTGGGCCTACCGGGCGCATGGGCGACACAGTTTGGAACAAACCCATCATTCGGGAAAGGAATATTGGGCCCTCCGATTGCCGCATAGTTCGAATTACGGAAGGCACTGGCAAGATACAGGAGCCAGTCAGGATCGGGGCACGCGTCGTCGTCGATGTAAGCGACTATTTCACCTGTTGCCGCTTCGAGTCCGACATTGCGGGCTGCGCTCAAGCCACGGTTTCCCGTGCTGATGAGGCGAACTTTGTATTCTTGGACTATAGCCGCCGTATCATCTTTTGAGCCATCGTCAATGACGATGACCTCATAGTCCGGGTACTGCAGCTGAGTAAGGCCCTCCAGGCACTCACGGATGGTGCGCTGTCCGTTGTAAGTGCAGACGACGACGGAGACGCGGGGCCAGGACAGCTCGTGTGAAAACGGAACTTCGTCAAACGCATGCCGTACCGCGGCCAAGGCGGGCTTCGGCTGGCGATCGCGGCGTGTCAAGCCAAAATCCCAGTCGCTGATATCGGCTCCCCCGCAGTGCCATTCGTCAGTCCATGCATAGACGAAGACGCCGGCGCATCCGGCAGCAAAAGCCGTGCGAACCTGCCAGTCCAGGGTTTGGGCTTGGGTGATTTCGCTGTTCCGCCGGCTATCCAAGCCCATTTCCGAAAGCAACAACGGTCGCTCGCCCGCCAGGTTTTGCAGGCGCCCCAAATAAGCTTCCAACGGCTCGCGTGACTCCAGATAGAGGTTGAAGCACATCAAGTCAAGAAAAGGAAGCTCCAAATATTCCGTCATCGGGTAGTTGACATAGGTGACGAGCCCTTCCGGATCTGCTTGTTTGGCGGTGTCGTAGAGTCGCCGCAGGAAATGCTCGACTCGACGTACTCCATACCATCGGACCGCAGAGGCTGGAATCTCATTGGCGAGCGCGTAACAGAGCACGGCGGGATGGCCCTGGCAAGCTCGAACTCCCGTGCGGATGTGTTCTTCAGTGCTACGGGCCAATTTCTTCTCGTGCAGGATGTACTGCTCTCCCCACAGCCCGACCATCACATACAAACCAGCTTGGCCAGCCAGATCCAGCAGCCAGCGCGGCGGCAAAGTGTAAGTGCGGACGCAATTTGCGCCATTGGCCGCCATTTGTGCAAAATCCTCTTCAACCACTTCCGGGCGAGGATAAGGAACGCCATCGCTCCCCGGACGGAAAGTGCCGTAAGTAACGCCGCGCACGTACAACTTCTCGTCGCCAACCCACAGGAATTTGCCACCCACGCTTGGGCGCAACCGGGAGCAAACTGACGGCTCTGTGATTGGAAGTGCTGGCGGCACAGGGATAACTTCGGGGCGAAACCCTGAATACCCCCGGCCTTCAATTGGACTCTGATAGGGAATTTGAACTTGGGGTCGCATCTGGATACTTACCTCCGAAGCCTTTCTCGAGCCAGGCAGGAGGGCGTCTCGGGTTGCTCACCCCCCACGCGGTGCAGATGCGTTTCCTGTCCTTCGGAAAGCTCTTTCTCTAAGCCGGACAATGAGCGTACACGTCGACCCGACACAGTCGCTCGAGAATCAACTCGTTACTCCAGGAAGGCTACCCGGAATGCGGGCGGCTTCTCCACCAAGCAACCTCAGAACTGCGAAAGTTCTCCTTAAGCTATTTCGGGAAAAAGGTCAGCAAGGATTTCCCGTGCGTCTCTCCCCGATATACCCCCGCTCTCTTTAAAATTCACTTCCATTTGGTACCATCGTCGGTTGACAGCAGATGCAACTTTACCTTCGTACCGAAATCGAATTTCTCTGTTCTTACGATCTTTAAATTCTATGAGGACCTCGATTTCCGTCCCTACCGGCAGCGGCTGGTCAAGGCAAATCTGAGCCTTTCCGTCATCAATTGCTTCCAGCCTCCCCTCGAACACTCTCACGCCCTTTGCAGTCCAATTCATAGCCCGCAGTGGAATGGATACTCTCAGGGCCGAAGACGAAAGTTCCGCCTGCTCGCGCTGTTGTCCCCATCTGAAAGAGATCATTCGCACCACCTCAAGTGCCCCCTATCGGCGGAATGAATCGGTCAGTGCAATCCGACGAATGTGTAGAAATTGGGTACGACATTTGTCGGTAGCGGCGCTCCGGTAACTTATCTAGGTGAAATACTGACAGCCGCCTGAATGACCTTTTAACAGACAGTGTCATCTCAAAAGATCGCAGTTTTCAGGGCTTTGTTTTCAGGCCCGATGCAGGATGTGGTCCCGGGAAAATCAGATAACACGCGTAAGGGAATTTTCACAGAGCGTGCTGCACTGCACTTTCGTCTCTAGTGAGGTGAACCTCAGGAGCCCGATGGAAAGGATGATTCACGAAACAACAGGACGCTTGTAGTACATCAGAGCGACTTCGATTCTTGAATTTACACCGAGCTTTCTGTAAATCGTCTCGGTATACTTGCGGACCGTGTTTTCTGAAAGGAACAACGTTTTGGCAATTTCCTTGTTCTGCAAGCCACGAGCCAGTAATGCAGTAACTTCGCCCTCGCGTATTGTCAATCTGTCGAGCGCTGGACCGTCCGGACGTCTATACCCGACCAGAGCCTGGACGGCCCTATCCAAAGTCCCCCGCGAAAACCACATTTCACCCCTGAGGACTCTTTCAACTGCTTGTTCCATGAGTTCGGGATCATCTCTCTTCGTTATTAATCCCCATGCTCCGTTGCTCGCCGCCCGCACTTCAAATTCTTCGTCCATTCCCTGAGTGAGCAAAAGACATCTTGTTGAAGGAGAGAGTTCCCTGATTCTGTGAAGATAGCTGAGGCATTCGGCCATGCCTTCGCAGTCAATGAGAAGAAGCTGTGGTCTTGAAGTGGCCAATCGCTCGGATGCATCCGCAATAGTATCCACATCAAAGAGAATGATTATGCCTCCCTTAAGAGGTAGATCTAGCAGGAGACTACATAGGGCCCTCCGCATGAGCTTGCGGAAACTGACGATAGCCACAGTTACCATGCCATGGGCCCCCCCGACCCCATTGCCTGGCAATTAGGATAGAATCACGGCTTTGCATGAGTAGTAACAGAATTATTGAGATTAGTCAATAACCTTGGTAATTAAAATTTAATATGGCTGTAATAGATCCGAAACATAACCCAGCCTGACCCAGTGTTTTTGATCCACTTCGATATCCAAGGTGAGTTTTCGGCTGTTTCCAGGCCTATGAGATCGCGGTTAACTGCGATCTCATGGGCAAATTCGTTCGGCGCATTCTCTCGGAAATCCCTGCCAGGGCGCACGGCACGGAGGGAAACACAACATTACTCTATGGCCAATACCGAATCAATCGAATCGCAGAGCGGTCATGGGATCAACCTTCGCGGCACGGCGTGCGGGGAAGTAGCAAGCCAGGAGCGCCACGGCGATCAGGATCACCGAGACCGCGAAAAAAGTGAGCGGGTCTGTTGGTTTCACGCCGTAGAGCAAGCTCGAGAGGAACTGTGTCAAAGCAATTGCTCCTGCGATACCGATGATCAAACCAATTACTGCCAACTTGAGTCCTTGTCCGATGACCATTCTGAAAACGTCTCTCTTTTGCGCTCCCAGCGCCATGCGAATACCGATTTCATGGGTCCTTGTCACGACTAAGTACTGGATGAGCCCAAAGATGCCGATGGCGGCCATTAGGAGGGCAACGGAAGAAAACGCGATCAAAAGGGAGGTCTGTAAGCGGCGCTGGCCTAGGAAAACGCCAAGCCGGTCTTCCAAGGTAGCCACATTATAAACCGGCACTTGCTTATCCAGTTGATGCACAGTCTTTCGTAGCGCCCCCACCATCATCAGCGGGTTACCCCTAGAGATCCGCATAAGAAGAGTCTCCAGCCGGGAAGGATTCTGTGCCAGCGGCTCGAACATCTGTGCCACAGGTTCCTTTTCGAGACCCTGCCGGTGTATGTCGCCGACAATTCCGACCACCGTAAACCATGCACCGTTGGAATCCGAAGGGCCGATCTTAAATCTTCTGCCCATCGGATCGAGCCCTGGCCACAGGCGGAGTGCCATGACCCTGTTGATGATGGCCACCCGAGGGGAATCTGGACCGTCTTCGACCGAAAACAAGCGTCCCTTCAACAAAGGAATCATGAGCACAGTGAAGAATCCTTCGCTGACTTCGTCCCTTCGAAACTGAAAACGTTTCGAAACGGCTCCAGAGGCCCCTTCGGTTGTCAGGACCTGATCCGGGATGCTATTAAAGAAAATATCCCCTATAATTCCAGCGCTCATCACGCCTGGAAGCGATTCAACCTGTTCGAGAGCGCGCCTGTAAAAGTTGACCCGTTGCGCGTTTGCCATGGATGCCGGAGTGGCGAGTTGGGCAGAAAGGACCTGTTCCGGCCCGAACCCCGGGTCAACCTTTTCGACGGACCACAGGCTCCGGATCAGAAGGCCGGCGCCCACCAACAGAATCGTCGCCAACGCGAATTCCGTCACGATGAGATAGCGGCGAATTCCCCGCGTGGCGACTCCGGACGAGATGCCTCTTCCCCCTTCCTGGCCTGAGGGCATCACGATTCCGCGCGCCATGTTTAGCGCGGGAACAAATCCGACCAGGATCCCGGTAAAAAGGCAGAGGACCAACGCCATGCAGAGCACTACCGGATCGAGCCCGATTTCGTTCAGGTGAGTCAGACCACTGGGCTTAAAAACCAGAATAAGGCGAATGCCCACTCGGGCTACCAGCAACCCCGCTACTCCAGAGATGACGGCTAGCGTCAGGCTTTCTGCGAGAAGTTGGCGCATGATTCGTGCCCGGCCTGCGCCGAGCGCCGATCGAATAGCCATTTCCCGTTCTCGACTGGCGCTTCGCGCGAGCAATAAGCTCGCGACATTGGTGGCAGCAATCAGGAGTACGAAAAAAACGGCCCCGGTCAGCATCCACAAGGCCAGACGCAATGTGGTCGGTCCCGCCACCTGACGACGAAGTGGAACTACGCTAATGCCCAGGTCCTTCACCGACGCCGGCAACTGGCGGTCGAGACGCCGCGCGATCGTATTCATCTCCGCCTGGGCTTGCTGAATTGTTATATCCGGTCGAAGTCTACCGAGGACGAACCAGGGACCAGCGCCGCGCGCTCGTTCAAGGGGTTCCCAATCCGGGGACACCGTGTACGGCAGAAATGCATCGCCATCGGCAATCCCCGATCGGAATTGTGCCGGGAGAACGCCAATGATCCGGTAAGGGAATCCATCGAGCTCGATGGACGCCCCGATCGCCTCTGGTGAGCCGCCAAATCGCGTTTGCCAAAAGCGGTGGCTGATCAGGACCAAACGTTGCCGTTGCTCGGTTTCCTCCTCCGAGAACGTTCGCCCCAGCAGGGGTTGGATGCCAAGCAGCCTGAAAAAATTTGGGGAAACCTTGACGCCCCTGACGTGTTCGGCCCCTGTGGTGAGCGTCAGGGAAATTGAGTCCCAGAAGGCCATATCTGCGAAACTCTTGCTTTGTCGCCGCCATTGTTCGACGCTCCAATAGGCCGACCTTTCTTCCCGTAGGTCCTGGCTCGCTTCCTCAGTCCACAACATCGCCAACTGCTCGGGGGATCGATAAGGAAGCGGCGGGAACAAGACAGCGTTGATCACGCTGAACATAGCCGTGTTGGCGCCGATGCCGAGGGCAAGCGTAAGAACTGCAACAATAGCGAAGCCGGGATTGCGGCGAAGTTGCCGCAGGCCGTAGCGAACATCTGCGACTAGCTCCTCGCTGAACCGCACTCCCCAACTGTCGCGGCACTCTTCTTTTACCTGTTCGACGCCTCCAAATTCCATTCTCGCCCGCCTTTCCGCTTCTTCGGCTGACAAGCCCGACTCGATGTATTTTTCCGCCTGGCGTTCAAGGTGTACTCGCAGTTCGTCGTCGAGCTCTGCTTCAACGGACGCGCGCAGGATCAATGCCCGCGCTCGATAGAGAAAATCACTGAACATCATTCACCACTGAGCGGTTTCGAATACCTGTCCAACGGCCTCCGTCAGTTTCCGCCAGGCCCTCTCTCCATCCCCAAGCTGCTTCCTTCGTTTTTTCGTCAACTCTTAGTGTTTCGCACGCCGGTTTTACTTCGATGTCCGCCACTTCGGTCTGATCCAGCCACACCGCTCAGGCCGGTGCAGCGCCGGGTAGAGCGGGCCCTGCCTGACGCTCAACATGTCTGTCAAAACTTGCCCGATGCGCTCCGAAATCGCCCAGCCGCGCTGGGGTTGGGGCGCCAAAGACTTGAGGATCAACAGGCCGAGTGTGCCTTGTTGCAAATAAATACGTTTGCGTTCCATGCAATACCCTTTCACTTCTACAGGAAGCATCATAATCTTCTTGGTGTCGAAGTGCAAGGGTAAATGAATCGTCTGATGTCCCGCGCTCTGAAATCGGCAATGTATCCTCAACCCACTTTGAGCCTGGGCACTTACTGGGCGTGATGGAGTTTCCGCAACTGCCGGTCGATCCTTTCGACAGCCAGCGGCCAGTGCTACCTCATGTAGTTGTTTATCTGAGAACCCGTATTTAATGGTCAAGAGGAAATTTGGATTCGTGAAGAGCGGTAGTCTCAGCGGTACCGCAGACAAAACTGCAGGCGCTGACAGTTCAATTCTATTCCCTTGAGCAGCGAGCCGTTGAACGGCGGATCTTGAGGCCCACGGGAGGAAGGATGCGCCGCACGGGGTCTTCTGAGCCTTCGATCATCTTAATCAACTCTTTCGCTGCCACGTACCCGATCTCATACAGAGGCATCTTGACGGTTGTAAGGGGTGGGTTTGTTACATGTGTGAAGGGTGCGTCTTGAAAGGCCACCACGGAAATGTCGCCTGGGACCCTCAAACCCCGCTGATCAAGGAACGCTAAAGCCCCCGTGGCCAATTGAAGGTTGGCGGCAAAAACGGCTGTGATATCTTTACGCCTTTCCAGAATTCGTCCCATGCCCTTTTCACCGCTTTCCCACAACAGTGGGCATTCTTCAACAAGAAGGTTATCGAAGGGAAGTCCGTGAGTTTCAAGGCTCTCCCGATACCCTTGAAAGCGGCGAAGCAGAGTTTCGATGAACAGAGGCCCCGCAAGGTGCGCAATGCGCCGATGACCCAACTGAATGAGATGTTCAACTGCAATCCTGGCTCCGGCCCGATCATCGCCGATTACATAATGGCTGGCGTTTTCCTCGTAACGGTCGATGATGAGAATAAAAGGTGTGTGCAAATTCTCAATCTCTCGCATCGCCTCATCATTGAATCTCGCGCTCGCGTACAAGAACCCATCAACACGGTTTTGGCGTGCCAGAGTAACCTGAAGTTCATCACCGGTCAGGGAGTGATCAACATGGCTCAGTGCGATGGCATAGTCATGCTCCGCAGATGCACGCTCGGCGCCTTTGATGATCTCAGGGAAGACAGGATTTTCAATATCGGGAATCAACACGCCTAACATATAAGTGCGTCCCAACGCGAGTCCCCGCGCTATCGTGTTGGGACGGTAGCGTAATTTCCGCGCCGCGCCCAGAATCCGTTCACGTGTTTCGGGCCGTACCGTAAGGGTCTGATCGTCTCTCAGCACGCGGGATACGGTTGACCGATCCACACCAGCCAGACCTGCAACATCTTTCAGACGAGGTATGGTATGAGAGATTCTGGCCTTCGCTGAACTCATCATTAACTCTTTTAGACAACCGGTTTTCTAATTGGATCCTGGCACAGAGACAACCAGATGTCAAGGCAGAGGACTGATGCAAAATCCGCCGAGCTCACATGAGCTGACCGCGGCGAACAGAGTCAAGGGAAGCAGCCCGCCTTATTAACGCGCTTGATATGAAAGCGCCCCATTCCCTTCCCTTCATCAAAGTGCTTTGTTGCTTGCTAAATAGAACCTTCCAAGAACACGACCTTCTCCAAGCAAGGGGAGGCAGGAGTGGAACGGAGCTATGGCCTTGAGCTGCCGCAAGCCCGTCGCCTAAGCCGATGCATCTTGGATTCTCCAACTTTGGTAATGCCCTTGTAATGGATATAGATTCATGTGTCAAAATCGAACACAATTCTAAACACAGAATGTAAGTCTATTAGACAAGCGGTTGTTTATATTCCAGTTGACAACCGCTAGCTACTTCTTATAGCTTCTGCGCTTGCCCGACCCACCCTTCACCGGGAAATTCATGCGTGAAAAGAAGGCCAAAACGACTTCGCACCCCAATTACAAATGGTGGGTAGTCTTCATGCTCTGGTGGATCACCTTTTTCAATTATGCAGACCGCCAAGCTATTTTCTCTGTGTTTCCCTTACTCCAAGAAGACCTGCACCTGACCCTCGTCCAACTGGGAATGGTCGGGTCCTCTTTTGCTGTCGTGTATGGCCTCGCCGCTCCTTTTGCCGGCCACATTGTTGACCACATCCGAAGGAAGACGGCGATTTTGGGTGGACTTTATGTTTGGAGCGCTATCGCCATGGGCACGTCCCTTGCCACCACGTTTGGACAACTCCTTGGTTTTCGGGCCGCGGAGGGTCTTGGCGAGACCTTTTATTTTCCTGCCTCCGCCTCGATGATTGGCGATTACCACGGGACCAGGACGCGCTCCCGAGCACTGGGAAGCATGATTACCAGCGTTTATGTGGGAACGATTGCCGGAGGTTTTTTTGCGGGCCTGATAGGCGAACGGTACGGGTGGAGATGGGCGTTTGTTGTTTTTGGTGGGTTGGGAATAGTCCTGGGACTCGTCCTCAGCCAGTTGTTGGCTGAACCGGAGCGGGGGGCGGCGGACCGCGTCGACGCGCACGTGGAATTAAGACAATCGGAGCCTCCCAAGACTTCCTTTATCGAATTCATCCAGTTGCTTGCCAGGACGCCTACGGCTCTTTTTCTGATGGGAGCATTCCTTTGCGCCAACTTTGTGGCGATGGTGCTAATGTCTTGGATGCCGAACTTCCTGTACAACAAATTTCACCTCAGTCTTGCCTGGGCCGGGCTGGCAGCAACCGTGTTCGTGCAGCTTGCAAGCACAGTGGGATCTCCCCTCGGCGGATGGCTGGCAGATATTCTCCGCGCTCACACGCCCAGCGGGCGCTTGATGATTCAAGCAGCCGGAGTTTTGGGCGGTGCGCCCTTTGCGTGGTTCTGTGGGTTCACCCGGTCTTTCACGTGGTTGATCGTTGGCCTTACGGCCTGGGGACTGTTTAAGGGAATTTACGATGCCAACATTTTTGCTTCGCTCTTTGATGTGATTCATCCTGAGGCCCGTGGAAAGGCCTGCGGGTTCATGAATATGGTGGGATGGCTGGGGGGCGGGGGCACGGGACCAGTGGCAGTGGGATTCCTGGCTGAGAGATGTGGCTTGGGTATGGCGATCTCGGTCACATCAATAGTCTATGTGGTGGCGGGGGTGCTGTTGATTCTCGGGGCAGTATTCTTTGCAGAAGCCGACGTGAAGCGAATGGAAGAAATGGTTCGACAAAGGAACCTTTCCGTCCCGTCGCCATCCGGGGCCACTGTTGCGTTGCGTTAATCACGTGGCCAGGATCTCTGCTCATTTGAATAGGAGGAGGAGATGAAAGAAGCAGATTCGGCCCCCACCGTTGCGATGCCGGTTTCATTGAACCCGGAACCCCGAATGCCGAAATCCAGGGATTTCGGCATCGGCATCGTCGGGGCCGGCGGGATCGTGAACTACGCGCACCTCCCGGCATATCGCAAGGCGGGTCTTAAGGTTGTGGGGATAACAGACGTGCAGCGCCGAAAGGCAGAGCAGACGGCCCATGAACACAATATCCCCAGGGTCCACGGAGGCCTGTCGGACTTACTGAGGGACCCATCAGTAGACATCGTTGACATTGCTGTCTACCCGCAGGACCAGTTGGGAGTTGTCGAACAGGTTGCAGCGGCGGGAAAGCATCTGTTATGCCAGAAACCGCTTTCGGACAACTATGCCTCGGCAGTGAAGATTGTCCAGTTGGCAAAGAACGCCGGAGTCAAACTGGCTGTCAACCAGCAGATGCGTTGGAGTCCCGGCATTCGATGCGCTAAGCAACTTCTCGAAAGCGGCTGTGTGGGCATCCCCAATTACGGGACGATCCAGGTGCACGTTTTTACCGATTGGAGTCTCTGGCCATGGATGTACAACGGAAAGCGCCTGGAGATCCTCTACCACAGCATCCATCACATTGACAGCCTGCGGTACCTGCTGGGGATGCCCCGCCGCGTGTACAGCACAGGCTGGCGCTCGCCGGATGAGAAAACGGAGGCAGAAACCAAGACCCTTTCAGTATGGGAGTATGACGGCCCTTTGCGGGTGCTGGTAGATATCAATCACGGAGTTCGGCAGGAGGACCGTTACGCGATCTTCCGAGTAGAAGGGACCGCAGGAATCGTCAAAGGGTCGATCGGCCTTCTCTATAACTATCCCACCGGACGTCCCGATACGCTGGAGGCAGTGTCGGACCACATCAACTCCGACAAATGGGTCAACCCGCAATTCACCAGACTCTGGATTCCCGATGCTTTTGTCGGCCCGATGGCATCATTGATGTGTGCTATCGAGGAAGACGGCGAACCCGAAACGTCAGGCGAAGATAATTTGAAGACGCTGCAACTGGTTTTTGCGGCATACCGGTCCATGACCGAAAAGAGGGCTGTCCAGGTCGAGGAGATCGCTTGAAACAGGTAAACAATTCTAAATCGGAGAAAAGAGTTCGTGAGCGCTAATGACCTGAATCTAATTTATCGCGAATTCGTTGGTTTTGAACGGGCGCTAACTCAACAGACAAGAGCCTTCAAGGTCGGGCACCAGAACCTTCAAACCCGGCTCGAAGCTTACGATGTTCCCGCGCTGTACGAAAAGATGGTCATCCAAAAAGCGGCCCTTAGCTCGGAGTATGACCTTTTCCTCTCTGTAACCGACTGGATGCCGGAGCTGATCAGGGATAAGGTGGTTGTCTGCCTTGATGAATATCTTCGCGATGATCCGCCAGTGGGTTGGCCTCAGGGATGGTCTGACACCCTGCTTCGGTTGCAGAGGGACCGGCTGGGACGTGTTTTCGGAATGCCCTACCATGACGGCCCGGAAGTATTCATGTATCGGAAAGATCTGTTTAACGATCCAAAGCAGCAGGATCTGTTCTATCACCGGTACGGAAGGAAACTCGACATACCTCAAACGTGGGCGGAATTTGAAGACTTGGCGAAGTTCTTCACGCGTCCCGATGAAGACCTCTATGGTTGCGTAGTGGCGGCCAAGCCGGACGGGCACAACAATGTGTACGACTTCATGATTCATCTTTGTAGTCGAGGCGGCAGGTTGCTGGATGAGAACATGCGACCCGCATTTTCCGGTCCCGAAGGAAAAGCAGCCCTTCAGTTCTACCTCAGGCTCCTTTATGAGCTTAAGGTGACACAGCCGAATCCCGTGGAATATGAGAGCGTTCGGTCGGGTGAATTCTACGCCAGCGGGCGTGCGGCGATGATGTGGAACTGGTGCGGATTTCAAACAGTCGCGGATATGCCAGATTTCAGCAAAATTCCCGGACGGACAGGTTCTAGCATGCTGCCCGGCGGGGACGGACCCCGGGGCAAAAGGGTTTCGTTCCTCGTTTACTGGGTGATGACCATCCCAACCGGCAGCCGCAATAAGGATCTTGCTTGGCAGATGATGCGGCATCTCGCCACGCCGGCTATGGACCGGATCACCGCTGAAGAAGGAGCTTCAGCAACCCGCCTGTCCACCTGGAACGACCCGGCAATCCGCCGGAGCTTTCCGTATTACGAAATCATCGAAGATGTTCATCGGTATGTTGAAAGCCCGCCTCAAATTCCGGAGTACCCAGAAATCAACGAAGTGCTGAATAGAATGATGGAAGCAGCCACGGGAAAGGGAATGCCCGTCGATCAATCCTTACGGGAGGCAGCGGAGGAAATAGAGGCTATCTTGGCGGGCGCCGGTTATTATCGCTGACCGCGGGAACAGACGGCCACTTTGGATATCGGGTTGAATGCTGGCTTAGCAGATCCTGTGGAACATGGAAGTAATGAAAAACTTGGTCCATTTTGAGGACTACCGGGTAGGGCAGGTCCGAAAAACGCCGGGCCGCACAGTAACAGAGGCCGATATTGTGTTTCATGCTGGTCATACCGGGGATTTTTACCCCCATCATGTTGACCGCGAGTTCTGCAAAACCCAGCCGTTCGGGCAGCGCATCGCACATGGCACACTGACTTTCCTGTTTGCGGTGGGATTACAGGCGAATTGTGGACGAGTTGCCGGGCATATCGAGGGGTATCACCGCTTACGGTTCATCAAGCCTGTTTTCATAGGTGACACACTCACGGCTCGTCTGACGGTCCTTCAGAAAAAAAATGATGGTGACTCAGGGGGAATTGTTACCGAGAAATGCGAAGCCATCAATCAGAACGATGAGCTCGTATTTGTGATGGAACAGACGCTGAGAGTAAGGCGGCGCGAGCGGGTAAACCCCGGCGCTTCTGCAGGTCCCGGGCGCGAAAGGTAAGGCAACGACGCATGGTTCGCCTGAAGGGCATTACGTGGGATCATCCAAGGGGATATGCTCCTCTGATCGCAACTGTATCCGCCTATTCCCAGAGCCACCCTGACGTGGAAATCATTTGGGAAAAGCGGCCTCTCGAGGCTTTCGAGAATCAACCTCTGAATCAACTGGCACGTGAATTCGACCTCCTGGTAGTCGACCATCCGCACGTCGGTGCCGCAGCCCGCGACCTATGTCTGGTTCGCTTGGAGGATACCGAGCGGCACGAAGAACTGCAAATCCTCGAGCAGAAATCTGTCGGAGGGTCTCACCAAAGTTACCATTACGGGAATAGCCAATTGGCGCTGGCCATTGACGCGGCCGCCCAGGCATCAGCCTATCGCGCAGACTTGCTACCCAGCCCGCCGGCAAACTGGAATGACGTTGTTGCGTTGAGCGGCAGCGGCAGAGTTCTTTGGCCGCTAAAGCCTGCTCATGCCTTGATGAGTTTTTTTACTCTGGCTGCCTCTGCTGGCACGCCGTGTGGGGCAACGGAGCGCCATCTGATTGGCGAACACGAGGGATTGACAGTGCTTCGTGCCATGGAGGAGGTTTCCCGAAATGTTCCTCGCGAGTGTCTGGAGCTTGATCCCATCGGGGTGCTTGAGTGGTTAAGCGAAGGTGATCATTTCTTGTACTGCCCACTGGTGTTTTGTTACGCCAACTACGCACGACGCGGTTTTCGACGTTATCTCATCCGCTTCGGCGGTGTTCCGAAATTTGAAAACGGGAGAGGACATTCAACACTCGGAGGCGCGGGCATTGCCGTCTCAGCGTTGGCACACGATCGCCAGTCAGCCGTGGATTATGCGTTCTGGCTTGCAGGAGCCGATTGCCAGAAAACCATCTACTTTGAGTCAGGCGGACAGCCCGCAAACAGGGATGCTTGGGAAGATGATGCCGTAAATGCCATGTCCCAAAACTTTTTCCGGGAGTTCCGAACGACCATGGATCAATCCTGGACGCGGCCGCGGCACGCTGGCTACTTGGAATTCCAAAAGCTTGGAGGAAGCCTCATCCACGAATTCCTTGAGTCCAGGCGGACAGCTAAGGACACATTAAGGTCTCTCCGATCTGCCTATGAGGCCAGTTGGGAGGCTTAATCAAAGTCTTTAATGCGCCAGCCATGAACCATAGGAAAAGGGCGGCGTGCTTTTAACGTGAAGGAAGGGATTGAAATCAATTTCGGAGGGCCCCTGTGTACGGCAACTTTTTTTTTGAGGAATACAAATTGGACGCCGTCCGGAAGACCACTGGACGCACCGTTACTGAGACTGACGTTGTCTTGCACGCCAACCATATGGGGGGCGAGTACCCATGCTGGTCAAGTATGAGTAGCAAGGGGTATGAACCCGACGAGAGCGCAAAGCTTGTTCAAGACACTCTGGTCTTTACGTTAACAATCGGACTCACAGCCTCATCTCACCCGATTAATGCCGTTGCCTTCACTTATGGATATGACAATCTGCGGTTCTTCGGGCCATTGCAGATTGGAGACACGATCTGGGTACAGGTAACCGTCGCCTCGAAGTCGGATGATCCCAAGCGGCAAGATTTCGGGCGGGTGATCGAAAGGTGCGAGACGTTCAATCAAGATGGAAAGCTCATCCTCAGTTGCGACCACGTCCTTATGGTTCAGAAATCCGGAGGAGCCAGTTCTATTCGGTGAAAGGATTTGCAGCCACGCCCGATTGGATGAAGACACAGGTTTCTGTACTACGAAGATTCTGTGCGGCAAAACCGGAGTAACGCGAAGGTCGGACCCTAAGAGTCCGTCTAAGCATGCCGTTTGCGCAACGTTTGTTTATATAGGAGGTTACCGCGAGTGAAATGTCCATTGGAGGGCTTGTTAGTGCTGGACCTCAGCCAGTTCCTGGCTGGCCCTGTTGCTGCACTACGTCTCGCTGATCTTGGTGCGCGCGTCATTAAAATTGAACGGCCGGAGGTTGGAGAGTTAGGTCGGAAACTCTATTTGTCCGACGTTGTATCGGGCGGAGACAGCACTCTTTTTCACTCTATCAACCGCAACAAGGAGAGCTTTGCAGCCGATTTGAAACAGAGGAGTGATCTGGAAAAAGTTCGGCAACTGATCAGGCGCGCAGATGTAATGATTCAGAACTTCCGCCCGGGAGTAATCGATCGAATCGGGCTGGGGTATGAAAGCGTAAGAGAGATAAACCCTCGAATCATCTACGGAAGTATTTCAGGATACGGCACCGAGGGGCCGTGGCGTGAAAGGCCGGGACAGGACCTGCTGGCGCAAGCAATCAGCGGGCTTCCCTGGCTGAATGGAAACTTCGACGACCCTCCGATACCCGTCGGACTGGCCGTTGCTGACCTGCTTGCTGGGTTTCATCTGGTGCAGGGAATTCTCGCATGCCTGGTTCGCCGTGGGGTCACCGGCGAAGGTGGGATAGTGGAAATCAGCCTCTTGGAAGCAATTCTCGATGCGCAATTTGAAGTTCTGACTACCTACCTCAACGGTGGGGGTTTGCCACAGCGAGGGGTGGCATGTAGTGCTCATGCCTATTTGGCCGCTCCTTACGGCCTGTATCCGACGGCCGATGGCCATCTTGCGCTTTCTATGACATCTGTTCCCCGATTGGGAGAGTTGATGGGACTGCCAGAACTGGCCGCGTACCCCGATTCCCGGAGCTGTTTTGAGCATCGCAACAAGATACGTGCCACCCTCGCGGGACGCTTGCGTGCTTCTCCTACACAGCATTGGCTGGACATTCTTGAGCCTGCCGGCGTCTGGTGTGCTGAAGTTCTCACGTGGGACCGCTTAATGCAGCACGAAGGGTTCACGGCCATAAACATGTTACAGGAAGTGTCCCATCCGAGTGGGGTACGTCTCCGGACAACCCGGTGCCCGATACGCATAGATGGCCAGGTGTTGACTTCGGCCAAGGGTGCCCCTCGCGTCGGCCAGGATACCGAACGCATTTCTCAGGAATTTGGCTTGGTGCCAGGTGAAGAGAAGGCATCGAAAAGCAGTGGTTAATCATGCCACGCACGATGTTTTCGCCTTCGCCGACAACACGGTTCTAGCAGAGGAGGAAGAACCAGATGACGAAAAAACAAGTGAAGCGTATTGCCCAGATTGTTAAATTGAAACCGGAACACCGCGACGAATATATTCAAAAACACCAATTGATCTGGCCTGAGGTTTTACAGGTCATCAAAGACAGCAACATCCAGAATTACTCCCTATTTGTAAAGGACTGTTACCTTCTCGGATATTTCGAATACGTCGGGAATGACTTTGAAGCCGACTGGGCCAAGATGGTTAACGCACCGCGCATGAAGGACTGGTGGGCCCTCATGACCCCGCTGATGGAACCCCTCCCAACGCGGTCCGAAGGCGAGTTCTGGGCCAACATGCAACAGATCTTTTTTCTGGAGTAAGAACTGCTGTTCTCCCCCAATGGCCCTAAATCACCTGCAAGCGCCGGGTGTTGGCGTGGAGTCTACCATCCGACATCGCCGTTAGGGTCCTTCTCGGGTAGCGATTCCGTGGAAAGGACCGTCGAGTGAGAATTGTGCAGAAGCGTTTCTGGTTGGCGCCTCCGGTGAAGTCAAGAATTCTTCCAGGCCGGAAAACAACTCCAGAATCGATTTATGTTATTGATTCTAAAAATTGTTAATGCGAACAATCCGACTTCATTTTTCAATATTCATTATTTCCATGTCCTGCAAACAAAAAGAGATCAATTTTTATATTGACAATAAACTGAAATTATTGTTTCCTTCTCAGTGTCGGGTCTTGGGGTTTGTAAATTTCTCAAAGCATCTAGCGTGCGGGTTGCCAAACTAGGGTCTGGCTCCGATTGATTCCTCTACTATCGTTTGTTTTGAGGGTACACAGCGCAGATGGGGAGTCCCAGACCCCATGGCAAATGAGATAGCAGATGCCTGTCGAGAAACAAGATCATAAGGAGGGTTGAGAATGAAACGAATTTGGTCGTATACCTTGGCGGCCGCATTTCTCTGTCTGATAACGGCAAGTCTTTGCACGGTAGCCCTCGCACAAGTCGTCACGGGATCGATTACGGGCCAAGTGTTTGATCCGTCTCATGCGGCGGTTCCTGGGGCGACGGTCACCGCCGTGAATGTGGACAATGGCCTGATTAAGTCGACTACAACAGGGGCAACCGGCAATTACACTCTTTCTTTCGTCCCGCCCGGCACCTACAGTGTTCTGGTGAAAGCAAACGGTTTTAAGTCGCTTACGAGAAAAGGTATCGATGTCGCGGTGGGGCAAGCGGTGAGTCTGGATTTGAACCTGGAAGTGGGAAGCGCAACTCAGACTGTCACTGTAACCTCATCGGCTCCTCTCGTCAACGCCGTCAATGCGCAGCAAAACTTCAGCCTCAACAACATGAAGGTAGAAGAGCTTCCCGTGAACCAGCGGGATATCGTCAACCTTTTGAATCTGGGTACCGGGGTAAGCACCCAGGGAGAAGGTTCAATTGTGATGAACGGACTTCCTTCTTTGGGATTTTCGTTCACGGTAGATGGGGTCGACAGTTCCCCCGATTCGGAAAGATCTTCGCTTTCTCTCTATCAGGGCTTCAATATTATTAAGGGTCCCAGCATGCAGAACATCCAGGAAATCCAGGTTGCCAAAAACATTTACTCCGCGGAAGTCGGCAACGCGCTTTCCGGAAACGTCAATATTATCACCAAGAGTGGAACCAACTCTTTTCACGGTGATGCGTTTGAGAATTACGAATCCGGCGGCCTGAGAGCCGTAGACCATTTTCTGGGACGGAAATCCCCTGAGGTATTTCACCAGTTTGGGGGTGCCATAGGCGGTCCAATTATCAAGAACAAGCTGTTTTTCTTCGGCGACTACGAGGGTTATCGGCAGACGGCGGCCACGCCTGAGACCGGCCTCGTACCTTCACGATTCATCCGCGATGCCGTCGAACAGGCCATTCCCGCCTCAAAGACGTATTTCGATTTGTGGCCGCTTCCCACAGGTTCAGAACAGCCTGGCGACGTTTCAGCGTTTTTTGCCGGAACTGCGGCCTCGACGCAGGTCACCGACCACTACGACGCGAAAATAGATTGGAACATCAACCCCACAAACATCTGGTCCATTCGTGTCAGCCGGGGTCGTCCCAATTTCCTTCAACCACGACTCGTTATAGGGAACTCTCGTTTCCGTGTTGGGAAGACGGACAACATCTCAAGTATTTACACGCATGTTTGGAGCCCAACTCTGACCTCCCAACTACTTTTTGGATACAATTACTCCTTCGTGAACCGCCTGGATCAGGAATTCGCAGCTAGCAAAATTCCTGAAATTAATGCCCCCGGTTTGCCAGGCACTGGTGCTGAAGTCTTTGTAAAATGGGGTTCGGTAGCAACTTGGAAAAGCCAAAATGTATGGGTCCACGGCCGTCACACGGTGAAGTTTGGCGGCTCGTGGAGAATTTCAACCGCTCATCGACAGAATGAAGAGGTTCCCCAGTATAACTATTCCTCTATCAACGACCTGTTGAACAACCAGCCGAGTTCGGCGCGTTTTGTTTTTGCAATTCCGGTCTTCAGGCTCAAGCAGGACTTGTTTGGTGGTTACGTTCAGGATGATTTCCGAGTGAAGTCAAATTTCACGCTAAATCTAGGCCTCCGTTACGACTATGGACAGGTTCCGAATGAGATTAACGGCCACTACTTCAATCGCGACGGACCGTTTGGTCCCTTCCTGGATCCGAACCAGGCCTGGAATGCCGATTACACCAATTTCTCACCTCGACTTGGTTTTGCCTGGACGATTGACCAGTCGCAGAAAACAGTGGTTCGAGGCGGCATCGGAATCTTTTATATACCCCAGAATATGTTCGCGGGGCCTGTAGAAATCGTCAAGTTCAGCGCCTTTGCACCCTCAGAAGCCATTCTCAGCGGCTCTCAATTGGCAACCATCGATCCTTCCGGCCCTATCAACTACCCTGATGGCAACACCAAAGTCGAGCCACTGGTTGAGCAGGCCCAAATTATCAATGACACGGCCATCGACACACACTTCAAAAACCCGTATACAGAGCAGTGGTCGCTTGAGGTTGAACGCGAACTATCTCCGAACACAGTATTTACGATCGGCTACATGGGAAATCACGGGCTCCACTTTCCTTACAGCCCGGTGTGGAACCGGATCGACCGCCAGACCGGACTGCCAGAGAATTCCAATTTTGGCCAGTTCCGTTACTACCAAAGTACGGACATGAGCAACTACAACAGTTTGCAGGCTTCGTTAAAGAAGCGTTTCTCCAACGGCCTGTTAGTTGATGCGTACTACACTTACGCGAGCAACACGACTTATTGGAACGATGAATTAACCTGCTGCGGCGCCTCCAACGGCCCTCAAGAATTGGCTGACATTGCCAGTAATCATGGGCCGACAGGCTTCTTCCAGCGGAACCGGCTGACAGGCGATGTGGTGTATCACCTGCCCTTTGGCGAATCCATGTTGACAACCAGCAACCCCGTGGTCAAGGGCATCATCGGTGGTTGGCAGGTTGGAGGAACCTGGGACTTTTATTCAGGGACCCCGTTATTGATCACACAGGGTGGAAACGAGTCCCCAGGGGCCCGGCCGGACCTCCTGGTGACAAAACCGAACAGCACGATCCGGGGTGACTATCGGACGCCACTTCCGAACGGAAACATCATGTACTTGGACAAGAGCATGTTTGGAAAGGTACTTGTGCTTCCTAGTGGCACAACTGCACGCCCCGGAACGCTGGGCCGTGACTCAGTGATCGGCCCGGGGGGATGGGTTATGGACTCCTCATTGTTCAAGAATTTCCAAATCAAAGAGCGAGCCAATCTCCAGTTGAGGATGGACGTTTTCAACCTGTGGAATCGGACAAACTTTAATAATCCCACGACCAATATCTCTTCAGGAAGTTTTGGAAGAATTACTGGCAGTGGGTCGGGCCGGGTGCTCCAGTTAAGCGGTAAGATCAGCTTCTGATAACCTGCTGACAGGAGCTGCCTGAAGCGATGAGGGGGAAGAGTTATGTTCAATGCCTGCCTCCCTTCCCCCTCTTCGCGCTCCAATGTGAGGCCGCATTTCCCGCAAAACCACCAGACCTGCATTTTCTTGTGTGTGGTTGACGGTTCGCAGCGAGTAGCGTTTGGCAACCGCCGCACGCGTTCGAAAACTTATGTGAGGATGGCTCACATTCATAAGACTCAATTCCAAACTTATAGCAGGGCCTCTGCGATGAAAAAGTCGCGGGGCCGACTTAACGCACCGGGACTTTGAGACGACGAAAGGAGACACAATGGGACGGAAGGAATACGTGTCACGCAAGGCGCTGGTTTGCTTGACCTTCTTATTGGTCTTCGGGTCTTGTGGCCACTCAACTTTGGGTTATTGCCAGATTAAAGGTGAGCCATCTGCGAGTCCTGTGCGGTGGGGCGTTCCCTTGCCTCAAGAGGGTAAAACCAATTATGGCTACCCTATCCTTCGAGGAGTTGAAAGCTTCCAAATCTACCGTGCGACACCTCTGACTGGCGTTTACAGCCATCACTCCCAAATCGGCCATTTCCGAGGTACTTTCTTTGCAAGCTGGACCAACCAGGAATGGGGCGAGGATGGACCTGGTCAGCGAGTTCTCTGCTCTCTTTCCCCGAATGGCAGGAATTGGAAACCTCCGTTTGTCTGTTTGCCCTCTATGGGCGGAATGAGAAAACCCGAACGCTACGGACGTGTCCTGACATCCGAGGCTTGGGTGGTTGTTGGCGGCAAGATGTACGTTGTTGCCGATGTCAATGACAAGCCCGGCCCCACAAATAAGATTGCATCAGGTTACGAAACTACGAAGTCCGGCCAAAAACGAATGCTTTTTGACAGGCGTGTCGGGTGGGGGCGCGTTGCCCGTTCAGTTGCACCCAATGGAGACATGGGGCCCATTTTCTGGTTAGTGGATGATCCGCCAGCCCCAATGGAGGGCTTCCCGAATTATCCTGATGCCCACGACCCGCAATTTCGTGAAGTCGCAGCGCAGATCAATGGCATCCTCGCAAAGCCCTTGCGCATGCCGGCCTGGGATTTCCTGAACCACACCGACCGACCCCGTTCAGACGACGACCACGAAATGTGCGAGCCCACAGTTTACCGTCGTTCGGATGGCGTTCTTGTTAAGCTAAGTCGCGACTGCGGCCCACACGGCTCACGGCGGCTTTATGCCTCGCTCAGCAAGGACGGTGGAAAGGAATGGTCTACACCGGTAAGGACAAATATCCCTGACAGCCCGTCCAAGGCGGTGTCAGGAACTCTCCCGAACGGCTTGAATTACTTGATCGGCAATCAGGTTCCGATAAGTGCTCATGGTGTTCGGGACCCGTTGGTGATCAGTCTTTCTCGTGACGGAAAGGTATTCGATTGGGCAGCCGCAATTCTTCAGGGCGGCCCTCCCTTAAGATATCCAGGGCATGCCAAAAATCACGGATTTCAGTATCCCTCTGCATTGGTCCTGGGGAAAATGCTATGGGTTATCTATTCAATTAACAAGGAAGATGTCGCGATTGCACGCATACCCCTGGCAGAGATCGGGCCTTCCATAACCAAATGATATTCGATCAAACAAGGCGCAGGTAAAACGAAAATCTTAGGAACAAAATCCAGAAAGGACCATATGGTGGGCCCTGGGACACAACAATGGGAAAATTAAAGGGTGTATTTGCCGCTCTTCCGACAGTCTTTGACCATAATGGCCGGCCAGACCCCGAGGCTCTCGATCCACTTGTGGATTTCTTGATTGACTCAGGTGTGGACGGACTCTGCGTGGGGGGGGCAACAGGCGAGTATCCGGCCTGCAGCATTCGAGAACGAGCACTTATTTTCCAGCGCGTCGCAGAGCATACCAGGGACCGCGTATCGCTGATCTTTGGAGTTGGTGCAGGAAACGCAGCTCAGGTCACCTACCTTGCGAACATTGCCCTTGAGTGTGGAGGGATCGCGGTTCTGCTTCCGCCACCTTTTTATTTTCGCTACGACCCGAATGACATTGTCGAATTCACCCGCGACCTTGCAAGCAGTTCACCCTTGCCAGTCCTGATTTACCACATCCCGCAGTTTACCAACTCGTTTGACCTTCGCGATGCCCTCCACCTAATCGAGACGGTTCCGAATATTGCAGGGATCAAGGACAGTTCAGGCATGAGCGAGAACATACCCCTCCTTGCCGATGCCAAGGCAAAGATGTCGATGGCCTACTTCAGTGGAGATGATTCACTGTTGTTTGATGCTCTGCGCCATGGAGCGGATGGCGCCATCTCAGGCGTCGCAAGCGCCTGCCCGGAGCTACTTGTGGAAATTGAAAAGATTCGGTGTAGCGGATCGGGAGACTACCCCGAATGGGTTCAGAAACTGTTGAACGAATTCATCACCCACATTGATCCCTTTCCCGCACCGTGGGGCATCAAATTGGCAATGGAGGCCCGCGGTTTCCGTCTGGGACCGCTGAGCTGGAAAGGCAGCCGCAGGATGGATTCCCACATCGACGCATTTCGGGAATGGTTCAGCACATGGTTTTCAGTCTGCCTCGAAGCTTGTTTCTCTCACAATGAGTAATTTTCTCTGGAGCTCGGTCACCGGACGGTGCTATGGCAGGAAAAGAGAAATACCCATTACATGGCGTTGTCGTCAGCCTCAACACGCCCTTCGATGAAAGGGGTCAGGTCGATCTTGCGTCACTTGAACAATGCGTGGATTTTCATCTTCGGGAAGGCGCCCTGGGCTTTATCGCGGGAGCGCAGGCGAGCGAAGTTTATACGCTCAAGACATCCGAGCGTATAGAAATCCTCCGTTGCGTTCGAGCGGCGACACGTGGAAGGGCTGAACTGTTTGCAAGTGCAACCTCGCGCGACAATCTAGAACGCCACCTTGTAGCAGAGGAAGCAATCCGAATAGGTTGCGACGGCGTATTAGTTGAAGTGCCTGAGGATCTCGCGGGCGGCGAGGAGAAAATTGTCGTTTTTTTTAGAGAATTTGCAGGGATAGGGATGAATACCTTGATGATCCAGGACCTGTCATGGCAAGGAACCGGCATGTCGGTCCCGCTGATCGCGAGGTTATTTGAAGAAATCAACCCCTTCCGGTGTCTGAAAATAGAAACCGTTCCCGCTTGCCCAAAATACACGGCGGTCCTTCAAGCGACAGAAGGACGGCTTCATGTTTCCGGGGGCTGGGCTTCTCTCCAGTTGCTAGAGGCGCTTGACCGTGGGGTCGACGTCATCATGCCAACAGGCATGACGGGGTTGTTTCGGCGCATCTTTGATGCCTATGTTCGGGGAGAACGAGATCACGCTAGGGATTTGTACCAAAAGCTGCTTCCTGTACTGGCTTTTACACAGCAGCATCTCGACATCTCAATGCAGTTTTATAAGCGTTTCTTCCACCATCGTGGAATTTTTGCGACAACCGGAGTCCGTGCGCCCCGAATCCTCTACGATTCTGTCCATGAACGATGTGCTCAGGAACTGATCGAATACCTTGACCGTCTCGACGAATGGAACCCGTCAGTATGAACAGCCTGAGGTGTTCCCTGCAATGGTTTGGCGTGCCATTGTGCTCCCAGTCGCGCTTTCGCCTTCGGGTTCTCACCGCCCAACAGTCGTTTCCGCTTCCTCCGGATTCCCGCTCTTTTTCTGTTCAAGCCAGCCCCAGAGGGTCATGTGATTCTTAGAGGAATCAGCTGTTCGAAATAGACAGCTCGCTGCGTATCCCGCACCGAAAAGGACGATGTTGCCGATCACGCCGATCATGTAACTGTGAAGGGGGAAGTTATAGCGGCCGAGATTTATGGTCTCCTTTCCATTTAGAGTGAGAGTGGCCCATCCGGTAAAAATCACACAGGCGGCGATCCCGACATAGGCGCCTTGTTTGTTTGACCGGATTGTCAGGAAAGCCAGGAAAAAGAGACCGGCCAGCCCTCCTGCTACGATAGCAGATGCCGTGTACCAGAGAGAGAGGGCCGTTCCATGACTGTGAGCCAGGACCATTGCCATGACGATGCAAAGGGAGCCGCAAATACCAACTATCAGCTTGGCCACAGTCAGCCTTTCACGGTCTGAGGTCTCATGCCTGAGCGTCCGGTAAAAATCTTCAACACCAACCACGGCAAGGCAGTTCAGGTCAGAAGATAGGGTGGACATGGCAGCCGCGAGAAGAGCTGCCAGGACAAGTCCAGCGAGCGGCCCGGGAATGCGCGAGGTCAGGAAATACGGAAACACCTGGTCCGCTTTGGTGATGTAGCCGGGCAGCGTGGCGTGCGTGAGTTGATAGAAAGCCCAGGTTGAAGTGCCGATCAGCATGAATAGCATCCAGACTGGAATTGACAAAATGGCGCCTATCCCGACACCCTTCAACGCTTCCCGATCCGACCTGGCCACCAGATATCGCTGCACCACCGTTTGGTCACCTGTGTACTTTTGCAAGTACCAGAAAAACCCATAAAGCAGCAACACGATGATCGTCGGCTGGCTGAAATTGATGCTGGCGTTTCCCAATCCGAACTTTCCATGGCGCCAGGCGAGTGAAAAAACGGCTGAAGGTCCGCCCGGCGGGAGAAGCAGCAGATAGGCCAGAGTGATGAAAATGCCCATCCAAAGAACAAAACCCTGGACGACATCTGTCCAGATAACCGCTTCCACACCACCAACAAGCGCATAGAAAATCGTAACCACACCGATGGCAATGATGACGTAAACGATACTCCAGCCAGTCATGCTGTTGATCGTAAGCGCTACAAGGTAGAAGACGAAGGTCATTTTGGCAAATGTCGTCAGCGCAAATGCGAACGAACCATATAACCTCGCGCCGGTACCGAATCTCTTTCCGAGATACTCGTACGCGCTCATATGCACGACGTGCCGGAAAAACGGTATAACCACAAAACCAATGAGGAGCAAGACTACCAAAACCATGATGCCCGGTACCAGCAAGGACCAGTTTCCTGCATAGGCCGAGCCCGGGTAGGCAACAAAGGTAACGCTGCTGATCAAAGTGGCAAACAGGGAAAAGCCCATGGCCCATGCAGGCACTGACCGACGTGCCACAAAGTAGGTTTCCGTCGAATTTTGTCGACCGGCAAAGTGGATACCGATGCAGAGCATTCCCACCATGTAAAGCACAATGACAATGAGTGCTGACCAGTGCATGTGGCCCATGTGTCTTCCTTCTCTTGCGAGAAATTAAAAAGGGTCTTTGGCGAAAGGGTAACCAAACTGGGACTTCGAGCAACTTGATTGAGCTATTGCGAACCGCCCGAGGTCAGCCGTGCGGCAAAATCCAGGGCACGAATGAAACTGACGGTAGAAGCTTTGCCCTGGCCGGCAATGTCAAAAGCCGTTCCGTGATCGACAGACGTTCGCACGATGGGCAGCCCCAGCGTAATGTTGACGCCGCCTTCGAAATCAAGCAGCTTGCTTGGGATGTGCCCCTGATCGTGGTACATGCAGACCACAGCGTCGAATTGCTTCTTTCGCACAGCCAGATGAAACACCGTGTCGGGGGGTAACGGCCCTTCGACCCGCCAACCCTGGCTGCGCGCCCAGTCCACGGCCGGGCGAATCTCACGGATCTCCTCATCACCGAATAATCCGTTTTCACCTGCGTGCGGATTCAGGCCCGCCACGGCAATCCGCGGATCGCCTTTCAACTTTGCAACGGATTCATGGGTCAAACGGATGATCGTGGCAACTCGCTCTTTCTTAGTTCGCGCAATTGCCGTGGATAACGAAACGTGAGTACTGACGTGAGTGACGATCAACTCCTCAGAGGCAAGCATGATGGTGACGTCCTTCGCCCCACACAACTCCCCAATCAACTCGGTGTGCCCGGTGAACCCGGGGTCTGAAAGCTGGGTCGCTTCTTTATTCATGGGCAATGTTACGATCGCCGCGGTCTCGCCGGACATCGCAGCTCGGGTGGCCAGCACCACGTATTCACGCGCCGCAAACCCCGACTTTTGATTTAACCTACCCATCGTGACGTCACTTCTACCCATGATCCCGGCATCAACAACATTCACAAATCCCGGCTGATACTCAGCGGCCACACTCACCTTTCGGAGAGGAACTCCATACTTCAGAAGATCGCTGTAAAATTCGAGAACCTCCAGGTCTCCGTACACGACAAACGGATACTTAATTCCGTCATGGCGGAAAGCGTTCAGGAGAATTTCCGGCCCGACACCGCTCGAGTCTCCTGGAGTGACAGCGTAGATAAGTGGTGTTTGCATTCATCCTCTCGTCAATTTCGCATGGATCAGACACAACACGTCAACCGGGCCAAATCCTCCTGCTTTGCTGATCAGGTAAAGTGGGCTATCGCCTTTCAGCACGGCTGGATCGATCGTCATGGCAGAAATCGGCACGCCTTCCAGTACCTCGCCGATCGGCCGAAGATCCGTAATTCCGAGTTCATCCAGGATGGCGTATGCAGTGTCTCCACCTAATACCACTACTGCCTTAAACTCTTCACGGCTTAGGATGCTCCGCACGGTTCTTGACAGGCGCCGGGCAAAATCGACAGGACTACTGTTGGCGACGGGCTGGTCGAGAATCACCCAGCCTGGTTCTCCGTTTGTTTTCGCGAGCTCATCGGCGTTTCTCGTTGCCCACCCTTGATGGCTGGCATGCTGAATTTGCCCAATCGAAATGTTATTGCGACTGCCGTTCACAACCAGGGCGCGCCTTAGAACAGGCAGGCTCGGAGGCGTTGTTCGAGGCAGAGTAACAAGTTGTGCGATGTAGCCCACAAACCCAGTGGGACCGGCAGCAAGGCAGAAGAATGCAGATTGCACAAACTTTCGGGCCGCAATTTCCAGGTCGGCGTCCCCTTCTCCATCGCACACGTAAATTTCTGCCGAAGGCACCAATGTGAGATTTCCTGCGTTCGTCGAAATGATAGGTCGTGCGCACTCCCCAGAAATCAGACGGGGGATATGACCTTCCCTTATTGGATTCAAACCGTCCCTTGCAAAGCTTGTCTCGGTCGCAGGAATTCCGTCCACGTAAAGAACCCCAGTACGGACTGTCCTGCCCATTTTCGGGTAGGCGGGAACATAAAGCAGAGGAGAAGTCGGAAAAGCGTCGCACAGACCCCTGATTTCGGCAGCAATATTGCCACGCAAGGTGGAGTCGGTCTTCTTGTAAACATACTGAATGCGAGCGTTCTGTGCTGCCCTGGAGAGATCGAAGACGCACCGTCTCGCCTGTTCAGGCATGACGTGCCGGGTCTCAGTGTCAATTACCAGAACCGCATCTTCCTGCACTTTATCGGCTGGAAATTCAGGCTTGGTTGTCACATGTACAGACGCGCCGGTCGCGGCAAACTTTGCCCCGGCCTCCAGAGCTCCCGTCAGGTCATCCGCCAGCACGAGCACTCGGCACATCGTAATTTTCCATCCCGTGGTGAATGCCGAGCATCAAGGTGCATACAGCTTCACATTTGCACTGTACACTGCAGATGACGATAGTCCCTGCCAGCTCAATGGGAAAAGTTCACAAAGAGCAGGGTCTATGAAACATCCACTTGAAGCCCACCTTCCGCTAGCTCCGATGATCCTGCCTTCTCCCCCTCGTGACGCTTTGTCAAACCTGAAAAGCCTGTTTCCTGCAAAGCCTCGCTGATCAACGCGGCAGATTCCTTGACAGCCCGTGTTATTTCCTGCATCCGCTTGGGGTTCATGCGAACGACCGGAGTGGAAACGCTGATCGCAGCAATGACGCGCCCTGTCCCCAGCCTAATAGGAGCGCTCACGCAAATCCCTCCTTCGATGGACTCTTCGTTGTCAAGAGCATAACCCTGGGTGCGGATTCGTTCGAATTCTGCTTGGAGAGTGGTCCGGTCCGTTAGAGTCTTTTCGGTACGCCGATTCAATCCATAAACCTCAAGAATCCGCTCGGCCAGCGGAAGCTGTTGGAAGGCCGTGATTGCTTTGCCCAAAGCGCTGCAGTGCGGTGGCAGGACGCGGCCCGGTCTATTGGCCACCCGGATTTCATGAAAGGTTTCTACTGTGTCAAGCACTTGAATACGATCATCCATTAAATAGGCGAGGCTGGCGGTTTCATTGAACCGGCTGCTCAGCTTCTGAAGCTCGGGGCGAATCATTTCAATCAGCTGTTCTGAGCGCTCCGCCAGTTTTCCTAGCAGCAGTTTGCGAGCTAAGCGATAGGATCCGTCGGGATTGCGCACAACGTAATCGCGAGACTCAAGCGTGAGAAGAATCCGGAACAGCGAAGGTCCGGGCAGACGCATGAGCCGGGTGATCTCATTGAGGCTTAGAACAGTATCTTCGTCTGTGAAACACTCCAGGACGTCCAGTGCGCGTCCGATCGTCTTTGAGAAATATTGTCCACTTGCCAGATTGGCCTTTTGTGCCTCTATACTGCTCTTGGGCCGGCGCCGGCGGGCGCCGGTTGGAGTTTTAGTTTTGTTCATGGTCCTCCATTTTGCTACCGCCGGGAGAGATTTTCTCCAGGAACCTACTGTAGGCCCCCTTCCGCGCCAGTTGATCTTATCGCCTGGGCACAGCGGGCATGACGTCGACAGCTGATTTCAACTCTCTGACGGCTTCAGAGGCTTTCTGTAGTAGCAGGCCGTGTTCTCCCCCTGCACCGACAAACCGCATCCCTCGCTCCAGCCACTTCCTTGCCTGGGCAACATCCCGGCAGTGAATGCCCGGTATGACTCGATGCGTTTGGCACGCACCGATAAATCTAGTAATAGTCTCAACCAGCTGAGGGTGATTGAATTCTCCAGGAACTCCGAGGGAGATGGTCAGGTCGGTAGGACCGACCATTGCGACGTCAACGCCCTCGACGGAGAGCAAATCGTCCATCCTTTCCATTGCCAGACGCGTTTCGAACTGCACAACCACCATTGTGTTTTGGTTCAGCTGCTTAATGATTTTATCTACACTCGGAGTCTCATAGTCAAGCTGTGGAGCCATTATGCCAAATCCCCTTTTCCCCAACGGAGGGAACCGCGTCCAACTTATGGCATGAACGAGCAATTCCGGAGACTCTACACGTGGAAGAATAATTCCCTGGGCGCCAAGATCCAGACACCGTGCTACAAGAGAATATTGAAGATCAGCCACGCGGACAATTGGCGTAATGCCTGATTGTACCGCAGAATTTATCATATTCTGGATCGTTTCGAGACCAAAACCACCATGCTCGGCGTCAATGAAGACATAATCAAAGCCAGCTGCCGCAAATGATCGAGGGATCTCGGCCGACCTGTACTGCTGAATTGCGCACCCAAACACCGGGTGGCCCTCCTGTAATCGTTTCAACGTATGATTTGTTCGCATTATTTTCCTTCCCGACCTGTATTGGTTTCAGGAGCAGGCAGCTACCCGTCGGGATGACCCAATCGAACAAAGCCGTATGCGCTCGTGACCCGTCAGGTAAGAAGTTCGTCGTGATACGGCCTCCCGGCTATTTGACGATGACTCCATCCTTGAACTGGTAGCGGCCGATGATATGGGCCGATCGATCCCATAAAACGGCAGGGCCGTTTGCCACTTCACCACGCCATTCAGATTGCTGCCTTTTTAGCCCGTTGGGCCAATAGTGTGTCCAGATACTTTGGTCATCGGTGCGGTGATCCCATTGCCATATTATATGCCCATCGGATGACCAGTAGGTATCAAGTCCCGTCTTATTGCCATCTTTGTAAGTAACCTCATAGGCCTTCTTGCCGTCCTTGTAATACCATCGCTCCACCCCGTTGAGTTCATACCGGCCGTCCGGCTCAAAGCGGCCCGTCCATGTAGCCTTGATACTTCCGTCCGGATAGCTTTCCTTGCCCTGTAGGACTTTACCGGGGCCTGTGGGCATCGGGGTACGTCCACTGACCTCCGAAAGAATCCAGGCCTCATTCATCTCAAACTCTTGCGCCGGATGGTTCATGGTGGAAATCAGGTAAATAAGGCCATTGGACGCCTGGGCCGCCACCGCGTATCCCAGCGTTGCGTCACCTCCGTAATCTCTTTCGTGCCACTGTCCACGGGGAGGCACTACATGCGCCTCATGCGGCAAAGCAGTTGCAAGCCGTTTGATGGCCCACGTCTGCCCTTCGTCACTTGACAGCGCAACAAACGCTCCTCGCTGTTTCTGACCTGCGGGGGCCCTTTCTTTGCGGTCCTGGAAATCAGATGCAAAAAAGAGCTTGCCATCCGCCAGCCGGATAATGGTAGGACGCTGGTTGCTACCAAGCGCGGGGAAAGGACCCTTGCGTATTGTCCAGGCATGCCCGCCGTCACAGGAAACGGACTCTGGCATGTATCCGTCGATGTCTGTGTTTTTTCCGCCCATGCCGAGGATACAACCATCCTTGAGTACAACAAATGCCGTATGTCGGCCCCCTGTGCGCCCACCAGTATCTTTCCAGGTTCTTCCGTTGTCATGGCTTGCCCACAGAACTGATTCACCTCCGATTGCGTCGGTGGCCACGTACAACGTGCCGTGCGGGCCGCTGAATGCACTTGTGATGGGCTGGGGACTGTAGCCACCGACGGAGCCAAGGAGCGCAGGAAACTTGATCGGACTCCAGGTTGCTCCGCTGTCAGTGGACCACGTCCAGCGAAAAGGAACCCCGACCAGACCTATGCCACCTCCGAAAAAGTTCACCTTGCCGCCTTCGGTCCACAGGAGGGCCGACTGGTCATTTATGTCTGCAAAATCATAGAAGAGTTCAGGAGGATCCCATTCGTTCGAACCAAACCTCAGGCGAGTGGCCACAAAGCTGGTACTCGGCGCGTACTCACTGCCGGCTGCCGAAGATGAAAAGAAAATGGCAAGTGCGTCGCCGTTCGGCATGACTGCAAGCCCGGGCGAATGGTTGTGATCGTGAATCCCCCCACCGAACCCAGCCGCTTCGATCTCTTGCGTCGAAGCATTTTCTGGCGGAATGGGAAGCATATCCCGCTGTTGAAACCATGGCTTACTGGGATCGGGCCTAGCCGCCACCGGCACACTGCCCGCGCTCTTCACGAAGTTTCGAATGAAGGGTTGGTTCTCCGGCCAAGGTTCTGTGTAGGGTATCGCTGCCATCACGATGCGGAACCCAATGACTTCCTGGCCGTGATACTCCGGCCCGACGCTTGCGCGGTTGGCACAGCGGCGGTAGGCAGGCACAAAGGTATTGTCTTCTTCCCGGCCGCGCCGCGCCGTCATGAAGCCCCCACCTCGAACGACTTTCGAAAAACCGTTAACCGGACCCACAGGGTCGGTCTGCGGCAAGTCAGGGTAGGGGCCGTACCAGTCAAGAACCCACTCCGGGACTCCGCTCTCCATGTCCTTAAGTCCCCAAGGGTTCGCCTTGCTGGCAGGCAACGGCTGGTTCCCAGACGAAAACGGCATGGTCGATTCCGCCCTGCACGCGTACTCCCACTCCGCCTCA
>OBLQ010000029.1_pt1 | contig 41895 bp, 41 predicted proteins | sample 1519881 | NCBI WGS metagenome assembly OBLQ01 (sample SAMN01911456, study PRJEB22533) | soil metagenome | biome: Soil | place: Malaysia | collected 2012-04-30 | depth DG_metagenome m | reverse complement strand
ATACGAGCAGCAGGTCGAGGGCGGCCGCGCGCGCATCGGCTGCTCGTTCGTCTCGTAGTTTGCATCTACGGAGAGTCGCCTCCCGCTGCTTGTCGTCCGCATGCGGCCGAACTTGGGATGCGTGCTGCGGTGGTACCGCGCTGGAAAAATCGTGCCCGCCGGGTTACGATATCGGCTTCGTTTCGTCCCTCCGGATCGACTGGACGCCCCATGGCACTCATAGCTCTCGGATCCACCACCACTCCTCCGAAGTCCATCGGTCTCGAGATCTGGATGGAGCGTGTGCTCGAAAGAGCGACGCAAGTGGAGCGCGGCTGGGATGCAGATGACGTTCACGACTTGCGCGTGGCGCTCCGGCGCTGCCGGACGATGGCGGATGCCTTGGGCGAAGTCAATCCCGGCCCGGCCTGGCGCAAGCTCAAGAAAACCAGCCGCGAACTCTTCCACGATCTGGGCGACCTCCGCGACGCACAGGTGATGCGCGCCTGGGTGAAAAAGCTCGGCCCGGCGGGCGACCCCGTGCGAAGGCACATGTTGCGGCTGCTCTCCGGGCAAGAACGCCAGCATCGCGCCAGCGTCCAGCGGGCACTCGAGCGCTTCGACCGCAAAGAGTGGAAGAAGCTGGCGCGTAAATCGGACGCCAAGGCCCACTTTTTCCCGCTGGAAAGCGTTGTCTTTCAGCGCCTGGCTCTAACGAAACTGAACGCGGCCGCCGAGCTCTATCGGCAAGCGAGACAGAAGCGCAGCAGCATCGCCTGGCACCGACTCCGCATTGGAATCAAGCGTTTTCGCTACATTGTGGACAATTTCTTGCCGCAGCGGTCGCAGGTCTGGGCCGGCGATCTCAAGCGCGTGCAGGATCTCTTGGGCGAGGTGCACGATCTGGACGTGCTGCGAAGCGCGGTCCGGCGGCAAGCTCCGAGACTTGATCGCGCCATCGTGGCCGGCTGGTACGCGCGAATCGAAGGCGAGCGCAAGGCCCGCCTCGAGGAGTTCATCGCAAGAATGACCGGCCCGGAATCTCTCTGGCTGATCTGGAGAGCCGGACTTCAAAGGAGCCAATTTCTCGTAGGTGCGCCGCTTGCGAAACGCCGCACAGCCTAGATGGCTCGGCTAGTCCCGCAGTTCCCGCAGGAGTTTCGGCGTCAAAATCCAGCGCAGCTCCCATCGGCCATGCGTCGCGGATTGTTCGAAGCAAGCGGCCCCCGCCTTCTTCAACTCCGTGAAAGCGTTGCGCGCGCCGGCCAGGTAAGCGATCAGCAGATCGAGATGGGGTGCGTGGCCGAAACAGGCTACTTCCCTCGCTCGCAGCCGAGAGATTTCCTTCAGGATATCGGCGGGGTCCGCGGTCGGTTTCAGCGCCTCGCTCACGCGGATTCTTTCCTGTGAAAATCCCAGCGCCTCGGCAAAGATTTCCGCCGTCTGTGCCGCTCGGATGTAAGGGCTTGTCACTAAAACATCGGGTTTCGCACCCGTCGTGCACAGGCCGAGCGCCGCCATGCGCGACTTCCGCACTCCTTGCGCCGTTAACGGCCTTTCCGCCTCCGCCGGCGATTTCGGATCGGTGCGCTCGATGGCGATGCCGTGGCGAACGAGATAGAGGATCATGGCTTAGGCTACCTTGGCCCTGCGCTGGGCCCGCCGAAATTCGGCCTTGAGTTGGAACTCCTTCTCGAACAGATCGGCCTTGCGCTCCAGGCCAGCGATGTCGAGCCGCGTCCCTTCGGTCGCTCGGATCAGGAAGATCGCTCGCCGTCCGGCAATTTGCACGTCCACGCCCGCGATCCGCTCGGCGTGTTCGGATTCAAGCTTTTCGGCGATGCGCAGCAGACTCGTGAGAGTACGCACGTTCCGGCGCCGGGCGCCGTCGAGCGACGCGTATGACGCATGCTGCGCCTGCGGCTCGGATTTGCAGTTGTGGTAGCGCACCAGGGCGGCGATCATGTCGCGCCGCCAGCCGCGCAATCCTGGGATCTCGCTGTTGCGGATCAGGTATTCGCCGTGGCGGTGGTGCGCCTTGCGATGGATGAAATGGCCAATATCGTGCAGCAGCGCCCCGCCTTCGAGGACCAGCCGCTCCTCGGGTCCCATCTCGTGCAGCGGTCGCAATTGATCGAAGAGCGATAGCGCCAGCCGCGACACTTGCTCCGCATGCGGCGCATGGTAGTTGACGCGCCGAGCAAACCAGCGCACCGCAGCCAAAAATTCCGCGGGGCGGCCTTGTTCTTCCTCCGAAGCCGCCCCGCCCGAATATTGCTCGGCGATGAGATCCAGCAGCACACCTTCGCGCACGCCCACGCCCGGCACCAGCAGCGAACGCAGTCCCAGCCACTTCCCGACGGTCAGAATGACGATCGCGGCGATGCCCATGACCTCCGCCCGGTCCCTTCGCACGCGAAACTCCTTCATGCGCCGCGCCACGTCCAATTCCAGCACGCGCCAGGCTTGGTCCCTCAGCAACCGGAGATTGATCGTCGGCGTTCCCGCCGCCAGCGGACCCGGCGCCAAACGCGCGAGCGTTTCCGCATTGCCCCCGCAAGCCACCACAGCCGCACGCGCGAGTCTCGGAGGAGACGGCAGCGCGCTCCGTAGCAGCGCGCTCACGTGAAGCTGCAGCCGGCGCGAGCGGTCTTCGTCAATGGCGCCCTGAATCGAATAGGTTTCCATCAGGCGGATTGTCCCGAGCGGCAGCGCGATGCGATGCTGCAGTAGGCCGCGCTCGAAGAAATTCATTTCCAGGCTGCCGCCGCCCAGATCGAAAATCACGCGCGGTTGGATCCGTTCGCCCAGCGCCCAGCGCACCGCCAGGCAGACAAGCCGTGCTTCTTCCTCGCTGCTGATCACTTCCAGTTCGATTCCTGACTTTCGCTCGATGCGCTCGAGCAAGCGGCGAAAGTTCCGGGCCTCGCGTGCCGCAGCCGTCGCCACCGCGCGGTAGGCGGTCACATGATGGCGGTCCATGCGGTTGCGGAAGTGGCGAAACGCGCGCGCCGCCCGCGAAATCGTTTCCTCGTTGAGCAGGCGCCGCGTGAACGCGTTGTGACCCAGGCGCACTGCGGCGCGCTCGGTCTCAATAATCTGGAATTGTTCCGGCGAAGTGGCCCGGGCCACAGCCAGCCGGATGGCGTTCGATCCGGCATCGATCGCTGTCAGTTGGACAGGAGCAGCCACTCTCAGGGCCAGAGATGCGCCAGCGCGTGCGAAGGCTTGTAGTGCGTGTTGGCGATCCCGAGACGCGAAGCGATCCGCTTGCGCAGCCGGCGGTTCACCTCGGAAACGCTCCCTTCACCGTCGATCTCGATGAAGCCGTGCCTTCGCGAAAGATACTCGAACTCGCCCTTGATCAGCGATTGGTAGCGGATGAACGATTGGAATAGATCGTTCGAAAGCGACATGTCCCGTCCCGACTCCCAGTAGCTGATCGTCTGCGATTTCTTGAACTCGCGGTCGAAAGCCACTTCCGGCCGCACGTCCAGCCAGAAGGTCAAATCCGGACGCAGAGCGATTTCGTAGATCCCGTGCAGGTAGTCGCGGCTGATTCCGCGCACCGCCGCGCGCGCGATCAGCGTGAAGATATACCGGTCGGCCAGCACGATCAACCCCGACCGCAGCGCCGGCAGGATGCGCCGTTCCAGTTGGTCGAAGAAATCCGTGCTGTACATCAGCGCCAGCGTCATCCGCGTCACCGCGTTCTCGGCCAGCAGCGCGTCGATGTCCTCCCCCACCAAGAAAGACCGCCGCAGTCCCATCGTCTCGACCGCGAACCCCTCCGATTCGAGCCATTCCGTCAGCAACGCGATTTGTGTCGAGCGCCCCGATCCGTCCGTTCCTTCCACGACGATCAGGTTGCCACTTAGCTCCTCCGGGTTCACGCCCGGCAGCGGCGTTCCGTAGAACCGCGACACTCCGTTTCCGCGGCCGTTCCTCGGTCCTTGCGCGGCCTTGCGGCGCCGCCCGTTCGATGGAACATCTAGCGGAGTTGTCGGCGCGTCGGTCGCAAATTGGGGGCGCATGCGTTTCATTTCTTCTTCTTTTTCGGTGCAAACCGTTTCAGGTCGATTCGCTCGGCCAGTTGTTCGCGCATCATCTTTTGGAGCTTGTCCACTCGCGCCGTCCCGTCCATCAGCACGAAACGGTCCGCCTCGACCATCTGGTCGTAATGATTCAGAATGCGGTCTTGAAAAATGCGGAAGCTCTCTGCGCGGTCGAGCGAAAGCCCCAGATCCATACCCGCCTCGTAGTATTTCAGCTTGGGCCGGCCCGCCACGATGCGGCTCACTGCCACGTCCAGCGGCGCGCGGAAATAGAATGTGATGTCCGGTATCGGCGCGAAGCTGTAGAGATTTCGCAGCCAGTGCGGAGAGCAGCCGCGCGCGGCGTCGCGCGCAAATGCCGTATAAATGTAGCGGTCCGCGAGCACCAGGTAGCCGCCGTGCAGCAGCGGCAGAATTTGCCGCTCGCAGCGGTCGGCGAAATCCGCCGCATGCAACAACGAGAACGTAGTCGGCGTCAGCAGTCTCCGTTGCTTCCCGCGCCGCGTGGCCGATTTCACCAGCGGCGAAGAATTCCACTCCGTGAAGTGAATCCGGTAGCCCCCGATCTCGAGCCACCGCTTCAGCAGGTAGAGTTGCGTGCTCTTTCCCGAGCCGTCGATGCCCTCCACCACCACCAGCGCGCCCGGAAATTCCCGTTTCGCCGTGACTGCCTTTACCGTCTCAGGCTGCGTGGCCGCTAGAATGTCTGGGGTCGTGATCGCCATGCGGGTATACCTACAGGTAAGTCATCATCATACTTCCGATCATTGAACCTCGCACAAAAAAGTGTTACGCCCGCATGGCTCGCTACGGTAACCGCTTGCAGCGCCCGTTCTCCTGTCGGGCATGGTATTCCGGAAGACATAATGACAGCAGCGCGATGCTGAGACGTTGTACCGCGCTGGCAAACCAGGATGAGATTGATCGAATTGCGAATATGTCTGCCAGTGGGGATTCGAATCTAGTACTAGTACCCATTAAATTCTCGACCGTTGCAATTCTTGCCGGTACGAGAACGTGCGCGCGAATTAAGGCTTTTATTTATCAATATGTTAGACCGAGATGCTGTGGAACCTCATCTGCTTCACCCTTCTTCAGGCTACCTACACCGATGCGTTTGCTTAAGTGCACTTCGATTGCGATTGTCGCCCCGACGCTTCTAGCCGTCGTTATGGCCGTCGCAGCCTCGAAGGTCCCCAACCGGACTGAGCAGGTGACTGTTCCGGAGTCCACTCTGATTCATGTCGCGCTCAACACCGCTGTGGCGAGCGACCGCAGCCAGCCCGGAGACCACTTCGAGGCCACCATTTCAGAGCCCATCGTGATCGACGGCACGACGGTCATCCCGAAAGGCGCCCACGCCACCGGCGTGATCCTCGACGCGCGCCCGTCTGGAAGGCTGAAGGGCCGCGCCCACTTGCAGCTCGCTCTGGAAACCCTTAGCGTGGATGGCAGCAGCTACGAAATTCGCACCGCCTCGGAACTCAAGATTGCGGGCGGGCACAAGGACCGCAACCTCGCCCTGATCGGCGGGGGCGCCGGCGGCGGCCTTCTAATAGGAGCCATCGCTGGCGGTGGCGAAGGCGCGTTGATCGGCGGACCCATTGGCGTCGGTGCCGGAGCGGCGGCAGCGCTACTCACCGGCAAGAAGGACGTCCGTCTACCTGCCGAGACTCCGATCACCTTCCGGCTCGCTCATCCCGTAACGATCGACGTGAAGAGCTGACGGCATCCTCCGCCAGTTCGCAAACTGAAAGTGGCCCGCTGAAAAGCGCCGGTGCGTTTCTTCTAACCTTTTTCATCGCCCACGAATCGCCGATCATCACTGCAAACGGCTACTCGATCAGTTTTGGTTTCCTGTCGTTGTCTACGCGAACAACCGCTTGCACGGGCCACGACACTATGGCAGCGTAGGCGTTGACGTGGCGTATATGAAGTCTAAGGAAAGTGAAGATTGCAGCGTCGACCGCAACGCCAGGAGCAAGCCCTTAGCAATTCCGCGGGGCCGAATACCGTTCTACCGGTCACTCGCTGCCGAGTAGAATTGCCTCTAACCCATTCAAAACAAAGGGTCGCGATGCTTTCCACCCGTCACTCTGGTAAGCCCGCTTCTCCTTCGTCTCGAGAGGCGAAGGCTTAGGTGACGACCGACTTCAGCAAGAAGCTCCTGGTCAAGCCGGGCATCAAGGTGAAGCTCGCCAAGTGGGATCCCGGCGATACGCTCGGTTGGGAAAAGAACCGCAAGATGAAGGCTAATCTCGCGAAAACCCTTGAGAAACTCGACGCGCTCCAATATCTGCTCTACGCCGAACACAAACGCGCGCTCCTGATCGTTCTCCAGGGGCTCGATGCCGGGGGCAAGGACGGTACGATTCGCCACGTCATGTCCGGCGTGAATCCACAAGGCTGCAGGGTCACCTCGTTCAAAGAGCCCTCGGCCGAGGAAGCCTCGCATGACTTTCTCTGGCGCATCCACAAAGCCGTGCCTCCCATCGGCGACATCGGCATCTTCAATCGCTCCCACTACGAGGACGTCCTCGTCGCCCGCGTCCACGATCTCGTGCCACGAGATGTCTGGTCGCGCCGCTACGATCAAATCAATCAATTCGAGCGCGTGCTTTACGAAAACAACGTGAAGATCCTGAAGTTTTTTCTGCACATCAGCAAGGACGAGCAGAAGAAGCGCTTCGAGCAGCGCATCCACGACAAGAATCGCCAATGGAAAATTTCCGAATCCGATTTCATCGAGCGGAAGTACTGGGATGAATACACCCGAGCATATGAAGACGCGCTCACGAAATGCACCGCGCCGGAAGCTCCCTGGTATATCATCCCCGCGAACAAGAAATGGTTCCGGAACCTCGCCGTTTCTCACATCGTCGTCGAGGCGCTCGAAGAGATGCAAATGAAGTTCCCGCCGCCGTCCGTCGACGTAAAGAAATTGAAATTGCAATGACGGCCGGGTCGGAAATCCCAAAAACGTGCTAGAGGAGGCGCACCACGAATGAAACCATTCCTGTACGGAGTCGTGGCGACTTTATTCGGCTTGATCGTTGGCGGTTATTTCTATCTCACCGGGGGTCACGTCAATATTGCGGCGGATCAGCGCCCCGGTTTTTTCGAGAGAAGATTGGCGATGCGGGCCATGGATGCGGCGGTCGAGCGTCGGGCGCCGGACCTGAAGAATCCCGTTCCGCCGACCGAGGAAAATCTCGTCTCGGGTGCAAAACTCTACCTGGATCACTGCGCCGGTTGTCACGGCGTGCCGTCGAATCCGGCGAGCGAGTTCTCTCGCTCGTTCAATCCTCCCGTGCCGAACTTCTTCAAGCGCGCCCCGGACATGCCCGACCACGAGAATTTCTACATCACGCAGCACGGCATTCGCTGGACCGGAATGCCCGCGTGGACTGGAATCCTGACCGACGACCAGATCTGGAAGATCGTGACGTTCATGAGCCAGATCGAAAAGCTGCCGCCCGCGGCAAAGAAGGTGCTTGAGCCCACGGAAGCGTCTGCGACGCCCACCGCGCCGCAGGCTCACTGAGGCTTTGCTTTGGAGGCGATGTCGCGGTCGAGGATGGCGCGGAATAGCGCGATGTGCGCGGGCGTGCTCCCGCAGCAGGCGCCGACGATACGGGCTCCTGCTTCCAGCAGTTCCCCAAGCCCCACCGCCATTTCTTCAGGCGTCTGTTTATAGACCCAGCGGCCGTTCTCCAGCACGGGCCGGCCGGCGTTCGGCTTGGCCATCAGCGGCAAGTCGCACGCCGTCCGGTAGCGTGAAAGGATTCTTGTCATCCATGCGACGTCCACTTCCTTGCCGCAATTCGTGCCGGCGATGTGCGCGCCGGAATCCTGCAAAAATTCAGCGGCTTTCTCCGGCGTGACGCCCATCAGCGTGCGCGCGTCGCGGCCGTTGCGCGTGATCTCGAATGCGACCGAGCCGATGATGCACGCCGCTCCGGCCTCGCGCGCGGCTTCGATCGCCAGGCCGAGCTCTTCGAGCGATGTCTGTGTCTCGATGATGATGCCGTCCACGCCCGCGGCTACCAGCGCCGTCGCCTGCTGCCGGAACGCATCACGCGCCCCTTCAACGGTCACATTTCCAAACGGCTTCAGCATTCCTCCAAACGGACCGATGTCTCCCAGCACGTATCCCGGCCGCTCGCCGAAGGCTCGGCGCGCGATTTCGACGCCGGCACGATTGATCGCTTCCACGCGGTCCGCAAGGCCATACCGCTCGAGGTTGATTGCCGACGCACCGAATGTCTGCGTGATCAGGCAGTCGGAGCCCGCCTCGACGTAGCTCTCTTGAATTGCCAGCACCCGGTCCGGATGGGTGAGGTTCCAGTTCTCGCCGCAGCCGCCCAACTCGAGGCCGGCCGCCTGTAATTGGGTGCCCATGGCGCCATCGGCCAATACGGGGCGTTCGACCAATAATTCGAGAAAGCTTTTCATGCCTCTCGATTATATCGCGAGCACCCTGGTCCAATGGTCTTAGTGTAACTGGATGGCGTCCCCGGCCTGTTTCGGGAGGTTCCGCTGCCGATGCAGATACAAACTTAGGGAGTGCGTGACCACACGAGTGGCGCTATCGAAGCAATATCGCGAAGCAGCCGCCGGGAGAACAATGGTCGCCGTGACGGTTATGCGCTCATCGTCCTCGCCGGGAACCGTACGCTTCGCGCTTTGCTCGTGACGTGCAACGTGGTGTTCAAGGCGACGGGTCTAGATTCCTGGTGTCCCGAAGCCTCCGCCGAATGTTCAAAACTAAGCGCCCCGCCTTCAACGACGGCCGGCCGCAGGAATCCAGCCGCTCTCCGCGCCAGTTCCGAGCGATTTTCAACACCGAACTTGGCCAACAAGGAAGAAATGTGAAACTTCACCGTCCGCACCGTAATGTTCAGCTTCACGGCAATTTCCTTGTTCGCGCGATGGCGCATTACGGAATGCAGGATCTCCCTCTGCCGGGGGCTCAGCGACGCCGGAGCAGCCACTGCTCGCCCCTGTTCGAGAAGTTCCTTGGCGCGAGACACAAGCCGATTCGCAAGCACTTTTTCAGCAGGAACCAGAATGGCGAAATGGCCGGGCTCAGACCCACGCACGAGGCACTGCATCGCAAGCAAGCCCGCCAGCCGTTCGACCGTGCAATCCAAATCCCTGTGTGCCGACGCTCGAAATTGCGCCATTCCGGTCGAATTGTCACAAAAGACGTAATAGTCAGATTGGTTTGCGTCGTGTTTCTTATGATTCTGGGCTGGCTTCGGGAATTCACGCACTTTCTTCACTATTTGCCTTTCCCGCCCTTACCCAGGCCTGCGCTGGGCAAAGCTTCTTGGTATGACTGCTCTTGGAGTACGGCCCTGCAAGGCTGCCCTTCCAGCCGGGAACATTGCATAGCCTCGTGAAAGACAGAAAATTTCGGTCAGCCACGAAGCCAGGCCGCTTGTTTCGGAGATGCACGACCCACCAACCAGCGGCAGATGGGGTGCCAAAGTTTGTCACAAATTTAAGCTTCTCATTTTGAGACAGTTGCAAGCACTTACGACCGGACTTGGAATTCCGTTCTAGGTAGAATGTTCATGCGTGCGGAACTTTCTTCCAGCGTGATGGCTTTTTCCACAGGCCACCTGGCTGGCGAGAGTGTGATTCCGCGTCTTCTCCCCGCTATAATGCGAACGTAAGACGCCATAGAGAGTGACAATGCGTGCGATTTCCGAACGCGGCGCGGCACCATCAACCGACCGGGGAACGCTCAAGACGCTTCGCCGGATCGCCCGTCTGACTCGGCTGGGTTCTTTGGTGCTTGTCTGCGCGTCAGTTACAGCCGCGCAGTTGGCGCCGATCAAGCCCCCGCCAGGCTGGAAACAAGTGCCCAGCGGAGCCGGTATCTGTTCGGTGGAGAAATCCTGTTCGGAACTGGCCCCGGCGATGATCCAAAGCGCCCTGGGCGCTTCTCCGCTGGAGGGCAATCTTCGGCAACTCGCCCATCTGGACCAGGGAGATTCCATCGACTCCAAGGCGACGGAATCCGTCAGGAATTGGGCGCTCGAGGCGCTGCGCCGCGCGGGGGTAGATCGGGCACACACAGAGGAATTCACACCTGCGGCGAGCGACACAGCGGGAACGGAAACGGTCGTCGGGGAAATCCGCGGGCGCGAAAGGCCGGACGAATTCGTCGTGCTCGGTGCGCACCTGGATGCGCGAAGCCCGAAAACAGAAGCAGTTGACGTTGGCGCGGACCTTGCCGTCGTGATCGACGCGGCGCGCGTGATTCACGCCTCAGGAACGATTCCGCGACGTTCGATCCGTTTCGTACTGTTCATCAGGTCAAAACCGGGTAAGCCCGGATCACGGCTTTATGCAACAGCGCACAAACAGGAGCTCGACCGGGCCGTAGCCGGGATTTTTTTCAGCGTGGGAACTGAGCCCGTAACTGGCTATTCCTTGAACGGGCGCAAGGACATTCTGGAGGCTGTTCGCGAAACGCTCGAGCCGGTGCGCTCGCTGGGCGTGAGAACGTTTACGCTCAACGCGGAACCGCAGCCCGAAAGCCTCGACTTCTTGCTCGACGGGATTCCTGCGCTCGTGGCGAACGCGGGCTCGGAGAATCGCGTGCCTGGCGTCCGCGCCGACGCGGGCACAATCGACCAGGCGGCGCTCCACGAGCTGAAGAATCACGTTGCCATTGCCGCTGTGACCGCCTACGCGATTGCCGATGCTCCACAACGCATCGGCCCGCGGCAATCACGAGCCCAGGTCGAACAACTCATCAAGGACACGAGCCTCGAGCGGAAGATGAAGCTTGCGGGCCTCTGGCCCCTATGGGCAAACGGCGAACGCGGCCGCCCATCGAAGCACCCGCGTTGAGGGCGTCACCTTGTCCTAGCCCAATCTCCCGGAAGCACCGCTGCAGCCTGGCATTTACTTGCTCGGGCAGGAAGAGGGATCGAAATCTGCGGCCGGGTCGGCGTCACGTATAATGGGCGGGCAACGGCAATGACCCAGCGCGCGGAAGAGAGAGATGGTTTCACGGCAGAGGGCGAATCGAAACCGCGACGGATTCTCGCCATCGATTATGGCCGGAAGAGGATCGGCCTGGCGCTCTCGGACGAACTGGGCCTGACGGCGCAGCCCTTGGGCATGCTGGTGCGAACGAACCGGCGAAACGATCTGCGCCGGTTGCGCGAGATTTGCCGGAAGCATGGAGTGTCGCGAATTATCGTCGGCCATCCGCTGCACATGACCGGCGCGGCGGGAGAGATGGCGGACGAAGCAGCGCGATTTTCGGATCGCCTTGCGAAAGAACTCCGCATGAAAGTGGAACTCGTTGACGAGCGATTGACAACCTGGGAGGCGGAGCGCATGGCGGCGGAAACTCAATCCAAGCGTCGAAAGGGCCGGGCCCTCGATGATGTGGCCGCCGCGATTCTGTTGCGCGATTATCTCGAACGAAGGCGCGCGGCGGCGCCGACCTCCATCACGGAGAAAGAATAGCGGATGATGCGACGGCTCGGCCTGCTGGCCCTTCTCGCGATTGCCGCACTCGGAGCGGGCGCCGGCTGGCTCGATTCGCAAATCAACCGTTCCTACCGCGGTCCCGCCTCCGAAAAGGTCTTCGTGGACATTCCGCGCGGGACGTCGCGCTGGGGAATCGCCGGGATACTCCGGCGCAACGGCATCATCCCCAGCCGGCTCGCATTTGCGCTGTTCAGCGCATTTTCGCAACCGCTTGCAGGCTGGCGAATATCTCTTCGACCGTCCGCTGAACTCGCGCGAGGTTTTCTGGAAGATCGCGCGCGGCCAGGTTTTCGTCCACGTCGTTACGATTCCGGAAGGCTGGACCATGTACGACATCGCGGCCGATCTTGACCGGCTGAACATTTGCAGCCGAGAGGAGTTTCTGGATGCGGCGCGCGACGTGTCACTGGTGTCGGACCTAGCCCCGCAAGCGACGAGCCTCGAAGGGTTCCTCTTTCCTTCGACGTACGAATTCACGCGCCACAATAGTTGCGGGCAGATCACGAAGCGCATGGTGGAAAATTTCCGCGCCGTATGGGCAAAGCTCGATCCTTCGCACGCCTCCCCGCACGAGGACGGTCTGACGACCGGCCAAGTGGTCACTCTGGCATCCCTCGTCGAACGGGAGACGCCGGACGCGAAAGAGCGGCCGCTCGTCGCCGGGGTGTTCTACAATCGTTTGCGCCGCCATTACCCGCTGCAATGCGACCCGACGGTGCAGTACGCCCTGCAGCGCGAAGGACGTCCAGTGAAAAACCTCCGGCCCGAGGATTTGCGCGTCGATTCCGCATACAACACCTACGAGCATCGCGGCCTGCCTCCGGGCCCGATCGCCAATCCGGGCGAGGCATCGCTACGGGCTGCGCTCGCGCCCGCGCGCACGGATTACCTATATTTCGTCGCCAACGATCAAGGCAGCCATTTTTTCAGCCGCACGCTCGAGGGGCATAACCGCAACGTCGCGCGGCTTCGCCAACTGCTTGCCCGCGACGCGCGGGCAGCCAACCCGGAATCTGCCCAAAAGAAGCGTCGAGGACATCGTTGAAGCCCGGCCATTCAAAAGCGCGTTCGTCCAGCGCACCGGCGACGAAGAAGGAGCTGATCCTCGAGGCCGCCCGCGGGCTGGGCAGGCCCCGTTTCACTCCTGCGGAAATCGAGCAGATCCGCAGGCGGCTGATCGCGCAACTAGGCGCGCAGGGGAAGACGTCACCGGATTACATCGTGAGTGTCCTCCAGGAGGCGGGCCTGCGCGTCGTGTGGTCCGCAGAATCAGACACGGCCGGGCGCTACGAAGAAGAGTTCAGCGATCTGCTGCATTTTTCGACGCTCGCGGACGCGGAGATGTGTCTGGTGCGGCTGGATGAGCTGCTGCGAAAATTCAGGACCGAAGGGGAACGCGCCGCTGCGGAGCGCGTGCGGGAGGTTGCGCGCCTGGGGCGGCGCCGCGCGGAGATGATTGCGCGGAACCACAAGGTGGAAGAAAAAAGGCGCGCCGAGAAGGAGGAAATCGCGCAGTGGTTCGGAATCTGGCTCGATACACCGGATGCGTTTTTCGACTGGCTGGAAATGCGCAAGCAGTCTCCTGAATTCCAGAAGAAATTTCCGCACGGCGCCGACGAGGAGGAATAGGTGTACCTGCTCGACGTGGAGGCGCTCGACCTGGGTGAGGACGTGCGGGCCGTGGGGCTTGACCTGGTGGAAGCGGATGAGAACCGCGAGCCAGTGCGCGGAAGCGATGCGGCGCGCATCTGGAGTCGCGTGTTGCAGGCGACGGCAGGGCAGGAGCCTTGGGCGCTCGACTTTTTCAGCCATCTCGACCGCGTGCGCGATTTCTGCCAGCGCCACCGAATCGCCTACCGGGACGCCAGCCAGCGCTCCATCGTGATTCCGGCGCCGGAGCCTGCCGCGCTCGTCAGCCTCATCGAGCGTTTCCAAGGCGAGACGTTCGGGGCGCGCGCCGGAGGCGTGCTTCCTGGCGCCGATTCCGCCCTCGAGGGCGAGCTGGCGAGGCGCGGCGTGGATGCCTACCATTCAGCCTTCCCAAAATACTTCTTTTGTGCCGTGTGTGGATTTGAAGATGGCTCGCTCGTGCTGCTTACCGAGAAACTTTGGGCGAGCGAGGTGATTCGGCGCGTGCGTCCTGTGCTTGCGAAGCTGGACGTGGAAGTCCGGCTGCCTTCCTAGCGGCTTTCTGGCCCATTGCAGCATCCGCAACCCCGGTACCTCTGTACCATATCCATCGCCAGTGGTTCTAGTACAGTCGATTCGTTAGGCAGAGTTGATGGCCCTTTTAGGTGATATGACCGTGCCCAGCGAGTCGACGGCTCCCAGCCCTCGGGCTTTCGTGCACAGCCTGAACGTACTGCTTAAGTTGTCGCGGCTCTATGGCTTACAGCATGCCCGTGCAGCCGCTCAGTTCGAGGCGACTTGGAGTGAGCTGGAGAAGGCCGTGCGGGCAGCGAGGGAATCGCGGCTCTTACTCGGCGCCTCGGGTTCGCAGTTGCTGATGGACGGCGTACCCATTGAATCCACGCCAGCTGAACGAAGTTTTGCGGAACTGCTTACCAGCACCGGCGTAAGCAGCATCTGTTTCTACCCGAATGTCGAGCGCGAGGAGTTCGCGCAACTTGTGCGGGCATTCATGGAGGCGGGCTCCAAAGCCCGTTTGCTGAACGAGCGCCTCGAACTGCGCTTCGGGAAGAGTGGCGCTTCGGGAATTTGCGTAAACGAGATTCGATTTGTCGCCGAGGACGCCGCCGTTGCCGATGTGCGTTTGGCGGCGCAGCTAGCGGCTAAGACGCTAGGTGCCGACATCGACGTCGTTCAGGATTGGTTCCGCAGCCCGGAGAAGATGATTCAGCTGATCGTCGCCGCCGAAGGAGCCCATGGCGGGCCGAGCGGTCCCGGAGCCGGTGCGGCGACGGGTAGCTCCCCAGCCGTGCCGGCGCTCGATGAGGGCGATCTACAAAACCTGCTGCGGTGGCTCGCGCAATTGGGTGAGGCGGTCCACGGAAAGACTGCCGGGCCGCTCGAAGAGGTGGATTGGCAACACAAGGCTGCCTCGCTCTCTGCCGACGCTCAAAAGACGCTGCGACAGGCGCTGGCGACCTTAGCGGTGCAAACCCCTGCGGAAAAGGTGGACGAAGCGACGCTGCTGCGCTTGGCGGAAGATCTCGCCATTCGCTTCGCGCTGGACCGGTTTCAGCGCGGCGAAGTGCGCGTCAACGCAGTGCGGCAGCTGCTCGACAAGATGAACCATGAACTTGCGACATTGCGCAAACTCCTCAAGGCGCGCGAGGAAAAAATGGCGGGCGCCGGTCTTACGCTGGAATCTCACGCGGATGTGCTCGATCGCCAGTTCTGGGCTGGGGTGCCGGAGTCGGGCAAGCGGGCCGTGCTAATGTCACCGGAGGCATGGTGCATCCCGCCGCGGAACGTACAGCAATACGTCGAAGCGTTGCTCGAGCGCGGCGACGCCCATTCGGCGGAAGTCGTTTTGCTGCAATACGCGACGTGCGTGCGAAACAAGGACGCGGAGGCGCGCAAGAAGGCCGCAATCGGCTTGGCGCAGTTGGCGGAGGTCTATGGCAAGGCTGCGAGCCGCAGGTTGCAGGACGTGCTCGCCCGGATTGCCCAGCAGATGGCCGTGGAAAAGGACGCGGAACTGCAAACGCTGCAAAGCGCAGCCTTCGTACGGTTGAGCCAGGAAGCGGCCCAGCGCCGCTTCTATCGGGCGATGCAGCAGGCACTCGATTCACTCTCCGACCTTGAGGAACTCCGGCCCACTTGGGCGCGGAGCTTGCGCCCGCGCATCGGTGTGGAGAATCGTCTGCCCGAATTCATCGAAGAGGTGCTGACAGCGGAGGCGATGCCCGAGGGGTTCGCAGGAGTTTTAATTCGCCTACCGCAAACGGCGGGCGAGCACTTGGCAGTTCGGCTGGCCCGCGCGGGGCGGCGTACGGAGCGTGAAAATATCGTTCAGTTGGCGAAGGCCGCCGGGAATGCTTGCACGAGGCACTTGCGGGAGGTACTGAAGTCCGAACAACCTGCGAAAGCGGCTTCGGTGGTCGGGTTGTTAAGTCGCCTCGATCCGACGGTAGTCGACGACGTGTTGCCGCAGCGTCTGCGACAAGGAGGCCGCAACTTTCAGGACGCGGTAGTTCGTCAGATTGCGATTGCCGGGGCTCCGGAGCGCGGCCGCTTGCTCGCGAATAGCCTCGAGCTGCTCGACACCATGGTCTTGCCGCTGGCGCTCGACGAGATCGGGATGTGCGGGGATGCAAACACGGCACCGAAACTGTTGCGGCTTGCCGACGGAGAGATTCTGCCGGAGGGTCCGGATTACCTTCGCGTCAAGGCCATCGAAGCTTTGGGCCGGATGCGGGCGAGCGCTGCCATCGGACACCTGCGCCGTTTCGTGGAGATGCGCAAGGCCTTCAGCTGGGCGTATCCGGAAGAGATGCGCACGGCCGCAACCCAAGCACTCAGGAAGCTCGACCCCGAGTGGGTGCATGCATTCGTGCCGCAGTCGGGCCTCGATGCGAAGGCGCTGGTGCTTGCACCGCTCGATCCGGTTCCGGAGCGCGATGTTGTGCGCCACCGCCGGTATCGCCGGATCCGGTTGCCGCGCAATGTGCCGGCGGTGATCACATCGCCACACGGAAGATATTCCTCGGCGATCAGCGTGCTGAGCCTCGATGGGGGACTGCTTACCGGCAATATCCAACTCACCGTGGGAACCGAAGCCACGCTGAAGATTCCCGCTGGACTGCGCTCGATCAACATGCAAACGGTTGTGCGATTCGTCCGTTCGCATCAGGCCGGATTCGAGATGGTGGGAATGGGACTGAGTGACCGCGCGAAACTTCGCCGTTTGCTGGTCTCGCTCGGTGGTCCCGACGCGGGCCACGCGCCCGGAACTTAAGAACCGGGGAACACGGCGGGACACGTTCGCGCTCGCGTCACTGCCAAAGCACACGCACGCGGCTTGATTTGTCAACACCGCGAGCCCGAATCGTGCCCTGCCGGGTGCGCTGCAGCAAGAAGTTCATGCCGGCCAGAAAAGCAGGCCGCCTTCCACTTTTCCCTTAGTTGTCGCGAACCATGCGATATTCCGCAGGCGATGTCGACGGAAGAATGCGGCGAAATGGCAGGATACTGAAGAATCGCCGACGGCAAGGGTCGCAGCGGTAGGCGGGAAATCCCAGAAAGCGTTTCAGAGAGACCAGAGTGCCGCGTTCCACCAAATCCTGCACAATGTGCTCAAGGTCGAAGTTCCCGCATCTCGTGCAATGGGCATAGCGCGAGAATGACAGAGCCACGCGCCGCGCGTAGAATCGCCGGTCGCAGGTCTGGCACCGCCACGGCCGCAATCCGATCGCTGTGGACAGGAAATCGAATATCCCCTCGCGGTGGGAACGATAACAGTCTCCACTTCGGCATTGGGGGCAAATCATCGAATCGAACCGCCTCGGTGGTACCGCGCGCAAGAATAACCAAAACTGCGGGTCCGAGCAACGGTTGGCATCATCGAGAACGCTTCAATCGGTGTAACATAGAGATCGAGCTTCGAGGGCAATTCCGATGCCTGACTACACTGCGGCGCACGCGCGCGCCGGAATCGATGCAAAGCTGCCCCGGCTGGAGGGCTGGCCCAACCATTTTCCCGGATACGAGATTACGATTCGTTTCCCGGAATACACATCCGTTTGCCCGAAGACGGGCCTTCCGGACTACGGCACGATCACCATTCAATACCAGCCCAACAAGCTCTGCCTGGAGCTGAAGGCCCTCAAAATGTACTTGCTCGCCTATCGGAATTTGGGCATCTTCTATGAAAATGCAATCAACCGGATGCTGCGTGACATTGTGGCGACGATCCGCCCCGCATGGTGCCGCGTGACCGGAGAGTTTACTCCGCGAGGCGGGTTGACTACTATGGTGGAGGCGAGATGGCCTCGTCGCGCTGGGGATGGACATCGTTCCCCGAGTCGGAGATAATCCGGCGGATCAACGTGCGGCGCTGGCCGCCAAGGAGTTCCTATGAGCTCGACCCCCAATTCACCTCACGAAGCCCCAATGGCCGAGGCGTCGGCCTTGCCGCGGTGGGTGACGATACTGTTTGTCGTGGCGTTCGCGCTAGTTGCTTTCCTGCTCTACACGACCTACGCTCAGCGGCAATCGCTGCGCAAGAGCCAGGACGAAGCGAACAAGAAGACGCAGGCGCTGGCCGCGGAGCTCGACAAGACAAACGGGCGACTCGCCGACATGGCAGGGCAGTTGGACGTTACGTCGCAAAAGCTCGGGCTGACGGAAGACGAACTGGCGCGCGCCCGTGGCCTCGCACAAACCGTCCGCAAGGAACAGCGGAAGAGCGACGCGCAGCTCCGCCAGCAAATCGGCGAGGTCCAGGCGGACACATCCACCAAGTTCGGGCAAGTGGCTACGGAGCTGAGCGGGACGAAGAGCGATGTCGCGGCCAACAAGGCTGACCTCGAGGCCACCAGGACCCGGCTGCAAAGCACCATCGGCGACCTCGGAGTCCAGAGCGGCTTGATCGCCCGAAATCACGATGAAGTCGAAGAATTGAAGCGCATGAACCAGCGCGACATCTTCGAGTTCTCACTCACCAAGTCGAAACACCCGCAAAAAGTTGGTCCCATTCAACTGGCGCTGCGCAAGACCGATACCAAGCACTATCGCTACACGCTGAACGTGGTTGCCGACGACAAAAACATTGAGAAAAAGGACAAAACAGTCGGCGAACCCGTCCAGTTCTACGTCCGTGGCGCGCGTGTCCCATACGAGATTGTGGTGTTCGATCTTACCAAGCAGGTGGCCAAGGGATATCTCAGTACGCCCAAGTCCGCCGCGGCACCCGCGGCGTCCGGTACGCCGCCCGGCCGCTAGTCTCCGCGTTGCCGCATACTGAACCGCGGATTTAGATTCCGCCGCGATTTTGCCCGCGTCGTGTCATGCTGTAGGGCAGGAGTCTCGTAGCTCCTGCCGTGCTTGGGATCATCGGAAATCCCAGGCATCACCGGAGGAGGCGCTGATGATCGCCGGGCGGATGCAACATTCTCGGTTGTGCGGCATCTCCTTGGTGGCGGTTTTTCTGGCTTCGCTTGCCCCGGGCGCCGCTCTATTCGCACAGACGCCGTCGCTCGCACAACATTTGCCGCCGAACGCCGTCTGTTACATCGAGTGGCGCGGGATGGGATTCCTCAGCGGCGCAGAGAAGAAGAACCACGTCCTGCAGCTTCTCGAAGACCCGGACTTGGCTCCTGTTTGGGTGGCCCTGGCGTCAAATGTCGAGCAGCGCAACCGGGGGCAAAGCAGCTCGGCCTCGGCCATCGCCCCGCTGGACCTCCTATCGCTGCTCGTCAATCCGGTGGCCTTCGGTCTCGTCGAGAACGAGCAAACTTCGAGATCCTCTCCGCCAGGCGGCATGACCCGGCCGGGCGGATTTTTTCTGGTCTACGATGCTACTGGAAAAACGGACTTGATCGAAAAGTGGAGAGCCTCGCGGGACACTCACGTTCCTGCGGGCACCGAAGTCACACATTACGATTTCGACGGAACTTCTGTGGAAGTCCGACCGGAAAGAAAGAATGTTTTCTACATTGCGCGGGCGGCCAACTATTACCTGATGTCGGATCAGAAACAGACGATCGAGGATCTGGTCACGAATTTCCACGGCGCCGGTCACTCTGCCCGGTCGCTTGATCAGCTTCCTGAATACCACGAAGCGCGGAAATTTCTTGGTCCCGAAAGCGCCATCGAATTTTTCGCCCGCATGCCGGATTTGAGCCGGTGGTCTCCCCCCGACGCGAAGGGCAACGTCGGCGCCGAACTCGAGAGAAATCTGCATCTGGAAAGGATTCATGTGGCGGAGGGCGCCGTCAGCTTTGCAGGCGAGGCGACGCATTTTCGAGGCGCCGTCCTCGGCGACACGTCTCCGGGAGGTCCATTCGATCTGGCGGCGCCGAGCAGCTCGGGCTTTGAAATGCAGCAGATCGCGAGCGCGGGCTCGGAGTTCACTTTGTCGCGGCTGAACTTAACGGCGACCTACGCCTTCATGCGCGCTGCCCTGGCTGCCAGCCTGCCTCCACAGAAGACCGCCAACCTTACCGTGTTCGAAGATTTGGCTCAGGGCTTCCTGGGGATGCCGGTCGCCGAGGCGCTTGGGCTCTTTACCGGTGAGGTCGCCTCGGTCTCTTCATATTCCGTCGACGGCAGGCCGCAGCGGATGTTCGCCGCCACGATTCAACGACCGGAGGCTGTTCTTCGCGTCCTGCGCGCTGTCATCGGACCGATGATTGCCTCGGAGGATTATTCCGGCAGCACAACCTACCTCGATATCTCCTATCCTTATCGCGACTCGAATACCGGAATGAGGCGGCGGAGGTTTTACTACGTGGCGGTCACCCCGCAAATGATCTTGGCTGCGCCGCAAAAAGCCATGTTGCGGCACGCCGTGACGCAGCTCGGCTCGCAAACTGGCCCGGCGCAGGCGAGCGGAATTTTTGCGAATATCGACTACGTCCAGATGCGCTCGTATCTGCCCGAGAAGCTTTCGGGTCTGAGTGGCGCGGACATCACGCAGATACCCTGGGACAAGTTGCTGGCGAACCTGGAAGATCGCGCCGCCAAGCGGCCCCAGGATTCGCACCCGCCCGATGTGACCTGGCTGAAGCTGCTGAAACCCGAGGTAATCTTGCGCCATCTTCACATGACATTGACCGGATGGTGGAAGGATCCAAGCGGCGTGTACTTTGATTCCTACCTTCAGTAAGTCGTATTTTGTCTTCCGAGCGCCTTTCTCGTGCACTGCCTTGGTGTGCCTGTCTGCGCTGGCCCTGCCCGCCTGCAGAGCACAGAAATTGGACCACTCGGCACAAACGCCGCTCCAAACCAGCGCGGAGCTTGTGAGGGTGGGCGTCAGCGTTCTCGACAAGCACGGGAATTTTCTCGGCGGCCTGTCTGCGAACGATTTTCGCATCCTCGATAGCGGCGCCGAAAAGCCGATTGTCGCATTCGCGCCGGTGGAGGACCCGGCACAGGTCCTGGTGTTGATCGAGACCAGCCCCGCCGTCTATCTGATCCATAACGAGCACCTCGCGGCCGCCTACGCTCTCCTGGACGGCCTAGCAGCGAATGACGAAGTGGCCCTCGGTACGTACGACCAGGCACCTCACGTGCTTCTGAAATTCACGCAGCAGAAATCCGCGCTTCTCGCGGCTCTGGGCGAACTGCAATACACAATCGGCATGGGCGAACTTAATTTTTACGACTCGCTTTCGGCCGTTCTGGACTGGCTCGAGCCCGTAACGGGCAAGCGGGCGCTTGTACTGCTGACGACGGGGCTGGATTCTTCCCCACCGGCCCATTGGGATGCTTTGGTCCGAAAACTTCGCGGGTCGGATGTAGTGATTTTCCCCGTGGCGCTCGGAGGCTCCCTGCGCGGAGACAGAGACAAGAAATCGAAGGCGAGCCGCGGCGCGCCCAAGTCCCATCAACAAGAAGCTGGCACATCGCGAGCGGACGGCGGCGAGACTGGCTTCGCAAGGGCCGATAATGCGCTTGTCTCGCTTGCCACGATGACCGGCGGGCGCGCGTATTTCCCCAAATCGGACAAGGATTTCGTCCCGATCTACCGCGAAATCGCGTCCGCGTTGCGGCATCAATATGTGCTCGGTATCGTGCCGGCGCACGACGGGCAATTCCATCCGCTCACCGTCGAAATTCTCGACAAGAGAGGCCAGCCTGAAAATCGTCCGGGCAAAAGAGGGAAGTACCGCGCGTTTGCCCGCGAAGGATATCTGGCCCCCGGACCTTAAGTCCTCTTCGCCTTCGCCGTTCTTCAATCCATTTTTAAGGCCGCGCACTTTGCTCGTATAATCTCGGGCGTCGCGCTCCGGGGTTCGAGGGCGCCCGCGGAGGTCGTATGAGACGGCGGATCGCCGCCGGTTGCATTGTGTTGCTGGCCCTTTGCTTATTTTTCACGGGGCTGGCTGCGCAGCGCGCGTCACGCGCGCAAGCGGATCCCGCCTCCGCGCAACAGCCTGTTTCATCCGTGCGATTTGCCTTCGGTGGGAACGCAGCAGAAATTCCGGCCGAGTTCATGGGCCATCTGGTCTTTCTGCCCGTGCATGTGAATCAGGGTGGGCCGTCCCTGTTTCAGCTTGATTCGACGGCGAAGACCTCTTCGATCGATCCGGGCCGCGCGGCGGCAGTGGGTATCGCCAGCCTGCACGCGCCAACTCTGAATTTGAGCGGGGTGGACGTTTCGCTGCCGGCCCTTGCCGCCGTCGCGAACGAAACCTTCGCCGCGCGTGTGGGACGCCCTTACGAAGGAACGCTCGGCAATGATTTTCTGGCGAGCGTTGTCGTCGAACTGGATTACGCGCGCAAGACGGCGCGGCTCTACGATCCCGCCGCATACCGGTATTCCGGCCACGGGACGAAATTTCATTTGACCCTGACCTCGGGAATGCCGATCGTGCAGGCGACAGTCAACGTGACGGGTAAGGCTCTGGAGGCTAATTTCGCGGTCGACACGGCCCTCGATGCACCGGTTCTTATCTTCGACAAGTACGCGGATGCGCATCACCTGTTTACTTCGCGCCTCAGGACGATTCCCGCAACCGATTTGCCGCTGGAGGAAAGCGGGAACGCTGTCCTCGCAAGGCTGAAATCATTTCAGCTCGGTCCCTTCGTGATTCAAGATCCGATCGCGCAATTTTCGCAGGCAAATAGGCCTGCAGACGGCGATGCGCGGCTTGCGGGCGAAATCGGCGCGGGAATGCTGCGACGCTTTACGGTCATCTTGGATTACGCGCATCAGCAAATGATCTTGGACCCCAATAGCGACATCCATGACTACGACCGAGAAGATATGAGCGGTATTTCGATCATCGCGAGCGGGTCGAATCTGCGAAGATTCGTAGTGACCCAGGTGCATTCCCGTACGCCTGGAGCGGATGCAAGAATTCAAAAGGGCGACGTGATCGCAGGTGTGGACGACGAGCCCGCCGCTGATCTCACGCTGACGGAAATCCGCGATCTATTTCATCAGCTCGGCCGTCCTTACACACTGCTGATTGAACGCGATGGGAAAACTTTCCCCGTAACAATGAAATTGCGCCGCCTGCTTTGATTCCACAATCAGATTGTGAAATCTGATGAGAGCTAAGAAGACGAAGCTTCCTCCCGAGGCGCCGAGGTTGGTCGAGGCAATCGGCCAGCCTCCCGAAGGGCGCGGCGAAGCAGATATTCGATCTGGGCGTTGAGGCTGCGCAGTTCATCCGCTGCCCAGCGCTCGAGCGCGGTATAGGTTGCCGGATCCAGCCGCAGTAAAAATGGTTTTCGCTCTGCCACGCTCACGTCCTAGGTTGAATAGAGCGTTCCCGTATTTACCACGGGCTGCGGGCTGCGCTCCCCGCACAGTACCACAAGCAGATTGCTGACCATCGCCGCCCGGCGCTCCGGGTCGAGATCGACGACCTTCTTCTGGGCCAGCAGATCGAGCGCCATCTCGACGATGCTGACCGCGCCTTCGACGATCGTTTGTCGCGCGGCCACGATGGCGGAGGCCTGCTGCCTCTGCAGCATGGCGCTCGCGATTTCCGCCGCATAGGCGAGATGGCTGATCCGGGCTTCGATCACTTCCACGCCGGCTTTCGCCAGCCTGTCCTGAATCTCCTTCTTGAGTTTTTCGGCGGTTTCAGCCGTGTGGCTTCGCAGGCTCATCTCCCCTTCCGTGTGGGAGTCGTACGCGTAGGACGTCGCCATCGTGCGCAGCGCCGATTCGCTCTGCACCTGCACGAAGTTCTCGTAGCTGTCCACCTGGAAGACGGCCTCGGCGGTATCCACCACTTGCCACACCACCACAGCGGCGATTTCGATCGGGTTGCCATCGAGATCGTTGACTTTCAACTTGGAGGTCTCGAAGTTTCGCACGCGCAGCGAAATGCGCCGAACGCTCGTGAACGGATTCACCCATCGAAAGCCCTGCTCGCGCAGCGTGCCCGTGTAGGTGCCGAAAAGCTGCAAAACCTTCGCTTCGTTCGGGTTCACGATCAGGAGGCCGCCCAACATGATGACCTCAGCGACAAAGGCCAGGGCGCAGAAAACGACTGCATATCCTGCCTGCACCTGAATCGAGCTGATTAAGAACAAGATCGTCGATCCGATCGCCACCAGAATCAGAAAAAGCATCGCCCAGCCCGGCAACGAAAACCCTGGTTTCTCTTTCATCGTGACCTCCGGAGAATCTATATCTAAATGATATCATTATGATTTCATATGTCAATAGTCAAACGCACCGGCGCTAAGTAGCTTATTTACAATAGGATATATATGGGAAAAAGCGCTAGTCAAACTTTCGCAGGGTTTCGGCCATGTTTTGGAGACGTTCGTCTGCGCGCGCGAAGACGGTGCCGGGCTCAAACTTATTCGAGGAGTTGCGCTTGCCCGCGCGCATTCCGGTGAGAATTTCGATGCCCTGTTCAATCGTTGCGACCGGATAGATGTGGAATAGGCCCCTCGCCACAGCTTCGATCACTTCGTCTCGCAGCATCAGGTCCTCGACGTTTTCCGCAGGGATGAGCACGCCCTGCTTGCCTGTGAGACCTTTCAGTTTGCAGATGTCGTAAAAACCTTCGATCTTCTGATTCACGCCGCCGATCGGCTGGATATCACCCTGCTGATTGACGGAGCCGGTCACGGCCAACTCCTGGCGGATCGGAGCGTCGGCGAGCGCCGAGAGTAGCGAGTAAATCTCGGTGGAGCTGGCGCTGTCGCCGTCCACGCCGGAATAGGACTGTTCGAAGCAGACGCTGGCCGAAAGCGAGAGGGGCTTGTTTTGCGCGAATGTCCGCCGCAGGTAGCCCCCGATGATCTGCACGCCCTTATCGTGGAATCGTCCGCTCAGATTCGATTCGCGCTCGATATTGATGATGCCGATCTTCCCGAGCGCCACCGAGGCCGTAATGCGCACGGGCTTGCCGAAGGCATAGCCTCCGATTTCGAGAACGCTCAATCCATTCACCTGCCCCACGCGCTCGCCCGTCGTGTCGATGAACAGCAGGTTTTGCTCCACCATCTCGCGGATCTTTGTTTCCGTCAGATTGTGCCGGTCATTCTTGGCCTCGAGGGCGAGGCGCACGTGCTCGGCGGTGATGATATCGCTCCCGGCATGGTGCGCTATGTAGCAAGATTCCCGGCCGAGATCGGCGAGATCGAAGAATCGCGTGGTGATCTTGCCCCGGCGTCCCGCCTGGCGCACGCCGTGCTCTAGGATCTTCGCAACCGCACTGCGGTCGAAGGGCAGAAGTTTCTCGTCGTCGCATAGTTTCCGGAGGCGTCCGGCATACTGGCGGATGATTTCCTCGCTCCAGCTCATTTCCTCGTCGAATTCCACCCGGACTTTGAAAATCTTCTTGAAATCGTCTTCGTGCTGGTACAAGAGCTCGTATAAGTCCCGGTCGCCGATCAAAACCACCTTCACATGCACATCGATTGGCTCGGGCTTTAGCGCCGCCGCGCTGAAAGGAAAAAACATATCGACGGGCTGGATTTCGAGCTTCCCGTGGTTCAGCGTGCGCTTGAGCGTGCGCCAGACGCCGGTTTCCGTCAGCGCGTCGAGCGCATACATCACAAGAAACCCGCCATCGGCGCGCAGCAGCGATCCGCCGCGCAGATCCATGAAGTCCGAGTTCCATGCGCCGCGCGCGTCGTAACTGCGATGGACGGTGCCGAATAAATTCGCGTAGGTAGGAATCGTCTCGAAGATCACCGGACACTTTTCGTTCTGGGCATGGGCCAAAATCACGTTCACGCCGTAAACGCGGAAGGGATCGCGGTCCATCCGTTCCAGGCGCGGGCTGGCGGCCGCTTCGGAAGGCGGCTGACCTTCTTCCCCGTCACGCTCCTTAAACGGATCGAGATTGTCGAGGATATGGTGGCGCACTTCTTCAAGATATTCGGCGATCGCCGGACTCGGATATTTCTCCTTAAGCTCCTCAATCACGCCGTCCACAAGAACGGACGCCGCCTCCTGTTCGAGGTAGCTCATCTCGCTGGCCAATTCCCGCGAAAGTAAGAGCGTCCTGCGATAGACGATGGTGAATTCCTGCCGGAACTGGTCGTATTTTCGCTCCAGTTCTTCCGCTGCGGTATTTTCCAGTTTCCCTTCCTGCACCATCTTGGGGATTTCCTCGATCGGCACCATCTGGCCCTCGAGGACAGGAAAGATTTCCGGCAGAGCCACGGCACCCACCTGCATCCGGCCGAGCGCGAACTGATCCCGTGCGATCCGCCGGGTAAAATCGTCCATCAATTCCTTCTCGCGTTGCGTATAGCGCTCGACGATCCGCGTCTTCTGCCGCTGGAACGGTTCCCCCTCGAAGACTTGAGGGATGCGCCGGCGCAGGAAATCGATCCCCGACTCGACCTCCTTCTTGAAAACGTTTGCCTGGCCGCGCGGCAGCGTGAGTAGCCGCGGCCGGTCCGCGTTCTTGAAGTTGTTGACGTAGCAGCGGTCCGGCGCAGCTTCGCTCTGCGACCGCATCTCCTCGATCAGGCGCACCATCATGCCTCCCCGGCTCATCCCGGAGAGGCCGCACACGAAGAGGTTGTACCCGGACGCCGTCATCTCGACGCCCATACGGAGCGCCCGAAGAGCGCGTTCCTGCCCGAAATCGCCCGACACGGGCGCGATCTCGGCGGTCGTCTCGAAGGGAATGCGTTCAGGGCTGCAGCGCCAGCGGAGCTTTTCCGGAGGAAGGCTCGCGTGTCGCGGCTTTGAGTTTTTGGTTATTTGCCGTTTCATCGACTTCACTCTTCCGACGGGCGCTACTCTAGCACGGCGCCCGCTTCCTTCCCACTCGCGTCGGGCGTGGTGTTTCCAGCGTGCGCACGCGGAGCATACAGTTCAAGAAGACTGGCAGTCGTCGCCACCACGATTGGCCCGAGCACGGCGCCCAGCAACCCGAACACGCTGATTCCCCCGAGTACGCTGATGAAGACCAGCAGCCCGCTCATTTCCGCTCGCCCACTGATAAACCACGGCCTGACGAAATTGTCCACCATCCCTACGATGATGGCGCAGAATGCCGCGAAAAGAATTCCGCGCAAGAGGTGCCCTTCCAGAATAAGGCTGATCGAAGCCGGAACCCAGATCAGCGCGGAACCGAAAACGGGAACCAGCGAGAGGAATCCCATCATCACGCCCCAAAAAATGGGAGCTCCGATACCGGCCACCGCGAGCGCCAAACCGCCCAGCGCGCCGTGCACGGTGGCCGCTATAAAGCTGGAAGTGACGCTTGCGAAAATCAATTCCCGCGCGTCACGAAGCATGCGGTCGCGCTGCGATACCTCGAACGGCAACACCTCGCGCAGCCGCACCATGATCGAATCGCCGTCGCGATAAAGATAGTACATAGCCAGGATCGTCACGCCGAGATTAAACAGAAGTCCGGCAGCGTGCCGGAGAACCGTTCCGAGCCGCCCGGCCACAAATTGCGCGGCCCGCTCTCCGTATTGGCGGAGCGATGCCGACAGGTCCACCGAACTCAGCTCCGGGAATCGCTCCTGCGTGTGCTCCCACAAACGATTCACCCAAGCAAAGTGCCCACCCGCTGTCTGTAGCTGAATCGACTGCAATGCTTCGACGCCCTGCCGGACGAAGACCAGCATCACCAGCATGGCCGGCACGATCAGAACGAGCGTCGCCCCGATCGTGCTCACCGTCGCTGCCGTGCCCCGCCCCCACCGCCGCGCCAGCCACTCGTACGCCGGATAGGAAACCACCACCAGAACCGCCGCCCACGCCAGCGCCACAAGAAAGGGAGCGAACACGCGGTAGACCAAATAGGCCAGCACGATGATGATGCCGTAAAATAACGCGCCGCCCAATCGTTTCTGCTCGCTCAGTTCCGCAGTCAAGTGGCCTCGCTTCGGGTACTCCGATAATTCAACAGATAGTTGCAAACCAAGGGTTTGTCAACTGTGGCGCCCGCCGCGCCCGACGCCCCTGAATGCTATAATCCGGCCAGGTTCTTACCCTGGATTCAGCATGTCAAACTCTGCCTGCCAGCACAAACGCACGCGTCTCGTCGCCCAAGACAAGGACGCGCAATATGTGGAATGCTTGGACTGCGGCGAAATTCTCGAAGCCGGGGAACTCGAACAGAACGAAGGCACGGGCTTCGACGAATCGCTCTCCGACGCTTGAAACGCGCTGGAGAAAGATGCCTTTCCCCGTCAAGGTTCCCCGGCGTACAATCCGCGCAGGGTCTGTTTTTTAGGGAGGCGGCCATGCGAACGCATTTATGGGTTCTTTTGATCGTGCCGTTTTTCGGATTTCCCACCGGGGCTCGGCAAGCCCAAAAGCCCGCCGGCGCCGCGGCGGCCGCAGAATACGAGATCCCCGCCGAAGCCGCGAAGCGAACGAATCCGGTCAAGGCGGACGAGACTTCCATCGCCGCAGGCAAGAAAAGGTTTGGCTTCGATTGTGCGATGTGTCATGGCACGGACGGCGACGGCCATGGCGAACTCGCAACCAGCGCCAAACTGAAAGTCCCTGACTACCGCGATCCTACCACGCTCGGTGACAGAACAGACGGCGAGCTCTTCTACATCATCCAGCACGGAAAGGGCGACATGCCTAAGGAAGGGGACCGTGCCAAGGCGGAAGACCTCTGGAACTTGGTCAACTACGTGCGGTACCTTGCGAAAAAAGGCACGCCCGCGAAAGAAGAACGACCCACACCGTAACTACGGCGTTTCGGCGGTTCGGTTTTGTCGATAACGACCGCACTTTGTTCTCTGGGGCGAGCTGCGGTGAGTGCGCTTGCTTCGCGTCAATCGCAAGGGCCAACCGTTTAGATTGCCGGCTCGCCAGGCCGGGGAGAATCAAGGGCGCGATGTGTCGCTGTGAGCTACGCTCTTTGCCTCCGGGCTAGGGACCATCCGCGGGCAGTCTTCAGATCATTCACCGCAGCGGGATTCGATGAATCGCTTTCGCAAGCGTGTCCCATTGCGGCGAGCGAGAACCGGGCGCCACGCGAGGTTCCTACCATGATCCTGGAAACGGAGCGCCTGATCTTGCGGAACTGGCGGGAGTCCGATGTCGACTGCTACATGGCCTTGGCCCACGACATCGGCTACAACTGTTTTTCACCGCCAGGCGCGTATCTGGTTCACGATGCAGAAGGGGCAAGACGCCAGATTCGAAGGCGAATGGCGCTCTTCGAGCAGCGGCAAATGGCGAAATTCCCGATTTTTCTGCGAGATACGGGCGAATTCATCGGCACGTACGGACTGGAACCGGCCGAGGTCGAGGGGCAGAGCGAAATCGAGCTGGGCTATCGGCTATGCCTGAAATATTGGGGCTCCGGATATGCGACGGAAGCCGCAACGGCGGTGCTTCGGTACGGCTTCGGCGATTTGAACCTCAGGAAGATTGTCGCCTTCACGGTGCAGCAGAATCGTGCGTCTGTGAAGATTCTTCAAAAGCTGGGATTTCGATACGAGCGCGAATTCCTGCATGCCGGGTTGCCGCACCGTCTTTATGAAATGACTCGCGCGCGGTTTGCAAAATGAAGTGCCGCTGGATGCGGCGCCCACGTCTCTGACCTGCTCTACGTCCAACGATGTGAGAATTGCTGCCCGTGTCCAATAACCCACTGGGAGTGTCGCCGCCGCACCCTACGGAAATTCCCATTTTGGGAATGCGCGGTGGACCCCGAGTCTGCCAATAGTACAGCTAGCGTGACGTGCCGTTTTGAGTTACGCTCTGCGCCTCACGGCCGGGACCTATTCTTGGGATGCTCTTTAAAACTTTCAGCGCTGCAGTCTTTGGAATCGATGCCTACCTCGTCGAGGTCGAGGTCGACGTCAGCCCGAGTTTTCAAGGAAATTTCAATGTCGTCGGCCTGCCCGACCTTGCCGTAAAAGAGAGCCGCGAGCGCATCCGCTCAGCGCTGCGTAACTGCGGCTTCGAATTTCCCTCGCAGCAGGCCGTTACCGTTAACCTGGCTCCCGCCGACATCCGCAAGGAAGGTTCCGCGTTTGACTTGCCCATGGCGCTCGGGCTGCTCGGTTGCCAGGGTACCTTCTTCGGGAAGATTCTGGACTCCTATGTTTTCCTCGGCGAATTGTCGCTCGACGGGGGCGTGCGCTCGGTGCGAGGGGCGCTCTCAGCTGCGCTTGCGGCGCGCGACCGGGGCATCAAGAACGTTGTCGTGCCGGAAGCGAACGCCCGTGAGGCCGCGGTAGTTGAAGGAATCAACGTCTTCGCGGTGAAATCCCTGCCCCAAGCCGCGGATATGATCAACGCGCCGGAATCGTTTCGTCCGATGGCTGTCGATACGTCCCAGATGCTTGCCGAGGCGAGCCAGTACTCCGTTGATCTGCGCGACGTTCGCGGGCAGATGTCCGCCAAGCGGGCTCTCGAGGTGGCCTGTGCCGGCAGCCACAACATTCTCCTGATCGGCCCGCCCGGCGCGGGCAAGACGATGCTGGCGAAGCGCATCCCCACGATTCTTCCGCCGATGTCGCTGGAAGAAGCCATTGAGACCACGCGCATTCACAGTGTGGCCGGCTTGCTCGACGACGCGCGCGGCCTGGTCGGCGCTCGGCCGTTCCGTTCGCCCCACCACACCATCAGCGACGCCGGCTTGATCGGCGGCGGGGCCGTGCCGCGCCCGGGAGAGGTCTCGCTCGGGCACAATGGCGTGCTGTTCCTCGACGAACTGCCTGAATTCCAGCGCAACGTCCTCGAAGTGATGCGCCAGCCGCTTGAGGACGGATGTGTGACGATTGCCCGCGCCGCAGTTTCCGTCAGCTTCCCGTCGCGCTTCATGTTGGCGGCGGCTATGAACCCCTGTCCTTGCGGCTTTTTCGGCGATGCCACGCGCGAATGCCACTGCTCCCCGCCGCAAATCCAGCGCTACGTCTCGAAGATTTCCGGGCCGCTGCTCGACCGCATCGACATCCACATCGAGGTCCCGGCGGTGAAATACAAGGATCTCCGCGGTGAGGCCGAAATCGAAACTTCGGCGACCGTGCGCGAGCGCGTCCTGCGCGGACGCAAGATCCAGCTCGGCCGATACCGCGGCGAAAGGAAGATCTACGCCAACGCCCAGATGCCGCCCAAGCTGATCCGCCAACACTGCGCGATTTCAGCCGATGGCGAGAAACTGCTCGAAACTGCTATTCAGCGCCTCGGACTTTCCGCTCGCGCTCACGACCGCATTCTCAAAGTCTCACGCACCATCGCCGACCTCGAGGGAGCCGCCTCCATCGAGCCCAAGCATCTGAGCGAAGCCATCCAGTACCGCACACTCGACCGCACCTACTGGACGTGACGCCTTGCCGCCGCCCGCTCCCCATGCCCGATTGACGGGCATAAGCGGCCTATGATACCCATATGAGGCCTTTCTACAGGGGTTTCCCTCGACTCACGATGGCGACTGCAACTCAACGTCTCGAGGTCGCGCTGGACACGGCGCTGGAAAGCGTGGACCTCGCCGAGGATATCGTCAAGCGTGTTGCCGAAGCCGCAGGCTTTGGCGAGGAAGACGTCCATAAATTCACGATGGCCGTGCGCGAGGGCGCGATCAACGCGTACAATTACGGCAACCTCCGGGATCCGCAGAAGAAAATCACCATCATCGTCGAATTCGAGCCCGAAAAGATGATTGTTCATATTCTGGATGAAGGGTCGGGCTTCGAGCTAACGGAGATTCCGGACCCGCTCGCCGAGGAGAATCTGCTGCGCACTTCGGGGCGCGGACTTTTCTTGATGCGCGCATTCGTGGATGAATTCACCGTTCAGCGCGCTCCAGGGGGCGGGACCGATCTCGTGATGGCCAAGAAACTCCCGCGTCGCGTTTCAGACAACGGTCGGCCCGACCCCCGGTAGAACGTCTTCGTGAGGTGTTTGTGTCTCTGCAAGCAACATGCCGCGACGTCGGCGACGTCACTTTGATCGATTTCAGCGGGAAAATTACGCTCGGTGAAGCTAGCGCAATGGTGCGGCGCACGGTGCGCGATTTGGTCGACCGGGGGCGCCGCAAAATCGTTCTGAATCTGGACGACGTCGACTATATCGACAGCGCCGGACTTGGCGAGCTGGTCAGTGCCCATACGGTCGTTCGCAGCGCGAACGGCGAACTGAAGCTGATGAATCTCAGCCGAAGGGTCAACGACGTCCTCCAGATCACCCGGCTTTTCACGGTCTTCGATGTCCAGGCAAACGAAGACGCCGCGCTGCGCAGCTTCGACTGAGCTTCGCCGAATCAGCACCCCGCGCGAGGCCCTCCGCCCTCGGCCCCCACGTCTAGGGCCCGGCCCCCGAACCGCAAACTCTGGACACTGAATTCGGTTTGTGCCAGAATCCCGCCGCTGATGCGGTCTTGTAATCCTGTGGGGCAGTGCGGGTCCCGTGTTGAGCGGGAGTCTTTGTGCTACCGACCGGCGTTACAAGCACCTGAATCGGGACATTACTCGAAGAGGAGTAGAAACGTTGGCTCGAGAACAGGGTGTGGTGAAGTGGTTCAATGCATCGAAGGGCTATGGGTTCATCCAACGCCAGTCGGGGGAAGACGTCTTCGTTCACTTCTCCGCCATCCAGATGGATGGATACAAGTCGTTGAACGAAGGTCAGCTTGTCGAATTTGAGGTCCGCCAGGGCCCCAAGGGCTTTCAAGCTGAAAACGTCACCAAGGTTTAGCACACGGCAAGTATCGGGCCCCGTTCCCCGATTTCGGGGGACGGGGCCTTTTCTTCCTCGTTGGGGGTGCTTGTGCGGAAGCAGTCATCAACTCACGGGCAGCCACTGATGCGGCCATTTGCGCGCAAGCGTTTGTGGTACTATGAATGTTTTGAGATTTCCCTCGGGGTGCAGCTTTGGCGCAGCATATTTCCCGCAAGGAACTGAAAAAGGATGAGGTGCGCGAGACCCTCGCGCACAGCGCCGCAACCATTCTTTCCCATCAGCAGTTGACCCTCTATTTTTTGATTCTGGCCATCGTCGCGGCCCTGGGTTTCTACGGCTGGCAGACCTACACCAAGCGGCAGACCGTCAAGGCTTCCGCGGCCTTCAACGCCGCTATGAAGATTTTCCAGGCGCCGGTCGGCGTCCCGCCCGCGGCAGGCCAGATTACGTATAAGGAAGAGAAGAATAAATACGCGGATGCGGAGAAGAAATTCTCCGAGCTTGCCTCGAGCTACCCTCGTACGCATGCCGGCCAGCTGGGAAATTACTACGCCGCGCTCAGCCTCGAGAAGCTCGGAAAGAATGACGACGCCAAAAAACGACTGCGGCAACTTGCCGGCAGTAGCGACGAAGAGATGGCCGCGATGGCGAAATTCGAACTCGCCGGACTCGACCAGCGGACGGGCCAGGGCGATGAAGCCGTCAAGCTCTATCAGGAATTGATCGCCAAGCCTGCGGTGCTCGTGCCCAAACCGGTCGTTATGCTTGCCCTGGCCGATTACTACCGGCAGAAGAACCCCGCTGAGGCCGCGAAGCTCTATGGCCAGATCAAGTCCGACTACCCCGATACGCCGGTTGCCGAACAAGCGGACCAGGCGCTCGCTCTCCTGCCCGGCAAATCCTAAGCGGCGCGGAGGGTGTCGATGCCGCTCGAATCCTATGCTATGGACGTGCGGCGCTCGCGCGGCCGCCGCTACCCGGAGCCCTCGCATCCCTACCGCAACGCCTACGCCCGCGACCGCGACCGCGTGATCCATTCCCGCGCCTTTCGCCGGCTCGAAGCCAAAACGCAGGTCTTCACCACGCGCTTTTCCGATCATTTCCGCAACCGGCTCACGCACACGCTCGAAGTGGCCCAGATTGCGCGAACCGTGGCGGGCGCGCTGCATATCAATGCGGACCTCGCCGAGGCCCTTGCCCTCGTCCACGACATTGGCCATCCCCCCTTCGGGCACGCCGGCGAAAGCCTGCTCGACGCCCGCATGCGCGAGCACGGCGGCCGGTTCGACCACAATCTCCATGCGTTGCGCATCGTCGAGCAGTTCGAGCAGCGCTACCTGGATTTTCCGGGACTCAATCTTACTTTCGAGGTCCGCGAGGGCATCATCAAGCATTCACGTGACTACCCGCCGGCGGAATTTCCCGCGCTCGCCGAATATCTCCTGGGCGAACGGCCCCCGCTCGAAGCTCAGATCATCGATCTCGTGGACGAAATCGCCTATAACACAGCCGACCTCGACGATGGTTTTGAGGCCCACCTGCTCGATTTCGATCAGCTCCGCGCGGAAGTGCCCGTATTCGATTCCGCCTTCGCGGAGGTGGATCGTCGCTGCCCGCAGGGACGGCACAAGCTGAAATTCAACGAAGCGCTCAAGCGTGTCCTCGATCATCTTGTGACCGGCCTAATCGAGAACACGCGCCGCCAAATCCAAGCCAGCGGGGTCAAGGACGTCGAGTCCGTTCGCCGCCACCCGGCGCGCCTGGCTAGTTTTTCCGCCGAAGTCGCCGGGCACAACGCCAGCCTGAAGCGGTTTCTCAATGCTCGGCTCTACTCGCATCCGATTCTGGCCGAGGAGCGCGACCGGTCGGTCGCTGCGCTCGACGCGCTGTTTCGCTTTCTCCTGGAACACCCGGACCGGATGCCCAAGTATTATGCCGACTTGGCGCAAAGCGCCCATCGCCACCGCGTCGTCTGCGACTATATTGCCGGGATGACCGACCATTACCTCCTGCGCCAGTGTCACGAATTGCTGGGTACCTCGGCGACCCGAACGCAGTAAAGCGAAATCGTCATTGCCCACTTGGTGTCAGCCGCGACACCTTCGGCTGGCGCTTTCTTGACATCCCTTGCACGGGCTCTATAATTGGCCTTCGACTCGAAAATCACGGGGAAATTCGATGTTTCTGGATGTCAACGAACTCGCCCTCCGAAAGACCCGCATCCGGAAGACATACTCCCCGGGGACGCTCGATTTCCATTCCGGTGAGTTTCATCAAGTAGAACCCCTCGAGGTTCGCGCCACCGCCGAGCTGGTGGACGGCCAGATTCGCATCTATGGCAACCTGCACACGCGCGTCGAGTTGGTCTGCGCGCGCTGCCTCGATAGGGTGGTCGAGGAGATCAGTCGAGACTTCGATCTCTTCTACCGCCCGATGACCGCGATCCCCCCGGATGAGGAAGTCCACCTGAACCTCGACGACACCGATATCGCCTTCTTCGAGGGAGACGGCCTCTTTCTCGCCGATGTTCTTGCGGAGCAGGTGAATCTCGCGCTCCCTATGAAAGTCATCTGCTCGAGCGACTGCCGCGGGCTCTGCCCCCACTGCGGCGCCAATCTGAACAATGAGGAATGCCGCTGCGAAAAGAACGGCGCCGACCCCCGTCTCGCGCCGCTTGCCCGGTTGAAGCAGGACTGGTTCAAAAAGCAATAAAACGCTACACTATCATTTTGCGTTAGAGCCGCCCGAACGCGCGGCCTGTCACGAGGAGATCGAATGCCCAATCCGAAGCGACGTCACTCGAAGAGGCGCACATCCAATCGCCGCGCCCATGATCATCTTCATCGTTTGTCCCTGGCCGAATGCCCCAATTGTCACGAGCGGAAGCTGCCCCACCGGGCGTGTCCCAAATGCGGCAACTACAAGGGTCGCGAAGTGGTTGACACCGCGGCCAAGACGGCCTAACTTTCCCTCGCCTGCCGTTTCAAAGCCGGTGACTCGATGACCACCATTGCCCTGGATGCTATGGGGGGTGACCATGCGCCTCGCGCGGAAGTCGAAGGCGCCATTCTGGCCGCCCGCGAACTAGGCGTGCGCGTCCTCCTCGTCGGCATCGAGAGCACGGTCCGCCACGAGCTCGACCGCCATAGGCATGCCGGCCTGCCCATTGAGATCGTCAACGCAACCGAAGTCGTCGGCATGAGCGACTCGCCCTCGCAAGCGTTTCGCCGTAAGAAAGACAGCTCCCTTCACGTGGCCGCGCGCCTCGTTCGCGACGGCAAGGCCGATGCTCTCGTCAGCGCGGGCAATACGGGCGCGGTGATGACGGTCGCGCGCTTCGTCCTGGGTACCCTGCCCTCGGTTGACCGCCCGGCTCTCGCCGCCGCGTTTCCGAATATGAAGGACAAAGTCTCGGTCATCCTCGATGTCGGCGCGAATGTGGACTCAAAGCCCCAACATATCGAGCAGTTTGCCATCATGGGAGATATCTATTACCGCGCCATTTGGGGTGTGAAGAAGCCGCGCATCGCTCTGCTTTCGATCGGCGAGGAAGAAAGCAAGGGCAACGAGCTTACGCGTGAGGCCGCCAGCCTGTTGAAGCAGGCCCCGCTCAATTTCACGGGCAACGTCGAGGGTCGCGATGTTTTCCGCGGCAACGTCGATGTCGTTGTCTGCGACGGTTTCATCGGCAATATCGCGCTCAAGCTCAGCGAGGGCCTCGTCGAGCATGTCGGCGGCATGCTCAAGAAAGCGATCAAGAGCAGCCTCGCTTCGCAGCTCGGCTACGCCCTTTCCAGGCGGGCCTTCAACGCGTTTCGCAAGCGCACCGACTATTCTGAATACGGGGGCGCTCCGCTTTTGGGCGTCCGCGGAATCACCGTGATCGGCCACGGCCGGTCGAATCCCAACGCCATCAAGAACGCCATCCGCGTGGCCGCCGAACTCTGCCGCGCTCGCGTGAACGAGAAAATCGAACAGGAGCTGTCCGCTGCCGCCGCCGTCCCCGCCCGCGGCTGAGCCGGACGGAAATCGCCATCGCCATGAGTAAGCTCGCATTCCTGTTTCCCGGCCAAGCCTCGCAATACTCCGGCATGGGCCGCGATCTCGCCGAAAAATTCCCTGAATCCCGCGCCGTATTCGACGAAGCGGATGCCGTCCTGGGCTTTCCGATATCGAAGCTGTGCTTTGAAGGCTCCGAAGACGCCCTCAAACTCACCGAAAATACGCAGCCTGCCATCCTCACGGTCTCCGTGGCCGCCCATCGCGCGCTCGAAACGCGCGGGATCGCGCCCGATTTCGCCGCAGGCCACAGCCTTGGCGAATACTCAGCCTTGGTTGCCGCAGGCGCTTTGGAATTTTCGGCCGCCGTGACGATCGTTCGCCAGCGCGGCCGATACATGCAGGAAGCCGTGCCGGCCGGGGAAGGCGCGATGGCCGCGATCATGGGACTTTCTCCGGCGGACGTTGCCGAGGTTTGCAAGAAAGCCGCGCAGGACGAAGTGGTTTCTCCCGCAAACTTGAATTCCCCCGAGCAGACGGTCATCTCGGGAAGCGCCGCGGCCGTGAAGCGCGCCGTGGAAATCGCCTCGCAATCCGGCGCGAAGCGCGCGGTGATTCTCCCCGTCTCTGCGCCCTTTCATTGCGCACTGATGTTGCCGGCGCAGCAGCGCCTCGAGCCCGATCTGCGCGCCGGGAGATTCAGCCCGCTGCGCTTCCCGCTGATCACCAACGTCGACGCTGAAGCCGTCACCTCGGGCGACGAAGCCCGCGAAGCGCTGATCCGCCAGGTGACCCTGCCCGTCCGCTGGCTCGATTCCATCCGCGAGATGATCGAGCAGGGGGTGACGGTGTTCGTCGAAGTTGGCCCCGGCAAAGTTCTCGCGGGCCTCCTGCGCCAAATCGACCGCTCCGTGCGCTGCTTCGGCGTCGAGGACTCCGCCAGCCTCCAGGCGACACTCGACAAAATTGCCCAGGCCCGCGCCGAATCCTCCGACTCGTAGCGCCGGTGACTCGCCGGCTCTCGCCCCTGGGTTCGACGCCGCCGTTTCGCTCCTGCTGCTCGAACGCGCTGGGTGTGTCGGCCATCCTCGAAGGGTAGCTTGGGGACTCAGAAATGTAGCCCAGGTTTTGAGACCTGAGGATTCCCTAGGATTTTCTCCTGCCCACTTGCGCACCGCCATTTCATGCGATAGTTTCAATTCCCATGTTCTCGCTCAAAGATAAGATCGCTCTCGTCACGGGCGCGTCCCAGGGCATCGGCCGCGCCACGTCGCTGGCGCTCGCCGAGGCCGGCGCCAAAGTCGCCGTCGCCGCGCGCAGCACGGACAAGCTCGCGTCGCTCGTCGCCGAGATCGCCTCCGCGGGAGGCGAAGCGCTCGCCGTCCCGATGGATGTGGCCGAACCCGCACAGATTAAGGCCGGTTTCCAGCAGGTGCTCGCGAAATTCGGACGTCTCGATATCCTCGTCAACAACGCCGCGATCACCCGCGATACGCTTGCCCTGCGCATGAAACTAGAAGACTGGGAAGCCGTGCTGCGCACCAATCTCACCGGCGCGCATCTCGCCATCCAACAAGCGCTCGGCGCCATGCTCAAGCAGCGCTCCGGCCGCATCATCAACCTATCCTCCGTGGTCGCCGAGACGGGCAACGCCGGCCAGGCCAACTACGTCGCATCGAAGGCCGGCCTGATCGGCCTCACGCGCGCCATCGCCGTCGAAGTCGCTTCGCGCAACATCACCGTCAACGCCGTCGCGCCCGGCTTCGTCGAAACGCCCATGACCGATCCGCTCTCGCAAGAGCTGAAAGACAAGATGAAGTCGCTCATCCCGCTCGCTCGCTTCGGCAAGGACCGCGAAATCGCCACCGCTATCGTTTTTCTCGCGAGCGACGAAGCCGCCTACATCACCGGCCAGGTCCTCGACGTCAACGGCGGCATGCACATGGGCTGACGCGGGCGTATCGGCCTTCGAGGTTTTGCTATGTCGATCGAGTCATACGAACAGTTGGTTGCCTTGAGAGAGGTCGGACGGATTTGCCGCTGGGCCTTGGATGCGATGGCGGGGTCCGTCCGCGCCGGTGCGACGACGAAGGAGGTCGCCGACGTTGGAGCCAGGGTCATGCGCGACAACGGTGCACGCTCCGCTCCGGCCGCAGTGTACGGTTTTCCCGGCGACGTCTGCGTGAGCGTCAACGACGAAGCTGTCCACGGCATTCCGGGTGAGAGGCGAATTGAACCGGGCGATCTCGTGAAGCTGGATGTAACGTTCGAGAAGAACGGATACATGGGAGATGCTGCCATTACAGTGCCCGTTGAGCCCGTGACGAACGAAACCCGGCGCCTGATTTCCTGTGCAGAACGTGCTTTCTTTCAGGCCATGCGAGTGGCGCGGGCACGTCACCGTCTCAACGAGATTGGGCGCGCCGTAGAGCGCGAAGTCCAACGCAGCGGGTTTTCGGTGATCCGCGCGCTCGGCGGCCACGGGATCGGCCGTACGATCCATGAACCGCCCAGCGTGCCCAATTACAACGACCGCACCGCCGTCACACGGCTGGCGCCCGGCCTTGTCATTACCGTCGAACCGATCATCACAATGGGCGTCGGACGATCGGTGACGGCCGATGATGGCTGGACGGAGCGCACTGTGGACGGCCGCCTTTCCGCTCACTACGAGCAGACGATTGTCATCACGGAAAAGGCGCCGATTCTCCTGACCGCAGCATAGAGTTCGAAAACCGACGAATTTGGATCGCCCAAAGGTTGACCCGGCCTCAAGCCGCGCATAGAATGGGCAGGTTAATTTCGGGGTTCGGCCCCAGCCCGCAGTGTGGCCTCGGGGGGTGCAGGCCGCCAAAACCGGAGGAATAATCAGAATGGCCAGCGTCGAAGAACGCGTAAAGCAGATTATCGTCGAGCAGCTCGGTGTGGATGCAGGCGAAGTGACTCCCAGCGCTTCGTTCGTGGACGACCTTGGCGCCGACTCGCTCGACACCGTCGAGCTGGTGATGGCCTTCGAGGAAGCGTTCGGCATCGAGATCCCGGATGAGGATGCCGAAAAGATCGCCACGGTGAAGGACGCCATCGAGTACATCGACAAGCACGCCAAGGCTAGCAAGTAATCCGCTAAGTCGTCCCATCCCGAACAGGAGAGATTCATCGTTGAGCCGCCGAGTTGTCGTCACGGGTGTTGGGCTGATCTGCGGATGCGGCATCGGCACCGAAGAGGTTTGGACCAACCTGCTCGCAGGCAAGAGCGGCATCGGCCCGGTCACGCATTTTGATTCCACGGGCTTCGACTGCCGGATTGCCGGCGAAGTTCGCGGGTTCGATCCGCTCCAGTGGGTCGAGAAAAAAGAACTGAAGAAGATGGGCCGCTTCATTCAGTTCGCCCTGGCTGCGTCGGACTTCGCCATGCGCATGGCGGGACTGCAAGTCACGCCGGAATTCGCGAACTCCACCGGCGTCTATATCGGCTCCGGGATCGGCGGTTTCGACGTCATCGAGCGCGAGCACTCCAAATATCTGCAGGGCGGGCCCGGCAAGATCTCCCCGTTTTTCATTCCCGCCGCGATCGTGAATCTCGCCTCGGGCCACGTTTCGATCCGCTACGGCGCGAAGGGCCCCAACTCGGCTACGGCCACCGCCTGCTCGGCCTCGGCGCATGCCGTGGGCGACGCCTTCAAAATCATTCAGCGCTCCGCCGCGGAAGTGATGATCGCGGGCGGTGCGGAAGCGGCCGTTACGCCCATGGGCGTCGGCGGATTTGCGGCCATGCGCGCGCTTTCCACCCGCAACGACGAACCCGAGCGCGCCAGCCGCCCCTTCGACGCGCAGCGCGACGGATTTGTCGTCGGCGAGGGCGCGGGCGTCCTGATCCTCGAATCGCTCGACTTTGCCCAGCGCCGCGGCGCCAACATCCTCGCCGAAATCGTCGGCTACGGAATGTCTGGCGACGCCTATCACATCACGCAGCCCGCCGAAGAAGGCGACGGTGGCTATCGCGTGTCGCTCGCGGCCATCAAGGACGCGAAAATTTCTCCCGCCGATGTCAGCTACGTCAACGCCCACGGCACCTCGACCCCGATCGGCGACGCGATCGAAACCACGGCGCTTAAGCGCGTCTTTGGCGACCGCGCGAAGAAAGTTCCCATCAGCTCGACGAAATCCATGACCGGGCATCTTCTCGGCGGTGCTGGCGGTCTCGAGGCGGGCATCAGCGTCCTCGCGCTGCGCGACCAGATTCTTCCGCCGACCGCCAATTACGAGAACCCCGACCCGGCCTGCGACCTCGATTACGTCCCGAACCAGGCGCGCAAGGCCGAGGTGCACTACGCGCTTTCAAACTCCTTCGGCTTCGGCGGCACGAACGCATCCCTGCTCTTCAAGCGCTGGGAAGGCAGATAGCAGCGTCGTTTCGTACCGGGGACGAAACGGGCAAAGCTGTGGGTCGGACTCGAATGTGGCGCCGCGCTTTAGCGCGGCATCTCTTGTTGCTCTTTGGAGGCATTTGTGAAAATCGGCGTTTGCGTCAAACAGGTTCCCGCCAAGGATGCTCCTCTCACGATTCTCGAGAGCGGCACTTGGATTCGCGAATCCGACATCGGATTTGAAACCAACGAGCCCGATGGTTTCGCGCTCGAAGAGGCGCTGCGGCTGAAGGAGAAGCACGGCGGCGAAGTCGTCGCCATCTCCATGGGCCCGGAGCGCGCCAAGCAGGCCATCAAGGAAGCGCTCGCCAAGGGCGCCGACCGCGGCATCCATGTCGCCGACGCCGAATTCTTCAAGCTCGATCCGCTCAGCGCCGCTCGCTCGCTGGCCGCCGCCATCCAGAAGGAAAATTTCGACCTCGTCCTTACCGGCCTGCAGAGCGACGACCAGGGCTTCGGACAGACGGGCGTGCTCCTCGCCGAATTGCTCGGCCGCCCGCACGCCACCATCATCATGCAGATCGAGGTCACCGACGGCCGTATGAAGCTCAAGCGCGAGCTCGAAGCCGGATGGTTCCAGTGGGTCGAGTTGCCGCTGCCGGCCGTTCTGACGATCCAGTCGGGCATCAACAAGCCGCGTTATGCCACCCTCAAGGGCATCATGGCGGCCAAGAAGAAGGAAATCGCCGCGGTCGACCGCGCTTCGCTCGGCGTTCCCGATTCGCCCACGCAGCGCGCCGAGCGCATCTACGTTCCCAAGAAGACGAAGCAGACGGAATTCATCACCGGCTCGCCGAAAGAAATTGCCGCCAAGCTGCTCGAAAAACTCCGCCACGAAGCGAGGGTGCTCTAGGCCATGAAAATCCTTCTCATCACAGAACAGCGCGAAGGCAAATGGAACAACGTCAGCTTTGAGACCCTCGCGGCGGCGCAGCAAATCGCCAAGCAAACGAATGGCTCTCTCTCCGGCGTCGTCATCGGCAAGGGCGTCGCTACCCTCGCGGACGACCTCGCCGGCTACCAGCTCGACGAAGTGCTTCTCCTCGAGCACGCCCTGCTCGAGAAATACACGCCGGACGGCTTCTCGCTCGTCCTGCGCCAGGCCATCGAGGGCGCGAAGCCGGACCTCGTCCTGCTGCCGCACACCTATCAGGTCCGCGACTTCGCGCCGAAGCTCGCCGCCTCGATGAAC
>OBLQ010000028.1_pt1 | contig 42068 bp, 34 predicted proteins | sample 1519881 | NCBI WGS metagenome assembly OBLQ01 (sample SAMN01911456, study PRJEB22533) | soil metagenome | biome: Soil | place: Malaysia | collected 2012-04-30 | depth DG_metagenome m | reverse complement strand
CTCCATCAGCGTCCAGCCGGGCCTCCATGACAGCGAAACTCCCCAGGCAGCTTCAAACTTGGCCCGCGAGGCGCTGTCGGCTACTTTCTGATAGCCGGGGTAGAGACCTGGAAGACCACCGGCGTCGCAGGCTCCTGCCCCCGTATCCTGTCCGGTCGGGCTCGGGTTGTCCAATGTCTCGCAAGGAAGCGTCTGAACGTTGAACGCGTATGGCGGGTTGCCCTGCTGGTTGTTCCCGAGCAAGTTGCCGTAGATGGGGTCGTAGAAGACGCCGTCCCCTGCACGCACGACAAACTTGTTCGTTGCCCGCCATGCCAGGCCGATGCGCGGGGCGAAATTGGCGTAGGGAGCCCCGTGCATCAGGGTCTTGTTGTTGTTGACGTACACGCCGGTTGCGCCGTTCGGCGCCGTCAGATTGAAGTTTTTCACGGGGTCGTAATTCGACTGCACCACGTACCCAACAAGCGTCCCGACGGGTTTCTGGGTAATGTCGACTTGGTTGAACAAGGCGGACGCCGTATTCAGCGTGGCGATCTGGCTGGGCCACACGTTCGTGAAGAGTCCGCGCGTGTCGGACGGGAATCCATCAAATTCCCAGCGAAGGCCCAGGTTGACGGTCAGGTTCGGCAGCAACTTGATATCGTCCTCGGCGTACGCCGAAAACTGGTTCACCCGCAGGTAATGGAGATTCGGCGCCTGTGGGTCATTGCGCGTGGTGATATTCGCCAGCAGTCCCCTCCCCACAAACGCCGGCGTGGTCGGTATCGAAGTGTTCCCCACCGGGCCGCTCCCGCTCGTAAGAAAATCGGCGAGGTTCCCGAATAGGAGTTCTCCCCTGCCGGGCCCTAGCAGCGTCCAGTTCCATTGAATGCGCTGCGCCTCGAAGCCGGTGCGGATTGCATGCTTTCCATGGTTCCAGGAGATATTGTCGGAGTACTGATACGTATTGAAGTAGTTTGTATCGGCCGCGAAAAAGTTTCCACCCATGTTCCAGGCACCGTAGGGCTCCCCCGGCATTCCGGCGGTGGCAATCACCGGGATGACCTGAAGGTTGGCCAGCGATGTAGCGGCAGGACACGGATTGCCTTGGTTTACCGACGGAATGATGCCCACGTCGCACGCCTCGAGCGCCAGCCCGTCCTTGCTGTTCGTCACCTCTCGCTGAAATGAAATGCGGGCCTCGTTGACCAAGTTGGTCGTAAGCACGGAGGTAAGCTTCAGCTGGGCGCTTAGCGCTTTGTACGTGGCAAGCTCAGGCGCGCCGGGGAAACAACCGCCCAGGCAGACGAAGCTCTGGGTCTGGGGATCGTTCGAGTAAAAGAACTTCTCGGTCAAGGTGTGTTTGTTGGAAAGGACGAAGTCGGTGTTCGCAATGTACTGGTCTTCGTTCGCTTTGACTGGATCCACGATATTTGTCCCTACGCCGCAGGTGGACGTAGTCATGCAGCTGAGTCCATTCGAATAGTCGCCGAGAATGCTCGGAGCGTAAAAGCCCTGGTTATATGGGGTTCTGTTGCCAGTTGGCACCCTTGCTTGAAATATATTAATGGCCACCTGGTTAATGTTGGAACCGTCCTGCGCCACGGCGACACCCGTTCCAAGTCCCAGGAAGCCCAGTGCGTTGACGTAGCCGCCAAACGCGCAGCCCAGATATTTCCTGTACGTGGAGGCGTCGCAAGCAGCCCCGCCAGGAACGAGGTCAAGCGGCACCGTCAGGCCCGGATGGTCCGCGCGGGCGTCGGCGCCGGTAAATCCTGGTTCGTTGAGCGGGAGCAGAGGAACGGTGGTATGGCCGGTGGAGAAACCATTGGTGCCGACTCCGTTGAGTTGCCGTGTGCCCTGATAGGAGCCAAAGAAGAAGATCTTATCTTTCTTGATCGGCCCGCCCAGCGTCCCGCCAAACTGGTTCTGCTTCAGCGTTGGCGGCGAGTTCTTGAATCCAGCTTTGGCCTGGGACTGCTTCAGGAAGTAATCGTTGGCGTTGAAGAAGTTGTTGCGATTGAATTCCCAGGCGGCCCCGTGGAACTCGTTCGTGCCGCTCTTGGTCACCACGTTGACGCTCGCGCCGGGATTCTGGCCATACGCGGCATCGTACTGCGAGGTCTGAACCTTGAACTCCTGAATGGCGTCCGGATTCGGAATCCCGATCCCAGGGTAGTTGCCGGATTGCCCGCCACCGCCGCTGCCGTAGTTCGTGATCGAGGCCCCATCCATCATGTAGTTGTTCTGATCGGAGCCCGAACCGTTCACGTTAATGTCCTGGGTGCCGTTGCCGAGCTGCGCGGCGCTCGCCACATTGACCACGACGCCGGGCGAGAGGTTGATGATCTGCGTATAGTTGCGCGAGCTCAGGGGCAGGTCGGTCACCACTTTCGACGAAACCAACTGGCCCACCGTGGCGTTCTCCGTCTGCACCGTCACGGCCGTGGATTCAACCGTCACCTGTTGCGTTTGGGCGCCGATCTCGAGGCTGTGGTTCAGGAGGGCCGTCTCCGTGATGCTAACAGTGATCGACGGGATTTCGGCGGTCTTGAAGCCAGACGCGGTGAACGTCACTCGGTAGTTGCCGGGCGGCAAGAGCGAGATCTTATAGGCACCGTCCGAGCCGGTCGTCGCCGTGCGCTGCGCGCCCGTGCCGATATTTGTGGCCGTGACGGTCGCACCCGTGATAACGGCGCCCGAAGGATCGGTCACCGTCCCCGTCAGAGCTCCCGTTGTGCCCGTTTGAGCCAGAGCCGGCGCAGCACACATCAGCAGCGCAGCCAAGCAAACCGACAACGAAAAGACAAACTTCGACGCAGCAGATTTCGTCTTCATTGCCCACCCCTTAAATAGACTTGCCCTCGCCATCAAAAGACTTGCGCGAGCACCTTCTTCGATCCGTCCGATTTCAGACGGACTTGCCCACGGCTGGAAGAAACGTCGCCGAAATTCGTAAGCCTCGAGATCCACCCAGAGCGATTTCTTGCCTTATGTGCGCGGGGATTACCACAATTCAAAGTAGCTTGTCAAGAACAAACAAGCACGACCACATCGGCCGACCGCGCAACTTTTATGCGCCGCTAGTCCTCGGGAGCTTTCGCGCTGGTCGCGCCGATACAAAATAGAAATCCCGGCCGTCAAAAATCGACCTACGAAGCAGTCGATTGGATTATCATAGCCGACCGGTCGGAGAATTCGCAGCCGCGAAGCCAATCTCGCATTTCGGGAGCCGCCATGGAAAGAGCTCTGAGTCTGGAATTTCTGCGTGTCGTGGAGCGAGCCGCGATCGCTTCGGCTCGCACCATGGGCCTGGGCGACGGCCACAAGGCCGATCAAGCAGCCGTCGAGGCAATGCGCTCCGAGATGGACTCGGTCGGGATGGACGGCACCATCGTGATCGGCGAGGGCGAGCGCGACGAGGCGCCCATGCTGTTTATCGGCGAAAAAGTCGGCGCCGCCGTCCGCGACAAAACGGTTAACTATCCCGCCGTGGACATCGCTGTTGATCCTCTCGAAGGCACGAACCTTTGCGCCACCGGGCAGCCCAACGCGCTTGCCGTGCTGGCGGCCAGCGACCAAGGGGGGCTCCTGCACGCCCCCGATCTCTACATGGAAAAGATCATCGTCGGCCCGACGTGCAAGGGTGCCGTCGAACTCGACGCTCCCGTGGAGCACAACCTTCGCGCCATCGCCAAGCGGCTGAAGCGCGACATCGAGGACCTCGTGGTGATCGTTCTCGATCGCCCGCGCCACGAGGGCCTGATTCGCGACATCCGCAAGACCGGCGCCCGCATCCGGTTGATATCCGACGGCGATCTCTCGGCCGGAATCAGCGCGGCCGTGCTGAATACAGGAGTGCACGCCGTCATGGGAATCGGCGGCGCTCCCGAGGGCGTATTGACGGCGGCAGCTCTGCGATGTTTGAACGGACAAATCTTAGCCCGGCTCGTGGTGTCGAAGCCGGAGCAAGAAGAACGGCTCGCGCAAATGGGGATTAAGGACGGAAAGCGGATTTACGACACGGCCGACCTGGCGCCGGGCAAGAGGATTATCTTTGCCTGCAGCGGCGTGACGGGCGGCAACTTGCTCCGCGGCGTCACGTTCTTCGGTGAGGGAATGCGGACGCACTCGCTGATCATGAACCTGGAGCAAGGGCAGGTCCGGTTCATCGATTCCGTTCATCTTGAGAAGGGACCGGATGTGAAGGTGCGGTTTTACTAAGCGCTACTTGTGGAACGAGCGCCTCGCATGCGAAGCGCGCTCGCGTTGGCGCCCGATCCTGCGAAATCCCAATCTGAGGTCGCGAGGGATCGCGCGCGGATCTTTCGGCGGCCGGCCATCGCCCGAACGGATTCGTGCGACACAGCGCTAAACGGCCATTACATCCCGCGCGAAGATCACCCGCCGCCGCCCAAGCTCAACTCTCGCCTGCTCCACTTCACCGCCTGCCGGCCGATTTCAGTGGCGGGGGTTTGAAAAGTGTGCCGCGCTGGGCCCGCTCTGCTGTGCTAGCGGTGAATGGCAGCCGCGGAGTGGCCAGTTTGATGCTGACGCCGGGGCATGTGGGGAATCCTCTCAGGGCTTTGCGGAGCCGCGAGCGGACGGGCGTGATGGTTCGAGCTCACATGGTCGCTGATCGCCTGGAGCCTCTTCAGAATTCCTTGCCACTGCGCCCAATCGAGCTGGCGCAAATATGGACGGAGTCCCTGGATGAACGGATCCTCCAGCACGGTTTCGCCGTTCGTTTCGGGGACAAAGAAGCGGTTGAGGCCGACGCCCAGAGCTTCGGAGATTTTTTCGAGCGTACCTAGGCTCGGGGTCATCTGCCCGCTCTCGATCCGGGACAAATAGGATCGGGAGACGCGAGAGCGAGCCTGTAGCTGGCTCTGCGTCATTCCCCGCGACTCTCGCAATTGTCGGATACGCTGGCCGATGTTTTCGACCGTTTCGCGGTTCGGCCAGTTTTCGAATAACTGGCGGTCGTCTCCAGGCAGGTCTTGAGGTGACGGCGTTGGGATGACAAACGTCACCTTCGGCGGGAGCAGTCGCAGACAACGACGGCAATTGCCCGTGCGTGTGCGGTACTGCACCAACCCGCATACTTGACAGCGGATCACTTCACGATCAAGTTCCATGCTGGCCGCTAGGCCTTCTTTTTCCGCCACCGGTCTCCTCGCAGACTATTCCGGCGATGCGAAGGGGAGGAATATCACGTCTCAGGGAAGGCAGGAACTGGCGCGCGAGCCATTCTCCATAGGGTGCCAATTCTTGTCAAGCCTTTTCTTGCGTGCTCCCCAAAACTCGATTTTAGTCCTTGAGAAGAGCATAGCAAATAAAATGGATAGGGGATGTGAGTTGGCTGCAAACACCGCCTCGCAGGCCGAGTGACATTGTTCGTCCAAGATCCATCGTCGCCCATCGACATATTTTGCGCTCGGTTCAGTGTGCTATGATATTTTTTAGGAAACTTTTCATCGCGGGGGAATTTTTTGATCGACAGAAGAGCAGCACTCATTTTGTGTGTGATCACATGGCTGGCATCGGCATGTTTCGCAGGGTCTCGCGGACAGACCCGCGGGGGATGGACCTGGGAAAGCGTTCGCGAGCGGTTGGACGCCGAGGCCAAAGATTTTCACAGCTTGTCGGCGGATATCGAGCGCACGAAGGTCACGGTCGTAGTCAACGACCGTTCGACCGAGACAGGAAAGATTTGGGTCCGCGGCGACAAGATGCTGCTCGAGATCAAAGTTCCCAGTGCGCGCACCATTCTGCGGACCGGTGACGATCTCTACCTATACAATCCGGGGTTGAAGCGCGTCGAGGAATACAACCTGGGCAAGAATCGCGGGCTCGTAGACCAGTTCCTTCTGCTGGGATTCGGCACGAAGGGCGCGGAACTGCAGAAAAGCTATCTGGTCACTCTGCTTCGCGAGGAAAAGCTCGAGGACAAGAAAGTGATCGTGCTGGAGCTGACTCCGAAATCGGACGCCGTCCGCAACCAGATATCCAAGATTCAAATTTGGCTCGATGAAGCGACTTGGCTGCCGGCCCAACAGCAATTTTTCGAGGCCGGATCGGGCGACTATTCGATCGTCCGGTACTCAAGAGTGGTCCGAAACGCGGCCATCCCCGAATCCACGTTCAAACCGCGCTGGCCGAAAGGCACCGAAAAAGTGAAGCCTCGCGGCTGAGGTTTCGAGCCCGGGCGCGCAGCCCGCGCTCGGAACCCTCAAGTCTTTCCCTACGATCTTTGCTTCAATTTTCGCGCGGCGGCTTCTTTCTCAAGTAAAGCGCGCTTGCGATCGATGCCCCACCGATAACCCGCCAGGCCGCCTCCTTCCCGCACCACGCGGTGGCACGGCACGACCACGGAAACGGGATTCGTGGCGCAGGCGCGCGCGACCGCGCGGACGGCCGCCGGGCGTCCGATTGCGCGCGCGACTTCGCTGTACGTCTTCGTGGCGCCATACGGAATTCGCCGCAGTTCTTCCCACACGCGGCGTTGGAAAGCAGTGGCCTGCACGTCGGTGGGAAGATCGAGATGGGGTTCCTGCCCTCGCAGGTGCGCAAGAATTCTTGCGACCCACCTTCCCAGACCTGCGGCGGGATGAGTGCCTCCAGCGCTGTCATACAGAAGTTCCGCGTTCGGATATTCGTTTCGCAGCGCCGCCCGGAGGCCGGTTTCGGATTCGCCCAAATAGACGGCGCTGATACCGTGGTCCGTTGCGCCAACGAGAAGACGCCCGAGTGGTGAATTGACAATTGCGTAGCGGATTCGCATTCCGGCCCCGCCGCGTCCATACGTGGCGGGCGTCATGCCGAGGTGCACGGGGGCGCGTTCGTACAGCCTGCTCGCCGAACCGTATCCAGCGTCATAGAGTGCTGTGGTCACGTTGTCTCCCTTCTTCAAGCGCGATTTCAGCCGCCGCATTCTTTGCGTGTCGGCGTACTGACGCGGCGTAATTCCCATCACGCGCCGAAAAGCGCGTTGAAGCTGATGCGGACTCATGCCCGCGGAACGGCCGAGCACGGCAAGCGTCAGGGGTGTCTCAGCGCCGGCGTCGGCGGCTGGATCGGCGAGAGTGCGGGCGTCTATCTCGCGACAGACGCGCGCGACCGCTTCGACCCTGGGATCTCCCGACGGTACCGTGTGCGGGCGGCAGCGACGGCACGGCCGGAAGCCCTGCTGCTCGGCAGCTTCCGGCAAGCGGAAGAAAACGACCTGCTCGCGGCTCGGCTTGCGTGAAGGGCAGGAAGGCCGGCAATAGATGCCGGTCGAGCGCACGGCGTAAACGAACGCGCCGTCCGCCCGGCGGTCACGCGATGCAACCGCCCGCCAAAACGATCCTCGGTTCCGACGCTGGTCACTTCCCTTTCTCGGCTTGGCTCGATTTCCCATCGAATGATTGTTCCGCGTCATCTCCTCAAGGGCTCACTCTATCGAGATATCCCCGGGCGCGGCTATCCGATTCTTGCGCGCAAATTTGCGCCGGCAAGATTACGTTTGCGTCGTCCGCCCAGAGTGTTACATCATACGTCACTTTTTTGGGTCGCCGGGTTGACCTGTCTCTTGACCTCGCGCATATTCGGGAAACCTGACGGGGGTCAGTTTGTCGGCAGGTCTGGGGGGAAGCATCATGGGGGCTGCTCCGGAACGTAATGGGCAGCAGGCTGCAGTGTCGCCGCTGCGCGAATTCGAACGCCGCACCGAAACCATCCAAGCGATCTCGGGAAAACCGGGGCCACGGCGGTTTGCGCGCGTCCCGACGCACGCCGTTGGCGTGGCCGAGGAGCGCCGCCGGTATCCGCGGGCTTCCTTGTCGCTCCCGCTGCGCCTGACGCGAATCGGCGAGGCCGCAGAGCCCATTCCCGTTACGCTGGTGACGCGGAACATCAGCTCGAGCGGAGTCTATTTCCTGGCGCCGCGCGACATCGAGCCGGGCACGGCGATCGAACTCGAAGTGGCACTGATCGAACGGCCCCTCGGCTTTGGCAGCGTGCAGATGTGCACAGCCGCGCACGTCGTGCGCGCTGAAGAATCGGAGATGCCCGGCTGGCGCGGCTATGCGGCGAGTTTCGACGATTTCGCCCTGAAGCGCGACGATCACATCCCGCTTCGCTATCATCCTCGCTAGCAAAATATCACTGCAATCTTGCCTCACCTCGCCTGAGCCGCGCTGCATCCGAAGCCTCCACCGTGCGTCCCGGCAAGATGCTCGGAAGCACGCCGCGAGCATACTCCCACACTTCCCATCTGATACCCTTGTACTGTGAACCTGGTCCATTTCCAAGCGCGCGTCGTGCTGCTCGATTGGGACGGCACGCTGCTCGATTCCTATGCCGCCGATCTACAGGCGTACCTGGCGATGTTCCGCGCCTTCGAGATCGAATGGGGAGTCCGCGAACTGGAACGTCACTATTCCCCGGACTGGTATCAGGTCTACCGGGCGGCGCGGTTGCCGCGCTCGAAGTGGAAAGAGGCCGACCGGCTCTGGCGGGCGGCCTATCGGGCGGAGCGTCCACCGCTGCTGCCCAGCGCACGAAAAGTGCTGCGCACACTCGAACAAGAATTCCGGCTCGGGCTGGTGACCGGCGGGAGCCGCGGGCGAGTGCGGCGGCAATTGCGGGAGTTCGGCTTAAGGGACTTCTTTTCCGCGTGCGTCTGCGGCGAAGATGCGCCGAGGCGAAAGCCGCATCCAGCCCCGCTCGAACTCGCGCTGAAGCGCCTGCGAGCCGAACCCGGCGATTGCGTGTACGTCGGAGACGCCCCGGAAGACATCGAGATGGCGCGGCGCGCGGGCGTGAAACCGATCGGCGTGCTCGGCCCGTTTCCCACCGCCGAACGCATTCGCGCGGCGCGGCCGGATCTGCTCTTGCGCTCCATCGGAGAACTGCCCCGGCATCTGCGCCGCAGGGATTAGTCCCTGCCAGCTATTCAATTGTCAAAGAGCGATTGCTTGGTCCCCGCCCAGAGAACCTGCCACGCCCTCTCCGACTGCGGCGAACTCGCGTCCACAAGGGTTTAAGGAAATTAAGAGAGTTTACTTCTGAGGGGCAGGCGGGTTGGCAGGAGTTGGTGAAACGGAGGTAGACGAAGCGGCAGGGGGCGCGGCGGGAGATGATGTATTGAGCCTGAAGTCGGTCGAATGGAGGACGAGGCGCAAGTGAAGTTCGCCGCCGTCCGGAAGGTTGACGTAGTCGTCGGACGATGTGTAGGTGGGCAGCCAGTACTTGTCCTGAAAATTTTCCCGGTAGGTATCGAACATGGTGAAGGGCAGCTTGGTGCCGCTGCCCGCAATCTCGCTCACGAACTTTCCGTAAGTCTCAACGATCGCAAGGTCGTGGTCGTCCACATAGATCACCCCTTGGAAAAAGACCCGCTTGCGGCTCAACTCCTTGGGCTTGACCTGGAAGACGTAGGTATTGAGCTCGTCGAGCTTGTGCTGCCCGGCGTAGAGGAAATCGTAATTCGCGATTTCATCCGTGGTAAGGAAAAATAGCGGCTGGCTGACCATAGTGCGTACGTCTTCGAGCGAGTAAGTGGTGGTCTGGAGATTGGATACAGGCGGCTTGGTGACGCGCCAGTAGCGCGTGCCATCCGGGCGCGAGTAAAGCTCGCCGGTGACGGTGAATTTGCCGCCGGGAGGGCTTAGCTCCTCGAGGCGGATCGTCTGCGTGCAGTCGTAAGTTTCGTAGAGCTTTTTCGCTACGTCTTCGGCGGCTGCGAATTTCCGGATGATGACTTGCTCGGGAATGGGCGGCGGGCCGGGATGCGGCACGGACGGGAGGCGTTTCACCTCGAATTTTGGCGGAGGCGCCATCGGACCTTCGTCCTGGGCCCGAGCGGGGAGCACGACGCTACAGCACAGAATGCAAAGCAGGGTGGCGATGTATGGCAGTCGTTGCATCGTCGAGGTTATTTGGTGCAGTCGCATCTCATGAAATTTCGCAAAAAGCAGATCCGTCACCCCCAATCCGCAAAACGCGCGGCTGGATTCGGGATGACAGCTCTCCGTGATTTTCACCACGCCGTTAGATGCGGGGCGTTGCGATTACGTTGAGGACAGACGCGCGCGCCGCAGACGGAAATTATCACACGCGCTGTCCGCGAGATGCAAAGATCGCAATTCCCCATAGCGGGCCAGTTTCCGATAATGCGAGCGAGATCAACGGGCCGATGCAACACCTGCGAAGCAGCCGATTCGACAACGCTTCTCATCAGAGAACGCATCTTTTGGGCTCTACTCACGCAGACCTAGCCAGAATGGTGTTTTCCTTGAATTGAAGCTCAGGAACGATTTCGGCTTCTAAATCTGTTGAAAGTAGACTTCGAGTCAGTGCTGCACTGACCCATTGCGACCGCCCAAATTATCGGAGGCTGACCCGCTGCCCAATTTGCGCGGCAAGGAGCGCGAGAAGAACATCGGCTCGCCGGGGCGATGCGGCTCTGATAAAATCGCGCACTTGCAGCGAATCGGCAGGATCGGCCGTGCACGAGAGACAGGCAGCGAAGCGCTATTTTGTGAGGGGGATGGTGCAGGGTGTGGGATACCGCTTTTTCGCGGAGCGCGTGGCCGGGCGGCTGGGCGTGGCTGGGTACGCGAAGAACTTGCGCGATGGGCGCGTGGAGGTTTATGGCGTGGGACCGGCGGCGTCGCTCGAGGCGCTGCGAGCGGAGCTCGAGAGGGGGCCGAGCGCGGCGATCGTTGACGGCGTGACCGAGGAGGATGCGGCGATCGATCCGAAGTTTGCACGGGGTTTTTCGATCGAATTCGATCTGTAAAAAACGGCCGACCAGCCAAAGGCAGGTTCGTGGCGGGTAGAACAGGGCCCCCTGAAGGCGGCTGCTACGAAACCTCTATTACGATTAAGGTCTGGCGAGTTTGGCGCTGCAAAGCATGAAGATGCCGGGTCGACAACTTCCGCCGACCCGCCGCTACAAAGACTCAGAGCACCGGCAGGAGTGCCTGTGCCACCACGGCACGAGCAACAGTAAACGAAAGAGGAGACGATGGAAGACCTGAAAAAACTGATTCGCGAAATCCCGGATCATCCGAAACCGGGGATTTTGTTCTACGACGTGACGACGCTGCTGAAGGACAAGGGAGGGTTCCACAGACTGGTGGACAAGCTGTGCGAACACTACAGCACGAGGCACGTTGACGTCGTGGCCGGGATTGAAGCGCGTGGATTCATCTTCGCGCCGGCGCTGGCATACCGCCTGGGCGCAGGGTTCGTCCCAGTGCGCAAGCCGAGCAAGCTGCCGTGGAAGACGGCGTCGGTGTCGTATCAACTCGAATACGGCACGGATACCCTCGAAATCCACCAGGACGCCGTGAGCGCGGGACAGCATGTGCTGGTCTGCGACGACCTGCTGGCGACGGGCGGAACGGCGGCGGCGGCTACGAGCCTGGTGCGCAAGCTGGGAGGCGACGTAGTGGGCGCGGCGTTCGCCGTCGAGCTCAATTTCCTGAATGGCCGGTCCAAATTGCCCGGCGTGGATGTGTTCTCCCTGCTGAAGTACGACAAGTAAGGCGCCGCGCGATCCGCGTTCGCGGGCGCGCACCGGATATCTTATGGCTCACCTTGCCCCACCGGCCAATGCAACGAGACGCTTCAGCGGACGCGTGGAAGCGTACCGGCGGTATCGCCCGCGCTATCCGCGCGAGATCATTCCACGCTTGCAGGAACTTTGCGGGCTGACGCCGACGTCCATCGTGGCCGACATCGGCGCGGGGACGGGGATGCTGGCCGAGCTATTTTTGCAGTACGGGAACCGGGTGCATGCCGTGGAGCCGAACCCCGAGATGCGCGCGGCGTGCGAGGAACTCGTAGCGTCATATCCGAACCTGACGTGCATCGACGGAACGGCCGAAGAGACGCGCCTGCCGGATGATTCGGTGGATTTCGTGGCCGTGGGCCGGGCGTTTCACTGGTTCGAGCAAGAGAAGTGCCGGCTGGAATTCGCGCGTATTCTCCGGGCGGGCGGATGGGTGGTTCTGGCGGGTATGGGACCGCGCAAGGGGGCCGATCCGATTGCGCGGGACCACGAAAACATTCTGCGCGAGTACGGCCTGGATTTCGCGGCGCTGCGGGAGCGCTACAACCTGGGGGACGCGGCCCGGAAGTTTTTTTCCGGCGACGGGATGCGAGAGGCTGAATTCCCCGGCGCGGAAGAGATGACGCATGAAGAGCTGAAAGGCCATACTGCGTCGCTTTCGGTGACGCCGCAGCCGGGCCATCCGCGCTTTCCGGCGATGCAGCAGGCACTGAAGGATTTCTTTGCGCGGCATCAGTCGGCGGGCAGGGTACGGCTGCCGATGAACTGCCGCGTTTACGTGGGCCAGTTGCGATAGTGCGATTCCACCGTCTCGCCAGACAAGTTGCGAAATGAGGGGCGCGAAGACGAATCCCGAAGCTACCAAGCCACTGGGTACTGTTTAGCCCGCGCCGTTGTGGCAGTCGCTGCACAGCATCCCGCCGAGAGCGCTGAGATCGACCGGATGCTGAAAGGGCGCGCCGCGCTTAGAATCCACAGCCTGATTGGCGAAATTTTTCCTCAAAAACGTGTGGCAAGTGTCGCAGCCCTCCGGTATGACGCGGCCGTCCGAACTGACGTGCTGCCCATCGTGACAGCGGAAACAACCCGGGTAATACAGATGACCGAGACTGTCGGGATGGGTGCGCCAGTCGACTTTCATGACCGGAAAGATATTGTTGCGAAAGATGGACTGAACCGTGGCGATCGCCTGCTTGATCTGCGGCGGTTGCTGGGCATACAGGGTGGGGTAGCTGGCATGATAGAAATCGTCCAAACCGGTTGCGATCCCCTCCATGGCGGACTCGGTTGACGTGTAGGGTTCGGCCAACACCTTGACCGCCTGCTGTTTGATGAATGGCAGCTTCAGGTCAAGCTGGCCCGCCGCCAGGGCCTCATCCACGGCCTCGTCGGGCGGACGGAACATGTGCGACGGGCGGCTGTGGCAGGTGACGCACTCGACGAGATGCTTCGGCATCGCGGCGATCTTCTTGGCATCGAGCGAGCTTCCCTTGGCGAAATATTCCGTGACGCGACCGTCTGCAGTTTCCATTCGGACCCACGGGATATCCTGCTGTTGCTTATCGGTAGCCACGAACCAGACTTTGTTGGAGATAGCCATGTGCCAGTGGATCCCTGTGGCTTTGCCGTTTTCGGCGCTGCCGCCGCCGGTGTTGATCAGCATCTCGATCACCTGCGCCGTATTTTTCTCGTCGGAGGCGAAATGCGTGAAGACCTTTAGTTGTGCGCCGTAAAACTTCTCGGGCCAGTGGCACCTTTCGCACGCCTCGCGGACCGGGCGCAGCGCGCGGATCGGAGTGGCAATCGGCCGTGGGTAAGAATGCGACATAACGGCGTAGACCTGGTAAGCACCCGAAAACTTCGAGCGCACATACCAAGACGCGCCCGGGCCTACGTGGCAACCGACGCACGGCACGCGCGCATGCGGCGAATCCTCATAGGCCACGAATTCCGGTCTCATGGGAGTGTGACAGAGCTGGCCGCAGAAAGAGACGGAATCGGTGAAGTGATAGGCCCGGTAGGTTGCGACGATGGTCAGAGTGAGGAAGAAACCGGACAGGCCGCCTATGACGAAAAGATTTCGCCTCACAGAACGCGAGTTCAGGTCGAACCGCGGATATGCGGGAATCTCCCCCGGCGCGAGCTTTCGGCGCCTGCGCCGCTCGAGAATCAGCCCGACAGGCACCAGCAGCAAGCCCAGCAGGGCGATGGCCGGGAAAAGAACATACAGGAGAACGCCGAAGTAGGGGTTGGGTACAACCCCCAGCAGAGTCACCAACAGTGCGAACAACGTGTAGGCCAGGGCGAGCGCGATCAGGGCGAAGCCGGCGAGGCTGATCCAGTTGCGAAGCAGGCTGGGCATCCGCTGGCCCGCTTGGCCTTCGTTAGGAACGGGTCGGGAAAGTTGGGCGTCGGGTACGTTCGGGTCTTCGTCGCTCGTCTGGGTCATCGAACCGGTCTTCGTTGACTTGGAAGCAAGCTTTCAATTCTTGCTCCGAGCAAGAGGCTAATATACCGCTGGGTTGGCTCTCGCGCAATTCTTTGGCGCAGCATTTCGGCGCGGATGCCTCCTCGCTGCAGAAGCATGCCAAGTATCAACGCAAGAAGATGGAAACCGGGAAGGTTGGAGAACATCGAACCATGTTCAAAGAAGCCGTGACGCAAGCACGGATTTCCAATTTTCTATTCTTGACTGCCTAGCTTTTGCAGGCCGCGCTGGCGGACGACTTCAAAGAGCATTACACCGGCGGAGACGGAAACGTTGAGCGAGCGGACCGGGCCGGAAGTGGGAAGCGAAACGAGGAAGTCGCAGCGCTTGCGCGTGAGGTCGTGCAAGCCCTCGCCTTCGCGGCCGAGAACGATGCCGACCGGACCGGTAAGATCCACATCCGTGTGGCGTTTTCCGGCGCGCTCGTCGAGACCGATCAGCCAATAGCCCGCTTCTTTCATCTGCTCCATCGCACGAACCAAGTTCTTGACGCGGGCTACGGGCAGGTGCGCGAGCGCACCGGCGGACGCGCGCTCGACCGTGTCAGTGATGCCAGCGGCGCGGCGCTCGGGAATCACGACGCCCTGGGCGCCGGCGGCGAGCGCGGTGCGCACGATGGCGCCGAGATTGTGCGGGTCCTCGATGCCATCGAGCAACACGAGCAGGCCTTGAGGATGTTTCGCGCGGAGCAGGTCCTCGAGTTCGACGGTCGGCCGAGCGGCGGCGAGGGCCGCGATGCCTTGGTGGTCGCGCGTTCCGGCGAGGCGGTCGAGCTGCTGGCGGTCCTCAAAGCGTACCGGCACGCTGCGGGACCTGGCCAGGCGGACGACGGCCTCAACACGTTCGCCGTGGCGACCGCGCGCGATCACGATGCGGTCTAGTGGGCGCCCGGCCGCGAGGGCCTCTTCGACGGCGTGGAATCCGGTTATCCAATTCATGGGCGGTTCATCGGGGCGACGGCACTTGTTTAGTGAAGCCGGACAGTGGCGATGGCATGGCAAGCGATGGCTTCGCCGCGGCCGATCTCACCGACGCCTTCGTTGGTCTTGGCCTTGAGGCTGATGTGGTCCGCCGTCATGTCGAGCGATTTTGCGAGCGCGGCGCGCATGGCCGGGAAATGAGGGCCGAGCTTGGGACGCTCGCAGATGACGACGGCGTCGACGTGGACGATGCGGAGGCGGCGATCAGCGAGCAATTTGCGGGCGTGCTCGAGAAACAGCAGGCTTGATGCACCCTTCCATTTCGGGTCCGTATCCGGGAAGTGCGTGCCGATGTCGCCGAGGGCACCGGCGCCGAGCAGCGCGTCGCAGAGCGCGTGGCTCAAGACGTCGCCATCGGAATGACCGACGGGGCCCTTTTCAAAAGGGACTTCGATACCGCCGATGATGAGTTTGCGGCCGTCCTGCAGGCGGTGCAGGTCATAGCCGATTCCGGAGTAGGTCATTTCGTGCGGCGCTCCTGCGCGAGGTAGAAGCGGGCGAGATCCATGTCGGACGGGCGGGTGATCTTGATGTTGCGCTCGGAGCCGAGGACGACGAAGACGTCGCGGCCGAGGCGCTCGACGAGCGCGGCTTCGTCGGACGCGGTCACGCCGTCCTGCTGGGCCTTGCGGAAAGCGTCGCGCAGAAGCGTATACGTGAAGGCCTGGGGCGTCTGCGCGAGAACGATGCGCTCGCGCGGGATGGTGGCCGTGATCAGCGCCATATCTTCCGGCAGTGTGGCGCGCTTGACTTCCTTGAGCGTGTCGATCGCCGGGATACCCAGGATGGCTGCACCGCGCGAGCGCGCCTCGGCAACCACTCGGTCGATCTGGGCGAGCGTGACGAAAGGGCGCACGGCATCGTGCACCAGGACGATCTCCGTTGTTGGGTCAACTTGCGTGAGAGCGTTCGCGACGGATTGCTGGCGGGTGTCTCCGCCGTGGACAACGCGAGCCGGGCGGCCGATTGCGGCTTTCGCGACCATGTCCTCGAGAGCAACAATGTCTTCGGCGCGCGTGGAAATGAAAAAGTCGGTAATCGCGGAGCAGGCGGCCAAGCGCCGCAAGGTGAACACGATCAGCGGCACGCCATCGAGCTCAAGAAACTGCTTCGGCAGATCGGCGCCCATGCGGGTGCCGAGGCCGGCAGCGGGAACGATAGCGGCGATTCGGCTCATCGGAGGGTATGCAGTCTATCGCAATCGAGGCGCCCCAGGCGAGACAAAGGCGTACCCGTAGTGCCCTATTAGGAGCGCCCGGATTCGGGATAGAGCGAGCGGGGCGAGCGCTCGGCGCCGGAGGCACTGGTTCCCTGCGACGCGTCGGCAGCGGTGGAAACGGAGCGCGGGGTCTGCTCGCCGCGCTCGTCGTAACGGCCGAAGATCATCTTGCCGGCCGTCGTCTGATGCACCGACGTGACGGTGATGTCGACGGTCTTGTTGATCATCTTGCGCGCGCCGTCGACGACCACCATGGTGCCGTCGTCGAGGTAGGCCACGCCCTGGTTGTACTCCTTGCCCTCGCGCAGGATGTAGACGCGCATGGTCTCGCCGGGCAGCACGACGGGTTTGAGTGCGTTGGCGAGCAGGTTGACGTTCATGATTTCGATGCCCTGGAGCGTGGCGACCTTGTTGAGATTGAAATCGTTGGTCACGACTTTGGCGTTGTAGCGCTTGGCCAGCTCGATGAGCTTCATATCCACATCGGCGATCTGCGGGAAATCGTCCTCTGCGATCTGAACATCGAGATAAGGCATCTTCTGAATGCGCTGCAGCACTTCGAGCCCGCGACGGCCGCGCTGTCTTTTGAGCGGATCAGCAGAATCAGCGACGAGCTGGAGTTCGCGAAGCACGAATTGCGGAATGATCACCGTACCATCCAGAAACAACGCCTCGGCGATGTCCGCCACGCGGCCGTCGATAATCACACTGGTGTCGAGCACCTTGAACGAATGCTTGGCGCTGCGCTCGGTGCCGAAAAGCCCGCCGAGGGCCTGGAGGTTGAGCATGTCGCCCTTGTTGGCGCCCAGCACGAGGCCGATGTACGCCATCACAAGAACGACAGCCAAGCTGAAGAACGACCGCGTGCTGTCCGGAATCGTCGTGTGCTCGAGAATCAGCGAGGTGAGATAGGCACCCAGGATGCCGAGGATCGAACCCGCGGCGGCGCCGATCAGGCGGCGAAGACTCGCCTTCCGCAGCCGCAACTCGAAGAGGATAACGGCAACCGCGAAAACCAGGCCCGCGGCCGCACCGTACGGCCGGGAGAGGCCAAAGGGCCGAAAATGAAAGCCTGCGACCGTGCAGAGGACTGCAAAGATAAAACGGAAGGTCAGCATGTCCCAAAACGTGCCGACTCCATCCTTTGACGCGCGGAAGAAAACTACGGGCTTGGGCGGCAATGATTCAGGGGCCGAAGAGCCCGGCGCCCGACCGGGCACGTTAGAAGTCCTTGGCATCGTCGCACCCTATGAAACGTATGAATGTACAGGTCGCTATGATCCCGATCTTCCGGTAGCCTTTTCACTCTTCGGGTCGTATGAAGAATCGCCTCGCCGCCCATATGAAGAGATCGCCTATGAAGTGGCGGTGACGCAGGTAGTATAGCATCTCACACGAAGAGCAAGTCAACGCCAGGAGAAAATTAGCGTCACAAGTAGTAGCGTGGGACGCGGCGCCCCAGTGCGCAAAGCAGTTCCGAAGTAACCGTGTTGATCTCTCGGGCCACGTCGGAGACGTGGATCGCGTCATTTCCATCCTTGCCGTAAATCGTGACCAGATCGCCGAGAGCCACATCCGGAGCGTCTGTCACGTCGAGGGTGGTTAAGTCCATCGAGATCGTGCCGACGAGGGGTACGCGACGGCCGTGCACGAGCACGCATCCGCGATTGGTGCGGGCGCGCAGGATTCCGTCCGCATAGCCGGCGTTGATCACCGCGATGCGCGACCGCCGCTCGGTTACAAACCGCGCGCCATATCCCACGGGCTGTCCAGGTGGAAGATCGCGCAGAGCAATGATGCGCGCGCGCAGCGAGAGGCTCGGCTCGATGGGCAGCCGGCGCCGCACTTCCTGTCCCTTCTCGGGCGGGTCGAACGATTGGTAATAGCCGTAGAGAATCGCACCGGGGCGAATCATGTCCGCCCAGGTGCTCGGCCGGGCGCAGATGGCGCCGCTATTGGCCATGTGCACAATTCCCGGGGAAACTCCGAGGCCGCGCAAGCGGTCGAGGCATTGCCGAAAGACTTGTTCCTGATCGTCGGTCTGACGGGCGCTGAAATCCTCGGCCGAGGCGAAATGGGTAAACGTGCCTTCCAGTTCGATGTGCCGGCAATCCGCAAGGGCTGCGGCGAAGGCTTCGAGTTCGCACGGCGACAATCCGAGGCGGTTCATCCCTGTGTTGATCTTCAGGTGAAATCGCACGCGGCCGGATCTTCCGCGGGCAGATCTGGCGACACGCTCGAGATGGCGCACGTCGTCCACGCGCGTCACCGCCGGAGTCAGACGGTTGGCGATGAAGCGCTTTTCCTCGCCCGGCCAAAATCCGGTGAGGACGAGAATCGGCTTGCGGATGCCCGACTCGCGAAGCTCCACGCCTTCGTCCGCGCTGGTGACGCCGAAGCAGTCTGCGCCAGCCTTCTGCAGGGCCCTCGAAATTGGTACGGCGCCAAGGCCGTACGCGTTGGACTTGACGACCGCCAAGATCTTCGGGTGAGCACCGACGTGGCGGCGAACCACGCGCAGGTTATTGGCAATGGCCTTGAGCGACACTTCCGCCCAAAGCGGGCGTCCGTTGAATTGAATCGGCATTGTCACTGTCGTTTAGAATGCCAGAGTGTGCCTCAGCGACGCGATGAAAATCCAAGCCAGCGATTCGCTTCGCACCGTTTGGGTAAACATGCCGCAGACACGCCTTGCAAGGCGAGCGCCAGCCGAATGTCGGCAGACCCGCTGATTTCCGAATAGGCGGATCCTGAGGAAACTGCTGGCATTAGGCCGCTGAGACTGGCTCACAGCAACCCCATTGCCGGGACGCCCGCGCGGCCGAAATGACACGAGTGTGGCGGCCAGACGACACCACGGAACAAGCCGCAGAGGGTCACTCGTCGGGGCCCGTGGTCCAGGTGTCCGGCGCGGCCTCTTCAAAGCGGGTGTGGCGACTCAAGAAGACGAAGTTGAGCGTCCCGGTGGGTCCGTTGCGCTGCTTGGCTATGATGAGTTCGGCCTTGGCGCGATCTTCCTCGGGAAGATCGGTCTTGTAGAAGTTCGGCCGGTTGATGAAGAGGACGACGTCCGCATCCTGCTCGATGGCGCCCGATTCGCGCAGGTCGGCGAGCTGGGGCTTCCGCTCTTCGCGTTCGGGTGCGCGGGTCAACTGACTGAGCACGACGATGGGCACCTTCAATTCCTTGGCGAGGCCTTTGAGCGCACGTGAAATGCTCGAAACTTCCTCTTGGCGGTTCGTGCCGCGCCCCGCATGCGTGGGAACGACAAGCTGCAGGTAATCGACGATCATGAGCGAGAGGCCGCGATCGCGCTTGAGGCGGCGCGCCTTCGCGCCCATTTCGAGTACCGTCGACGAGGCGGAATCGTCAATCCACAGAGGCGCTTCGCCCAACTCGGCAAGCGTGCGGGTCACCTTGCCCCAGTCGTCGCGATTCATGTGGCCGGTGCGGAATTTGTGCGCATCCACCCGAGCTTCGGACGCGAGCAGGCGAAGCAGCAGAGACTCCTTGGACATTTCCAGGCTGAAAATTGCCACAGGCTGGCGCTGGCGCAACGCCACATTCTCTGCGATATTGAGCGCCAGTGCCGTCTTCCCCATCGAAGGACGCGCCGCAAGGATGACGAGTTCCGACGGCTGCAAGCCGGCCGTTTCGTTGTCGAGACCGGCATAGCCCGTGGCCAGCCCCGTGATGCGGCGGCCTTCGCTGAAAATCTTTTCGAGGCGCTCGAAACCTTCCTTCACCAGATCTTTCACGCCGATCAGGCCGGCCTTCACGCGGTCTTCCGCAAGCTGGAAAATCGCAGATTCGGCGCGGTCGAGAATCACGTCGGCGTCGTCGCCGGCGGCAAGCGCCTGCTCCTGAATCGCCGATGCGGAGTAAATCAGGCTGCGCAGGATTGCCTTTTCCTTGACGATGCGCGCGTAGTGGTCGACGTTGGTTACGCGCGGGAGGCCGTCGGCGAGCTGCGAAAGGTAGGCCACGCCGCCCGCGGCTTCAAGCCCGCCGCTGCGGCTGAGGTCCTCCATCAGCGTGATGGTGTCAATCGCCTGCTGCTTCTCGCCGAGCTGAACCATGCGCTCGAAAATGCAGCGATGCTGCGGAAGAAAGAAATCCTCGGAGCGCAGTCGCTCGACGGCGGCGTTCAGCGCGTGATTATCGAGCAGGACGGCGCCCAGAATGCTGCGCTCGGCTTCGAGGTTGTGAGGGAGCGGCCGTTCAACGCTGATTTCGGTAGCCATGTGGAATTCGCTTTATTTTCGCCCAGGACGCGTCCCCGCGCAAGTGGGCTTTTCGGCTGCTTCAATTTTCACCGGGAAGGTTCCGGGCGTTCCGAAAGCGGCGACGATTCTGCCACGGGGGGCGCCAACGTCAACTGGACGAGCCTGTGGAGAATTTCGGAAAAGTGGAAATCGGGCGCTAACGCAAGAAAAAGGGCGCGGCAAGCAGCCCCCATTTCAATCTTGCAAAGTCGAAGCAGGGCGACGCCAGCTTATCCCTCTTTCTTGACCGCCAGTTTCAGCATGGCAGTGACTTCGCGGTGCAGCTTGACGGGAACCTCGTATTCGCCGACCACCTTGATGGGATCCGCGAGCGCAATCTTGCGCTTCTCGATGTTGTACCCTTGGGCGGCAAGCGCCTCGGATACATCGGCGGACGTAACCGAGCCGAACAGCTGATCGTTTTCTCCTGCCCGGCGAGAAAGCTCGAGCGAAACGCCCGCAAGCAGCTCGGCGAGCTTTTCCGCCGCTTCCTTCTCGGTGGCTTCCCTTTTGGCAAACACGGCGCGCATCTTCTCCAGCCGCTTCATATTGCCAGCACTGGCTTCAAGCCCGAGCTTGCGGGGTAGGAGAAAATTGCGAGCGTAACCCTCGGCGACTTCGACGACCTGGCCGCGCGTGCCGAGCTTTTCGACATCCTCTTGCAGAATGATTCGCATCTTGCTTGTCCTCGAGTTTTCGTCCCGCTTCAGGGGCTAAAGCACCTGATCGTCCGACCACGATGCGGGGCAGACGCCCCGCCGTTTCAACGTCACTGCCGACAGCCCGATTACAGCTCGGGGGCAAAGGGCAGCAGGGCGATATTCTGCGCCCGCTTGATCGCCACCGTGAGCCAGCGCTGGTGCCTCGCGCAGGTACCGGTCATGCGACGCGGCAGAATCTTTCCGCGCTCCTGAAGGAACGGCGCCAGAATCTCGGCCTTCTTGTAATCGATGAAGTCCGACTTATCCACGCAGAACCGGCAGACCTTCTTCTTTCTGACGAAACTGCGCTTGCCGCGCCTGACCGGACCGCCGGGCCTGGTTCGCGGCCGGGGGCCACCCGGTCCACCGGGGCCGGGGCGCCCCGAGAAGCTCGAGGGCCGGGAAGCTGCGGGCGCTGCCGCCGGGGGATGGACTGTATCTTCTTCTGCCATTCGATTCCTCCCTGATTAAGATGTCGCGGTTGCTTGCTCACCGCTGCCGGGTGCTGGCGAAGCCGCTGCCGGAGCGGCGCGGCGCGGTCGGCGAGCGGCGCGTCGCTCGCGGTGTCTCTTCAGTTTTTCTTGGCGCTTCAATTCTTCGTCGAGGCGCACGGTCAGGTACTTAATGACGGCATCCGATACCTTCAATCGGCGCTCGAGTTCCTTAACGACTTCCCCGTGGCTCGAGCGAACCACCATATAAACGTAGAATCCCTCTCGAAGCCTTTGCACGTCGTAGGCCATGCGCTTCCGGCCCCACTTTTCCGTCGTCTCGATCTTGCCGCCCTTCTCGACGGCCGCGTGCTCGAGCGTCGAGATCACTTTGTCGATGTCCGGCTCGGGCGTATCCGGCCGGCAAATGAAAATCAGATCGTACAAGCGCTCTTCCATGTGTCCTCTCGATTCCTTGCCATCGTTCCGGCAAGAACCTATCCCGGTTGCAAACCCTCTTCCGCGGGTGGCACCTTGCGATTGAATCGCGACATCGCCTTGTCCACTCCCTCGGCCAAAACCGACTCGACGGCGTCGGCCGCCTCGATCACCATATCTTGGGCGATCCTGCGCTCCTCGCGCCCCATGGTGCAGAGGACATAGTCCTTCAGGTCGCCCCACAACTGCTTCGGCTGGACGCCCATCCGAATGCGAACGAATTCGTCCGTGTCAATCGCCGCGATGATCGACTTCAGGCCGTTGTGAGTGCTGCGGCGACCCCGGTCCCGGATCCTCAGCATGCCCCACGGCAAGTCGACGTCATCGATCAACACGATCAAGCCGGCGGGGCCGCATTCATACCGCTCGAGCAGCATCCGCACGGCTACGCCGCTGAGATTCATCATCGTCTGCGGCTTGGCCAGAATCACTTCGTGCCCCAGGAGCTGGCCGCGCCCGATGAGAGCCTTGGCTTCGGGCCGCCGGACGCGAATACCGGCGCGTTCGGCCAGTGCATCGACGGCGAGGAAGCCCAAATTGTGGGGCGTCCATTCGTAGTCGGGGCCAGGGTTGCCGAGACCGACGATCAATCGCATAAGCAGGCACCCGCTGGCATCCCTGCACGCGCCGGTGAAATCGTGCCGCGCACAGCCGGGGGTTACTTCTCCTTGCCCTTCTTCTCCGCCTTCTCGGCCCTCGGCGCTTCGGCTTCAGCCTGAGCTTCGCCCTCTACTTCTTCCTTCTTGCCCTTCTTAATGACCTCGGGCTCGGCCGGCGCGACTTCCGCCGCCACAGCTGCTTCCGGCGCCGGCTCCTCTTCCTTCTTCAACATCACAACGTGAGCCAGCACGCGCTGCGGGTCTGTGATGAGCTTGATCTTCTGCGGGTCGACGGGAAGGTCGGCGGCGCGAAGCTGCTTGCCGATCAGGAGTTCGCTCACATCGACCCTGAACTCCTCCGGAATATCGCCGGGCAGGCATTCGATTTCGACCTCACGTGTCACCGTCTCGAAGATGCCGCCTTGTAATTTGACGCCCTGTGGCTCACCGAAGGTGTGCACGGGGACTCGGACGCGCATGCGCACGTCCATCGCGATACGGAGCAGATCCACGTGCAGGAGCGAACCGCTCAAGGGGTCGATCTGCCAGTCCTTCAACATGGCCTTCTGTTCCTGGCCGTCGGCCACCTGCAGCGTGAAGATAGTGTTGTGGCCCGCCTCAGAACGGAGAATGCGCGTCACCTGCTTGGCATTCACGGCTAGCGCCACGGAATCCTGCCGGTCACCATAGAGCACCGCAGGGACCATCCCGGTCCCGCGCGTGCGGCGCGCCGCATTCTTGCCGCGTTCGGCGCGAATCTTGCCTTCGACTGTAAACGTCTCCATACGTCCTTCCTCTCGCCCTGTTTGTTCCGGGACGCCGTCAGCGAGGCGAACCCCAAAATTAGGACAAGGCGATATGCCGAGCTGGAGCCCGGCGTGACCACTCACATAAACAGCTCGCTGATCGAAGTCTCCTCGTGAATCGACTGGATGCCGCGAGCGAGCAACGGAGCCACGCTCAGCACTCGAATCTTCGGCACCTTCTGCGCCGCGTCATTGAGCGGAACGGAGTCCGTGACAATCACCTCTTCAATCTGCGAGGCCATGATCCGATCGACGGCCGGACCCGAGAGCACGGGATGCGTGCAGGCCGCGAAGACCTTTGTGGCGCCATTTTCGAGCAGCGCTTCCGCGGTTTTCACGAGCGTGCCGGCCGTGTCGATAATGTCGTCGATCACGAGCGCCGGACGACCCGCCACGTCGCCGATCAGGTGCATCACTTCGCTCACGTTCACGTCGATGCGGCGCTTATCCACGATGGCGAGCGGCGCATCAATCCTCTTGGCAAATAGGCGCGCTCGTTCGACGCCGCCTGCATCCGGCGAAACCACGGTAATCGGTCCCAACTTCTTCTTCTGGAAATACTCGACCATCACCGGCGCCGCATAGAGGTGATCCACCGGGATATTAAAGTATCCCTGGATCTGCGGTGCGTGCAGGTCGAGGGTCAGCACGCGGCTCGAACCGGCCGTCTCCAGCAAGTCCGCAACCACCTTGGCTGAGATAGCCACGCGCGGGCGATCCTTGCGGTCCTGTCGCGCGTACGGGTAATAGGGAATCACCGGTGTGATGCGCCAGGCGGAAGCCCGCTTAAACGCGTCGATCATCAGCAGGAGCTGCATCAAGTGGTGATTGACCGGATGGGAGCAAGGCTGCACGACGAACACGTCGGCGCCGCGCACGTTTTCGAGAATCTGATACCGGGTCTCGCCATCGGCGAAGTGACCGTGCTCGGCCTTGCCCCGCGGCACGCCGAGGTAGGAGCAGATCGAATCCGCTAGAGTTGTGTTCGCTGTCCCGCAAAAGACCTTGAACTTGTCCTCGGCCACAATTTTCCCCTAGCCGGCCGCACTCCAACCCAGTGCCCGGCCATACCTTCCCCTGGAAAGAGTTTCGACGACGAAAACCGAATCTTCCGGGAACTTTCGAGCGGCTCGGCGCGCCTGCGCTGGGTTTCGGAATATTCCGAACACCGCCGACCCGCTACCCGCCAGCGCGGCTTCTGCGGCTCCTCGCTCGAGCAAGGCGTCCCGGATTTCTCCGAGCCGCGGATGGCGGCGGAAGACCGGCTCCTCGAAGTCGTTCGAGACCGTTCCCCACCGGCTCCAGCACAGAGCACAGAATCCCCAAATGTTAGGGGGTTTGGCGCGTTTTGTCAAATCCGCGGAGACCCACTGATAGGCGTCCTTGGTGCTGATTGCGATGTCGTGAGGAGAGACGACCAGGATCGTTCGGCGAGGCGTATCGGGCAACGGATAGATTTCATCGCCGCGACTCACCGCCAGAGCGCGCCCACCGAAGAGAAAAAAAGGCACATCGGCGCCCAGTCCCGAAGCAATTTCCATCAGCTGCTCGAGCGGGAGCCTTCGCTTCGTCAGCCGCAACATCCCGATCAGCGCAGCCGCGGCGTCGCTCGACCCGCCGCCCAGGCCCCGCGCCACGGGAATACGTTTTTCAAGCCGCACCCGGATGCCGCTGCGGAATCCGGTCTCGCGAGCAAACGCTTCGATCGCCCGCACCACGAGGTTTTCCGGGCCTGCTGGCAGCGACTTGTCGTTCGTTTCGAGGGTAATGCCGTGGCGCGAGCCCACAGAAAGTTCCAGGGTGTCCCGCAACGAGATCGCCTGAAAAATCGTGCGCAGCTCGTGATAGCCGTCCGCGCGCCGCCCCAGGACGTGCAGACGAAGATTGATTTTTGCGAACGCCGGCAGGCGCACGGAATTTTTCATGCGGGGAGCTTACTGCGGTTTGGCCGTTTCCGAAGCGGATTTCTGCGCGAGGCGCCGCTTCAGGTTCTTCAATTGCGCGTCGAGTTGGCTCACCTTGTCAGCCTGGTAATCGGCCGGCAGGGCCTTTTGCCACTCCGTCAGCGCGCGCTCGTAAAGCTCGGCGGCGTGCTCGGTCTGGCCGAGTTTCAGATAGACGTCGCCGAGATGGCCGAGAATCGTCGGGTCCTGGCCCTCGCGGTCAACAGCCTGGCGCAGGTATTCCTCCGCTTCGGCCAGCTTGTTCTGCTTGAAGTAGGCCCAGCCCAAGCTATCGAGGTAGGCACCGTTTTGCGGATCCTGCTTCACGGCTCGCTGAATTAGAGAAGCGGCCTCATCGACTCGGACCCCACGGTCGGCCAGCATGTAACCGTAGTAGTTCAGGACAGGCGCGTTGTTCGGATTCAAGTCCAGCACCTTTCGGAACTGCTGCTCGGCCTGATCGAACTTCTTCTGCCGCTCATAGATCGCGCCGAGCATGAACCACGCGGATTCCTTGGCGGAGTTGTCGCGGGCCATCTGTTCGGCCTTCCGCGCCGTTTGCTCGGCTTCGGCATATTTCCGGCCGCGCTCCTGGACCTGCGCGATATCGATGTAGATCTGCTGATCGTCGTTGTTCCCGCGCAACAGCCCTCGGAGCAGCTGTATCGCCGCCGCCGTGTCGGTTCTTTCCCCGTAGAGCATCGCCAGAGCTACGGTCAGTTCCGCGTCTTGCGGAGATGCATCGAGTCCCTGCTTCGCTTCGGCGATGGCGCGGCCGATGTCGCGGCTCCGGCGGTACGTCTCGATCAAAAGCATTCGGGCTCGCTTCCGGGGGTCGGGACCGAGCTTCGCCATCTCCTCGTACGTATCAATGGCTGCGGAATAATCGCGATTTTCACGAAATGCGCGGCCCAGCTGCTCGTAGAGGATCGCGAGCGCGTTTGAATTCTGCGTCCCGCCGGCTTGACTCTTGATTCCGGCGATGGCGTCGGTGAGCACTTTGACGGCGTCGGCGTAGCGGCCCTGGTCCTCGTAAAGCAATGCCTCGTTGTAGAGGACTTCGAGATTACCCGGAGCGAGCTGCTTCGCGCGCAGCAGGCTGGACTGGGCCTCGTCGAAACGTCCCAGGCGACGGGCGAGTTGCGAAACGCGAAGATAATTCTCTGCGGTTCCCGGCTCGAGCTGCGAGAGCCTCTGGAACTGCGCGAGTGCATCCGCATACTTGTCCTGCGCGAGCAGCGCCTGGGCCAGCCCGTGGCGGTGGCCTGGATCGTCGGGGTCTTCTTCGACGGCCTTGCGGTAGGCCGCCTCCGCCCGCGCGAAGTCCTTCGCCTCCAAGTACGCGTCGCCAAGCAAATCGTACAAGTCCGGCGAAGCGGATTCGCTTGCCGCTTCCGTTAGCAGGCCAATCGCCTCCTGCGATCGATTTTCGTCAATAAGCAACTGGCTCATTTGCTCGAGGGCGGATTCGTCATCGGGCTCGTGTTCCAGGATGCCGCGAAGAACCTTCTCGGCGTCGGCGGGCCGGTTCTCGAAACGGTAAAGTCGCGCCAGCCACAAGGCGGCCCGCGTGTCGCGCGGTTCGATTCTGAGGACCGCCTCGAATTGTTGAACGGCCTTCTCGAGATTTTCCTGCTGCACCTGACCGGCATTGATGTCGCCCAGCGTCCGCACGTAGATGCGGGCCAGAAGCCGATGCGCGTCCGCGTTGTTCGGATCGATCTTCAACGCCTTCTGCGCCAGCAACACAGCGTCGCGGATGTGCTGAGATTCCGCATATATCTCGGCAAGGTGGCCCAAAATGACCGGCGATTCCGGCTCCAGCTCGAGCGCTTTCTTGTAGAATTCGATGGACTCTTGCGCCCATTTGTCGTCGGCCGCGACCTCGTACTGGCTCGCTCGGAGGTGACCCATCGTGAAATAGTAGTATGCGTCCGCGCGCGCCGAAGCACTCTCCGGTTTCGAACTCGCGGTCGACGGCGCCGTCGGTTCGGCCGGGGCCTGGGCCTGCGCAGCAATATGCCCGGGGAAGAGCAGCACGCTGGCGGCGATGGAAGTGACAGCGGCAGTGAGAATCGTTTTCACGTGTCGGCGCTAAACCTTTATTATCGTACAGGCATTCACGGGCGTCAAAGTTTTCCCCGGCGGAGGGTTCCTGCCGAGCCTCGCACTGGCGCTACGCGCCAGCGGTCTGAGCTCCCCGTGGTCCGGAAATTTTGCGGTTGTGTCTGATGCTTTTTCGGTGGAATATCGGCGACTCAGGGAATGATTATGACCGGAACGATGATCCACAAGATGATCCGCGGCGCCATCTTCGCGCTCGCGGGCGCATCATTTGTACTCCTGGTGCTTCCGGGAGGAGCGGCCAGACAGCGGCCGACCGGCGCCGGGACGCAAACAGAACCACTCCACGAGGAAAGTACACCCCCTACGCCCGTTGCAAGAACAACCTTGGCCGACTTCGCCTGGCTTGAGGGGCGGTGGGAAGGCGTCTGGGGCCCAAGGATTGCTCATCAAGTGTGGACCCCGTCGAGAGCGGGCGTGATGCTCGGAACATTCCAGCTTATCGAAAACAACAAGACCCTCGTGATCGAACTATTCAGTCTGGCTGACGGGCCGGACGGAATCGAATTACGTCTCCGGCACTTCACGCCCACCTTGCTGGCATGGGAGAAGACCGGGCCTACGATTCTGAAGCTCGCGAGCGCCGATCCGAAGACCGTCGTCTTCGAGAACCCGGTCGATGGCGAACCGAAGCGTGCTGTCATCCAACGGATCGACGCGGACACCTACATCTCCCGCTCGGAAATTCTTCCAGAGACGGGACAATTGCAAGTGACCGAGATCACTTACCGCCGGCAGCAAGACGGTCCCCCCTTGCGTTCCTCGCGCCGCTGAGCGCTGCGCGGAGGGCTTGGCTCGCGGATTGACCCGCCGCACCTCGCTCCAGAGTCGTGAGCCAGCAGGCGTCCGCGCGCGCTACATCCAGCTCGCTCGAGGTCGGTTCCGACCGCATCTAACGTATGCGCGGTCCTCCCGAAAAGATCCCTTCCGTCGCGCCGTTGGGGCGGCAGGACGCCTTAGTTGACAAGAATTCAGGTCACCCATAGTATGTGGGCTCCGGAAACGCTTTCCGCGTGGAGGAAACAGACGTGGCCCTGAAGATAACGAACCGCGAAGTTGATGGTGTGGCCGTCGTAGCGATGGAGGGGCGCATTGTGCTCGGCGAGGAAAGCGGTGCGCTGCGCGACAATGTGAAGGGCCTGTTGGCACGGGGCAAGAAGAAAATTGTCCTTAACGTGGATAATGTTGGATTCATTGACAGCGCCGGCTTGGGAACACTCGTCGCTGTCTTTCACGCCGCGAAAGCGCAAGGAGCCTCGTTGGCACTTTGCCACCTGGGATCGAAATTCCAAGAACTTCTGCAAGTAACCCGGCTGCTCACCGTATTTGATGCCTACAAGACCGAATCCGAGGCCGTGAGCGCGCTTGCCAAGTAGCACTTCGTATTCAAATCGAATGTGATTGCGGCGCCGACGCCGGCCACTCAGTCTCGCCGCCAGCCGAGGGCGCGGTTTCGAGCTCGGAGGGACCCATAGGCTTTTCGCTCCGGCTCATATGTCCTCGCCATGTTGCCTGCAGAATAGAAAGTGTTGTTCCTGTTACCGAGCTTGATTTCCCGCCAGGAAACAAATAGGCTGGGCGGAGTTGGGAAACACCTTCGGTTCGATCTATGGATTGCCCCCACTGTAAGACGCGCAATCCCTCCGGGGCCGCAAACTGCTCGACGTGTCACGCGCCGCTCGGCGCAGCCGCAGCCACGGTGGTCGGCGAACTGACACCCCCGGCAGCGGGCAGCGCCGTTACGATCGTTGGCGAAACGCCAACTCCTCCCACCAACGCGACCGACGTCACCCTCGACGGATCTGCCCCCTCGTCGATGGCGATTCCCACGGCGTGGTCTGTTCCGGCGTCCGGCCAGGGCGAGGGTGGCGAGCAGATCTCGTTCGCCGCGATCAAACCCGGGTCCCTCCTGGGCAACCGCTACGAAATCATCGACATACTAGGCGAAGGCGGGATGGGCGCCGTTTACAAAGCCCGTGACCGCGAACTCGACCGCACGGTGGCGCTCAAGGTGATCCGTCCGGAGCTCGCCGGAAGGCCAGAAATCCTGCAGCGCTTCAAACAGGAACTGATCTTGGCGCGCCAGGTCACGCACCGCAACGTGATTCGCATTTTCGATCTGGGCGAAGCCGGCGGCATCAAGTTCATCACCATGGAGTTCATCGAGGGGCACGACCTGAAGACCGTGCTCGCGCGCGACGGCAAGCTGTCTCCCGATCGGGCGGTCGAAATCATACAGCAGGTGTGCCTCGCACTCGAGGCGGCGCACAGCGAAGGCGTTGTCCATCGCGACTTAAAGCCACAAAACATCATGATCGACCAGCAGGGCCGGGCGTCGGTGATGGACTTCGGTATCGCGCGTTCGCTTGAATTCGGCGGGATGACGCAAACGGGAGCGCTGCTTGGGACGCCGGAATACATGTCGCCCGAGCAAGTCCGCGGCGAGCATGTGGACGCGCGATCCGATCTTTTCACTGTGGGAGTGATTTTCCAGGAAATTCTTACGGGAAGACTTCCTTTCCAGGCCGAGACGGCCATGGCTTCGATGTTTAAGCGGACGAAGGAACGCTCCGTTCCCGTCCACCAACTCGATCCGGCTGTTCCGCGATACTTGAGCGACATCGTCGAAAAATGCCTGGAAATCGATCCGCAGGACCGCTTCCAGTCTGCGCGAGAGATCTGCGATGCGCTGGAGGCCTGGAAAAGCGGCACGGCGGCGCCTATTCGAGTTCGAAGCTTGCGCTGGGCTCGGCGCGCGCTTCGCAATCGGGCAGCGATTGGTTTCGCTGCTGCTGGGGCCGCCCTCGCCGTCTTGCTGATGGTAGCCGCGATTGGGTTTCGACTGACCAATTCGCGCAAGCCCAGCGCTCCGCACGCCCCGGTGAGCATTCTTGTGGCGGATTTCACCAACCACACGGGCGATCCCATCTTTGATGGCACCTTGGAACCGATGTTCAACGTAGCCTTGGAAGGAGCCAGCTTCATCAATGCGTTCAATCGGGGGACGGCGCGCAAGCTGGCCGGCAAACTTCCGAACTCGACCGGCAAACTCGATGAGCAGGCCTCTAGGCTGGTAGCCATCAGTCAAGGCGTCAGCGCGATCGTAACCGGCTCTCTAGATAACCGTGGCGACGGTTACCGGCTGTCGGTCGAGGCCGTTGATGCGGTCACCGGCAAAACCCTCGCCAGGGCGGATATGGACGCCGCGAATAAGGACCAGACCTTGCTTGATGTCCCGAAGCTCGCGGCCCCTATCCGCAAGGCGCTCGGTGACACAACGCCGGAATCCGTCCAGCTTGCAGCAGAGCGAGGAAGTTTCACTACCAGCAATCTCGAGGCTGTCCACCAGTACGGCATCGCCATTGAGCTGCAATTCGCCGGAAAGACGCAAGAAGCGTTGCAAGCGTTTTCCAAGTTGACCGAGATGGATCCAAACTTCGCGCGAGCATGGATAGGCATGGCCGGTGCATCTTTAAACCTAGGCCGGCGAGAGGACGCCGAGAAGTACGCCAAACTGGCCATGGAACATGTGGACCGCATGACCGAGCGCGAACGCTACCGCATCCGAGGCTTGTATTACGCCGCAACCGAGAACTGGCAAAAGTGCACCGAGGAATACGGCGGCCTGGCGAAGCTATACCCCGCGGACAATATCGGTCACGAGAACCTTGCGGCTTGCTTCTCCTATTTGCATAACATGCCGAGAGCTTTGGAAGAGGCGCGAATGGCGGTGCAAATTGCGCCTAAGGACTTGCTAGCGCGCAACAATTTATCGCTTTACGCCTGTTTCGCAGGAGACTTCCCGACTTGCGAGCGCGAGGCGCGGGAAGTGCAAAAACTCAATCCTTCAGACGAGGATGGCTACCTCCTTCTGGCCCATTCTCAGATGGGGCAGGGGCAATTGTCGCAAGCTGCCGACACCTATCAACGGCTGCAGAAGCTCAGTGCGAGAGGTGCGTCCCTCGCCGCTCCAGGCCTGGCTGACCTAGCACTCTACGAAGGAAGATACCGGGATGGGCTGCAGATTCTCGAACGAGAGGTAGCCAACGATGTGGCGGCAAAGGAACCTGACCAAGCCGCAGACAATCTGGTGATGCTGGCATACGCGGAGCTCTTGCGGGGCGAACAGCAAGCGGCGGTTGGTGCCGTACAGAAGGCACTCGCCAACAGCCAATCTGCAAAGATCCGATTCCTCGCGGCACGAACATTCGTGGAAGCTCGAAATACCGCCAAGGCGGAAAACCTCGCCGCGAGCCTGGGCCAGGAGCTTACTGCACAGCCACAGGCTTACGCGAAAATGATTCAAGGTGACGTCGCCCTGAAACAGCACGATTTTAAACAGGCGCTTCAATTGTTGACAGGTGCCGAAAAACTGGACGATAGCTGGTTTGTGCACCTCGATCTCGGACTCGCCTATTTGGAAGCGGGAGCCTTTGTAGAAGCCGACTCCGAATTCGACACCTGCACCAAGCGGCGTGGCGAGGCCTTGGAACTTTTCGATGACGACCAGCCCACTTACAGCTATCTTCCCCTCGTCTACTATTATCAGGGTCGGGCCCGGGAGGGAATGAAGAGCAAAGGCTTCGCCGAGTCTTACCGCACATATCTGAGTATCCGTGGAAAAGCCGGGGAGGACCCGCTACTTCCTGAAATTCGCCGGCGACTCGGCCCGTAAAAATCCGAAGATAGGACGCGTCGCCTAGCCGCATTCTCGTACAGCGGACCTCGTAGTTCGGGTCACCGCTTAGGCTGCATGTCCCGGGGAAACGTCGCCCGAGGCACAAGACAGAAACCCGCGAGACCTGCCGCCATCAGCGGCGCAACCGTTGATGCCTCGCGAGGCCGATTCCTCGCCTTACTTGAACAGAACCGTCGTTGCCTTCACCTGACTCCCGTCGCTCAATGTCAGCTCAATCGTGAAATAATCGCCAGCCGTAGCTGGGCCGATCGTAGAACTCGTGTCCCAGTTGAAGATGAACTGGGGGTAGCTGAATCGGAAAGTGCTGTTCCCCTTCGCGCCCATAGTCGGGGAGTAGAGTTCAGTACATGGAGCGTTATCATCCGGCTTCGCGTTAGGACCAGTGCTCAAGCACGCCTTCAGGTCCTTCAGCGTGCTCAAGTCGCTCATCGGGATTCCACTGGAATCCAAAAGTTGCCATTTGATAGGAACAGCCGAGCCTTGGTTCTCAGTGCCCGAAAAGCTAGGTTGAGTGATCGGGCCCGCCGTCGTCAGCGGCGACAGGAAGCCAACAAAAGTGCACGGCACCGAGATCGGATTCGAAATATTGGAAGGAGCGCTTTCTCGGTTATCGTTAAGCGCGTTAAGCACCGTGGTCACGAAATACGTGTACGTGGCACAGCTGCTGACTTTAGTGTCGGTGTAAGTCAACGGTGATTGACCCTGGAACAGAAGCGTGGCGTAGGGCGTCGTGGGGAAAGGCCCACCGTTCACTGAGCGGTAGATGTTAAAATGGTCGATCTCGCTCTGGAACAAACTGGGCGGCGTGAATGTCAGTTGCACACTGCCCGATGACGTCAGTTGTGGATTGTTTGTTGTCGGTATCGAAGGAGAACGAACCACCGAGCTGGCGATCTGGACATCAACCTCCCCGGTCCCGAACCTGCTGCCGGTCCCCCACCTGCTGCCGGTCCCGAACCTGCTGCCGGTCCCGAACCTGCTGCCAGTCCCGAACCTGCTGCCAGTCCCGAACCTGCTGCCGGTCCCCCACCTGCTGCCGCCGGCGATCCAGAAATCGTTGCCCGTGGCTCCGATTTGCCGCAGGTCAATGTTTTGCCAATCATCGTAGCCCCCCAAAACGTCGGCGGGGTTGCCGTCGAAATTGATGTCCTGATTATTCTGCCATGGTGGCGTGATCGAGCTAGCATTGCCCTCGATGCGGTACATGGTGGGCGCGGCGCCGGTCGGAAACGGTCTGCCATCACAATAGCGCGTGGCAGCGCTACCAACGCCACCCGGTTGGTTGGGCGTGTACCATTTCGTGGTTGCATAGAAGGGTGACGGCGGCCCAAGCTGGTTGACGCTCGAGAGACTGTTCTCATGGAGTTCGGCAAGATTCTGTTCGGAATAATCCGCATGGCTGTTCCCGTCGGAATCAGTCGGAAGATCCACCTGGAAGAGGTAGTTCATTACGCTCTGGAAGTTCGATTTGCAGTTGGGCTCTACGGTGAAGTTATACCCTCCTGAAACTGGAGTGATGTCTAAGCCCCCATGCGTTAGGTCGAGCGAATGCCCGAGCTCGTGCATGAACGTCCCGGCCTGCACATTTTCGTTCAGACCGTCGGCACCCCAGAGCCTGAGAGTTACGAGTGAGTGTCCCCCTCCCACATCGGAAATGCCGGACACACTGTCTGCAACACCAGATAGAATTGAAAGAAACGGGTCGGTGGATGCTGTCGGCGGTGCCGTTATCCCGGAAACTTGTATCGTGAAAGAAGTAGGTGTGGGTGTGTTTTTAACAAGGAAGGTACCATTCAGATTGGGATTGGAGTAGACGTTAGCAATAGTAACGCGCCCGCTGGGGCCAATGGGGTCGACCGCAAGCCCATGGGGAGTCGAAGTGGTGAACGTAACGTTGCTGCTACCCGAGACGTTGATTCCCGTCAGAGTCCCATCCGCGAACCCCCAACTGGCTACCGCTGAGGCATTGCCGAAAATCACTTCGTGATAACTATTCCTCCGCCCGGGCTGGAAACGACGCACACATTCTGCGGGATGTTGCTCGCACTGCTCTTCGGTCCACGACGTGCCGTCCGTGTTCAGGTTGAGCGGCTGGTCCATGAGGGATGCAAAACCTGTTTGCCAGTCAACCACGCCCGCCTGGCCAGGGAATGGGCAGTACTGAGAGGCGGAAGGGTTATCGGTGCACGGTACCGCAGGAATTTGGCGTTGAATCGGGTCAATGTGCACGGTGATGCCATGGCCATGATTGCTGAAGGCATTTATGACATCGTTCAACGCGTCCTGTCTCGGCTTGTCCGAATACCCTCCGCTTGTCGGGTCACAGTTGGGGGTGCCGTCCGGGTTCGCTGCACACATGTAATCGAGTTGGATGAAAATGTCTTTATTGTTGGGGTCCGCGCCAGGCAGATCTACCCAAAAGTTGTCTCCGGGTACACACTGGCCCTGATTGGTCATACCTCTGTTTACGTCGGCATCGCAGTATCCTGGGCGGCCTGGGCTGTTGGGGTTGTTCTCCCAGACGTCCAGCAGGCCGTCGTTGTCAGTGTCCTTAACTGTCGTGCTGAGAATCATCACGCCAAAGGACGCGCAGCCTTTGTTGCTGGAAGCTGGCACCAGACTAATGGTCTCCGAAGCATCGTCGGAACTCACTGGGTCGCCGCCGACGAGGTTATCTAGAATCCAGGTCGGATTGTCCCACGTGCCGTTATAGGTGCCAGGGAGGGGAGGGAGGGGCGTCCCGCTGCTTGAGTAAAAAGACGGCAGCTCAGTTTGGGCACCTGTCTTATCATTGGTGAAATACACTGTCTCAATCTTGTTGGATTGCCCATTGGCAGCGATGAGGGTCACCTTAGCGTGAGGAGATCCAGAAGCCTCATAGAATCCTTGCATCCCCTGGGTCAGGGTTTGCGAGGAATTGTTCGGGGCATAAGCGCCATCGTAAATAATGACCGCTTTGAGTGGAACTATAGGATATGCCGAATTTGGCGGCACCAGGAGCCGATAGATAACTACCAGAGTAGCCCCGGTTGACTCGCTTTGCCCGTATTCGGCAGACTCAGGCTGAATGAGCCATTGGGGTTCGGGTTTCCATCAGGTCCTAATGGAAAATAGGCACTGACTTCCGCACGGTAAACCCGCATCGTCTTTGACCCGTTGGATGGACCTACACAACCGCCCGAACTCCAGGAAACGGGAGCATTAGGGTTGCCCAGCGAGTCTCCCGTAATCGGATAACCTTGGAAATATCCTTGGCTCCCACTGCCCGGCGCACTGGAGTTTTCCACTGCCGACCAATAGACGTAGGCTGCCACGATATCGGCGCCGGCTGGTACCTGCTTATCCGCGGTGGCAGTGCCTGTAGCATAGGCCTTAGCATCCGGAATAACGATCGTCCCAGTGGACATCGCTATCCCGTTCATCGTTGTGGAGCCTGTCTTATTCCAGCCGCCCACGACGTAGTCCCCGGTAACCATGTAGTTGTTAGATAGAGCCAATGGGGTTGTAGTTTGCGCGAACGATGTTTGCGCGAGACCAAGCCCTAACAGCAACACCGATGCAACCATCGCACACATCAGTCCGCGAGCAGAAAACATCATGCGCCTCCCGTGAATCCTAACGCTTTGGTTTCCCATTGGGTCCGCGACGTACAGCGCGGAGCCGGAGCCCTCTCCTGAAGTCCCGCCCGCGAACGAGGCTACAATCCACTTGCACGACACCAGCGAATGGCGGTTGTGTTTCGGCATCGGGGTCTCCCTATAGACAGATTCCCCACCGAACGAACGATGGGAAGCCGGCAGCTGCTCCAGGGACGTGTGAGATCCGGGTTGCCAAATGTTGACCGCGCGAGCGCTTAAAGTCAAATCAAAAGTTGGTGACCCCTAGGGCGGGAGCAGACCGTTTCCCTTCGAGGCCGGCGTGTTATAATTCCGGCATTTGGTGACTCCGATGTCGGACGCATCCGCCAGCAGCAAGATCGTTCTCGAGATCGTTTCTCCCGATCAGTCACGCCGCTTTGTCCGCGTGACCCAATCTCCGTTTCTCATTGGCCGGGGCGGCGATACAGGAAATCATCTCCAGCTTTCCGACCCGCGCATTTCACGCCAGTGCGCCGCCGTCGTTTCTGAAGCGGACGGCTGTTACCTCGAAGACCGTGGTCACCGCCGCGGAATCTTCATCAACGGGAAGAAGATCGATCACAGCTTACTTCGCAGCGGCGACGTAATCACCTTCGGCTTCAACGATTCGTATGAGATCGTCTTCCGGTCGTCTGCTAATGAGAGTTCGGTTCAGAAGCTATTGACACTGATGGGCAGCGTGCCCAGCGAGGAGTCCTCTTCGGGCGGCCTGCATAAGCTGAATGTTCTCCTCCAGGCAACCTCGCTTCTGCATTCCCAGTTACCGCTCGAGTCCGTCCTTGGCACGATGCTCGACCACGCCATCGCCATCACGAACGCCGACCGTGGATTGTTGCTTGAGGCAGATTCCTCAGGACCGCTTCGCGTTCGCCTCGCCCGCGGCGCTGGAGGTGTGCGATTGTCGCCGGAGAGCCTCGCTCCCAGCCAAACTGCCCTGCGGCAAGCTCTCGAGCAGAAATCGAGCGTGATCACCGAGGACCTCAACCGGGCCGACGTCGCACTTCAGATGGCGCAGAGCATCGTCGCGCAGTCCCTTCGCGCTGTCGTCGCCATTCCCCTCTACACCAATCCTCGGGCAAACTCCGCGGAATCCGCAGATCGGCTCGACCTAGGGCAATTTCTGGGCATTGTGTATCTCGACTCTCGTCGCCCAACCGCTTTTTCCAAGCTCGATCGCCAAATCCTCGACGCACTGGCTGTGGAAGCTGCCAGCATTCTGGACAATGCTCGCCTCGTGGAACGCGAGCGCCAACGCCAGCGCCTCGAGCAGGAACTCAATATTGCCCGGGACATTCAGCAGGCGCTGATCCCGCACGGATTCCGCGATTTTCCCTATTTTGCCGTCACGGGTGTTCATACCCCATGCCACGCCGTCGGCGGCGACTACTTCGATGTTTTCCCCTTAGCGGAGGATCGCACGGCCTTCCTCGTGGCGGACGTGTCCGGCAAGGGGCTCGGCGCAGCCCTGCTGACCACGATGCTCCAGGGCGCTCTCTCCGGCATGACCATAGGCACGGATCCCGTGCGCGTCTTCAACCACATCAATCGCTTTCTCTGCGAACATGCTGAGGTGGGCCGTTACGCCACCATGTTCTTCGGCATCCTTCATGCAAATGGCGAGCTTTTGTACATCAATGCCGGCCATCCTTCGCCGCTCATTTTGCGCAACGGCGAGGCCACGGAACTCGTGACCGAGGGTTCTTTTCCCGTGGGCCTGATTCCCGAAGCGGACTACGCGGCCACGACCGTGAACCTCCAACACGGCGACACACTCATCCTTTACAGCGATGGCGTGACGGAAGCGATGGATCTGGATGAACAGTTTTTTGGCGCGGCGCGTCTTCGGGACGTTGTTGCCGGCGGTCAAGAAACGCCCCTCGAGCATCTTCAAGAAACAGTTCTGCACTCCATCGAAGATTTCGCGCGCGGCGCCAGCCAAGCGGACGACATCACCCTACTGTTAGTTCGCTACCGGGCCGCCGCTAAAGCCACATCCTCTTGCTGACAGGAACGGATACACCATCCGCTTCGCCCCATCGGTACTGCATTGTCTGGCGTTCGGACAGCAATTTCGCCACCTGAGCGGATCTTTTCACGAGGCATATTTTGCATTTGGAGTCCCAGCATCGAACGTTGCCTTCGAGGGCGGGGGTACGGGGGCCAGAATCACGTGAATACGAGATAGGCTGGCCCCCATCCGTGCGATTCATAGCGCCGCCTTCACTTCTGAGCCACCTGCACCGGAGTGGCTTCGGAGCGCCGTGCTTCTTCGATTGGCTTTCTCCGTGATGGGCTGATCCGCGACCGCTGGAAGACCTCACCGAATCCCGCCAGGCGGAGCGAATAGACCACGCGCTGTTGCCCCTGGACGTTCACGAGGATCTCGCTGTCGTCGCTCGGGCTGGTAGGATATCCCAACCTGGCCATCAGACGCGCGATGATCGCGCCGCTCTCCGCGTCGCGTACCACTATGGTGGGGGTCGAGCCATCGAGCGTGAGCGCGTACTCGCCAGGCGGGAGTACGGCCTGTCCCCAGTGGACCTCGTGGGTTAGTTTGAATTTGCCTTTGAAAAGCGAGTCGGCATGGGCCGCCGCCGCGAAGAGGCAAATCGCAAGCAAGATGCCAAGGAACACACTTCCCTTGGCCGAAGACCGTACGTCTTTCACTTTCATGGTAGTTCTCCTCCCCTGGAGGCTTATTGCGTCTCCGCTTGGCTGCCGAAGTCCGCATCGCGCCTTCACTTCATACAGCGAGAACGAGCGGAAAACCGGCTCAGCTAAATCGAATTTTCTTGAGCCGAGGTTGGAACACCTGGGGCGGAGACTCAGTGGTGTTCATTGAGCTCCCAATTGACTTGCCGTGCTGGGACAGCTATCTTCCCAGTAACTCGTGGGACGTCAATTTGCGGCGGGAGAAGAAGATTGCGCCCGGCCTCGTCTACGCGGATCAATAGACTGCTCGCCGACTGGGGACGAGGCAACCAAGAAGCACGGGAAGCGCTGATTCCCGTGGTCTACGACGAGTTGCGCCGGCTGGCGCGGCGTCATCTGTGGCACGAGCGTCCCGATCACACCCTTCAGAGCGCAGCCTTGGTGAACGAGGCCTATTTGCAACTGGTTCGCCAGAAAACGCCGCAATGGCAGGACCGAGCCCACTTTTTCGGCTTTGCGGCGCAAATGATGCGCCACATTCTCGTTGATCACGCGCGAAATCGTCTGGCCGCCAAGCGCGGGGCAGGCGCTCCCCGACTGAGCCTGGATCCCCAGCTCGCTTTGCCAAAGAAGCCGGAACTGGACCTGGTGGCGCTGGATGATGCCCTGAACAAACTCGCCCATCTCGATGCGCAGCAGAGCCGTCTGATTGAGCTGCGATTTTTTGGCGGACTTTCCATCGAAGAAACCGCCGTCGTTATGGGTATATCGCCAGCCACTGCCAAAAGAGAATGGGCGACAGCCCGAGCATGGCTGCGACGCGAACTGAGCAAGGACGCAGCCAAGTGACGCCGGAACGCTGGCAGGAAGTGAAGAAGGTGCTCGCAGGCGCACTCGAGCGTACGCCGGAGGACAGGCCCGTGTATCTCGATCAGGCCTGCACCGATCCAGGCCTCCGCCGCGAAGTCGAATCGCTCATCATTGCGCACGAACAGGGCAACAGCGTTTTCATGGAGCGGCCCGGCGATGGCGCGGCGGAATTGAAAGTGGGCACTAGGCTGGGCCCATATGAAATCCTCGGGCCACTAGGTTCGGGCGGCATGGGGGTCGTATACAAGGCCCGAGATACGAAGCTTGGCCGTCTGGTGGCACTCAAATTCCTGCGGCAAGGCCCTGTCGCAGATGCAGCGGCTCGGGCCCAACTGTTGCGCGAGGCCCGAAATGCCTCGGCCCTGAATCACCCACACATCGCTACCATCTACGACATTCGGGAAGACTCCGGCCACGTTTATATCGCCATGGAATTGGTCGACGGGCGTTCATTGAAAGAGCTGGTGCAGCGTGACCGTCTGCCTATTGAGACCGTGATCCGCTATGGGCTTCAGATTTCCTCAGCACTGGGGCATGCACATGAGCGCGGCGTTGTTCACCGTGATTTCAAGACCGCCAACGTGGTCATCACGGCAGATGGTCAAGCCAAAGTGCTGGACTTTGGCTTGGCAAAGCGCTTGTCCACTGAGGAACTCGTGGAAGTTACACTTTCACAACGAACGGAACCCGGGACGATCGTCGGTACGCTACCCTACATGGCCCCGGAAACACTGCGCGGCGAACCAGTAGACGCCCGAACAGACCTCTGGGCGCTTGGGGCAGTCATTTATGAAATGGTGGCGGGCACGCCGCCGTTCCAGGGACGAACACCCTATGAGCTCAGTTCCGCGATCTTGCAGGACGCGTTCAAGCCATTGCCGCCGAACGTGCCGCAAAGCTTGCGCGCCGTCATTCATCGCTGCCTCGCTAAAGAACCGGGGCATCGCTATAAGGGGGCTAACGAGGTGCGGGCCGCCCTGGAAGCGATCGGAGTGGACAGCGCGACTGCTAGTGCACTTGCACCAGTAGCGCGTGCGCGGTGGCAATGGATCTCTATCAGCGTCGGCTTAGGCATCCTCCTGTTGCTTTTGGTGGGCGGCTTCGCGTTGCTCCGCCTGAAGAGGGCTGCCCCGCCTGCCGCACAAGGGGAGTGGGTGCAACTCACGGATTTCGCTGATTCAGCCGTTTCACCGGCGCTGTCCCCGGACGGACGCATGCTCGCTTTCATCCGCGGCGGCAACACATTCATCGGTAGCGGACAAATCTATGTCAAGCTGCTGCCGAACGGCGAGCCTGTGCAATTGACGCACGACCACCTCGCAAAGATGAGTCCGGAGTTTTCTCCGGACGGTTCATCGGTCGCCTACACGGTTCCGTTCGACACATGGGTTGTGCCAGTGCTGGGCGGCGAACCCCGCCTGATGCTACCCAACGCCGATGGCCTGACATGGATTGATCCCGGGCACCTATTGTTCTCCGAGATCAAGACCGGTATTCACATGGCCGTCGTCACGGCCACCGAAAGCCGCGCCGAAACCCGCGACATTTATGTTCCACCGCGAGAGCGGGGCATGGCCCACCGCTCGGCTCTCTCCCCTGACCACAAGTGGGTCTTGGTGGCGGAAATGGATAACGACGGGTGGCTCCCTTGTCGCGTGGTTCCTTTCGACGGTAGTTCTGCGGGCACGCGAGTTGGGCCGACGGGAGCTGGATGCACGTACGCGGCATGGTCTCCCAATGGAGCGTGGATGTATTTCAGCTCCGATTCTGGCGGTCGTTTCCATATCTGGAGGCAGCATTTCCCCGACGGTACGCCCGAACAGGTGACCTCGGGGCCTACGGAAGAGGAAGGCATCGCGCTCGCTCCCGACGGCCGCTCGCTGGTCACTTCAAGTGGACTGCGGGAAAGCACGCTCTGGGTGCGCGATAGCCGAGGCGAGCGACAAATATCCTCCGAGGGGTATGCCGAGTACCCCAAGTTCTCACCGGACGGAAAGAAGCTGTATTACCTGCTTCGTCGCCACGGAGTTTCCGGACAATTCGTCAACGGAGAGCTCTGGCTTGTGAACCTAGAGACGAACCGGAGCGGGCTTCTGTTGCCCGGTTTCCTGATGTCCGGTTACGCTGTTTCGCCCGACGGCAAGAGAGTAGTATTTTCCGCGATGGATGCCCAAAGCCGCTCGCACCTGTGGCTCGCTTCTCTAGACCTTCGATCCCCTCCCCAACAATTTCCGTCGTCGGTTGATGAAGACGAGCCGAGCTGGGATGCAGTCGGGGACGTTTTCTTTCGCGCGGCCGAAGGAAGATCGAATTTCCTGTATCGGATGAAACCAGACGGCAGCGAGCGCGTAAAGGCCCTTCGCGACCCCATTCTTCAGCTCCAAGCCGTTTCACCGGATGGAAGCTGGGCCGTGGTGCTGAGCAAAGCAGGCACTGGCCGAGAAGCAGACGCGGACATATACGCATTCCCCCTCGGAGGGGGAGCCCCTGCAACAGTTTGCTCCATTTATTGCGTGTCTCGGTGGAGTGCAAGCGGAAACATTTTTTCGTTCTCCGCGGACATGATGGGAGGAACCAAAACGGTTCAAGTGCCCGTTTCGCCCGGCAAGAGTT